>Ga0187874_10000339_pt1 | contig 60483 bp, 45 predicted proteins | sample June2016WEW_16_1_3_FD_132993 | JGI IMG/M metagenome (GOLD analysis project Ga0187874, IMG submission 132993) | Peatland microbial communities from SPRUCE experiment site at the Marcell Experimental Forest, Minnesota, USA - June2016WEW_16_150 | ecosystem: Environmental > Terrestrial > Soil >... | reverse complement strand
TCAATCAGCGCCGCCACCGAAAACGATTCCACAATCCCCAGCGCGTCGAGCTCCTCCACCTTCGACGATCCCGCAATCGCCGGGAAGACGGCTTCATGCAGGTTCGGAATCACGAACGAATCGATCACGGCAAACCGGCACCCGCTCATGCCCGAACTCACCGCCGCCTCCACGGCGGCCACGTCGCCGCGCACCATCACCATGTACTTGCCCGAGCAGATGGACCGCGACAGCATCATCTCCACGTCCGACGCCTTCAGCATCGCATCCGCCGCCAGGTATCCGGCGGCGATGCTGGTCAGTTCGATCAGGCCGATTGAATTCTTCGCCATGGTTTACGCCACAATCTCCACGTACTCGGCTGTCACCGCGCGGACTTGGCCGTCGATGCTGGCGTGTGCGTGGGCGCCCAGCTTTCCATCCGCCACGCGCCCCACCGCCTGCCCGCGCTTCACCTTCTTGCCGGCTTCCACGGTGGGGACGGCCGCTTCGCCCGCGTGCTGCTTCAGCTTGATGCGCACCACCGCGGGCCGGCACTCCACCGCGCTAAACGGCGTTTCGGCCTCGTACTCTTCCACCTGCAACCGCTTGCGCAACTGCGAGAGCGGCACGCGCCGGTATTCCTTCATGGGATGCACTTCCACCGACTTTTGCTGTACGAATTTCAGGCCCGCATCGCGCCGGTCGTGCTTCCCCCGATCGCAGGCCTCTTTGGGGTACAGATCCTCGGGACACGCGTAGAGCGTGCACAGCCCGCATGAGCAGCACAGCTCCGACCACTGGTTCCAAATGTCGCCGCCGGTCATGGTGAAGCCCAGGCTGCGCATCACCTTGTGCGGCTGCACGTCGTAGCCCAGCAGATAGCGGGGGCAGAACTCCGTGCAGTAGCTGCACTGGTCGCACGCCGATTTCCCGATGTGGTTCATCTCCTGCTGCGAGCGCGTCTTGCGCGTCATCAGGTAATGATCGCGCGGCAGCACGATCAGCCCGCCGGTGGTCTTGGTCACCACGTCGTCCAGGTCAAAGGTCAGCGTCCCCATCATGAGCCCGCTGATGAATACGCCGAAATCCGCGACGGTCGAGCCGCCGGCCATCGCCAGAAGATCGCGGAAGGGCGTCCCCACGGGCGCCCAGAACGATTGCGGCTGCTTCACCGCGCCGCACACGGAAAGGAATTTCTCGGTCACCGCGTGGCCCTGCCCGGCTTGGTGGACGTTGTAAAGCGTCTCCACGTTGTTCACCACGCAGCCCACCTGCAGCGGAATACCAGCCGCCGGGATCAGCCGCCCGGTGGCTGTGTACACCAGCTCATACTCATCGCCCGAGGGGTAAAAATCGCCCAGCATCACGAACTCGATGCGGTCGGTTTTTAGTTGGCTCTGGAGCGCCGCCAGCGACGCCGCGTTCTTCGTCTTGATGCCGAACTTGCCTTTTTTGGCCCCCACGGTGTCCATCAGAGAGAGCATTCCGGCCAGGATCGGTTCCGGAAAGTGCTTCATCAGCTCGGCATCTTTGTGGATCAGCGGCTCGCACTCGGCTCCGTTGGCGATCACGAACTCCACCTGGGCTTGCGCCTTGACGTAGGTCGGAAACCCGGCCCCGCCGGCGCCCACCACCCCGGATTCGCGCAACTGCTCCACGAGCATAAGCTAAAAGGATAGCAGTTTGCCGCATCGCTCTTTGGCATGTGCCGTGCTATAACGGACCCCGGTGAAGACGCTTTCCGCAGCCGCTCTGGCGTTGGCCGGGCTCCTGTTTTGGCCGCGGCCTTCCGAGCCTTTGACTGGATTCCCGCGCGTCTTCCTATGGGCGTGGGAGCGTCCCGAAAACCTCGAATTCCTCGACCCGCATTCCACCGGCATTGCATTTCTGGCCCGCACGGTGTGTCTCCGTGAAGGCACCGTGTCCGTCCGCCCGCGGTTGCAGCCGTTGCGCTACCCGCCCAGCGCCGTTTTGATGGCGGTAGTTCGAGTGGAACCGCGCGGCGACTCCCTGCCTCCGGTGGAAGCCGCGTCGGCTGTGATTGCCGGGGCCGCCGAGATTCCCGGCGTGCGCGCGCTGCAGGTGGATTTCGACGCCACTCTCTCGCAGCGCACCTACTACCGGAGCCTGCTGACCGATCTGCGAGCGCGCGTGCCGCAACGGATGCCGCTCTCGATGACCGCGCTGACGTCGTGGTGCGAAGCGGACACCTGGATCACCGGGCTGCCCGTCGCCGAAGCCGTCCCGATGCTCTTCCGCATGGGCCGTGGCGAGCGTCCCGCGCGGACGTTCCGGCCGGCGCTTTGCCAATCGAGCGCGGGCGTCTCGACCGATGAACCGCTGCGCGAGCCGCCCTCGGCGGCACGCCTTTACCTATTCAACCCACGTCCCTGGACCGCCGCGACCTACCTGGCGGCGCTGCGCGAGGCACGCAAATGGCACTGAGACTTTTGATTGCGATTCTGATTCTGGCTGTTCCGGCGGAACTTCCCGGCTGCGGCCCGTTCCTGCCGGAAGCCTTGTTCTACCTGGCCGGCACACCCGAGAAGCCGGCGGAATTCGCCCGCGGCCAACTCGGCATCGTGCAGCCCACCTATGAACGCTTGTACCAGGTGATCGCGTACCGCTACCTCGCGGGCGTAGGCCTGAACGATGAGGAACAACAGGCCGTCCTGCCGTCTTCTCAGCCGGTAGCTGATGCGCCCGCGCCCACCGTGCCGCCGAATCCCTGGCTGCTAGCGCGCAACGACGTGCCCGGCATCAACCCGCAGGGCGCGCTCGACCCCTATCGCCAGGTGAAAAAGGAAGGCTATTTTGATACCTACCTCAATTGCAATGACGACGCCTTCCGCACCGCCGCGTCCACGCTCAAACGGGTTCAACAGGCCGGCGCTGCCGCCGAATGGATTGCCGCACAGGACATCGTTTTTGCCGACTGCTCTAAGGGCGCGACTATTCCGCGGCCTGCTTCCGACCAGCGTCTTGCAGCAGACCGCGCCTACCAGATCGCTTCCGCCAAATTCTATTCCGAGCAGTACGACGCCGCGCGCCAGGACTTCCAAACCATCGCAGCGGACGCTTCATCCCCGTGGCACGACGTCGCGCCATATCTGGCCGCGCGTTGCCTGATCCGCTCCGGCAAGTTAGCCGATGCCGAGACCGAACTGCAAGGCATCGCGGCAGACCCGGCACTAGCGCGATGGCATGCGCCTGCCGATCGGTTGCTGGGCTATGTGCGCGCGCGTCTCCATCCGTCCGAGCGGATGCACGAGCTGGCGCTGGCGCTCGTCCGGCCGGATTCGCAATCCACCATCGGCCAGGATCTCATCGACTACCGCATGCTGTTCGACAAGAACGTCAAGCCGCAGCCCAATGACGATCTCAGTGACTGGATTCGGAGCTTCCAGGCCGGCGGCACGGGCGCGATCGAGAAATGGCGCAGCCGCCGTACGATGCCATGGCTGGTAGCCGCTCTGCAGGCATCGAAGCCCCGCGATGCTGCCACGCCCGAGCTTCTGGCCGCAGCCGGCGAAGTGAAGCTCGATTCCCCAGCCTATATCACGGTCAACTACCACCGCGTGCGGCTGATGCCGCCGGACGACGCCCGCGTGCTGGCCGACCAGCTCCTGGCGGCCAAGATGCCTACCTCCTCGCGCAACCAATTCCGCGCCGAACGCATGCGCCTGGCACGTGATTTCGAGGACTTCCTGCGATTCGCGCCGCGCCGCCCCGTGGCCGTGTCAACTGACGACGTGAGGCCCGTTGATACGAGTCTTGACTTGCTTGATAACGATTCCACGCTCCTCTTGAATCGTGACATCCCGGTGGTGCAGCTGAAACAAGCGGCCACCAGCACGCTCCTGCCGGATGTGGCACGCGAGCAACTCAAGGATGTCGTCTCCGTCCGTACGCTGCTGCTATCCGATTCGCCACGATTCGATGAAGTTTTTGAGCTGCTTAAAAACCCCGGCATGCGCCCGTACGTCGACTCCGGCTATGGCCGCTACACCAACGAGCTGGCAAAAATCGACCCCTATCGCGACAACTGGTGGTGCTCTTCGAGCGCCATCAATGTCTCGAACAATTCGATTTTACGCAAGCCCGACGACCCCGGCGCGCCCTTCCTCTCTGCCGCCGATCGCGACCAGGCCGCCGCCGAATGGAAGAAGCTGCAAGCGGTCGCCACGGCTCCCGACTGGCTCGGCGCTCAGACGCTCGCGTTCGCGCAGGCCCATCCGCAAGACCCGCGCGTTCCTGAAGCTCTCTACCTGGTGGTCCGCTCCACGCGCTATGGCTGCACCGATAATCAGACCGGCGATTTTTCGCACCGCGCCTTCGATCTGCTGCACCGCCGCTATCCCAACACCGAGTGGGCCAAGAAGACGCCGTACTGGTTCGATTAGGGGCCTTGCTACACTGGTCCTTTCCGCCCATGAAACTCAACAGCTATACCATCACCCAGGGACGGGATCGCGCCCCGGCACGCGCCATGCTCAAGGGCATTGGCTTCACCGATGAAGATCTCGCCAAGCCCATCATCGGCGTGGCCAACACCTGGATCGAAACCATGCCGTGCAACTACAACCTGCGCGAGCTGGCGGTCCACGTGAAGGAAGGCATCCGCGCGGCCGGCGGGACGCCCATGGAATTCAACACCATCGCCATTTCCGACGGCGTCACCATGGGCACCGAAGGCATGAAGACCTCGCTCGTGAGCCGCGAGGTGATCGCCGATTCCATCGAGCTGCTGGTGCGCGGCCACATGTTCGACGGCGTGGTGGCCCTGGTGGCCTGCGACAAGACCATCCCGGGCGCGGCCATGGCGATGCTGCGGCTCAACATTCCCGGCGTGATTCTGTACGGCGGGTCGATCCTGCCGGGCCGCCACGCGGGCCGCGACATCAGCATACAGGATGTGTTCGAAGCGGTGGGCGCGCACGCGCGCGGCCGCATCTCCGATGCCGAACTGCTCGACATCGAAGACCATGCCTGCCCCGGCGCGGGCGCTTGCGGCGGGCAGTTCACCGCCAACACCATGGCGACGGTGATGGAGCTCATCGGCCTCGCGCCCATGGGCACGGCCTCGGTGCCGCAAGTCGACAAGCGCAAAGAAGCCGTCGCGGCGCGCTGCGGCCGCATCATCATGGACGCCGTGCGCGGCAACCTGCGGGCGCGCGACATCTGCACCCGAAAAGCCTTCGACAACGCCATTGCCGGTGTGGCCGCGAGCGGCGGTTCCACCAACGCGGTGCTGCACCTGCTCGCCATGGCGCGCGAAGCCGAAGTGCCGCTCTCCATCGACGATTTCGACGTCATCTGCGCGCGCACGCCGGTGTTCGTCGATATCAAACCCGCGGGCCGCTACATGGCGGCCGACGTCGATACCGCGGGCGGCATTCCGGTGATCGCGAAGCGGCTGCTGGAAGGCAAGTTCGCCGATGGCTCCGCCATGACGGTGACCGGCCGCACGTTTGGCGAGGAGGCCGCGGATGCGCGTGAGACGCCGGGGCAGGACGTGATCCTGCCGCTAAACAAGGTGCTGAAGCCGCGCGGCGGCATCGCCATTCTGCGCGGCAGCCTGGCGCCGGAGGGCTGCGTGATCAAGTTGGCCGGCCACGAGAGGAAACTCCATCACGGCCCCGCGCGCGTGTTTGAGCGCGAGGAAGACGCCATGCAGGCCGTCATCGAGGCCAAGATCAACGCCGGCGATGTGGTGGTGATTCGCTATGAAGGGCCGCGCGGCGGTCCGGGCATGCGCGAGATGTTGGGTGTGACCGGCGCCATCGTGGGCGCGGGCCTTTCCGACAGCGTGGCGCTGGTGACGGACGGCCGCTTCAGCGGCGCGACGCACGGCTTCATGATTGCGCATGTGGCTCCCGAAGCCTTCAACGGCGGGCCGATCGCGGTGGTGCGGGAAGGCGACTCGATCACGGTGGACGCCGACCGCGGCGTGATCGATCTGGACATTACACCGCAGGAAATGGCCGCACGCCTCGCAGCGTGGAAGCAGCCGGCGTTGCGCTATACCACCGGCGTGTTCGCGAAATACTGCGCGCTCGTGGCGTCGGCGTCGGAAGGCGCGGTGACTAGGCCGAAACAGAATTAGCCCGGTTGGTGCTCGCTGGCCTCGATGGTGTTCACTTAAGTGGGACGATCGCCTTTTGTCGTCTGTCATTTCTCACCTGATCCGGCCGCTTCACAGAGACAAACCGATCGTCCGTCCCACACGCTCCCGAGATCGCCGTTTGGAGGCAGCAGAGGCGCCACTCCACGGCTTAAGTGAACAGTATTGTTACTAGCCTATCCTCCGCGTCCTTGCGTGTCCGTGGTTCATCCACACCACCCATCAAACAATCAGCATGCAGTCGCCGTAAGAATAGAAGCGATACCGTTCTTCCACCGCGTGCCGGTATGCCGCCAGCGCCAGTTCGGTGCCGGCGAAGGCGCAGACCAGCAGGAGCAGGCTGGTGCGCGGCAGGTGGAAGTTGGTCAACAGAGCCCCGGCCGCGCGGAATTCATATCCAGGGTAAATGAAGATATCGGTCTCGCCGCTTGCCGCGCCGGCGGCGAGCGCGCTCTCGATGGTGCGGACGCTGGTGGTTCCCACCGCGACCAGCCGGCCGGCACCGCGCATCAGAGCGGCATTCGCTTCGCTTATGCAATACCTCTCCGTGTGCAGACGGCCGTCTTCTACGCGCTCGGTATGCAGCGGCTGAAACGTGCCCAGCCCGACATGCAGCGTGACGTAGGCCACTGTGGCGCCGCGCGCCCGGCAGGCGTCGAGGATCTCATGCGTGAAATGCAACCCGGCGGTGGGCGCGGCCACGGAGCCTTTCTCGCGCGCGAAAACGGTCTGGTATCTTTCGCGATCGGCCGCCGCGTCGGGCCGCTTGATGTAAGGCGGCAGCGGGACGTGTCCGATCTTCTCGAACTCCGCGAACAGGTCGGACGAACCCGCGAAGCGGATGGTGCGCTGGCCGAATTCGCCGCGCGCGACGATCTCGGCTTCCAGGTCCGGTGTAAAGCGGATGTGTTCGCCCACCGGCAATTTGCGGCCGGGCCGCACCAGCGCCTCCCAATCGCGGCCATCGGCGCTCACGGCGCGCAGCAGGAAAACTTCCACGTCGCCGCTCAGGAATTCCCGCCGCTTCGGGTTGTTCTTTCCCACCGGCAGTGCGTGCAGCCCCGCGCGATGCCCGAAGAGCCGCGCCGGGAAGACGCGCGAATCGTTCAGCACCAGGCAATCGCCGGGGTGGATGAACTCGGGAAAGTCGCGAAACAGGCGATCTTCCCAGCGCCCGGTGCGTCGGTCCACCACCAACATGCGGCCGCCCGCGCGGTCGCCCGGCGGCGCCTGGGCGATCAACTCTTCGGGCAGTTGGTAGTCGAAGTCCGCCAGATCCATTTAGCCGCTTTTCTCACGGACGTTCGGTGGTGATACCGTGGCGCACGCACTCCTGCGTGCCGCGTCGGCGCTCGTGCCGACGCCCGGTCCCGACATGTTGTCCGTACCCACCAGGGTTCCGAGACGAGTCTCGACACGGCACGCACCAGTGCGTGCGCCACAGCATCTGGCCCCGCGTGAGAAATGCAGGTCAGATTCTTTGCCGGTCCTTCCTGCACGAAACCACTTCAACAATTGACCCGGTCTTGACATGCAAAGGTACCCACCGCCGCCGAGCTTCTGACTCCTGATTCCTTACTTCCAAATCCCGCAGGGATTTCAAGGGCGAAGCCCTTGCCTAAACTTCACTGTAACGAAAACAATTCCCCCTGCTCCTGGCCTTCCCACAGTTCGGGCCGGTATTCGATCCAGCCGGAGGCCAGGCCGTAGCGGTCGCGGATGCGGTCGAGGCGCGCGGCCAGCGCTTCTTTGTAGGCACGGCCGAGGTGGACGCGGCCTGCATACATGGCCCGATACCGTGGAGCGAGGTCCGGAAACTCGCGATCCAGGAACGGCAGGAAGACCTTGCGCGCCGCCGCGCCCAGGAAGAGCGGGCCGCCGCCGAACGTCATGGCGCCGGCCTGGCGCGCGGCGTAGGCCAGCCGGTCGAGCGATTTTTCGCCATCGGTGAGCCCCGGTATGACGGGGTTGGGAAGCACTCCGACGCAAATCCCGGCGGCGCTCAATTTGCGCGCCGCGGCCAGCCGCAGTTCCGGAAGAGGCGCCAGCGGCGAGAGCAGGCGCGCCAGTTTTTCGTCGAGTGTGGTGATGGTGAAATGAACGGCCAGCACGTTGGTGCGCGCAATCTCGCGGAGCAGGTCGAGATCGCGCACCACCAGGTCGCTCTTGGTGGTGATGCCCACGTGGCAGCCCCGTTCGCGCGCGAAGACTTCCAGGATGGCGCGGGTGCGGCGATAGCGGCGCTCGGCGGGCTGATACGGATCGGTGGCGGTTCCGATGGCGATGTGGTCCTCGCGATCGATGCGGCCCAGTTCCTGACGCAACAGGTGTGCGGTGCCCGATTTGGCATAGATCTTGTCTTCGAAATCCTCCGGCTTCATCTCCATGAATTCGTGGGTGTAGCGCGCGAAGCAATACTTGCAGCCGAACTCGCAGCCGCGGTAGGGGTTGATGGTCCATCGGAACGGCATCCCCGGGCGGGTGCGGTTGAGGATGCTGCGCGTGGGGATCTCGAAGTATTGAACCTGGCGTTTGGCTTCGAGCAGTTCGCTCTGGGAAGCCAGTCGAGCGATGCCTACCAGTGCCATACTTCATTTTCGCTTTTTATTCGCCTTTTGGCAAGGGGAATTGCGGGTACGCTAAGCTTTTAGTAACTGGTTTTGTTTCTTTGGTTTGCTGGGATGACGATCAGCCCTGCTCCCAGCGCCACACAGGCATGCCGTCCTCTTCCTCTTCGGCGGCGAGCTTCATCCCGATTTTTTCCAGAATCCGCGTGGAGGCATTCCGCTCCGCGGCGGTGTGCGCGATCACCGCGGTGACGCCGGGTAGAGCCGTGGCACGCTCCACCAGGAAGCGCGCCATCTCGGTTCCAATTCCGCGCCCTTCAAAACCCGGGAAGGAAAAGTAAGCGATCTCCACCACTCCATCCACCGGCGGGCCTTTCAGGCTGCACGTGCCCACGAGTTGCCGGGTGGCTTCTTCCACCACCAGGTATCCGAACCACTCGGGCGCGGTCTCGTAGGGAAAACTCTTCATGAACGTGAGGCTCTGCTGCGCGACGGGCTGCGCGACTTCGTGAAGGCGGATGTCATATTCCTCGGCAAACTGCTGTGGATCGGATGCCAGGCGCCGCAGCAGCTTCCGCGTGGCGGGGATGAATTCCAGGACGCCCAAGTATCACCTCTCGTTGACTTGCATCGAGTATACAGTTGCGGGGGTGGGAGCCTGTAGGGCCATGATTTTGAGGTGCAGGAAAGGCCGGACCAGGGGGTCCGGCGCCGGCGAGGGCGCCCGCCCCACTATGTTTCCACCATTCTGAGGCGCAGGTCACGGAGATTTCGCAGCAGAATGTGAGGTTCCTCGCGAATCAGATCCTCGACCGGTGTAATTCCGGTGCGCACGGCGATGGACCGGATGGAATTCTGGCGCGCCGCCAGGATGTCGGAAGTGGCGTCGCCGATCAATGAAATGGGGGTGTCCGCGTCGATCCAGCGGTGGCGGCGCGCTTCGGCGATGGCCAGCGCCACCAGGCTGCCGCGCGTCTTGGCCATTTCGCCGAACGCGCCGTATCGGAAATAATCGCGAAGTCCGGCTCTCTCGAGTTTGCGCCAGCCGATGCGCGTGAGGTTGCCCGTGACCAGGGCGAGCAGGACATCGCGGCGGGCCAGGCGCCCCAGCACGGGCTCGACGCCGGGACAGTGTTTGTGGCGGAGGTCCGGGCAGACGCGCAGGTAATAGCGCTCGGCGGCGCTGAGGATTTCGGGCATGGCGGCGCGGATGAACTGGGGCGCGGCGCCGGCGCGGCGCATCATTTCGTGAAGGATCACGGGATCGAGCATGCCCTGCACCGGGATGCCTTCCGTGGAAGTGTCGAGGCCGGTGACGCGGCGGATGCCCTCCACCAGGGCTTCGCGGTGATGGGGCCCGGCACGGCGGGTCAGCGTGCCGTCGATATCGAAGAGAACCAGAGCGCGGTGGATCAAACTGCAATCATACGCCGCTACAATGGGGATGTGCAGCAAGCTAAATTCCGCATCGGCCTGATCCAGATGGCCTGCGCGAAAGATCCCAACCAGAATCTGGCGAAGGCCGAGTGGCGCATCCGCGAGGCGGCCGGCCAGGGGGCGCAGATCGTTTGCGTGCAGGAATTGTTCCGCAGCGAGTACTTCTGCCGCGAAGAGAATGCCGGTAACTTCGATCTGGCGGAGCCGGTGCCGGGACCGACCAGCGTAAGCCTCGGCAAACTGGCGGGCGAACTGGGAGTGACCATCATCGGCTCCGTTTTCGAACGCCGCGCGGCGGGCGTTTACCACAACACCGCGCTGGTGACGGATGCGGACGGCGCTCTGGTCGGAACCTATCGCAAGATGCACGTTCCGGACGACCCGCTGTATTACGAGAAGTACTATTTCACTCCGGGCGACCTGGGATTCCGCGCCTTCGATACGCGTTACGCGCGCGTGGCGCCGCTGGTCTGCTGGGACCAGTGGTATCCGGAAGCGGCGCGGTTGGCGGCGCTCGACGGTGCGCAAATCATCTTCTATCCCACCGCCATCGGCTGGCATCCGGCGGAGAAACAGCAGTCCGGGAAGGCGCAGCACGATGCGTGGCGCACCATCCAACGGGCGCACGCCATTGCCAACGGAGTCTACGTGGCGGTGGTGAATCGCGTGGGCTACGAGGGCCCGGCCGAAAAAGGCATCGAATTCTGGGGCGGCTCGTTCGTGTGCGATCCCTTCGGCGAAGTGCTGGCGGAGGCGTCGCACAGCCTGGAGGAAACGCTGATCGTGGAGTGCGACCCGCGCCGCATCGAAGAAGCGCGGCGCAACTGGCCGTTCCTGCGCGACCGGCGGATCGACGCTTACGGCGGCATCCTGAACCGGGTGATCGATTGAAGCCGGACCACACACCGCGGCAACTGGGCTTCCGCATGCCGGCCGAATGGGAGCCGCATGAAGCCACCTGGATTGCCTGGCCGCACAACCGCACCGACTGGCCGGGGCGGTTCGCGCCCATCCCGTGGGTGTATGGCGAAATCGTGCGCAAGCTGAGCCGCGTGGAGCGCGTGCGGATTCTGGTGGAGGGCCGCGCGGCCCAAGAGCAGGCGCGCCGCGTGCTGCGCAACGTGGGCGCGGAAGAGAGCGCGGTGGAGTTTTTCGCGTGCCCCACCAACCGCGCATGGACGCGCGACTACGGGCCCATCTTTGTGAGGAACCGCCGCGGCGAGACGGCGCTGACCGCGTGGCGCTTCAACGCCTGGGCCAGGTACGACGACTGGCAAAAGGACTCGAATGTTCCGGCCTACGTGGCGAAGCGACTGAAGCTGCCGCTGTTCGCTTCTCAGATGGTGCTCGAAGGCGGCAGCATCGACGTCAACGGCGCGGGCCTGCTGCTCACCACCGAAGAGTGCCTGCTGAGCGGCGTGCAAGCCCGCAATCCCGGCATGAGCCGCGCGGAAATCGAGCGCCGGCTGCGCGACTATCTCGGCATCACCCGCGTGATCTGGCTGCGCAACGGGATTGCGGGCGACGATACACACGGCCACGTGGACGATCTGGCGCGCTTCGTGGCGGCGGATACGGTGGTGGCGGCGGCGGAACCGGACCGGTCGGATGCCAACTACGAGCCGTCGCGCCAGAACCAGGCGCTGCTGCGCGCGGCGGGCTTGCGGGTGGTGAAACTGCCGATGCCGCGTCCGCTGGTTTTTGCTGGACAGCGCCTGCCGGCGAGCTACGCCAATTTTTATATCGCCAACGGGCTGGTGCTGGCGCCGACTTTCAACGATCCCAACGACCGGGTGGCGCTCAACACGCTGGCGCGCGTCTTCCCGGACCGCGAAGTGGTGGGCATCAACTGCACCGAGCTGATCTGGGGGCTGGGCGCGCTGCACTGCATGACGCAACAACAACCGAAGTAAGGAAACTCATCAATCGCCGCCTCTTTGCCTTCGCTCCAGGTACCACGGAACGTCAACTATCACGATGCGGCCGTTTCCCTTCATCATCAGCAGCGCCTTCAGTAAGGCGGCGCGCTGGTTGTGGAGCATGTAATGATACCAGCGGCTCTCCACCAGTTCCGGAATGACCACCGCCACAATCCTTCCGGGATTCTGGCGCTCCAGATCCAGGATGAATGTCAGGATGGGCGTGACCACGAAACGGTAGGGAGACTCGATCACCGCAAGCACCGGCTCCTGGAGGCCCGATTCACGCGCCGGACGCGCCACGTGGTCTTGCCACTCTTTCACCAACCGGTCGCTTTCCTCGCACTCGATGTGCACGGTGCGCACGTCCGTGGAGATATTCAGAGCGAATCGCAAGGCCTGGGCCGCGATGAGGCTCCAGCGCTGCACCGGCAGCACCACCAGCGGCGGATTCGGCTTCCCGGGACTGAACTCGAGCGGTGCGGCAATCTCCTGGGCAACCGACTCATAGTGCCGCCGGACGGCCACCATCGCCGCCAGCAGCAGCGGAACCAGGATGACGGTGATCCACGCGCCTTCCATGAATTTCGCGCCGAGGACTACCACCACGGTGATGCCCGTAGCGGTTGCCCCCACGGCATTCACCACCATGCTGTTGCGCGCGTGCCGGCCTCCGGTGCGCTTCCAATGCATCACCATTCCGGCCTGCGAGAGCGTGAAAGCCAGAAATGCGCCGATGGCGAACAGCGGAATCAGCCGGTCCGTGACGCCTCCGAAGACGATGAGCAGGATGCCGGAGATCACCGCCAGCACAATGATGCCCTCGGAATAGACCAAGCGCCGCCCGCGCGCGCCGAACGAATTGGGAAGATAACCGGTTTCGGCGATGACGCGGCAGAGCCTCGGGAAACCCGAAAAAGAAGTATTCGCGGAGAAGACCAGCACCAGCACTACCGAGGAAATGGCCACGTAGTAGAACGCGCCTCTGCCGGCGATGGCGCCGAGCAGTTGCGACAACATGCTTTGGTATCCGGGGCTGCCGGGGTCGGTGGCGCCGATATGGTAAGCCTGCCCCAGCCAGGCGATGCCGCCCAGCAGCGCAATCAGGATGGCGATGATGATCCCGAGCGTGCGCTGCGCCGCTTGGACCACCGGCTCGCGGAAAGCCGTGACGCCGTTGCTTACGGCTTCCACACCGGTCATGGCCGCGCATCCGCTGGAGAAGGCCTTCAACAGCAGCCACCATCCGACCGCGGCGATTTGCGGTGGAAAGGCCGGCGGCGCGACCTCCGGCGCGGGCGCGCCACCGGCCGCCAGCGTCTTGAAGCTGCCGATGCCGATGGCCAGCAGCAGCGAAGCCACAAACAGATATGTGGGCGCCATGAAGATCAGTCCGGCTTCGCGCAGGCCGCGGAGGTTGATCAGCGTGATCGCCGCCAGAATTCCGAGGCAGAGCAACAGGGTGTGCGGCTGGAGCGAAGGCGCTGCCGAAACCAGCGCGCCTACGCCGGCGGAGATGCCGACCGCCACGTTCAAGATGTAGTCGATCATCAGGGCGGACCCGGCCAGCAAGCCCGCGGAACTTCCCAGGTTCTGGCGCGCCACGGTATACGACCCGCCACCGCCCGGATAGGCCGCTATCGTCTGGCGGTATGAGAAGAACACGATGGTCAGCAGCGCGATGATGCAGAGGCTGATGGGGACAAGGTACTGATTGCCGAGCGCGCCGAGCGGCCGCATCACGGTCAATGCAGCTTCCGGGCCGTAGGCCGCCGAGCTTAAGGCGTCCAGCCCGAAAATGGCGATGCCCGCCAGCACCGCGATCCTCTGGCCCTGCTCTTCACGGGATGAGAGCGGGCGGCCCAGCAGGAAATCGAGAATCGACATGGATTCTCAGTGTACCGTGGTGGGACCTCAGACAGAGCCGCGACCGTGAGGGAGCGCTGGAATGGGCATCAAGCGCTCCCTCACGGTCGCGGCTCGGATTGGTTCACCCCGCTTACTTGCCGGTCAGTTCGTTCACCAGGCTTTTGGCATTGTAGAGCTTGCCCAGAGCCTCGGTCATGGCGGCGGTGTGGACGGCCACAGCGCGGTTGGTGGACCCGTCGTAGACGAAATCGCCCACCAGGGATTCGATGTTGCCGTCGAAGATCACGCCGACGATCTCACCCTTCGCATTGATCACCGGCGATCCGGAATTGCCGCCGATGATGTCGTTGGTGGTGACGAAATTGAGCGGCGTGGCCAGGTTGAGTTTGTCACGGCCTTCCTGGTAGCGCGAGGGCAGGTAGAACGGTCCCTCATAATTAAAGCCGGCGGCGCGGTCGTATAAGCCGAACAGAGTGGTCTTGGCCGGCGCCTTGGTGCCGTTCATGGGATAGCCCTGCACCTGGCCGTAGGAAAGGCGGAGGGTGAAGGTGGCGTCGGGATAGGTGGTCTTGCCGTATGCGGCGAAGCGCGCTTTGCCGAGTTGTTCGCCGGCGCGCTGCTCCACGCTTTGCACGTGGTCCTCGAACCACTTGATGAGCTCGCGGCGCAGCGGATCGAGGCGGCGCGCCAGCGCGACCATGGGATCGGCGGAAGCGGCCAGGGCGGATTCCCCGCCATCCACCAGCTTGTGCCGCACCGCGGGGTCGGACAGCGTGGTGCCGTTGACCAGGTCGGTCGCGGCCCGCTGGGGCGAGCGGCCGTCCAGCACGGTCTTCACAAAAGCGTCATCGGGGCCGAGTTCGGCCAATGCCAGTTCAAGCGAGCCGGCGAGGCGCGCGATCTCCATGGCCGGATAAATCGGGGCCGGAGAATACAGGCGTAAGCGCGTGGATTCGAGCTGCGAGTCGTGATAGCCGGCCAGGCGTTCGCCATCGGGCTTCTTGATCTCGGCGACATACTGCACGATGGTGGTGGAGAGCGTGGCGAGCCCGGAATCGAGCGAGCGCAACAGACGTTGCCTGGTGCGCGGGGCAGCGGCCTTTTCGGCGGCCGCGATCGCATCCCAGGCGCCGCCGTATGCGGCCTTCCATTGCGGATTGGCCATCACCTTGTCGCGGAAATCGGCTTCGTCCTTCTGCTTGGCGGCCATCACGCCGGGATCCTGCAGACCGCGCAACCGGCCCTCATCCGCTTTGAGGCTGTTGGCGAGGCTGAAAATGGTGGAACCGGCCTGGCGCGCCTGCTCGTCGCCGAGCGCAGAGTAGCGTTCGAGCACCGCGATGCGGTTCTTGAGGTTCTTGATGGTGAGGGGCATCGAGAGATCGCGGACAGCTTCGAGCTGCGCGACCGTGTCGAGACGCGCCGTGGAACCGGGGTGCCCCACCACGAAAACCAGCTCGCTATCGGCCGCGCCGGCGGGATTCCACTGCAAGTAATCCTTGCTCTCGATGGGCTTGCCGTCCTGGTAGACGCGGAACAGGGCCATATCGAGGTCGTAGCGCGGATAGGTGAAGTTGTCGGGGTCGCCGCCGAAAAACGCGATCTGCTGCTCGGGCGCGAAGACCAGGCGCACATCGGTGTACTTCTGGTAGCGGTAGAGCCAGTATTCGCCGCCGTTGTAGAGCGTGACGATGTCCGAGCGGAAGCCGGTCTTCTGCTGGCTCTCGCGCTCGATTTCAGCAATCACGGCGCGGCGGGCGGCGAATTCTTCTTCGGGCCGGGCGGCCTTCTTGACCGCGGCGGCCACGCGCTCGGTGACGTTCTCGAACGAGACCAGCACGTTGACTTCGAGATCCGGCGACTTCATTTCCTGATCGGGCGTGGCGGCGTAAAAGCCGTTCTTGAGGTAGTCGTGCTGGGCGGTGGAGTTCTTTTGCAACTGGCCACGGGCCACGTGATGATTGGTGAGCAGCAGGCCGTGGGCGCTGACGAAAGAGCCGGAACCGCCGTCGTTCAGCCGCACCGAGGAGAGGCGGATGTGGTCCAGCCACTGCTGGGTGGGCGTAAAGTGGTACTTCTCCTGCAACTGCTTGAGCGGCGGATTGTCGAAGGTCCACATGCCTTCGTCGGAGCGCACGGGCACGCTGAACAGCAGGGCGGCGCACGAAGAGATAACCAGAGTACGGAAGACTTGCGGGCGAATATTCATAAAAAGAGACCTCCAGGGCTGAATCTCCAAGACTGAATCCATAGCTTAGCGCGCTTCGCGGCGGCTATGTGGTCAGCAGGGGAGCGCGGTCGTCACGCGGCTTTGGGCCGGCTCTCGCGAACTTCCACGATCACCGAAGTGGTGATGGGCTGATGAGCCGGGTGGCCGAATTCCAGGCACATGCCGCGGCCGATGTAGCGCTCTTTGAGCATGGAACCGCCCCACGTAGAGCCGTGGATGTTCACCAGCACGGGTTCCGGGCAGAAGACCGGGTGGCCGGAAATCAGCGCCTGGCCCGAGCCGCGGTACTGAATCGTGTAAGCGCGGTTCCGGGTGCGAACTTCGAGAACCGTGCCGGGAGTGAGATCGCGGAGATGCACGCCCCCTTCGATCTCGGATTGCACGATGCGGCCGTTGACGGCGTCGCTCAGATGCGGGCTTGGGATGAATACGGCCGTATTGAAAGCCGAGGTCCTGTCGCGCATGGCTCTACGCTCATTTTGCCACAGGAGGCGGCGAATCCGGAACAGGTTTCGGCGGCCATTATGCGGGTAGGGTACCGGTTGTGTGCGGGGAACACCTTAACGCTGAGGAATCCTTGTCCGATCGATGCGAGGGCGCCGGACCGCTCGCTTGGGGCCCGCACGCCGGGCGGAATTCGTCCAGACCGAGGTTGCAGATTCAACGTTTCGACCATGTGCGCCGTCTCATATTGCGTGCGTATCGGTATTCTAGCCCTGGTCGGCTTGCTCCTATCGGTTCCGGGTTCGTCCTTCGGCCAGGCGACCGGCGAGGATGCCGGCCCCACTTTCGAAGTGGCATCGATAAGGCTCAACAGTATTAGCGACTTTCTCGCTTCGGGCTCGATGCGCCCCCGCTTTCGCGGGGGCCCAGGGACAAGCGATCCAGGCCGGCTCCGTGTCGCGCCGACAGGCCTGCGCACCCTGATCGAATGGGCGTGGAACGTCCAGGATTTTGCGCTTGCGACCCCACGCGGCGTCGAGGACGTCATCTATAGCATCGACGCGGTCGTGCCGCCGAACACCAGCAGGCAAGACTGCTACCGGATGCTCCAGCATCTCCTCATCGAGCGGCTTAAGCTGGAAGTCCACCACGAGGCCCGCATGGGCACAATCTACGAACTGGTGGTCGCGAAGGACGGCTCAAAGCTGCGGGATGCCGAACCCCCTCCGGCCGGCGAACCAGCCGGCTTAGAGCCAACGATGCGCCCGAACCTTTCCCTTTCAACGGTGCGCGGCAAGGACGGCCGCCCGCAACTCCCGCCGGGCCGCCCCGGGGCGATCCGGATAACCATGGTCGGTTCCGGATTTCGTTTTCTCGGCCGCATGCAGACCGGCGCGGACATTGCCAGTACGCTCGAAAACCACATTGGCCATCCAGTCATCGACAAGACCGGGCTGAAGGGCGTCTACGACTATACCTTTGACGTCGCGGCGGACGGTCCTGTCCAAATAAACAGCCCAGCGGCACCTGCTGAAACAGACATCGGCGACATCCTCGGGGCGGTGGTCAGGCAACTCGGGTTAAAACTGGAGCGGAAAAAGGGCCCCGTGGACGTGCTGGTGGTGGATCGCTTTAGCAAAACGCCTACGGAAAATTAGGATAGGCCGTTATGCGAAGCGTCCGTACTCGCGGGCGGTGCCCTGCCAACGCAACTCCCGCGCCCGCACGGCCACCGCATCGGACCGTGACGATCTTGACGTACACCGTTAACGCGGACGCCGGCAATAGGGTCTTAATCCACAGATCGCCCCGGCGAGGCTATAAAATGAAAAGAGGTGGAGCAATTGGAAACGGCACGGGAAGCTGGCGGACTGCTGTGCACGTGAGACGCGGACCGCCCGTGCAGGATTACATCCGGATCCGGGGGGCACGGGTCCACAACCTCAAGAACATTTCGCTTTCCATTCCCCATAACCAGTTGACGGTGATGACGGGGGTTTCGGGGTCGGGGAAATCGTCGCTGGCGTTCGACACCATCTATGCGGAGGGACAGCGGCGGTACGTGGAATCGCTGTCGGCGTACGCGCGGCAATTCCTGGAGCGCATGGAAAAGCCGGACGTGGATGAGATCGACGGCATCGCGCCGGCTGTCGCCATCCGGCAGAAGAACACCAGCCGCAATCCGCGATCGACGGTGGCGACATCGACCGAATGTTACGATTTTCTGCGCCTGCTGTTCGCCCGCGTGGGCCAGACGTTTTGCCCGAATTGCGGCACGCGCGTGCGCAAGGATACCGTGGATGAAGTGGCCGCGCGGCTGATCGAGCTGCCGGAAGGGTCGCGGTGGTACGCGTTGTTTCCCTGCGGCCAGCACTCCACCACCCAGGCGCTGCGCGATCACCTGTTCGAGCTGCGCAAGAAGGGATTCAGCCGGCTCTTTCAGGAGGGGCGGCTCTTTGAATTTTCGACGCCCGAATCGCTGCTGGACATCGATTTTTCGAAGCCCGTATTCCTGCTGGTGGACCGCATCGCCATGGGCCCGGATCTGCACCAGCGGCTGGTCGACACCATCGAAATCTGCTATCGCGAATCGGGCGAAGTGGTCTTTGAGAACGCCGTCTTTGAGAACGCCGCCCCGGGACAGCAACTGCGGTTCAACGAAAGGTTCCAGTGCAAGACCTGCGGCCTGGAGTTCGCCGAGCCGGAGCCGACTCTGTTCAGCTTCAACTCGCCTACGGGGGCATGTCCGCGGTGCCAGGGGTTCGGCAACACCATCGATTTCGATATGAACCGGGTCGTCCCGGACGTCACCAAATCGCTGGCCGCCGGCGCCGTGGAGCCATGGACCAAGCCGAAATACCGCTCCTGGCTGGGGAATTTCAAAAAGCATGACAAGAACGCGCGGCTCAACGTGCCGTACTGCGAATTGACGGAGGAAGAGCGTGCCCGGGTGGACGATTTCATCCGCCGTTTTTTCGACTACCTGGAAGCCAAAAAATATAGACTGCACGTGCGCGTGTTCCTGAGCCGCTACCGCGGCTATGCGCAGTGCCCGGAGTGCAAGGGCGCGCGCCTGCGCAAGGAGGCGCTCTACGTGCGCGTGGGCGGGCGCAGTCTGGCGGACGTCTCGCGCATGAACATCGCGGAAGCGCGGGACTTTTTCGACGGGCTGGCGCTGAGCCCCGAAGAGACGGCCATTGCGGACAAGATCCTGGTGGAGATCCGGCAGCGGCTGAAGTTCCTGGTGGACGTGGGGCTGGACTACCTGACGCTGGATCGGCTGGCGTCGACGCTTTCGGGCGGGGAAGCTCAGCGCATCCAACTGGCGACGTGCCTGGGCTCGCGGCTGGTGGGGGCGTGCTACGTCCTGGATGAGCCGTCCATCGGGCTGCACACGCGGGACACCGGCCGGCTGATCCGCATCCTGGAAGAACTGCGCGAACTGGGCAACACGATTGTGGTGGTGGAGCACGACGCGGAATTGATGCGGGCGGCGAACCACATTGTGGACCTGGGCCCGGGCGCCGGCGAGCATGGCGGGCAGATCGTGTTCGAAGGGCCCCTCGAGAAGCTGATGGCGAACGGCGCGGGGTCGCTGACGGCCCGCTATTTGCGCGGGGAATTGCGGGTTTCGGCGGAGCGGCCGCGGCGGGTGGTCAATCTGCGGCGCACGCTGAAAATTCTGGGAGCGCGGGCGCATAACCTGAAGAATATCGACGTCGAGATTCCGCTGGGAATGATGGTGGCCGTCACGGGCGTGTCGGGGTCGGGAAAATCCACGCTGGTGCACGATGTGCTGTACCGGACGCTCGGAGCGCTGAGCAAGTCGCGGGAAACGGCGGCGGAAGCCGAAGACGGCGCGCCGGGCGAGGGGATGGACGCGCCGTCGCAGCCCATGGCGTGCCGCAAGCTGGAAGGAGCGGAGAGGATCGCGGCCACGGTGATGATCGACCAATCGCCCATCGGGCGGACGCCGCGCTCGAACCCGGTTACGTACATCAAAGCGTTCGACCACGTCCGCGCCCTGTTCGCCTCCACGCGCGAGGCGGCCAAGCGGGGCTACACGGCGGGCCACTTCTCATTCAACATCCCGGGCGGGCGGTGCGAAGTCTGCCAGGGCGACGGCACGGTGACGGTGGAGATGCAGTTTCTGGCGGACGTGGAGCTGGTGTGCGAGGAGTGCAAGGGTACGCGGTACAAGAGCGGCGTGCTGGAGGTCAAGTATAACGGGCTGAACATTCACGAAGTGCTGCAATTGACGGTGCGCGAGGCGATGGTGTTTTTCCACGGCGCGACGCGGTTAGTCGCGCGCCTGAAGGTGCTGGACGACGTCGGTCTGGGGTACCTGCGGCTGGGCCAATCGGCCACCACGCTTTCGGGCGGCGAAGCGCAGCGGGTGAAGCTGGCGTCGCACCTGGCGGCGACGACGTGCGCGGGCACGCTGTTCATCTGCGACGAACCGACCACCGGGCTGCATTTCGACGATATCGCCAAGCTGCTGGCGTCGTTCGAGCGGCTGATTGAAAACGGCGGCAGCCTGGTGATCATCGAACACAACCTGGATGTGATCCGCGCGGCCGACTGGGTGATCGACCTGGGCCCGGAAGGTGGAGCGGGCGGCGGCAAGGTGGTCGCGGCCGGCACGCCGGAGACCGTCGCGGCCACCGAAGGTTCGTACACCGGACACTATTTGCGGGCCGCGCGCTAGAATCGTACCAGGAGGTCCGATGCGTTCTCTTCTTCTGCTTGCCTTGCTGCCGGCCCTGGCGCCCGCGGCCGAACCGCTTGGCGTGGTTCAAGCGGTGATTGCCCAAATGGAGGGCGGCGAAGCGCTGCCGGCCGATTTTCAGCATGCGCCCGGAGAGACGCTGTTTTTCAGTTGCCGGATCGCAGGCTTCACGAAATCGGCGAAAGAGCAGATCCATCTCAAGTACTCGGTGCAGGCCTTCGATCCCAAGGGTGTGGCGTTGAGCGAGATTTACCAGAACGAGATGGAGGAAGAAGTGGGCCCACAGGACAAAGACTGGCTGCCGAAGATCGAAACCCAGGTGGATCTTCCGCCGATTCTGCGGGGCGGCGCATACAAAATACAGGTCAAAGTGGAGGATGTGCTGGCCAAGGTTTCAGCCGAGCTGGCGGTGCCGTTCCAGGTGCATGCCAAGGATGTGCCGGCCAGCGCCACGCTGACGGTGCGCAACTTCCAGTGGTACCACACCGACGAGGAAGAGAGGCCCATGGCGCGGCCGGTGTACCACCCCGGCGATTCCATGTGGATGAGATTCGACATGGTGGGCTACAAGTACGGCGAGGGAAACAAGATCGATGTGAGCTACACGGCGTCGCTGGTGCTGGCCAGCGGCAAGGTGATCTGGACGCAGCCGGAGCCGGCCGTCGAGCAGAGCGAATCGTTCTATCCGAAGCCTTATATCGACGGGGAATTCGGCATCTCGCTGCAAAAGAACTTCCAGCCGGGCACCTACACCATGTCGGTCGCGGTGAAGGACGCCGTGGGCAAGCTGACCTACGAAGGCAAGTTCAACTTCACGGTGCAGTAGGCGCCTGCAGCGCCCATGCGGACGTTGTCGATGTTGAGAAGTTAGAAGACGGAAGACAGCAAGTCAGAAGTTAGAAGCAAACGGCGCGCGCCTCGCGTTTGCGGGCTTCTCAGTGGCTCTCAGCGTTGCACGATGAGCGGGATGGCCACCGGGCCGGAGTTGGTCACGCGCGTGTCGCTGGTGAGCACTACCGTGGAGCCGGTAGTCTCGTCGAAGATCTGCAGCGTGGTGAAGACGGTGCAATAGCCGGGAACGGCCGCGCCCGCGACGGGAGTGGAAGCCGGGTTGATGGTGACCTCGCCGCGGATTTCGGCGCGGTTGCCGGTTTGGGTGGTAATTGCGGCGCGCGTCAGATCGAGCGTGGTAGCGGTCTGCGGGGCGAAATTGGGGACTAGAGCCTGCTTCAACGATTTATTCTGTCCATCGAAGAATTGCAACTCGACGGTGCAATTGTTCGCCGTGGTGGGCGTCGTGCTGGTGGTGGAATTCAGATTCAAAACGCTGAGCCGGGCGGTCTGATTCGTGGTAAGCCCGACCATGCCGGTGGTGACGGCCGGCTGTGACAGCGGCTCGACGATGATCGCAGGCTGCGCCATGGATTGCGCCGCGAAGGCAAAGAAGCCAGCCAGCGCCAGACTGCATAAACCTGTACCTTTCATGACATTCCTCCTGATTGGAAAGTCTGAGTCCCGGGATGACGCGGCGATCCCGGCTCTTCGATCATTAAAACACGGAAACACCGGCCAAGGTTGCGCCGGGAATCTGAGGAGGGTTTGAAAAAGTACGCCGGTCAGGAGACCAGCGCCTGCGTGACGCGCGAGGCCAACTGGTCAAATGTCAGGATTTCGTAGAACGAGGGGTCTTGCATTATGCGCGCCACCAGGGCGGCGTGCATGGCGTGGCCGGCGCGTTCGGCGATGACGTGGCCGAGCAACGGGCGGCCGAGCAGGGCCAGATCGCCGATCAGGTCGAGGGCTTTGTGGCGGCAGCACTCGTCGGGCGCGCGGAGACCGCCGGGGTTGAGAACGCCGGCGGACGTGAAGCAGACGGCGTTCTCCAGGGAAGCGCCGCGAATCAGCCCCATGTTGCGCATCTGGTCGAGATCGGACTCCCAGCCGAAGGTGCGGGCGAAGGCGATTTCGGCGGCATAGCTTTCGGGGGTCACGTCGAGTTCCAGGGACTGCCGGCCGACCGGCGCCGGGTAATCGGTATCGCAGGTGAGGCGGAAGCTTTCGGCGGGCAGGATGGAGATGCGCTTGCCTTTGTCTTCCACACAAATGGGCCGCCGGATGCGGAGGTAGCGGCGCTTGCGGCGATACTGGCGGATTCCGGCCTGTTCGATCAAGCGAACAAACGGCAGGCCGCTGCCGTCGAGGATGGGCACTTCCAGGTTGTCGATTTCGATATAGGCGTTGTCGATTTTCATCGAATAGAGGACGCTGAGCAGGTGTTCGGTGGTGGAAATCAGGACGCCCTGGCGCATCAGACTGGTCGCATAACTGACGCGGGCGACGTGGCGCCAACTGGCTGGAATGGGAAAACGTTCCAGGTCGGTGCGCACGAAGACAATTCCGGTGGAGACGGGGGCGGGCAGCAGGCGGATCTGAACCGGCACGCCGCTGTGAAGCCCTACCCCGCTGGCTTCGACCGGCCGTTGTAAAGTGGTTTCAAATCGCACGGCTATTCACGGGCATTGTACCATCTCATCAAGTAATGGCCCTCGCTGCTGCAAACATTTGATGCGGAAAGACTTGATCTGGTTGCGGTGTGGCCAAAACGCAACACTTTGCGGCGTGATTGTGCCCCAAATGGGGCGGTTAGTGCGGTGGATTTCGCTTCGGCCGGCGGCGAGTCCATAATTGAGTAATGTATATCCGCGTGAATGAGCGCGATAACGTCGGGATCATCGTGGACCCGGAAGGGGTTGGGAGGGGGAAGGTTTTGCCCGGGGGAATCGCGGTACGGGAGGCGATTCCGCAAGGCCACAAGGTGGCGCTGGGCGCCCTGGAGGCGGGCGAACCCGTGTTGAGGTATGGCCACACGATTGGATTCGCGGAGCGGGCCATTCCGGTCGGAGCCTGGGTGCGGGAAGAGATGATCCGCATGCCGGCGCCGCCGCCACTCGACGAGTTGCCGCTCTCCACGGCGGTGCCGCCGCGGCCGGTTCCGCTTGAAGGTTACACGTTCGAAGGCTACCAGAACGCGGACGGCGGGGTGGGAACGCGGAATATTCTGGGGATTGCGACGACCGTGCAGTGCGTGGCCCCCACGGTGGAGTATGCGGCGCGGCGGATCAAGACCGAACTGCTGCCGCACTTCCCGAATGTCGACGACGTCGTGGCGGTGACGCACTCTTATGGCTGCGGGGTAGCCATCGATGCGCCCGGCGCGGCCATCCCCATCCGCACCTTGAAGCACATCTCGCTGCACGCCAATACGGGCGGAGTTCCGCTGATCGTCAGCCTGGGCTGCGAGAAGATGCAACCGGCGCGGCTGTTCGCGAACGAGTTGCCCGTGTTGGCGGAGCGAATGCCGGGAGAAGCCAACGTGATCCGCCTTCAGGACGAGCGTGGCTTCGCGGAGATGGTGGCCGCGATTCTCCGCGCGGCGGAGAAGCGGCTGGCGGAATTAGACCGGCGGCGGCGGCAGAGCGTGCCGGCGTCTGGCCTGGTGGTGGGGCTGCAATGCGGCGGCAGCGACGCGTTTTCAGGTGTCACCTGCAATCCCGCAGTGGGGTACGCGGCGGATCTGCTGGTGCGCGCGGGGGCGACGGTGGCCTTTTCGGAAGTCACCGAAGTGCGCGATGCGGTGCATCTGCTGACGCCGCGCGCGGAGACTCCGGAGATCGCGCGCGCGCTGATTCGCGAAATGCGGTGGTACGACGAGTATCTGGCGCGCGGCATGGCGGACCGCAGCGCCAACACGACTCCTGGCAACAAGCGCGGAGGGCTGGCCAACATTGTCGAGAAGGCGTTGGGCAGCGTGGCCAAGGCGGGCACGACGGCGCTGCGGGGGGTGGCCACGCATGGAGAAAAAATCTCGACCAGCGGCCTGGTGTTCGCGGCCACGCCGGCCAGCGATTTTATCTGCGGCACTGAGCAGCTTGCCTTCATGAACGTGCATGTCTTCACGACGGGCGAAGGCAGCCCATACGGGTTGGCGATGGTTCCGGTGGTCAAGGTCTCTTCGCGCACGGCGCTGGCGGAGAAGTGGCGCGATCTGATCGATATCGACGCGGGGCGCATTGCCACCGGGCGCGCCACCGTCGAGGAGGTGGGCTGGGAGATCTTCCGATTCATTCTGGAGACGGCCAGCGGGCGCCAGAAGACCTGGGCCGAGCACTGGGGCCTGGCCAACGGATTGGCGCCGTTTAACCCCGGGCCGGTGACGTGAGGTGAGACTCCAGGGTTGAAGGTACTGCTTGATTTGTAGCGCCGGCGGTCTTGCCGCCGGTCTTGATGGTCAAGCGCGCACACGGCGCCGGCGGCAAGACCGCCGGCGCTGCCAGTTGGTGTTAGCGGAGCTTGAAAATGTGGATAGAGGTGCCGGCAAGCGGGTTATGATGGGCGACGTGCCGATGCCGCGGTTGTTCCTGATTGATTCTTTCGGATTTATTTTCCGGGCGTACCATGCCCGCGCCCGCAGCGGAGCGCCGCCCATGCGGACCTCGACCGGGCTCGCCACTGAAGCGGTCTTCATCTTCAACAACATGCTGCGCAAGCTCGCCAAGCAGTACGAGCCGGGCTGCATGGCGGCGGTCTTCGAAAGCGAAGAGCCGACCCTGAGGTTGCAGGAATTTGCCGAATACAAGGCCAACCGCGCGGAGACACCGCCCGACCTGCTGGAACAAATTCCGGCGGTCCGCCGGTTGCTGGAAGCCATGCGCATCCCGGTGGTGGAGTGCCCGGGATACGAGGCGGACGACGTGATCGGCACGCTGGCGCGGCGGGCCGAACAGAGCGGCTGCGAGGTGGTGATCGTCTCGAGCGACAAGGACATGATGCAGCTCGTCACGGAGCGCGTATCGATGTTAAACCCGGCCAAGGACGACGAATGGTACGACCCGGCCAAGGTGAAAGAGTTTCTGGGCGTGCGGCCGAACCAGGTCACGGACCTGCTGGCGCTCAAGGGCGACGCGGTGGATAACATTCCAGGCGCGCCGGGAATCGGCGATAAAGGCGCCAAGGATTTGATCGAGCGTTTCGGGTCGGTGGAAGCAGCCATGGAGCATGCCGCCGAAGTGGAGCGAAAGTCCTACCGCGAGAGCCTGCAAAACAATGTCGAGCAGATCCGCATGAGCAAGCGCCTGGCGACCATTTCGACGGACGTGCCGATCGAGTTTTCACTCGATGCCTTGAAAACGCAGCCGCCCGATGAAGCCGCGCTCAAAGCCGTGTTTCAGGAGATGGAGTTCCACAGCCTGCTGAAGGAACTCGCGGCCAGCGAGGACACGCGGGCGCGGGATTACCGCGTGGTGAAGTCGGTGCAGGAACTGAAGGCCTGGCTGGCGGGAGCCAAGGGCGCGCCGGTGGCGGTGGAGATTTTGAAATCGGCGGAAGGGGAATTTGCGTTGGATACGGTGGGCCTGGCGTGGCGTACGGGGGAAGCGCGGGCGGTGAACGCTGAGGGCTTGGCGGAATTGAAGCCGTGGCTGGAAGACGCCGCCGCGCCGAAGATCTCGAGCGACGTCAAGGCGGCGCTGCTCGAACTGGACCGGCTGGGAATCGCCGGCCGGGGCTTCGAGCACGACGTGATGCTGTATGCCTTCCTGCTGGACTCCGACCCGGCTGCCGTCACGCTGGAAGCACAGGCGCAGCGGCGTCTGGATTTGAAGCTGGGGGCGTCGCCGGAACAGCGCGCCGATATCAGCCTGGAACTCTGGCAGCAACTGGCGCCGGCCATCGAATCGCGCGGTTTGGGCGATCTGTACCGCAACATCGAACTGCCGCTGGCGGGCGTGCTGGCCCGCATGGAGCGCACCGGCATACGCATCGATTCCCTTGAATTGAAGCGGCTCTCGGGGCTGATGGAGAGCGAGATCGCGCGGCTGACCGAGAGTATTCACACTCTCGCCAACCGCGTCTTCAACATCAGCTCGCCGCAGCAACTGGCCGAGGTGCTGTTCGACGATCTGAAGCTCGAGGCGCCGGTGCGGTATGGCAAGGGCAAGCAGCGGTCCACGGCGGCGGAGATTCTGGAAGAGCTGGCGCCGGACCACGAGATTGTGCGCATGGTGCTGGAATACCGCCAGCTCACCAAACTGAAGGGAACGTACGTGGATGCGCTGCCGGCGCTGATCGACGCGCGCACCGGCCGGCTGCACACCAGCTTCAACCAGGCGGGCGCGGCCACGGGGCGGCTGTCGTCCTCCAACCCGAACCTGCAGAACATCCCCATCCGCACGGCGCTGGGGCGCGAGATCCGCGCGGCCTTCGTTCCCAGGGAGGGATGGAAGCTGCTGGTAGCGGATTACTCGCAGATCGAGCTGCGGTTGCTGGCGCACATGTCGGACGACCCGTTGCTGCTGGAAGCGTTCCGCAACGGCGAGGACATTCACACGCGGACGGCGTCGGAGGTGCTGGGCGTGCCGCCCATGCTGGTGACGCCGGACGCGAGGCGCGACGCCAAGGCGGTGAACTTCGGCATCGTTTACGGCATCAGCGCGTTTGGCCTGGCGGCGCAGTTGGGAATCGGGCGCGGCGAGGCGGAGAAATACATCAAGAATTATTTCGCGCGCTACGCGGGCGTGCGGCGCTTCATCGATGAGACCATCGCGGAAGTGCGGCGGACGGGAGTGGCGCGAACACTTTTCGGGCGCGAACGGCCCATCCCCGATATCAATGCCCGCAACCCCAACGCCCGCGGTTTCGCGGAGCGCGTAGCGGTGAACTCGCCGCTGCAAGGGACCGCGGCCGACCTGATCAAGCTGGCGATGGTGCGCATCGCGCGCGCGCTCGAAGCGGATGGGCTGCGGAGTGCGATGCTGTTGCAGGTTCACGACGAGCTGGTTTTCGAGTGCCCGCCGGAGGAAGTGGAAGCGGTTTCGGCCTTGGCGCGCCGCGAAATGGAAGGCGCTTGCGAGTTGAAAGTGCCCATGGTGGTGGACGTGGGGGTGGGAGATAACTGGCGCGATGCGAAATAACCGGCTGGGGGGACGGGCGCTGAAAGTTTCTGGGAGGAAAATGGAAACGCGTAGCCCGTCACGGTTTTTCTCGTCACGGTTTTTTCTACAAACGAAGCCGGCTCACAGCAGTTATGCCCGCGCCGGAAAAATCTCTTCCACTGCCGCGTCGTCGGCAGCAATGTCAGTGTCAATCTCGTCGCGGTTGGCGTGGTAGTAGGCCAGGGCGGCGTGAATCTGAGCCAGCGTGAGGTGCTCCATCTTGGCGGCGATTTCCTCGGGAGCAAGGCCCACGTTGTGCCACCCGGCAATACGCCGCACCGTAACACCGGTGCCGGCAATGCAGGGCCGGCCTTTGCGGATTTCCGGCGACCTCTCGATCAGCGTCCCGATATCCACGGTGGTTCGCATGTTCATTCCAAGTATAGACCGCTTGGCCGGCCGCGTTCACCCCTCGCGCAGCGCCTCGCCTTTGCGCTCGATGGCCTTGGGCCCCGCCAGCGGGACGAAGAAGTCCTGCCACACCAGTTTGCATTCCTCGACCATCCGCAACCCATACTCGCATCGTCCCAGGTCGTCGGGACCGGCATTATTCGTGCCGAAGGTAAACGTTGCGCCCGCCGCTTTGGCCAACCGGATGAACGAAGGGCTGGGCAGGTTGCGCCGGTTGTTGATCTCGATCGCCACCTTGTTGCGCACCGCGGCTTCAATCACTTTCCTGCGCCGTTCCGCGGTCCAGAGCTGCTCGTAATCCTTGGCGATCTGATCCGGCAGATAGGTGGGGTTTGCATAGATATCGACCGGCTCGTGCTCCAGGATGCCAACCGTCCGTTCCACGAATGTGTCCATGAACTCCTGCACGTCTCCGATGGTCCCGACTTCCTCGGGCATCCAGAGCCGCATGCGCTTGCCGCGGTTGTCCGTCCAGGTCATGGAGTCCGTAAAGATGTAGTCGAACCGCGCGGCAGCGGCGTGCGAGAACATGCGCGTCCACTCGCGCCCTTCCGCCTGCATGGCAACGAAGCATGGCTGGCCCTTCAGGCTCTCCAGGAACTGAATGGCTTCCTGGTCGTTCTGAGCGGTATTGGCCTGGCCGCAGTTCACCGCGATGCCGTACTCGATACCGTCGCGCCGCGATTTCGCGAGGGCCTGCTCCATGGTCAGCCCGCCTTTCAGATGGACGTGAAAATCCACCATCGGAATATTGCGCCGGCCCTGGTTGATAATCTGCCGGAAGACCTGGTCCGCCGCCGGCGCGGGCCCGCCCGGCGTGGGTACGTCGTCCGGCAGCGGCCGCACCCGAACGCTGCGGAAGCGCGCGCGGGAACCGTCATTGTGACACTGCAGGGCGAACGTGCCGTGGTCCAGAAAACGGCCTGTCTCCGGCCCGTCCGGAATCACCGGCGGGACAGGCTCGGTGTAATCCACCACCAACATGCCGTTGAGCCGGATCTGCGCATTCTTGCCGCGTACCGCCGCGTGGATCTTGAACCACTGATCGTCCGGCACAAACTGCTTATACACGTTCCGCAGTCCGTAGAGCGACCCGGTCTTCTTACGCTCGCGGTAACTGCCCTCGGCGGTGGCGGTGTTGTCGATCTGGATTTCGAAGCCCTTGTTCGGGAAATCGCGTTCCTGATACGCGGTATGGAAGTAGACTCCCGAGTTGCACGCCGGCCGCGTCAGGATCTCCACTTCAAGCTCGAAATTGCGGAAATCCGCGCCGTTGACCGGTCCTGTATAGAACAGGTGCGACCTCGGCCCTTCGGCCGCCAGTTGCCCCTCCACCACTTTCCAGGAACTCTTGTTTTCGCTCGGCCGCCATCCTTCGAGACTGCGTCCATCAAACAGCTCCACCCAGCCATCGTTCGCGGCCGAGAGGCCGAACGCCGTCATGGCTCCGACAAACACCCGGCGCGTGATTTCAGACTGTGCCATCGGATTGAGTATAGCCCCTGTGGGGCAGCCCATCCAGGCTGCGGACCCGCTTTCCAGCGGGTCCAGCCGGCTGCAAGCCGGCTGCGGGCAGGATTGCCCGCCCCACCACGGATCAGCAACAACCCATCTTGATTTGGTTGCCGGCTGTGACCGGCGGGCCAAAGGCTTCCGCGGGTGGCTCGGCGCCATTCAAGACGGCAATCCAGCGCCGGGCTGCGTCGAAGACTACCAGAACGACGCCAACAATGAAGATGCCCATCAATATCGAATCCAGATAGCCAGTGAACACCTGCCCGGGCTTGGCCGTAAGCGGCCAGAAGATATTCTTGATGGATAGGACTCCGGCCGCGACCGTGGTCACGCCGACAAAACACATGGGAATCGCCGTAATCAGCGCGTACCTGGCCTTTCCCATGTTGATGAGGAAGGTTGTGGCGATAGCCAGCGCGATGGTGGCGAGTAACTGGTTGCCAGTGCCGAATAAGGGCCAGATAGTGGAAATAGATCCTGTATATATGAGATATCCCCAGCCGCCCACGACCACCGCTGTCGCGACCAGGTTGCCGGGAAGCCAGGCGCTATCGGCGAAGGGCTTGTGCACGCGGCCCATGAGCTCTTGCAGGACGTAGCGGGCGACGCGCGTTCCGGTATCCACCGTGGTGAGAATGAAAAGCGCTTCGAACATGATGGCGTAGTGGTACCAATACGTCGTCAGGCGGTCCATGCCGGGCAGTCCCTTGAAGATCTGGGCCATGCCGGTGGCCAGAGAGACGGCGCCGCCGGTGCGCCCCGCCAGCTTTTCACCCACTTCCCGCGAGAACATATCCAGATTCACGGTGTGCAGGCCGAGCTTGGCGAAGACCTCGGGTGCGGTGTTGATGGCGAAATAATCGCCGGGGTACATGGAGGTGGCGGCGATCAGCGCCAGCAGGCCCACTAACGACTCGCAGAGCATGGCGCCATAGCCGATCAAGCGCGCGTCGGTTTCTTTGTCGATCATCTTGGGCGTGGTTCCGGAGGACACCAGCGAGTGGAAGCCGGAGATGGCGCCGCAGGCGATGGTCACAAAAAGGAACGGAAACAGCTTGCCTTGGATAATGGGTCCGCCGCCGTGGACGAACTGGGTGAATGCCGGAAAGCGGATATCGGGATGGACCATGAGGACGCCCACGATGAGGATGGCGATGGTGCCCAGCTTGACGTAGGTGGAAAGGTAACCGCGCGGCGCCAGCAGCAGCCACACGGGCAGCACCGAGGCGATAAAGCCATAGGCCACCATGAGGAAAGTGATCTGGTGCGGCGAAAAAGTGAGGGCGCCGGCCGCGCCGGTCTGCGCAAACCAGTGGCCGCCAATGACCGTCGAGATCAGCAGCACCACGCCAAAGATACTCGGGCCGGTGACGGTGATCTTTCCGGCGTGGCGCTTGAACATCCAAATCCCCATGATCAGGGCGATGGGGATGGTGGAGCCGATGGTGAACACGCCCCACGGGCTGTTCGCCAGAGCGTTCACCACCACGATTCCCAGACCGGCGAGGGTAACCAGGAGGATAAAGAGCACGGCGATCATGGCCACCAGGCCGGCGAACGGGCTGATTTCGGTACGGGCGATTTCCGCCAGCGACCGGCCGCGGTGGCGGATGGAGGCCACCAGAACGGTGAAATCCTGAACGCAGCCGGCCAGCACGGCGCCGACCAGCAGCCACAGGAAACCGGGGGCAAATCCGAACTGCGCGGCCAGCGTGGGCCCCACCAGCGGGCCCGCGCCGGCGATGGCGGCGAAGTGGTGGCCGAAGAGCACCCATTTGGGCGAGACCACGTAGTTGTGACCGTCCGCGAAGGTGTGCGCCGGCGTGGCGCGGCGGTCGTCCAGCACCAGAGCTTTGGCCGCAATAAACGCGCTGTAGTATCGGTAAGCAATGGCGCAGACGCAGAGAGCACCGAGGAGAACCGGGAAGGTGTTCATCGATTCGTATGCCTCCTGTTGAGGGTGGACTTAGCGGTCCTCCGCGTCGGGCAGTCAACACATTAGCAGAAAACCCGGCCGCACGCGGTTCACCACCAGCATGCGCTAAAATGTATTTGACAAGTAGGTTTTCCCACCTTACATTTCCATCTCCCCCGCAGGCCGGCCGGATCCGGACCCCCTGAATCTCAGCCGCCGCTTACTTTGCGGGGAGCGCGGCGTCGATATCGCGGCCCGGGTATTCATAATCCTCAAGCTTGCCGCTTAGATAGCTCTCGTAAGATCCGAGGTCGAAGTGGCCGTGGCCGCTAAGGCAGAACAAAATGACCTTGGCGCGGCCCTCTTCCCGGGCGACGATGGCTTCGTCCACCGCGGCGCAAATCGCGTGGGAGGATTCGGGCGCGGGCAGGATTCCCTCGCTGCGGGCGAATTGCAGGGCTGCCTGGAAGCACGGCAGTTGCAAATAGGCTTTGGCCTCGATGTGCCCCAAGTGGAACAGGTGGCTGAGCAGCGGCGATGCGCCGTGGTAGCGCAGCCCGCCCGCGTGGATGCCAGGCGGGACGAAATCGTGGCCGAGGGTATACATCTTGATGAGCGGTGTGAGCTGGGCGGTGTCTCCGTAGTCATAGGCGAAGGTGCCTTTGGTGAGGCTCGGACATGCAGAGGGCTCCACGGCCAGGAGGCGCGGCCCATGGCCGGCCAGGCGGTCGAGCACGTAGGGCAGCGCCAACCCACCAAAATTGCTGCCGCCACCGAAACAGCCGATCACGACGTCCGGCTCTTCGCCGGCCTGCCGCATCTGGAGCTTGGCTTCCTGGCCGATGACGGTCTGGTGGAGCATGACATGGTTCAGTACGCTGCCGAGCGAATAGTCGGTGTCGGCGTGCGTGGCGGCGTCCTCCACGGCTTCACTGATGGCGATGCCCAAGCTCCCAGGCGAATCCGGCGTTGACGCCAGCACGCCGCGGCCGGCGTTGGTGTGCTCACTCGGGCTGGCCCAGACCTCCGCGCCCCAGGTGTTCATCATCATGCGGCGATACGGCTTTTGATCGTAACTGACGCGAACCATGTAGACCGTGCATTCCAGTCCGAAGAACTGACACGCCAGAGCGAGGGCGCTGCCCCATTGTCCCGCCCCGGTTTCGGTGGCCAGGCGGCGGATGCCGGCGCGCTTGTTGTAGTATGCCTGCGGAACCGCGGTGTTGGGCTTGTGGCTGCCGGCGGGGCTTGTGCCTTCGTACTTGTAGTAGATGTGGGCGGGAGTGTCGAGCGCCTTTTCGAGGCGGCGCGCGCGGTAGAGGGGGGTGGCGCGCCAGAGACGATAGACATCCATAACCTCGCCCGGAATGTCGATCAGGGGTTGGGGAGAAAACTCCTGTTCGATGAGCTCCATGGGAAACAGCGGGAGCAAGTCCTGCGGCGTGAGCGGCGCGCGGGTCTGGGGATTGAGCGGCGGATCCAACGGCTCCGGAAGCGACGGCAGCACGTTGACCCAAACCGTGGGAATCTGGCTATCCGTCAGCAGGAATTTTGAAGGCTGCGACATGGGAAGCGATCATTGTAATACGGCGCGGCAGGCAAGGCTTCTTTCGGCCGGGAACGGCTTGTCAGAGAACCGGCGGCGGAGACCGCCGGCGGTACCAGTCTGGGGCGGCGCTTCTTCCGGACAGGAACGGCCTTTCGCCATTCTCAAAAAATTGGTGATAGATTTATGACAAGGTGGTCGAAGGATTGTCTGTGGCTGGGTTCACGGGAACCGGAACCAGCGCGGCGCGGAAGGCGCGGCGGGGGCTCATGCTGCTGGCTGCTCTGGCCGGGCTGATCATGCTGTGTTGGCTGGCCTCCGCGCAGGAATCGCGGTGGCGTCAACTGGCGTTGGCCGCGAGGCAGTTTTATAACGAGGGCAAGTACGCGCAGGCGCTGCCGGCGGCGCAGGAATCGCTTCGCGTCGCCGAGGCGACATTCGGCCCCCAGAGCCGGCAGGCGGCCACCTCGCTGAACGATCTGTCGCTGGTGCTGGTGGAACTGGACCGGTGGGCGGAAGCCGAGCCCTTATACCGCCGCGCCCTGGCGGTGAATGAAAAGCTCCTGGGGCCGCAGCATCCCGAAGTGGCTTCCAACCTGAATAACCTGGCGCTTCTTTATCTCAAGATGGACCGTCTGCCGGAGGCGCGGGATCTGCTGGTGCGCGCTCTCAGCATCCGGGAGAAGGCGCTCGGCCCGAACCATGTAGACACTGCCACCAACGCGGGCAACCTGGGCACGGTTCTGATCGCTCAAGGCAAGTACGTCGAAGCCGAGCCCCTGGAGCGGCGCGCGCTCGCGATCGACGAGAAAGCCTTGGGGCCGGAAGACCCCGGCGTGGCCACGGATCTGAACAATCTGGGAGCCGTTTACTACAACCAGGCGAAGTATGCGCAAGCCGAGCCGCTATACCTCAGGGCACTCTCCATCCACGTGAAATTGCTCGGCAACCAAGATCCTTCGGTGGCGGCCGACCTGACTCTGATAGGCGCGCTTTATGCGGACCAACGAAAGTACGCGCTGGCGGAAGCCACCTACCGGCGCGCCCTGGCGATTGACGAAAAGGCTGCCGTCGGGAAGGGTCTTACGATTGCTTCGGACCTGAACCATCTGGCCGATCTGTTCAACAGCCTGGGGCGCTACAGCGAAGCGGAGCCTCTCTACCGGCGCGCTGGGGCCATTGACGAAAAGGCGCTGGGACCGGAAAACCCCACTGTGGCCGGCGTCCTGAACAGCCTGGCGACGTTGTATTACGACCAAGGGCGGTATCAGGAAGCTGAGCCGGTCTACCGGCGCGCGCTCGAGATTCGCGAAAAAACCCTGGGGACCGGACATCCCTCCGTGGCGCTCACTTTGAGCGGCCTGGCGCGGCTCAAGAAAGATCAAGGCCAGTTCCCGGAAGCGGAAGCGCTGTACCGCCGGGCGCTGGCGATTGACGAAAAGGCGTTGGGAGCGGAGCATCCGCAGGTGGCGCGGATCCTCAACGGCCTGGGGGAGCTCTATATGGACATAGTTCAGGTGCCCGCCGCGGCGCAGTTGTTTAAGCGGGCTCTGGTCATCCACGAAAAGAGCTTCGGTCCCGACCACCCGGAAGTGGCTGCCGACCTCAATCATCTGGCGTTGGTTGCCGACGCGGGCGGACATCCGGAAGAGGCCGAGCCGGTTTACGAGCGCGTGATCGCAATCGACGAAAAGACATCTGGGCCCGCAAGCCTCGACCTGGTGGCTCCGCTCCTGAACCTGGGTAGTCTGAGGACGCGGCAAGGCAATTTCGCCGCCGCGGAGCCGCTCGAGAAGCGGGCCCTGGCCATTCTGGAAGCAGTGAAGGGGCCCGATCATACCGACACCCGCGCCGCACTTCTCGACCTGGCCATCACTTACTATGGGTGGGGCCGTACGGAGTTAGCCACCGCTTACTTCGACCGGCACGTGGCGGGCTTTGTCAAGGAAGTGGATTCGAGCTTCACTTACATGAGCGAACGGCAGCGGCTGCAGTTTCTGTCAACCGAACCGGGAGCATTCCCGCTGTTATTCAGCTTCGCGGTAGCCAGTCAGGAGCGCGACGCGGCATTGCCGGGCAAGATGTACGACGCGCTGCTTTGGGAAAAAGGCCTGATCGCGTCCAACGCGGCGGCCCTGCGGGCCAGGATTCTGGACAGCGGCGATCGCGAAGCCGTGGGGCTGTTCGACCAATTGACAGAGAAGCGGGCGCAACTGGCGGCGCTGGCATCGGCTCCGTCAGGGGATGCCGAATGGCGCAAGGCGACGGCGCAACTCGATCAGGAAGCGAACGCGATCGAGATCGGCCTGGTGAAACGCTCGGCGGCGCTGGCGGAAGCCAAGGCCCTGGCGCGCCTGACTTGGCACGATGTGCGGAAGGCGTTGAAGCCGGACGAGGCCGCGGTGGAATATGTCCGCTTCCCGGTTCACAATGGCGTTCGTTGGATGCACGCCGACGCTTACGCAGCCCTGGTGCTGACGCCATCGGCCGCGCCCCGGTTGATGCTGCTGGGCAACGCGCAAAAGCTGGAAGCCGATCCGGTAACAGCCTACCGGGCGGATGTGGGACGCAGCCGCGGAGTCTCTATCCCGGCGGCAAAAACCGGCGCGGAGCCGCCTGCCGGTTCAGGCACAGGCGCGGCTTACACCGCGTTCTGGAAGCCTCTGGAAGCAGCGCTGGGCGGCGCCAGGCGCGTGTACGTGGCCGCCGACGGCATTCTCAACCAGGTTCCCATCGGGCTCTTCAGCGATCCGGCGGGAAAGCTATTGCTCGAAAAGTACGACCTGCGGGTGGTCAACAGCACCAAGGATTTGCTGCGGCCGCAACACAACGGAGGAGGCAAGACGGCGGTGGTGATGGGGAACCCGGCTTTCGATCTGACCGAGGCAGGGCAACGCGAGGCCGTGTCGAAACTCAATGGCGGAGCCGCGGTTCCCACGGCCGCGGCGCCCGCGGAAACGAGGACTGCCTCGCGCGGCAGCGAGCACGGCGCCCCTCTGCCGCCGCTCCCCGCCACCCAGGCGGAAGTGCAGGCGGTGACTCTCTCTCTGAAGAACGCCGGATGGCAGGTCTCGACGTACACCGGCAGCATGGCCCTGAAAGAGGTGATGGGGCGGGTCCGCAGCCCGCGAGTGGTGCATTTGGCTACGCACGGATTCTTTCTCGCCAACACGGGGACCGGCGACCCGCCGGCGCCGGGCGCGCGACCCACCGGTCAACCCTCCGGGCAACCCGCGTTGCGCGATCCCATGCTGCGGTCCGGCCTGTTCTTTGCCGGAGCGGATCGCACTCGCGCCGGACAGTCCCCGGCGGCCGGCCTGGAAGATGGCGTGTTGACGGCTTACGAGGCGAGCCAACTCCACCTGCAGGGGACCGAACTGGTGGTCCTCAGCGCCTGCGAAACCGGACTGGGACAGCAGGCCAACGGCGAAGGCGTCTTCGGGCTGCGCCGCGGGCTGCAGGAAGCCGGGGCTGAGTCGGTATTAATGAGCATGTGGTCGGTGCCGGACCAGGAGACGCAGGAATTGATGACGCTGTTTTATCAGCAATGGCTGGGCGGACTGGACGCGCACGAAGCTCTGCGGCGGGCGCAACTGAAAGAACGCGACACCGTCCGGCAGCGATATGGCCGCGACCTTCCGTATTACTGGGGAGCATTTGTGCTGGTGGGGCGGTAGAAGGCGCCGGCGGCCTCATCATTCCCATTCCACGCGACAGCGACGTTATGTGGTGGTTTCAGTGGGGAGAGGGAACGCGGCTCCCAGGCGGGAACGGAGAAAATCGTTCAGCGGCTGACGCTCGCCACGGGCAATCAACCCGGTGGCGCCGTTCCGATACAGCTCGGTTAAGGTCTGGCGAATGCGGCCGCCGTCCCAGGCCAGGGCGATCATGGTCTTTCGCAAATCCGCAAATAAGTCGACGAGCAAGGAGTATTCCTGTCCGTATCGCCGATCGAGTTCTTCGCGTAGGATTCCGGCCAGGGCGGGACAGCGGCCCTCGGTAGCGACGGCCAGGGTCAGGGCGCCGCGGCTGAGCGTGGCGGGAACGGTAAAGGTGCACAATGCCGGACGATCGACGACGTTGACCAGCACGCCCATCGACGCCGCATCGCCCGCGACGCGGGCATTGACCTCTTGGTCGCCGGTCGCGCAAACGGCCACGAAGGCGCCGGCGAGGTCTGCCTTGGTGTAAGGCCTGAAGTGGAGCTGGATGCGGTTCTCTTCCGCGAGTGCGATAACGCGGTCGCAGGCGCGGGGGGCCAAGACCATCACTCGGGCTCCGGCGGCCAGAAGATCCTGCACCTTGCGGGCGGCCACTGGGCCACCGCCAATGACGACGGCCAGCCTGCCTTCGACGGCGAGATTCACCATGTAGCTCATGTGCGTAGTGTAGCCTGCCGCCGCGGCTGCGCCTGGCGGGACTGGCGGGATCGGGTCATTGACACGATGCTGAAATATAATATATCATCGAGACCAGACAAGAGACTCCCAGCTCGACGGGAAACTTCTTTCGCCATGCCGGCCCTCCGCCGTAGAACGTTTCTGGCTGGCGTCGCGGCCGTGGCCGCCGCGCACGCCGCCGACGCCCCATCGGCCCGCCCTGGATGCCAGGCCAACGCCTGGAACCTGGATCCCGCGCGCTTCGACTTGCTGCTCACCGCCCTCCGCGAAATGCGGGAGCTGGAATTTCAGGGCTTCGAGACCAACATCCGTTTCGTACAGCCGCAACTGGAGCACGCCGCCGAAGCGCGCGCGCGCCTGGAGGCCAGCGGCCTGGAATTCGTGGGGGCCCATACCAATCTCCCCGAGTATGAAAAGGCCGGGCCGGAGAGCGCCGCTGCCGCGGTGACCAAACTGGCCGGCGAGGCGCGGCAATTCGGCGCGCGCGCCCTGGTCGTGAGCCACGCGGGGCTCTCCGCTACGGGCGAGTTTTCCGAGCAGGCTCTAGCGGCCAAAGCGCGGGCGCTGGATCTGGCGGGACGGCGCGCGGCGGATGCCGGGCTGGTGCTGGCGTACCACAACCATCAGCCGGAATTCCGCAACGGAGCGGCCGAAGAATCCGCGCTGGTGCGACGCACGGACCCCCAACTGGTCTCGCTCATGTTCGATATCGGCCACGCGTGGCTGGCATACCCCGACGCCGTCGCGTTTTTCGAAGCTCACCACGCCCGCGTCTACGGGTTGCACGTCCGGGACTTCCACAACCGCGTGTCCGTCCCGCTCGGCGAGGGCGAGTTCCCGCTGCGCAAACTTGCCGGCGCCATCCGCGAAACGGGCTGGCACGGCTGGCTTATCGATGAAGAGGAGCGTCCGGACGACCCGGATAAGCCCGGCAAGCGCGCGACCGGCCCCTCGCGGCGTACCATGAAAGCGGTATTCGGAGTGTAGCGGTGAGCGCGGCGCAACCTATTGATCTGGCCTACGGCAGGGGGCGCCTGCGCGTTCCGGCGGTGGGCGACGTGCTGGCGCCGAAGGCGGGCAAGCCCGTCGCCGACGAGACTCGCGCCGTCCTCGACGCCCTGGAGAATCCCATCGGCGCGCGGCCGCTCCGTGAAATCGCGCGGCCCGGCGAGCGCGTCGCCATCGTGGTGAACGACATCACGCGGCTGGCCCGGGCCGATCTGCTGCTGCCCCCCATCATCCATACCCTGAACGCGGCCGGCGTGCCCGACGGCGACATCTTCATCGTCTTCGCGCTGGGCATTCATCGCCGGCAGACCGATGCGGAGCGCCGCCTGATTGTCGGCGACCGCATTTTCCACCGCATCCGCACGTTCGATCACATTTCGACCGACGACAGCAGCCTGGTGGAGATTGGCGCCACGAGTTTCGGCAACCGCGTGGAGATCAACCGCGAAGTGTGGGAGGCCGACCGCATCGTCCTCACCGGGGAGATCATCTACCACCTGATCGCCGGCTATTCGGGCGGGCGCAAGAGCCTGGCGCCGGGGGTGGCCGGCTTCCGTACCACTACGTTCAACCATCGCATGATCTTCGATCCGAATTGCCGTGTGGGCAAACTGGACGGCAACCCGGCGCACGAAGACCTGCTGGAAGCCTGCCGGCTGGCGGACCCGGATTTCATCGTCAACCTGGTGCCCAGCCCGGACGGCGGGTTGATCCGCGTGGTGGCCGGCCATTACGACCTGGCGCACCGCGAGGGCTGCCGTGAAGTGGACCGCATGCTGGCGGTGCAAATCGACCGGCCGTACGACGTGGTAGTGGCGTCCGCCGGCGGCTTCCCGCTGGATATCGATCTGCGCCAGGCGCACAAGGGTCTGGAGAACGCCTGCCACGCGCTGCGCCCGGGCGGCTCCATCCTGTTTTGCGCCGAGTGCCCGAACGGCGCCGGCATCCAGTCGTTCGAAGATTACGTGCGCCGCTACGCCGACGAGTTCGAGATGCGGGCGGCGCTCGAGCGCGACTTCGCGGTGGGCGGACACAAGGCGTACTGGGTGGCGCGGCTGGGCCGGCTGTACGACGTCCACTTGGTTTCCGCACTCGATCCGGAATTTGTGCGGCGCTGCCATTTTCAGCCGGTCGCTCCGGCGGAGCACGCCGTGGCGCTCGGGCGCCTGCTCGAAAAGGCCGGTCCGGACGCGCGCGTGGCGGTTATCCCGCACGCGGGCTTCACCCTGCCCGTCCAACGAAATCTTACCGAGGTTGCATCCTTATGAGTGCTGTGAAAGTGCAAGAAACGAGTCTGAACTATATCGGCGGCGAATGGGTCGATGCCGCGGCCCACGAAGTGGTGAAGCTGCCCTACGACGGCACGCCCGTGGGCCAGGTGCCGCGGGCCGAGCCCGCCGTCGTGGACCAAGCGGTGGCCGCCGCGCGCCAGGCCCTGGTCCCCATGCGTGAGATGGGCAATTGCGACCGCGCCGACCTGTTGCTGCGCATCGCCGATCTGATCAGGCGCGACAACGCCGGGTACGCGCAGCTCATTTGCGCGGAGACGGGCAAGCCCATCAAGGAGGCGCGCGTGGAAGCCGAGCGCTCGCTCGCGACGCTCTTCGCCGCGGCGCACGAGGCGCGGCAGTTGCACGGCGAGGTGGTCCCCATGGACTTCGCCGCCATGGGCAAAGGCCGCATGGCGATGACGGTGCGCGAGCCGCTGGGCGTGATCGGCTGCATCACGCCGTTCAACGTGCCGCTGAACCTGGCGCTCCACAAAGTGGCGCCGGCCCTGGCCGCGGGCAACGCCGTGATTCATAAACCCGCCACCAGGACGCCGCTCAGCGCGGCGCGCCTGGCACGCACCATGGAAGAGGCCGGCGCGCCCAAGGGCGCATACAACCTGATCACCGGCAGCGGCGCCCGCATCGGCATGGCCATGGCGGAGCACCCGGGCATCGCCATGCTGACCTTCACCGGCAGCCCGGAGGTGGGCCGTATCATCAAGTCGCGCGCCGGATTCAAGAAGGTGACGCTGGAACTCGGCAACAACTCGGCCGTAATCATCGAGCCGGAAGCGGACCTCGCCACGGCGGTGGCGCGCACCACGCAAGGCGCTTTCTCGCACAGCGGCCAGGTGTGCATCTCGGTGCAGCGGGTGTTTGTGCAGCGCGCGATCGCGGGTGAATTCGTGGAGCGGCTGAAGGCGTCCACGGAGGCGCTGAAGATCGGCCACCCCTACGAGGAATCGGCCGACATTTCGTCGCTGATCGACGAAGCCGAAGCCATCCGCGTCGAACAGTGGATCGCGGAAGCGGTGGCGGGCGGAGCCAAGCTGGTGACGGGCGGGAAACGCCAATTCGCCACGGTGGCGCCGGCGGTGCTGTTGGACGTGCCGGCTGCCTGCCGGATCTCCTGCCACGAGGCGTTCGGTCCGGTGGTGGCGGTCTACCCATACGGAAACCTGGACGAAGCCATCGAGCGCGCCAACGCCACGCCTTATGGCCTGCAGGCCGGCATCTTCACGAACGATATCCAGCGCGCCTTCCGCGCCGCACGGAAGCTGGAGGTGGGCGGCGTGATGATCAACGACATCCCGATGTACCGCGCCGACCACATGCCATACGGCGGCGTCAAGGAAAGCGGGACGGGCAGGGAGGGCCCGCGCTACGCCATCGAAGAAATGACCGAGATGAAGCTGATCTGCTGGAAGGTGTGACGGATGACTTCGCGAAGAGAGGTTCTGCTGTCGGCCGCTGGCCTCGCGGCCGGCCGCGTTCTGCGGGCTGCCCAGCCGATGAACGTACACCTTGGCTGCCAGACCAACGCATGGGCCATCGACCCGCGCGATTTCTCCAACGTGCTGGCGATCGTCCGAAAGATCAAGGATTACGGTTACCAGGGATTTGAGACGGGCTTTGCCAACGTGCAAACTCAATTTGACAACCCGGCCGGCGCCAAGGGCAAGCTGGATGCAATAGGCCTGAAATTCATCGGCGTCCACATCTTCCTCAACCAGTACGACGGCGCCACCCGCGTCGCGCCGCCGGAGTTGTACGAGCGCGTCGCCGCGGGCGGCGCGAAACTGGGGGCCGAGCGGCTGATCCTGAGCGGCACGCCGCCGGAGGACCAGGCGGGGCGCAATCGCAAGGCCGAGGCACTCAACCGCGCCGGCGCGTTCGCGCAAAAACTCGGTCTCAAGCTGGCCTACCATAACCACGGCCCGGAGTTCGCGAACCACGGCCAAGAGATCGAGTTTCTGTTGCGCGAAACCGATCCGGCCCGGGTGTGGTTCCTGGTGGATGCGGGACACGCGTTTCGCGCCGGCGCCGATATTCCGGGGTTCATCCGGAAACACCACCGGCGGCTGACCGGGCTGCACATCCGCGATACCAAGGACGGCAGGGAGACGCCGCTCGGCACCGGCGAGTTTCCGCTCGAAGCCGTGGCCGCGGCGATTCGCGAGGCGGGCTGGAGCGGTTGGGTGATCAACGAGGAGGAGCGCGTGGGTGGCAAGCCGGGGGACGACGCGGTGAAGCCCGCGCGGGATGCGCTGTTCCGCATATTTGGAGACAAGGCATGAATCGCAGGGACATGGGAAAAGTGATTTTGGGCGGCCTCACCGCCGCGTCTTACAGCCGCGTGATGGGAGCCAACGACCGCGCCGGCGTGGCGCTCATCGGCGGCGGCCGCCGCGGGCGCGAGGTGATGGGCGCGATGATTTCCTCCGGCCGCGCCGGGTTGCGCGGCATCCGCGACGTCTACGATGTGCAGCGCCAGCGCGCCAAGGCCGCGCTGGTAAAGTCCGGCGTAGTGGAAGCGGGGTCGCCGCTGGAGCCGCTGCACACCGCCAACTTCCTCGACGCGGTCCAGAAGGGTGCGAAGCCGAATGCCGCGGTGGAGGCGGGCATCCAGGCCTGCAACCCCGTTCCTCTGGCACGCCTGGCGTATTGGAAGCAGGCGCGCGTCACGTGGGAAGAGCTGGTAGGGTAAGGAGACAACCATGGCAACGACCATCCATACGACTCAGGAACAGACGGAGCAGGGCGCTGCCTCGGCCAAGCCGGGCCTGGTTTTCCGGGCCAACGCAACGGGGGTTACGTTCCGCGAAAGGTTCGTGCACGACCGCGCCAATCTGCAGTTCCTGGATTGCGGCGAGTACGACATTCCCGCGGGCGGCCATTCCTCCTGGTTCGGCGTGCCCGGGCGCGAGTGCCTGCTGTTCATGTGGAAGGGCACGGCGCGCGTCGAGATGCGGGAGGCATCCTTCGATCTGGCACCGTACGATACGCTCTACGTCCCGCTGGGCGCGGCTTTCCGCCTGCGCAACCAAGCGGGCGAGCCGGCGCGCATCATTCAGACCTCGGCTCCGGCCACCAACACCCACCCGGTGTTTCATTCGAAATTCGCCGAGTTCTCGAAGCGCGAAGACCGCATCCGGCGCCTGAAGGGCAAAGAAGTCTACCTGATGTTCGACGTGAGCGAGGCCGCCGACAAACTGGTGGCCGGCTACACCTTCTACCAGGCTTATACGCGCGCGTGGCCGCCGCACAATCACACCGACCAGGAAGAAACCTACATTTTCATCAAGGGCCACGGCGCCATGGAAGTCTACGACACGCCCGAGAACATGACGTTCGTGCACTCACTCGACGAAGGCGACCTGGTGACCATCCCGTTCCTGAATTACCACCCGGTGTTCTCGCAGGAGGACCCGTTGGAGTTTATCTGGTGCATCGCCGGGGAACGCTACTGGGTAGGCGACAAGAACAAGGATTTCATGAAAGGCAGCGGCCCCGCCATCACCACGTAGGCCGAGTTTCTCACCGGGCTTCTGAGCAGGGTGAGCATGCGCGACGAAGTAGACGCGGCCTTATCGCGCGCCGCAGTGCGGCAGTCCCGCTGCCTGCGCTTCACTTCAACTGGAGCGCCGGGGTCCCATCCTTGTTGGGCTTACGCGCAAGCGGAGTACCTGAGAGCTTGGCTATGGTCAACTCCACCCGGTACAGGACCCGGCATCCGTTTTCGAGGTGGCCGCCGAAGGCGCCTCGTTTGCCGGTCGAGAGGGTGATGTGCAGGTGAGGCTCCCCCGCCGCGATGATCCCGTCCAGGGTGAGAATCTCGGTGGGGCCTTTTACCGTGACGAACTCATCCTCGGCCACGGCAGCCAGGGATTTCACGCTGTGATACGTGCAATCCTGGACTGAGCCGACGCCCGTCAACATGAGTCCGTCCTGGATGTCGTGATCCTTGATGGCCGCAATGATGGACTCGAGCAGCAGGTCGCCGCGGTCCAGCCGGATGCGATAGATTTCCTGAATCTGCGCCCCGCCGAACACCTTCGGAGGATTGGCATCGGCGCCAAACACAGGCGGTATCAACAACGGGACCCCCGCCAGCAGGCAGGCTACCCGAATCCATCCTTTGGCTGCGTGACAAATGTTCATGCTCTCTCCTTATATGAGGTCGGAAGGCCTCACCAAACCGATTCAGCCTGTGACCTGTCTACTCTGAGACAATTCCTTCTCTCGGAGCTTGTCTCGCCCGGGCTCATCGTCCATGCCATCTCCCTTTCGATGGAACCCCCAAACCCGCCGCGGCTGCCGTCACTTCGCCAGAACCAGGCTCAGCGCCCAGTCGTCGGAGGTCGGCGGCAACGGAAGCTGCATGCGCCCGGAAATATTCGATCTCACGGTTGTCGCCTCCGACCATTCGCCGGTCCTGGGGTTGAACCACTTCGCTGAGTAGGTGGCCAGCGCCGGAGCGCTGCGAATGTACGCCCGGTCCGCGCCCTTTTCAAAGTACACCAGGAACAGGTCCTTATTCTCCGTCCGTGCGCAGTACGCCCATCCTTCGAAACCCTGAGTCAGGTGGTCGCTGTTCGGCAAGAGGTAATTCGTCGCCGGGATCAAATCCTGGAACTTGCTGCCGAATGTCCACACGAATGTGCGGAAGTGCTTCATCTGGGCGCCCGATTCCCACTGGAAAGCCTCCCACATTTTGATCGGGGCGGATTTCTCCGTGGCGGCCTGCCAGATGCCTTCTGCGCCGTAGATATGGCCTGCCAGGCCGCCCGAGAGGAAATTCCCGTACATCGCGGAGCGGCAGAAACGGTTGTCCTTTTCGCTGCCTCCTTTGGCTGTGGATGGCGTTTCCGTGCCGTTATAGCGCCAGCCGGCGTAGTACGGCTCCCCGCTCATGGTGGGCCGGGTCGGCTTCGTATAAAAGATCTCGGTGTGATTCCAGTAGTATTCGTGCTCGCGCGCATTGCCAGTCTGGTGCAGTGTCACCCACTGCCCGTCCGGCTCGTTGCCAAAGGTGAGCAGCGTCGAGACCGCGCAGTTGGCGGAGAGCAGGGTCCCGAACGGCGGCGGGCCGTGACGCCCCAGCATCATCTGGATAGGGGCATTATAGTCGGTCCCGGGTATCGTGTCGGCCTGTGAATCGACGTGGATGGGGCTCAGGATCATGTTGTTCGCCTGGTAGCGGGCGAAGATGTACTCAATAAACCGGGCGTAGGTATCCGGCCACTTGTAGTATTTCTTCCAGGCCCTGCTGACGTCGCGGCGCGCCACTTCCATGAACGGAATAAAGCCTTGGGAGTTCAGGTAGTCGAGCTTGCGGTCGAGATAGCGGAAATAGTCGGGGTTGATACGGTCCACGTCCGGAAACACGGTTTCGTAGCCAGGGACTTTCCCCGGAAACAGGAACGGGCGGCCTCCCTCGTTGTGCATGTCCTTGGCGCTCTGGGTGTCGGGGTCCGCCCAGGCTGACCGGAGCGGGGTCTTCTCCCCGTCGTTCATCACGATGCGCGCCGGCTGCCCGTCATTGGCCCAGTGCGGAAACGCCGCCAGGATCGCGACCGAGTTGTAGCCTTGCGATTTTCGCAGCCGGATATAGTCCTGGAACGTCGCCTCCGGGCCGATGGGATGCTGCGCGCCGTCGCTGCTCCAGGCGAAGTGCAGGGTAGGCGCCGCCCACCACGTGTCGCCCAATAGGAAGAATGGCGTGCCGTCGGCGTGCTCCAGGGCATGTTGGTTTGCGGTGGCGCGCAGGAAGCCGCGGCGGCAGATATTTTCGGCTTGCTCCGCCTCGGACCAGGCCTCCGCGGTGAAGCTCCCCTTCTTGCCGTTCAAGCCCGCATCGGCCGTGTTCGAGCCGCTGGCCCACGTCCACTCTCCCGGAGCCGTCGCCAGGACGCGCACGCGAAAGGTGCTCGCTCCGTCCCAGAAGCCGTAGATGCGCTTGGCAAACCCCGGCCCTTTCAGGTCCACCCACACATCCACATCAAGGTATGGGTTCCCGAACTTCTGCTGCGCGGTCAGCGTGACTTCCCGCTTTTCCCAAACGTGGGTCGCGGTCTGGGCGTGGAGCTCGACCGAACAGAGCGTAAGGCAGGCGATCGCGAGGATGAATCGCAACATAATACTGATAGAGTAACGCCGGGCTGTGGGACCAACGGCGAGCGCGGGCGGATCGGCGGGCATTCGCGGGGGTACCCGGTTGTTTCCGGACGCGCCATCGGAGACAATGCCGCTTCCAATGGAAATGGGGGGCACATTTTATGTCCAAGCGCATTCTGTTTCCGATGCTGTTTTTCACTGGTGTCGCGGTGGCCCAGGTTCAGTCCGTCAGCGCTACGATTGATGCCGGTAAGACCCGCGCGCCGATATCGGAATACGTCTACGGCCAGTTCATCGAGCACATCGCCGGTACCATCAATAGTGGCATATGGGCCGAAATGCTCGACGACCGGAAGTTCTACTATCCGGTGACGTCGCAGCCGCCGGCGCCCGGCCCGGCGCAGGGGAGGCGCGGGCCTTTGCGGCGTTGGACCCCGATCGGTCCGGATGATGCCGTCGTCATGGATAGGAAGCGTCCGTATGCCGGCGATCTTGCGCCGCTGGTGAAATTGAACGGCGCCGAAGCGCGCGGAATCCAGCAGGCGGGATTATCCGTGCGCAAAGGAAAGGGCTACGCGGGCCGCGTGGTTCTGGCGGGCGACGCGGGCGCCAAGGTGGCGGTCAGCCTGGTGTGGGGAATGAACCCGAACGAACGTCAGCTTGTGGCTACGGGAAAACTCGGCACGGCGTATGCCAGGTTTCCGCTGAGCTTCCAGGCGCAGGCGGATAGCGATAATGCGCGTTTGGAGATTGCCGGAACCGGCGTGGGCACTTTTCACATCGGCGCCGTTTCGTTGATGCCCGCGGACCATGACCACGGTTTCCGCCGGGAAGTGATCGCGGCGCTCAAGCAACTCCGTTCGGGCGTTTATCGTTTTCCCGGTGGAAACTTTGTTTCCGCTCACGAATGGCGCGACGCCATAGGCGACCCGGACCAACGTCCGCCGAGAATGGACCCCGCGTGGAATGCGGTGCAGCCGAACGATGTCGGCACGGATGAATTCATGACCCTGTGCCGCCTGCTTGACGTAGAGCCGTATATCACGGTCAATGCCGGCTTCGGCGACGCCCGGTCCGCGGCCGATTACGTCGAGTACGCGAACGGGCCGGCCTCAACACCCATGGGCCGTTTGCGCGCGGCCAATGGCCATCCGCAACCGTATGGCGTCAAGTTCTGGGGCATCGGCAACGAGATGTGGGGCGAGTGGTCGTTCGGTGTGATGCCGCTCGCGCAGTTCGAACTCAAACACAATCTGTTCGCCCAAGCGATGCGGCGGGTGGATCCTGCCATCAAGCTGATCGCGAGCGGGGCCATGCCCGACGCCATGACCGGGTCCAAGCAGGCAAAGCGCATCAGCGGCAAAATAGTTCCCGATTACCTTTCGCCGGCGGATTGGAGTGGCGGGTTGCTGTCGCACTGCCTGGAATACACCGATCTGATTAGCGAGCATTTCTATTCGTACAGCAACCAGCGTTTCGATATCGGGAAGGGTGAGCGGGTGAGCGTGGACGCGGGCACGCCCCTGCTGGAATGGGAGCGTGCGCCCGCCACCCAGGTTCGCGTGAAGTACGAGCATTATCAGGAATACCTCGCGCGTATCCCCGGGCTTGCGGCCAAGCCGGTGCCCATCAGCCTCGACGAATGGGCCTACACCGGCGTTCCCGCGAACTCGTACAAGGTGGTGCCCGCTTATGCGTGGGCGTTCCACGAGATGTTCCGGCATTCGGACCTTTACCAGATGGCGGGCTTCACCTTCGCCACATCCCTTCTGAGCGCGAACCGCACCGAGGCGGTGTTGAATCCGGCGGGCCTGATGTTCAAACTCTACCGCGATCACTTCGGCACGATCCCTGTGGAGGTGACCGGCAATTCCCCACAGCCGGCGCCCAAGTATCCCGCGGGCGGCGACCAGCCGAGAGTGAACCCGGGGAGTGATACTTTTCCACTGGACGTAGCCGCGGCGCTCAGCGCCGACCGCAGAATCCTCACGCTGGCCGTGGTGAATCCGGCGGAAGCCGAACAGCAACTGCGCCTCTCCTTCCGCGGCGTGGAACTCTCGGGCAAAGGACGGTTGTGGCGCATGGCGCCTCCAAGCATCGACGCGAGCATCGTGGTGGGGCAGAAACCCGGAGTGGCAGTGGAGGAACAAGTGCTGGAAGAGCTGCCAGGCACTGTGAAGATAGCTCCCATTAGCGTGAACATTTACGAGTTTCCGGCGAAGTAAAGCGCGGAAGCGATCGGCGGCGGCACGCGCAGGAGCCGGCGCGCTTATCGCGCAGTTCGTCTGCGGGGCACAGGGCGTATGATCCTCTCAGAGCAGCCGAATATGCCCACGGAAGGGAATGCACGGCGATAGCAGCCCATTAGGAACCCGGCTTGGCGCTCCCGAAACGATCTGGGACGCGTGTCGCAATGCCTGCCTCCTTTAGGTGAACCGCATTGGGGCCGGGAAGAGCCTTCAGCGCGCGCTGAAGCGGTACACCGTTGTCGATCGAAACTCCGCGCCGGGCCGAAGCACGGTGGTGGGGAAATCGGGACGGTTCGGCGAATCGGGAAAATGACCGGTTTCCATGCAGAAAGCCGAGCGCGGCGGATACAGGTGCCCGCCTTTGCCGCGGTCTTGGCCGTCCAGGTTTTGGCCGGTGTAGAACTGCATGCCAGGCTCGGTAGTGAGCACTTCCATGATGCGGCCGGACTCCGGTTCCAAAATCCGCGCGGCGAACCCCAGCTTTCCCGCCGCGTGGTTCAGCACGTAGTTGTGATCGTACCCCTTGGCAATGCGAAGCTGCTCGTCAGCCGCGTCGATGCGCGCGCCGATGACCGTGGGCTTGCGGAAATCGAACGGCGTGCCGGCAACCGGCCGGAGTTCGCCGGTGGGGATCAGGCCGGCATCCACCGGCGTGAACCGATCGGCGTCGATCGTCACCACATGGCGCAGCACGTCGCCTGAGCCCTCGCCCGCCAGGTTGAAGAACGAGTGGTTCGTCAGGTTGACCACGGTTGGCTTGTCGGTCGAAGCGGAGTAGTCGATGCGCAGTTCGTTGGAATCCGTGAGGGTGTACCGGACGGTCACGGTGAGGTTGCCCGGGTAGCCCTCTTCACCGTCGCGGCTGAGATAGGTGAACTCGACCGCGGGCGGCGGGCCGGCGATGGCGCGACCCTTCCAGACCACTTTGTGGAACGCGCGGACGCCGCCGTGAAGCGAGTTTTCGCCGTTGTTGCGGGCCAGCGTGTACGCGTGGCCGTCGAGTGTGAAGGCGCCGCGCGCGATGCGGTTGGCATACCGTCCCACGGTGGCTCCGAAATACCGTTTGGTGTTGAGGTAGGCGTCGAAGGTATCAAAGCCGAGAACGATATCCGCGAATGCGCCGCGCCGGCCGGGAGTCTTGAGGGATACCAGGATGGCGCCGAAATTGGTGACCTTCGCCTCCACGCCCCTGGCGTTGGCGAGGGTGTAGAGGCAAATGGGATCGCCGCCGGGCGCATCGCCCCAGTGAACGGCGGCCGGCGGATTCGCCGCGCCAGCCATGCCCAGCAGCGCGGCCGCGAGCGCACCGCATCGCAGCAAGGGAGTCATAAAGGCATGATATCGGGACGGGAAAGGACGCGGGGCGGACCAGACCGCCCGCCCCGCAAAGGGACTTCTAGAACATGAACTTCAGTGCGAACTGGAGCACGCGCGGATCGTACGCGGCGGTGATCCTGCCAAAAGTGCCGGAGGAAACCGACGCCACGGGATTCTGGAAATTCGGCCGGTTCTCGGTGTTGAACGACTCGGCGCGGAACTGGAGTTTAAAGCGCTCGGTGAAGGCGAAATCCTTGAACACCGACATATCCACGTCGAAGTATGCGGGCCCGCGCAGCATGCCGCGTCCCACGTTGCCAAAGGTTCCAATGGGCGCGGCGGTGAATGCAGCCGTGTTGAAGTACTGTTGAATCTGGCTCACTCCCGACAGGCGGGCAGGATCGCCGACGATGTTTGCATAATCGTTGCCGATGCCGGACTCGGAGCGGTCCGTACCGCTGAGGATGGTGACTGGCGTGCCGCTATCCAGGCTTGAGATGAGGTTGAGCTTCCAGCCGTTGATTACGGTGTTCTCCCAGCCCTTTACCTTCAGCCCCGGAACCGCATAAACCACCGAGAGGTTGTAGCGGAATTTCTGATCGAAGTCCGCGGGTCCGCGCGCGCTGCGGAAATTGAAGGGATTCGGCGGACCGGTGTTCCCCTCCGCCGCGCTCGAGGTATTGTCGATGGTCTTGCCCCACACCAGATTGGTCAGCACCGTCAGACCGCCCGAGAAGCGTTTGGTCATGTTGATCTGCAGCGAGTTGAACTCATCGTACACGTACGAACTCGCAAGCTCGACGGTTGCCAGTCCCGGGTACAGGCGGCGCGAATTCTCATTGGCGACCGTCGCGGTGGAGCTGAAAATCGCCGGATTGAATTGCCGCGATCCCATGATGTTCACGCCGTGATTGCCCACGTAGGCGACCGATACCGCGATGTCATTGCGGAATTGATGTTCCACCGTGAGGTTCCAGTTCTGGGTGTAGCCAACCCTGGAGGCGGGATCGAGCACGCCGCCGGAAAGCGGAAGCACGAACTTATAGGTCGAGAACTGACTGGAGGCAATGTGCGGCCGCGGGAATGGATCGCCGCCGGCAAAACCCTGATACGGATTATCGAAGCTCGGCGGATTCGGGATGTTCAGATAGAGGTCCGTCGGCTGCATGGCATCGGTGCGTTGATAGAGCAAGCCTTCGGGGAAACTGTAGAAGATGCCGTATCCGCCGCGGATAATGGTCTTGCTATTGCCGAGCAGATCCCAGGCGAAGCCAATGCGCGGAGCGAAATCCTTCCAGTCCTTTTTGAAAACCGAGGTCTGGATGCCCTGATCTCCGGGGAACAGCAGCCCCAGCGGCGCGTTGGGCGCGATGGTGGACTGCACGCCGGGAGCAAAGCCCGTCAGTGAATTGTTCAGGTCGTTGGGCGGAAGCCAGGGTTCCCACCGGACCCCCAGGTTCAAAGTCAGCCGGTGACTGATCTTCCAATCGTCCTGCAGGAAGGCGGAGAAGCGGTCCTCCCGCAAGTAGAACGTGCGGCCGTTGTCCTGAAAGAAATTTGATTCGGCGCCGATATAGAAATCCGCAACCGCGTTGCCGGTATTCTGTCCATTGAACGTGTTGTCGCCGGGAACGTAGGAGTAATCGTTGGCGTCGATGCGCGTACGTTCGAATTCGGCTCCAAAGGTAAGCTGGTGCGCTCCGGCAATCTTGGTGGCGATGGCGCGATAGACAAACGACGTCGAATCCTGGCGCAGGGAACCACCAGAGAAGATATTGACGAACCCCGAAATGTTGGCTCGAATGCCGGGGAATTGCGGCACGCCGGTACCCAACGGAACATTCTGTCCGAAGCCTTGCAGCGTTACCAGACCAGGGTCCTCGGGAATTTGCGTGCGGGCAAACCGTCCCGCGCTGGCGTAGAGGGCCAGCGTCAGCGTCGGGGTGAAGATCTGCGTATCGTTCAACGTTACCGTCTGGTTGCGGAAAAGATTCAAGGCGAAAAACCCGGTCGGCGCGGGGAAACTCCGTTGGAAGTTGTCCTGATCGTAGAAATAGCGGCCGCTTAAGTGATTGTTCTGGGTCACCATGTGGTCGATCTTGACCAGATACTGGGTATCGTCCAGATTCTGATTCGCGTTGCCGACCCACTGGGTGCCGCTATTCGGCAACGGGAGCAGCGCATTGACAACCTTTACCGAGACCGGATCGAGCCGGCCGGAAGGAATCATGTTGCCCGGGAACGGCGCGCCACTGTTGGAGGGGTCCGTAATCACCTTGGGAAGGAGGGCCGAAAAATCGCCGGTGCGCTGTGCCGCCGTCGGCGTGGTAATCGAAACCGGACTCGGCGCCGAGCGGCGCTGCGTGTCCTGCGCGGAGAAGAAGAAGAAGGTCCGATTCTTCTTGATTGGCCCGCCCACCGTGCCGCCAAATTGGTTCTGGTGGTACGGTGGCAACTTCAGTGCGAAAATATTCTTCGCGTTGAAATCCGTATTCCGCAGGAACTCGAAAGCCGTGCCATGAAGCTCGTTGGTTCCCGAGCGCGTCGACAACTGCACCAGCGCGCCCGCTCCACCATACTCCGCGCTGAAGTTGGACGATTGGATGGTGAACTCCTGAAGCGCGTCCGGGTCGGGCATGGTCGGTACGGAGTCGAAAAAGCGGTCGTTGTAGATGGTGCCGTCAAGCTGAAAATTGTTCTGCGTGGCGCGCAATCCGTTCACCGTCAATCCGCGGTTGTCCTGCTGGCCGGATTCCGTGCCCACGTCCGTAATGGCTGTTCCCGGGGTGAGAGTGGTAAGTAGCAGCGCATTGCGGGTGCTCAGCGGCAGATCCTGCATCTGCGCGACGGTCACCGAAGCCTGAACGCTCGAAGACGTGGTTTGCACCAGTGGAGCCTCGCTGGTCACGGTGACGGACTGTTTGGAATCCCCGACCTGCAACTGGACCTTCATGTCCATGACCTGTCCCGTCACCAGCGTGACCTTGTCCATCTTCTGCGGCTGAAAGCCATCCTTGGTGAAATTCAAATCGTACAGCCCGATAGACAGGTCGGGAAACTCGAAGAGGCCGGATGCATTGGTTTGCACAGTGCGAGTGATTCCGGTGTCCACATTCTTGCAGGAGATGCCGGCGTTCGGCACCACCGCTCCGCTCGAATCGGTCACGGTGCCGCTGATGCGACCCGTCGACTGGGCGAAAAGAGCATTACCAGCGAACGAAAGGAAGAAAAGAAGAAACAAACTGAAGGTGACGCTAACGAGGCGGCTGCTACGAGACATCTTGGATCTCCTTGCCCACCCCTTGCGGGAGAGCACCCTTGATTTGGGACCCTAACAAATCCTGACCTGGCGTCCTCCAGGGCACGGACAGGCCTAACCCCCGGACCATCGTCCGGGCTGAAACCCAAATGGCGGCTGAGACACGGCACACCAACGAAGCATTTTTAGACTGATGTATGATATACCATGTATCGTTGAGACTGTCAAGCCCGGCAAAACGGCTGTCAAGGCAAATCGGAGTTGTCAATAGTCGGTCTTCGGAACCGGCCAGACGGCCTGCGGCCGTGCGGTCAGTGGCCGCTGGCGCGGGCCTTGGTGAGAGCTTCGCGGGTCAGGACGCATAGTGGCTGGTCACAAAGGCGATGTTTTTCTGGGTGGCATCAATACACTGTTGTGGATCGGAATGCGACGTCTCGAAGACCAACCAACCGGTGTAGCCGACGGCCGCCAGGCCTTTCACGGCATCGGCCCAGTTGACGCGGCCGGGCTCCTCCAGCAACCGATCTTCGTTCTTGAGATGGACCTGACGAATGCGGTTCTTCAATAAGGCGATGCCGGGTACGGCTTCCCCGGTGTGAGCGTACCTTTCCACATTGTCGAGGTCGTAATAGACCCGCACACTGGGACGGTCCACCAGGTCGATGAGCTTGCGGTCGTCGGCGGGAGCATTGGAGGTCTCCATGCCGATGGTGACACCGCCATCGCGGGCGGCGCCGGATACTTTTTGCAGCAGAGCCACCACCGGCCCGTACGATTGCTCCTGATCCATTTTGGGGCAGGTCTGCTCGAAGCACGCGGCCAGGATGGTCGTCGCATGCAGTGATTCCGCGGCCCGGATGGCGTTGCGCAGGTTCTCTTCCGCCGTGGGCTGAAGGAGCGAAGCTCCGGGCGGCCAGACTCCCGCCAGCGAAGGGGTGGTCAATCCCGTTCGCTCGGCGGCGCGCTGATAGGCGGCCAGGGTTGCCTGGTCGCAGAGCGTAGTGCCCTTGAAATACACCTGCAACTCGACTCCGGAGAGGCCGTGAATCTGCTTCGCCAAATCAAATACGGCGGGACCCGGATCGTTGACCATGTTGGCCTGACGATGGCCGAACTTCAGGGCGGCAGCGGCAGCGCCCCGCATGCCAGCCGCGCCCGCGGCGGCGGCAAACGACGAAAGCAGAAACTGTCTGCGTTGCATGGTGGTCGCTCTTATGCGGGCAGATCATTCCAGTTCATGATGCGGTGCGTGCGCAAAGATTTCTCGGCGAGCAGCACCAGCTTGATCGCGGTCTTGCCCATCTCCGGACTCACCGCAGGCGTGCCGCCGGTGCGCAGGCTCTGCGCAAACCGCAGGTATTGCTGATAGGTCTCCGGATCCTGCGCCGAACCGACTGCGTTGGCGGTGGCTTCTTTGGGTGTGTTGTCCACTGCATCCACGTAGCGCACCGCGCCGCCGCGGCTGCGAATGGCCACCCGGCCTTTTTCGGGCTCGGGTTCCATCACGCCCTCGCTGCCGATAATCACCATGCGGCGGCTGCCCGGGCCGGCATTCGGCGCGAACAGAGAGAAATCGAAGCTGAGCTTGACGCCGCTCTCGTATTCGACCATGACGGCGGCATGATCGACGGTTTCGCGCTGTTTGAAAACGTTGTTGCCGCCGGTCGCCGTCACGCGCGCCACCGCGCTGTTGATGATCCAGTTGAGCGTATCGAGTTCGTGAATGCCGTCTTCCAGAAGGGCGCTGCCCTCGGTGAAGGTGAGGTATCGCCAGTTGGTGGAAACACCGGTCTTCGGATCGGTGTACTTCCAACTGTTTGGATTCCAGTCGCCCCGGAAGAGATTGCCGCTGACGAACTGGATGGCGCCGATTTCCCCGGCGGCGGCCAGTTCGCGCATTTTCGCGGTGGTGGGAACCAGGCGCTTTTGAAAGCCGATGTACAGTAGCTTCCCGGACGTTCGGGACGCGTCAATCATGCGGTTGGCGTCTTCCACGGTGGTGGCCATGGGCTTTTCGCACAATACCGGAAGCCCGCGGCCCAGAGCCGCGACGGTCGTCTCGGCGTGCAGGAAACTCGGGGTGATGACCACCACGGCATCGATATCGTTTCTTTCGCTGAGCAGCTTGCGATAGTCGGAATAGGTTGTCGCGCCGGGGGCCAGGCCGGCCCCCCGGGCGAGATTCGGCGGAGTGGGATCGGCCAGCGCCGCCACCTGGAATTGAGGCAATGTCTTGAGGATGGCCAGGTGGGCCCAACCTCGGGCTCCGGTGCCGATGATCGCGAGGCGAATGGGCTTCTCGGTCTGCGCATCCAGCGCGGCGGCGGCAGCGGCCAGCGCGGAACCTCCCGCTGTCGCCAGGAACGAGCGTCTGTTGGTTTGGTGGTCCATTTCAACTCCTAAGATATTAAATATCATATTGTGAGGTCAGCGGACACCGGCGTGGGCATCGGTGAAGAGCTTGGCCGGCGGCACTTTTTTCCAGTCGTCGAGGAACATGGCTAGGCCGGCGTCGGTCATGGAGTGCTTATAGAGCGCCTGCAGCATGTCCAACGGCATGGTGCACGCGTCGGCGCCCGCCAGCAGACAGTCGAGCACTTCCTTCACCGTGCGGATGCTCGCCGCCAGGATTTTGGTTTGGTAGCCGTAGCGATCGTAAATGGCGCGGATCTGCCGGACGAAAGTCAGGCCGTCGTCGCCCGCCAATTCCTTGCGGTGGATGAAGGGGCTGATGTACGTGGCGCCCGCCTTGGCAGCCAGAAAGGCCTGCGTGGCGCTGAAACACAGCGTGACGTTGGTGCGGATGTTTTCGGCGGAAAGCCGCTTTACGGCCTTGAGGCCCTCGATCATGACCGGCACCTTGACCACGGCGTTGGGATGGAAGCGCGCGATGGCGCGGCCCTCGGCCACCATGCCTTCGGCGTCCAGGCTGACGGTCTCCACGCTGATGGGGCCGTCGACAATCGAGAAGATCTCGCGCAGCACGTCTTCGAAGGGGCGGCCGGTGGCGGCGATGTGAGTGGGGTTGGTGGTGACCCCGTCCAGGATGCCCCAATCGGCGGCGGTGCGGATTTCGTCCGCTTTCGCGGTGTCGATGAAAAGTTGCATACTCCGCAGATTATAACATCTGAAATTTGATATGTTAGGTGTGCATGGCGTCTTCCAGCACCAGCAGCGCCGCGCCGGCCGGGGGCGTGATGCCTGCCGCGTGGCGGCAATACCGATGGCGCATCCTGGCGCTGCTGTTCCTGGTCACGGTGATCAACTTCGTCCATCGCCAGACGCTGTCGGTGGTGGCCCCGGTGCTGCGCGAGCAACTGCATCTCACCAATACCGACTATGGACGGATCGTCTCGGCCTTCATGTTCGGCATGATGGTGGGCGAGTTTCCGGTGGGATGGCTGATGGACCGCATTGGCGCGCGCAACGGTTTTTCCTTCTCGGTAACGTGGTGGTCGCTGGCGGCGGCGCTGCACGCTTTCGCGCGCACGGCGTTCCAGTTTTCGGCCGTGCGGTTCTGGATGGGGTCGGGGGAGTGCGGTAATTTCTCGGGCGCAATGAAGGTGGTGTCGGAGTGGTTTCCGGCGCGCGAGCGGGCCTTTGCGGTGGGCGTCTTCAACGCCGGTTCGATGGTCGGTTCGCTCATCACTCCGCCGCTGATCGTTTATATCGCGCTGAATTTCGGCTGGCGCATGGCGTTTCTGGGGCCCAGCATTCTGGGGTTCGCGTGGGTGATCCTGTGGCGCCGCATGTACCGGCCGCTCGATCGTCACCCGGGCGTGAGCGAGGCGGAGCGGGAGTATATCCGCGCCGGCCTGCCAAAGGTGGGGCCGCCGCCGGCCAACCGCGAACTGCTGCGGCACGCGCCGGCGTGGGGCCTGATTCTCTGCCGGTTGTTGGTTGGCCCGGTGATTCAGTTTTACTGGTTCTGGATGCCGGCGTACCTGTATCAGGCGCGCGGACTGAGTCTCACGGCGATCGGGATGTTCACATGGATTCCGTACCTGTTCGGCGACCTGGGCAGCGTGGGCGGGGGCTGGGTGGCAGGGTTCCTGATGCGACGCGGCGTGAGCCTGCCGGCCGCCCGCCTTGGGACCATGTGGACCGGCGCGGCCTGTTGCGCCCTGAGCGTCTGCGTGACGCTCGCGCCCTCCGCCGCTACCGCCATTGGGCTGATTTGCCTGGTGATGCTCGGCCACACGGCGCTTTCGGCTAACATGTTCGCGGCCATTTCCGATATATTTCCGGACGGCGCGGTGGGGAGGTTTACCGGCCTCACCGGCATCGCCGGAGGCGTCAGCGGGCTTCTGTTTCCCCTGCTGACCGGCCACCTGGTAGACAAGCTGTCGTTCGCTCCGGTATTTGTGATCGCGGGAATGCTGCCCGCCGCAGGCGTGTTGTGCCTGGCGCTGTTGGGCCGCGGTTTCCGCAGGCTGTCAATTTAGTGCGCGAAATTGTACTCTGATAGGGAGCAGCATGAAGAAGATTGACATTCCCAACAACCTCACGACGCTGGCCTATAACAGCATCCGGGAATACATCCTGCAGGGCCGGCTCGACGATACGTCGCGGTTGACCGAGGATTTCCTCTCCAACCAACTGGGCATCAGCAAATCGCCCGTCCGCGAGGCGCTGAACCGTCTGGAAGCCGAGGGCCTGATTCGCATCGAGCCGCGCAAAGGCGCCTACCTGCGACGGCTCACCACGGTCGAGATCAACGAACTCTACGACACTCGCGAGGCGCTGGAAGCGCACGTGGTCCGCACCGCCAATGTCACGCCGGCGCTGCTGGGGGAACTCCGCCAGTGCCTCAAGCGGCAGCGCATGCTGGTCAAGGCCAACGACAAGCCGCACTATATTCAGGAGGACGTGCGGTTCCACTCGCTGCTGGCGCAAGCCACTGGCAACGCGTATCTCTGCACCATCCTGAATAACATCCAGAACCAGATCTGGCTGTCGCGCCGCAGTACCTACGACCTTTCCGGCAGCACCGCCCCGGATTTCCACGATGCCATCCTCAAGGCGCTCGAGCAGGGCTCCGGCGACGCGGCCGAACGTGCCATGCGGGATCACATCCGCACCGTACGCCAGCGCCTGCTGCAGTTCATGGAAGACCAGCAACCGGTCGGTGTAGCCGGCTGATTGAGCGGTGGCCGGGACATCCGCCGGACGGCCAAGCCGAGCCGAGCCAGCCGAAGTTCGATCCTCCTTTGACAAGTCCTCAATTCCGCCCGTGACTTGGGGTCGCCTATATTCAGAATCAGACTCATGAAGGAAGACATCCGTTCGAAACTCGGCCGAGAGCTGGCTGAAGGCATCACCGCACGGCTTACTCAATTTCGGGGAGTGGGCTACTTTGAATTTTCGCTCGGAAACGGCGTCAATAGACAACGCATTTGTCAGGCGGGTGAACCGCCGCCCGGCGCCGGTTGCCAACCGCCGCGCAGGATACCATCCTGCCCCGCCAAACCCGCCGGGTGTAACCGCATCCCGCGAGTCTCAACAGCTACTTGATTTCCAGAATGTCTTTCTCTTTGCCCTTGGCCGCGGCGTCGATCTTGCCCATGAAGAGGTCAGTCAACTTCTGGATTTCGTCGTGGGCCTTCATGTCGTCGTCTTCGGTGATTTTTTTGTCTTTCAGGAGCTTCTTCACGTTTTCGTTGCCGTCGCGGCGGATGTTGCGCACGGAAACGCGATGGTGCTCGGCGATGGCGTGCAGCTTCTTCACCAACTCCTTGCGGCGCTCCTCGGTGAGCGGCGGAATGGGCAGGCGGATGATCTTGCCGTCGTTGGCCGGGTTGAGGCCCAGGTCCGAAATCCGGATGGCCTTTTCAATCGGCCCGATCTGCGAAATGTCCCAGGGCTGTATGGTGATCAGCGAAGGTTCCGGGACGTGCAGGTTGGCAACCTGGTTGAGCGGCGTCGGCGTGCCGTAGTAATCCACCCGGATATGATCCAAAATCCCCAGTGAGGCGCGCCCCGTTCGAATGGCCGCCATTTCGTGCTGCAGATCCGAGACGGCTTTTTCCATGCGGGCTTTCAGGTTGGCATCGACTTCCTTGATCGAGTTGAATGTGGAAGCGGCGGGTGCTGCGTGCTGTTCTGGCTTCATAAGGACGGTGTCTCCGAATCGCCGTGAGCTTGCCCGGAGCTATTGAATCACTGTACCCACGGGCTCGCCCATCGACATACGCATTATATTGCCTGTTGTATTCAAATTGAAAACAATAATCGGAAGCTGGTTGTCCCGGCACATGGCTATGGAGGTGGCATCCATCACTCGCAGGCCCTGGGCCAGCACTTCGAGGTAGGTGATCTTGTCGTACTTGACCGCGTCCGGGAACTGCAACGGGTCCTTGTCGTAGACGCCATCCACGCGTGTGGCTTTGGCGATGATGTCGGCCTTGATCTCGAGCGCCCGCAGCGTGGCGGCGGTGTCGGTGGAAAAGTAGGGGTTGGATGTGCCCGCGGCGAAGATCACGATGCGGCCTTTTTCCAGGTGCCGCATGGCGCGCCGCCGGATGTACGGTTCGGCCACCTGGCGCATTTCGATGGCGCTCATCACGCGCGTGGAAACACCGGCCTGTTCGAGCGCATCGGAAAGCGCCAGGGAATTGATCACGGTGGCTAGCATGCCCATGTGGTCGGCCGTCACGCGGTCCATCTTCTGCGCCGCCGCGGCCACGCCGCGGAAGATATTGCCGCCGCCCACCACCACCGCGATTTCGATGCCCGCCGCGGCCACATCGGCCACTTCCCGTGCCAGGCTCTTGACCTTTTCGGAGTCGATGCCGAACGATCCGGCGCCGGCCAACACCTCGCCGCTCAGCTTCAGCAGGATGCGTTTATAGGCGGGCATTTACGCCACGGCCGGGTTTTCGTGGCCCGCTTCCATCGCCGCCACATCGCCCACTTTGAAGCGGACGAAGCGCGCAATGGTGATGTTCTCGCCCAGTTTGGCGATCTTGGTCTTCACCAACTGGCCCACCGTCAAGGTGGCTTCCTTCACGAACGGCTGTTCCAGCAGGCAGACTTCTTCGTAGAATTTGCCCAGGCGGCCCTCGACGATCCTGTCGAGAATCTTCTCCGGCTTGCCTTCGAGCACCGCGCGCGCCCGCGCGATTTCCCGCTCCTTGGCCAGCACTCGCTCGGTGACGTCTTCCTTGCGAATGAAGCGCGGATCGGCGGCCGCGATGTGCATGGCCACGTCGTGTACCAGCTCTTTGAAATCGTCGGTGCGCGCCACGAAATCGGATTCGCAGTTGATTTCCACCAGCACGCCCAGTTGCCCGCCGTGGTGGATGTAAGTCCCAATCAGGCCCTGCCGGGTCGCCCGCGCCGACTTCTTATCGGCCAGGGAAATGCCGTGCTTGCGCAGCACCACTTCCGCGTCGGCGATATCGCCCTTGGCTTCTACCAGAGCTTTCTTGCATTCCATCATTCCCGCGCCGGTCCGGTCGCGGAGTTCTTTTACGAGTGCCGCGGTAATTTCCGCCATAAGATTGCGTCTCTTTGATTCCGTGGCAACCGCTCCCTTACGGTCGCGACTCCCATCAGAGCCGCGACTTGTCGCACGACCGGAAGGGAGCGGTTGCCACAATTAATTCCTAGTGTCCGGCCTCGCCGGCCGCCGGCTCCGCGCCCGGCTCGGCGGTTTCGGAAACGGGGCCCTTACGCTGCGATCCG
>Ga0187874_10000337_pt1 | contig 60770 bp, 48 predicted proteins | sample June2016WEW_16_1_3_FD_132993 | JGI IMG/M metagenome (GOLD analysis project Ga0187874, IMG submission 132993) | Peatland microbial communities from SPRUCE experiment site at the Marcell Experimental Forest, Minnesota, USA - June2016WEW_16_150 | ecosystem: Environmental > Terrestrial > Soil >... | reverse complement strand
GGTCGAGGGCGCGGACGGTTCGGGCCGCTCCACGCAAATCGCGCGGCTGGTGGACTGGCTGGAAACCAGCGGCCACGCCACGGTGCAGGTCGGCCTCAAACGCTCCACGCTCGTCAGCGCCGAACTCGAAAAGGCGCAGGAAGGAAACATTTTGAGCCGGACGACGCTGAGTTTGTTCTACGCGACGGATTTCGCCGACCAGTTGGAAAACATCATCCTGCCCGCGCTCAAGGCGGGCTTCATCGTGCTGGCCGACCGTTACATTTACACGCTCATGGCGCGCGACATGGTGCGCGGCATGGATGAAGCGTGGCTGAAAAATCTTTACGGCATCGCGCTCGAACCGGACGCGGTTTTTTATCTCGAAGTCGGGGCCGAGGAACTGGTACAGCGCAACCTCTCCAAGAAAGCAGCGCTGGATTACTGGGAAAGTGGCATGGACCTCGGCCTGTCGCGTGACATGTTCGACAGCTTCCTGAAATACCAGATGGCCATGCAGACCGCGTTCCGCCAATTGCAGAAGACCTACGGCTTCACCATCGTGGACGGCAACCGCTCCGTGGAGACAATCACGAAGACGCTGTGGGAGAAAATCCGCGCGTTGCTGGCGGAAAAATAAACGTCAAGCGCTTGCTGGCATGTTGGTCGGTGACAGGGCTGAAGGGGCGTTCGTGGACGCTGGCGACCGGCACGGCAGGAATTGTTCCATCAATTCATCAAACTGTTTCCTCTGCCGGGTGTCAATACGGCGTGAATGCGCTGGCGGGCGCGCAGGAAAATCGTAGCACGTCCAGGACCGCCCAGTGCTGAAACGGCGCTTCGCCGCGGTAGCCGTGGAGTTTTTCAAACGCCTTGAGCCAGACCTTCTGCGCGATGTCGTCCACTTCGTTCTCGCGGCGGACGTAACGGCGGGCGGTGGCAATACGCGCGGCGAATACCTTGAACCAGCGGCTCTAAGCTCGCGGGGTCGCCGCGCAAGACCGCGCAATCAACTCCGCCTCGGTCCGTTCCGTGGCGCGCGATTATATCGGCTGTCGTGTCGGGGCTAAAGGCAAAAAAGCCATCCGGGCCGGCACGCATCAAGGCCGGGTGATGCGCAGTGCCGTCTCAAAGTCACCGGAGAATTGCGAAATGGCTTCGGTGATTTTGCGTGGTTGCTCGAGCAGGGTACTCCACAGGTTCCCTGCAGTTTCCGGCCGGCGCCGAATCAATTCGACCGCTGCTACCATTAGCGACAGGCCGTTATTGGCATCGTGGCGCAGCGCGGTGAGTTTCTGATTCAACTCGCGTATTTGTTCGGCACTCAAGGTAACGGCTTCATTCGGCAAAAGCATTTCGCAAGATGGGCGCGATTGGCGGCGAAATCAAGCGGGTTTCACCAAACCATGAATTGGAGCGAGCGAAGGGATTCGAACCCTCGACATTCACGTTGGCAACGTGACGCTCTACCAGACTGAGCTACGCTCGCCTCCAGAAAGTCGGGAGAAACTATGCCAGCCCGCGGAATTTGCAAGCCGGATTTCAGGCCGGTTTGGCCGCACTGTCCAGTACTGACCGGATCACCTTGAGCAAATCGTCGTGGTCAATCGGTTTGTGGAAAAACGCCACCGCGCCGCAGTTGACGGCTCGTTCCTTGTTTTTGGGGTCTTCGCTGCCGGTGATGATGATGATGGGAATTCGTCTCATCTCATCCAACCGGTGGAGCCATTCCATGAGCCGAAAGCCGTCCCAGGGAACACCGTCCACGTCGGGTGGAAAGCCGATGTCCAACAAAATTAAATCCGGACTTTCCTTACGCGCAGCCGCCACGGCCTCGGCGCCGTCCAACGCCGTGAAAACTTCGTAACCGGCTCCCTGCAGTTTCAGGGAAACGGTTTTAAGGATGATCTCATTGTCATCCACCACCAAAATCTTTTTGGCGCGTCCAGTTACGGATTCAGCGTTCATAAAACTTCATCATCGAAACCGGTTCGCATTGCCTTCAACGACGACGTTAGCAACAAATTAGCGAACCGGCCATGCCAAGCAAAGCACATTTTATGCCCTTTGACTTTTGCCCCGTCTGCCGTGCTAAACTACGCTTATGAGCAACGTTTTTTATACACCCGGCGGACAACGTGCCGCGAAGGTCAACGGCCTTTTCGCCGCCATAGCCCGGCGCTACGATTTGCTCAATGACCTGCAAAGTTTCGGCCTCCATCGCCGCTGGAAACGCCGTGTCGCTGAACTGGCCGCCGTAAAACCGGGCGACCGTGTGCTGGATTTGTGCTGCGGCACAGGTGACATCGCACTTGCCCTCGCACAGCGTGGCGCGGCTGTCATCGGCCTCGACTTCAGCGGGGCCATGCTCGAAATCGCGGAAAAACGCCGGCAGAAAAATCTCCCATTTCAAGTCCCCAATCTGAAATTCATTCAGGGTGATGCGCAACAAATCCCATTTCCCGACAATTCATTTGACGCCATCACCATTGGTTACGGTTTGCGGAATCTGGCGAGTTGGGAAACCGGTTTGGCCGAGATGTGCCGCACGGCCAAGCCGGGCGGGCGGCTGGTTGTGCTGGATTTTGGCAAGCCCGCCAACGCGGTTTGGCGCACGGTTTATTTTACACACCTCCAAATTTTCGTGCCGTTGCTCGGCTGGACATTTTGCGGCAACGCGCAGGCTTACGCTTACATCCTCGAATCGTTGAAACATTACCCGGCGCAGGCGGGGATCGCAGCCAAAATGCATGAACTGAAACTTGCGAACGTGCGTGTCATAAATATTCTTGGTGGCGCCATGGCCATTAATTACGGCGAGAAACCGCCCTGAACGGCAGCCCGATTGTTTGCAGCTCACGTGCGGCGTCCACTTTTAATTTTGCCCGCCGCCCAGCGATGAGTTGGCGCGCGTGCCTGACCAAGCCGTCAATTTTTCTATCGTCATGGTCCGGGTCGTGGTGAAACAGGTAAAGCCGTTTGACTCCGGCTTGCACCGCGAGCGTGACCGAATCGTCCACACATCCGTGTCCCCAGCCGATGTGCTTTTTGTATTCCGCCGAGTCATATTGCGAATCGAGAATCAGCACATCTGCGTCACGCAGGAAATCAATCATCTCCCGGTCTTCGCCGCCCGGCCGCGGTTCGCTGTCAGGGAAATAAGCCACGGACCCACGCGGTGTAGACAGCCGGTACCCGACGCAAACGCCGGGATGGTTTGCGCGTTGCGCCCGCACACAGACCGAGCCGATGTTGAGATTGAAACTCTTGAGTTCCTCGATTGCGATGTTGCTGGGCAGTTTAGCGAACGGCACGGGGAAATACGTGCTTTCCATCTGGCCGGTCAGCGCGTTGACCAGGCCTTTGCGCGCGCCTTCGCCGCCCAGAATCCGCAGATGGCAGCGCGGATCGTAAATTGGCGCAAAGAACGGCAGCCCTTGAATGTGGTCCCAATGCGTATGTGTCAGCAGCAGCGTCAGGCTCAACGGCTGGTTTTTAAATTCTGCCAGCAACGCGCGACCCAGCGCGCGCAACCCCGAACCCGCGTCAAGGATGACGATGTCGTCGCCCGAACGCACTTCGACGCAGGACGTGTTACCACCGTAGCGCACCGTGGTCGGTCCCGGCGTGGGGATCGAGCCGCGCACGCCCCAAAATTTTACGCGGGTGGCGGTTTTGATGTAGCAATCTAACGCAACGGCGGTGAAAAATAAAACTGAAAACCGTCCTCCATGTCGCCGGAAAATCTTGCATGGGCTGGTACGGAAGACTAATTTCCCGCGCTTCGTCGGGTTGGTAGCTCAGTCGGTAGAGCAGCGGCCTTTTAAGCCGTTGGTCCCGGGTTCGAGTCCCGGCCAACCCACCAGTCTCCGCTCGAAGTGCAGCGCAGAGCGAAGACTGCCGCGTCGTAGTGCGCGGCAGGTGGCGGGCTGAAGCTGTTGTTCAATGGCACGCTTCGAGCCACGCCCCAGCCAATCACTGCACTCTCCGTGCGCAATATTCCGGCATTGCCCAGCGCAACGGATGCCCGCTACCCTGCCCGCACAATGCGGCTGTTGGACCGATATTTATTTCGTGAATTGCTCGCGCCACTGGCGTATTGCCTCAGTGGCTTTTTGATCTTTTGGATTTCCTTCGATGCCTTCAAAAGTTTGCAGGATTTTCAGGACGACAAACTGCGCTTGCTTGACATCATCCAGTATTACTTCGCGATGACGCCGGAATTTATCGTGACGGTGCTCCCGATCGCGCTCCTGCTGGCCTTGCTTTATGCGCTCACCAATCATGCGCGTCACAACGAAATCACCGCCATGCGCGCGGCCGGCGTGAGCCTGTGGCGGGTGTGCCTGCCATATTTAATCGTCGGCTTCCTGGCCAGCATCGCGTTGTTTGTGCTCAATGAATTTTGTGTGCCGCGCAACACAGATTGGGCGGACCGCATTTTGAGCCGCTACGTGCAAAAATCAGGCGACCTCGCAGCGCAAAATCGTTTCACCGATTTCGTCAACGCCCGCGAACATCGCCTGTGGCATTTCAGCGAATATCGCGTCAAGACAAGCGAAATGCTCAATCCCATTGTAAGCTGGACCTTGCCGGACGGTTCCATACGGCAATTGAAGGCGGACCGCGCAAATTACACGAATGGCGTGTGGACATTTTGGGGCGCGAAGGAATTTGAACAGGCCAATGCCCGCGCGCCGTTGCTGCCGTCATTTCAAACCAACGTCCTGCCCAAGCCGGAATTTGGCGAAACACCAAAGGAAATCCGGAGTGAAATCAAAATCAACGAATACCAAGGACTAGGCGCTTCACGCCGACCCGACATCCCGCTCGCGGACCTTGTTGCCTATCTGCGGTTGCACCCCGATTTGCCACGCGCCGATTCGAACAAGCTGCTGACCAAACTGTACGGGCGATTAGCCGCGCCGTGGACCTGTCTGGTGGTAGTGCTCATTGCGATTCCGTTTGGGGCGGCTTCGGGCCGGCGCAATTTATTTTTCGGCGTCGCAGGCAGCATTTTTATTTGTTTCACTTTTTTCGTGCTCCAACAGGTTGGGCTGGCTTTGGGTTTGGGCGGTCGTTTGCCTGCATGGCTGGCGGCGTGGCTGCCCAACCTGATTTTCGGCGCAACGGGCCTGTGGATGACGGCAAGGGTGAGGTGAATTTTCAGCTTTTAATTTTTAGTTTGCGCCGCAGAGTTTCAGTGAAGGCACAACCCGACTTGAAACAAAAAATTTAAATCTAAAAATTGGAATCGTGAGCGACGAGCTTTCAAAACTGGTGTTGCGTTATGAGCAGCTCAATTTGCTCTATCAGGTTAGCAATGTCATTCACTCGACGCTGGAGCCGCAGGCAGCATTGCAGTTGATCGTGAGCGAAGCGGTACGGCTCATGCGCGGCTCGAGCGGTTCGGTTGTTTTGATCAACCCCACCACCAGCTTTCTGGAAATCCACGCCTCGCAAAATCTGCCGAAGGCGGCGGCGCGACTCAAGTTGCGCGTCGGCGAAGGCATTACCGGCTGGGTCGCGCGCACCGGCAAACCCGCCCGGGTCGGTGACGTGACCCAAGACCCGCGCTACGTTGCCGCACGGCGCGGAATCCGTTCGGAATTGGCCGTCCCGCTGGAGGTTAACGGCGAGGTGCGTGGAGTGCTGAATGTGGATTCGGACCGGACGAACGCCTTCAGCGCGGACGATCAGGAATTGCTTCAAGAACTTGCAGTGCAAGCAGCCAAGGTGATTTATAACACCTGGCTGTTCGAGCAATTGCGGTTGAAGGCGGGTTTGTTTGAGTCGCTCGCGAGCGTGAGCCGGACGATTAATTCTACACTGAACCTGGATGAGGCGCTGCGCGTCATCACACGCGAAGCGTGCCTGCTCATGCGCGCGCGAATGTGCTCGCTGATGATGCTCGATGAAACCCGCGAGTGGCTCAACCTGCGTGCCAGCTACGGCGCGGGCGAAGCTTACCTCAACAAACCGCGTTTGAGCGTGGGGGATAGTCTGCTCGGCGTCGTCGTGCGCCGCAAAAAGCCCTTGCAGGTGGAAAATGTCCAGACGTCCAGCCGTTATCAAAACGTCGAAGTCGCGCGACGTGAAGGCCTGGTTTCGCTGCTGAGCGTTCCGCTGCTGTTTGCCGGGCAGGCGACCGGCACGCTGAACATTTATACCGATCGGCCCTATCAGTTTTCCAACGAGGAAATCCGCATCCTAAGCGCACTGGCGGAACTGTCCGGTATTGCCATTGAAAAGGCGCGGCTTTACGAGCGCACCGTGGACGTGGAGGAGCAACTGCGACAGAACGAGAAACTTTCCGCACTCGGCCTGCTGGCCGCCGAGGTCGCGCACGAAATCCGCAATCCACTCACGGTGATGAAATTGTTGTATCATTCACTGGATTTGAAATTCCCCGCCGGCGACCCGCGGGCAAAGGACGCACAGCTTATTGATGCCAAAATCGAACACTTGAACAGAATCGTGGAACAAATCCTAGCCTTTGCGCGCACAACCGAACCCCAACTGAAGCCGGTAAACCTGAACGAATTGATTGATGAGTTGGGATTGCTGGTGCGGCACAAGTTGGCCAATCAAAACGTTGAATTCGTTCGCAATTTGCAACCGGATTTGCCGCCCGTGCCGGGTGATGCGCCGCAACTGGAGCAGGCTTTTTTGAACTTGATTCTCAATGCCGCAGAGGCGATGCCGGGCGGGGGCAGGCTGACCATCAGATCGCGCGCAGTCCGGTCGCCGCGCGCCCGCACCCGCCCGACTTACGTGGCTGTGGAATTCAAGGACACCGGCAAAGGCATGAGCGAAGAGTTGCAAGTCCGCGCATTCACAGCCTTTTTGAACACCACCAAGACCAAGGGCACCGGACTCGGCCTGGCCATTGTAGGCCGCATCATTGAAACGCATCACGGCAGCATCCGCATCAAGTCCCGGCCCGGCCGCGGCACCAGCATTACGGTTTTCTTGCCATTCCCATAAGACGGTTAAGTCAATGCGCGGCCACCTGACTGGCCGGGCTTTCCCTTAATTGAGTCATGGCGTTTATTGCTAAATTGCCATCACGCGCTATTTTCTTGCCAGACTTTGTCGGCAGGCTTATTCGACGGAGTTTCAATTTTTATGAATCACTCAAAGTTGGAATGGTGGAGCCGGTTTCAAAAGTATTACACCGAGTTTCCCACTCTCGGTTTGGCGGTGGATTTGAGTCGGATGAATGTGGACGATGCTTTCTTCGCCGCCATGGAGCCGAGAATTCAACAGGCGTTTTCGCAAATGTCCGAACTTGAAAAGGGCGCCACTGCCAATCCTGACGAAAATCGCATGGTCGGCCACTACTGGCTCCGTAATCCGTCGTTGGCGCCAAAACCAGAAATCCGCAAGGCAATCGAGGAAAACCTGGCTGATATTAAAAATTTTTCTGCGCAAGTCCATACCGGCAAGATCCGCGGAAATGGCGGTCCTTTCAAAAATTACCTGTTGGTAGGAATCGGCGGTTCTGCCTTGGGACCGCAATTTGTCGCCCATGCACTGGGTGATCCTCTCAGGGACAAACTCACACCATATTTCTTTGATAACACGGATCCCGACGGCATGCATCGGGTATTGGCATATATTGGCAAGGATTTGAACCAGACACTTTGTATCGTCATTTCCAAATCAGGTTCCACAAAGGAAACTCGCAATGGAATGCTCCTTGCCAAGTCCGCTTTCGAGAAAGCTGGGCTCAATTTCGGCCAACACACCATCGCGATAACTACCTCGGCAAGCGAGCTTCACAAATATGCCATCAACAACAAATGGCTGACTACGTTTCCGATGTGGGATTGGGTGGGGGGAAGGACAAGTGAGTTATCCTCGGTAGGACTGGTTCCAGCAGCATTACAAGGAATTGAGATCGACAACTTACTCGCTGGAGCTAGACGATGCGATGAGATAACAAGAGACAATAACGTTATATTAAATCCTGCGTCTCAACTTGCGTTAGCATTTTACGCTTCAGGTAACGGTAAAGGCCGTAAAAATCTGGTTGTTTTACCTTATAAAGATCGACTCGAGCTGTTTTCCAAGTATCTTCAACAGTTGTTGATGGAATCATTGGGTAAGGAAATCGATTTGAACGGCAAACGAGTGAACCAAGGGATAACGGTTTTAGGAAATAAGGGTTCAACTGACCAACATTCTTATATACAACAACTTAGAGATGGTACAAGCAATTTTTTTGTTGTGTTTATTGAGGTCCAAACAGACGAAGGTCAACCGAGTCTGATGGTCGAACCTGAGGTTACAAGCGGAGATTTCCTCCACGGCTTTTACTTGGGCACACGCCAAGCCCTGTCCGAAAAAGGACGTGAATCATTAACTTTAATCGTCAAGGAGGTATCACCATTTACCGTCGGTATGCTGATCGCATTGTTCGAGCGAGCTGTTGGGTTTTACGCTTCTCTAATCAATGTTAATGCCTATAACCAACCTGGTGTTGAAGCCGGAAAGAAAGCAGCCAGCAATGTCATAGCAATCCAGCAGCAAATTTTGGAATTCCTGTCAAAACAGCCGCGACAAACTTTCACAGCACTCGAACTCGCGAGCAGAATTCGAGCTAACGATGAAGTTGAAAGCGTTTTTAAGATTTGTGAGCACCTGTCACAGAATCCAAGTCGACACATAAAAAAGATTCCCGCTGAATTTCAGTTTGCAGCGAAGTACGGCCTGTCTTGAGTTTCTACATGTTTCTTTATCCAAAACAATATGACGTTATAGTTGTTGGAGCTGGCCATGCCGGAGTAGAAGCAGCTCTAGCAGCAGCGCGAATGGGATGTCAGACGCTCCTCCTAACCATCAATGTTGATACCATCGGCCAAATGTCCTGCAACCCGGCTATAGGCGGTTTAGCAAAGGGACATTTGGCTCGGGAGATAGATGCGATCGGTGGAGAAATGGGCAAGACGACGGATATGACAGGCCTACAATTCAGAATGTTGAACACAAAGAAAGGACCGGCAGTTTGGGCTCCCCGTGCACAATGTGACAAGAAGGCTTATCAATTCAGATTGAAGTGGATATGCGAATCTGAACCGAATCTTGATGTAAAGCAAGGGCAATCGTCAAGGATTCTTCACGAGGATGGCCAAGCATTCGGAGTTCAGACCACATTAGACGTTCAGTATCTCGGAACGGCAATCGTCATAACCACTGGGACATTCCTTCGCGGTTTATTGCACATAGGTTCAAATCGGCAATCGGGAGGCCGGTCGGGTGACGCCGCTGCCATGGATCTTTCGTCTTCTCTTAAAGAACTCGGCCTTGAACTTGGGCGGCTGAAGACTGGAACCCCACCGCGCCTATTGCGCCGTTCAATTGATTTCTCAAAAACTGAAAGCCAGCCAGGAGACGAACCAGTTCCTTATTTTACATTCTGGAAAGACGATTTGTTCCACGTGGAACATTCACGAGTGAAACACAGAGGAAACCAAAGCTCGGATGGCGAATACCCATCGGGTTCAATTCTGGATAGAATAAATGGCCAACTGCCTTGTTTTATCACGTTTACGACATCAAAAACGGCTAGCATTATACGCCAAAATCTTCACAAATCACCGCTTTACGCAGGCATCATCGAAGGTGTTGGGCCTAGGTATTGTCCATCCATCGAAGATAAAATCGTCAAGTTCCCAGAGAAAGAAAGGCATCAAATTTTTCTCGAACCAGAAGGCGTAGAGACCGACGAGTTCTACGTAAATGGTTTCTCCACCAGCCTACCATTCGATGTGCAATTTGAACTCGTCCGCACAATCATCGGATGCGAAAAGGCCGAGATTTTGCGCCCCGCTTACGCCGTCGAATATGATTTCGTTTATCCGACACAACTGTATCCATCGCTCGAAACAAAGTTATGCCGGAATCTTTTCCTGGCAGGTCAAATCAATGGCACATCAGGATACGAAGAAGCCGCAGCCCAAGGACTCATGGCCGGAATAAATGCAGCTCGCCGAGTCAGTGGCTGTAATTCAATCATTCTTAGGCGGGACCAAGCGTATATCGGTGTCTTAATTGACGATCTGATCACAAAAGGAACGACTGAGCCTTACCGTATGTTCACGTCCCGGGCAGAGTATAGACTTTTGCTTCGGCAAGATAATGCTGATCTTCGCTTGTCACAAATAGGCCACGAAATCGGCCTTTTGCCACTTCGCAACTACCATAAATTCGTGGCAAAGAAAGAGATGATAAATAATGAGATAACTCATTTATACAAAACGTATTGTGAATCTGACAGTTTGGCAAAAATTCTTTCACGTCCCGAAATAAGTTACAAGGATTTGCCAAACCGAAATGAAGCCTTACCTAACGAAGTCGTTCAGCAGGTCGAAATTATTGTCAAGTACGCCGGCTACATTGATCGCCAAGAGTTAGAGGTGCAGAAATTCAAGAACATGGAAGATAGAATGATTCCTGATGACTTCAACTTTTCTACTGTCCCCAGTCTCCGACTCGAGGCGCGGCAAAAACTTTCCAAGATACGCCCGAACACGATTGGCCAAGCCGCCCGCATCTCAGGAGTTTCGCCTGCAGACATCAGCATCCTCATGGTTTGCCTACAACGCCACGGCATGGTAGATAGACAGAACGCCTCGATGGCGAATGAACCAGACGATCGTCGCGAAGTAGAACTCGAGAAGTAGTTGGAACCATGGCTGTCCGACATGGATTCGAACCATGAATAACGCCTCCAAAGGGCGCTGTGTTACCGTTACACCATCGGACAAGCCGAGATGAACCTAAACTTTCAGCGCTTTTCGCGCAAAGCCAAAATCATTCGATAAAGGCCGATGCGCGTGAAAGAAAGTTTGCCCGCAACATTTCTCGCCCGCACAATGTCATGGTTTGCAATGAACAACATCTTAACCGTGCCAAATCCACCTGTTGCCGACGTCCCTTCGGCGGCTTCGGCTGCGCCCGACTTTTCCAAGCTGGTCAAACGGTCCAAGAAAGGCACACTCAAACTTATCGGCGAGGTCCTCAACCATGGCGGCCCGGGTTATCTCCAGTTCGCCATCACCAATATTTGCAATGCCGACTGCGATTTCTGCGGATTTGCCCGCTCAAAATTTGACCCCAAGGCCAGGCGCAGTGTGACGTTATCAGAGGCATGTGATGCTATGGACATCGCAGTTAAAAACCATATTGGCTACCTGCTCTTTGTGGGTGGCGAACCGATGGTGCATCGCGACCTGCGCGCGATGACCCGATACGCGGCGGAGTGTGGCATCCATCCGATGATTTGCACCAACGGCGCGCTTTGGACCGAGGAGAACATGCGCGGTCTAGCCAGCGACGGTTTGAGCAGTGTTATCATGTCCATTGACGCGCACGACATGGCCAAGCACGAGAAAAACCGCGGTTTGCCGGACGTTTGCAAAAAGATCAGGCGTGCGAATGAATTTTTTTATTCGGTCGGCATTCAGACCACCGCGAGCATTACGGCGAGCCGGTTGATTGACGATTACGACAAGCTGCCCGCTTTTCTCGAGGCGCTCGGCTTCAAGAGTTGCACCTTCAGCTATCCACTCACCTCGCTGGCCAGCAGCTATCTGAGCTTCAGCGACAGCGGTTTGGTCAGCTACACGAAGGACGAACTCATCGATGTTTTTGAGAAGATCAAGCGCATGAAACAGCACAGTGATTTCCCGGTCGTCAATCCGAGGGAATCGCTCACTGAAATGCAACGGCATTTGCGTGGCGAGCGCGAGAAGTTTGGTTGCTTGGGCGGCCACAAGTATTTTTATCTGGACTGGAACTTGGACCTTTACCGCTGTCACTACTGGGAAAAGCCCATATGCAAGGTGCATGAGTGGGACGACTCGAAACTCATCCGGGACGGTTGCACGCGTTGCATGATTGACTGTTATCGCGACCCGAGTGTGCTCCAGTTCGTTGCCATCAGCGCCAGTGACGCCTGGAACAACTTAAAAAAAGGCAAATTGCTCTCTGCGGCCAAAAACGTTTTGGATTCGCGCAATCTGACTTCCCTAAAGGCTGTTTGGGAAGACCGCAAGTGGATTGGCGGCGTGTGATCCCCGCAAATTCTCCCTTGTCATCCGGCGCATTCGTGATAACTTTTCGACTCTTTTTATGAAGACCGACATTCATCCGAAATATGTGGACGCGGAAATCCGTTGCGCCTGCGGCAACGTCATCAAGACCCGCTCCACCCGGCCTGTGATCATCGTCGGCATTTGCAACGTCTGCCATCCGTTTTACACCGGCCAGCAAAAATTTGTGGACACCGCCGGGCGGGTGGACAAGTTCCAGCAGCGCCTGGTGAAGACCCAGGCCGCCCAGGCTGCCGCCGCAACCCGCAAGAAAAAGAAGTAGCTTTTCAATATTTGTCCGCCCGCGCCCTGTTTCAGCAAAATGCAGGCGGTTTCTATTTCAATGCAATTGCCGCAAAATTTACGATTTACGATTGCCGATTGAGGCCTGTTCGCGCGACCATTCGTAAATCGCAGATCGTAAATCCAAATGGACCTACGCCCGCACATTGAAAAACTCCGTAAACGCTTCGCCGAAGTCGAAGCCGCACTGAGCGACCCCAAAGTCTTCGACAACCCGCAGCCCGCGCAGGAATTGTCCCGCGAATACGCCCGACTCAAGGAACTGCTGGCGCAAGGCGAAAATTATTTGAAAACGCTCGCCGATCTGGAGCAAAACCGCGCCCTGCTCAAGAGCGAACCGCCCGATTCCGAACTTGCACAGCTTGCACGGGACGAACTCGCGCGGCTCGTAACCGAGGAAAAGCGCCTCGCGCAGCAAATCCAGTTCGGCGTTCTACCGCCGGACCCGACGGATTCGCGCAACACCATCATCGAAATCCGCGCTGGTGCCGGCGGCCTGGAATCCGCGTTGTTTTCCGCCGATCTTTACCGCATGTACACGCGCTATGCCGAAACGCGCGGCTGGAAGGTCGAGACGATGGATTCCAGCCCGTCTGATCTCGGCGGTTTCAAGGAAATCATTTTTTCCTTAGCCGGTACGGACGTCTTCAAGCGGCTGAAATACGAGAGCGGCGTCCACCGTGTGCAGCGCGTACCCGCCACCGAGGCGTCGGGCCGCATCCACACCAGCACCTGCACCGTCGCCGTGCTGCCCGAAGCGCAGGAAGTGGATGTCGAAATCAAGCTGGAGGAATTGGAAATTACCGTTTGCCGCGCGTCCGGCCCCGGCGGTCAGGGCGTGAACACGACGGACTCCGCGGTCCAAATTTTGCACAGGCCGACCGGCCTGACTGTCCGTTGCGCCGATGAACGTTCGCAGCAAAAGAACAAGGTCAAGGCGATGAAGGTTTTGCGTTCGCGTCTGCTCAACAAGAAAACCACCGAGGAAAACGCGAAATACGCCGCCCAACGCAAGGCGCAGGTCGGCACGGGCGAACGTAACGAGCGCATCCGTACCTACAATTTTCCGCAGAACCGCGTTACCGACCATCGCATCGAGTTGACACTTCACAACCTGCCCGCTGTGATGGATGGCAATCTGGACAATATCATCGAACCGCTCATGGCGCACGATTTGGAGGAGAGGCTAGAAGCGTTAAACAGTTGAATCGTTAAATCGTTGAAACCGGCAGATAGTCCAACCATTCAACGATTTAACAAATTATGCACCCCCAAGGATTGATTTTTGATTGTGACGGCACGCTGGCCGACACGATGCCGTTGCACTGGCGCGCGTGGCAAATAATAACGCAACGGCACAATCTCCATTTCCCGGAGGACCGTTTTTACGCCTCGGGCGGCATGCCCTCGCGCGACATTTTGAAATTGCTTGCCAAGGAACAAGGCCGTTCGCTCGACCACCTCGCCGTCGCGCACGAAAAGGAGGAAACGTATCTGCCGCTGTTGCCGCAGGTCGAACCCATTCATGCCGTCCTGGAAATTGCCAAGGCGAATCATGGCAAAATCCCAATGGCGGTGGCTTCCGGCGGCACGCAAAGAATCATCGGCATGGTGCTCGACCATTTGAAAATCCGCCAGCTCTTCGATGCGGTCGTGACGAGCGAAATGGTGAAAAAGCAAAAACCCGCGCCGGACATTTTTATCGAAGCCGCACGGCGGATTGGCGTGGAACCGAAATTCTGCCGCGCCTACGAAGATACCGACCTCGGCCTGCAAGCCATTCGCGCGGCGGGCATGGAAGCGGTGGACGTGCGACAATTGCGCGGACGGTGAAAGACTGATGGGCTGCTGCCAACTCTCGAACAGGGAACAAAGCCGGCTACTCGCGTGTCGCCAGACAGATTTTTTGCGCATGACGCATGAGCACGTCCGGCAGTCGCCGTGACTTCAGAGCCCCCCATAATTCTTCACGCGTTGGGCAACCCAAGCTCACCGCTGCTGTTTGAATTCGCCAACCGTCGCCAAGAAAGGGCTGGATCTCTTTCTCCGAAACCAGAACGCACATATAATTCGCCACGACCGTCGGATCCAATTTGTCAATCTGTGCAACCGTCCAGTTCTTGCCGAGCAGCACGCGCACGCGGCTGGCCAGTTTCACATCCCCGACGACCAGCACGGGTTGGGAAGAATCGGTTTGAGTCTGCCACAGTGTTGACGCAATTTGCTGTGCCCGGTCGGGTAAAAGAATCGGCATCGCGGCAGCGAAAAAAATCACCCAGCCGAGCAGAATCGCCAAGCCCAGCGCCTCGGCTGCTGAAAAGGACTTACGCCACAGTGCCCCCAAACCGAGCACGGCCATGCCAAACAAAAACAAACCGCATGTCAGCGCAAACAGTACTGCCGGCAAGAACCATTGGATATCGATGACAAATGCCGTTGCGGCCGACAGGGCCAGCACCGCCAAAACCATCTTCAAAATTCGACGGAGGGAGAAGATCAGCCGCAGACTTTCCGCGCTTCGCAGCCAGTCGGCGACCAACACGGCCAGTAGCGGCGCCGCCGGCAGCAAATAACGCAATGAGACAACTTCGCCAAGCGCGAAGCCGACAATCAGCAGTGCTGTCCACGCCAGAATGAATTTTTGCGCAAGCGGCGGGACATTGCCGCCCACCCCGGCATTTTTTCGCAAGAGCCATTCCAACACCGTCGCGCTCCATGGTAAAAAATTGAAGATCAAAACCAGCGCGAACAGCGGTGCGTGGCCAATCGGTGACCACCAGTGACCGTGAAAATTGCCCGCCACCTGGTCATTGAAGAAAACCTTCATCGCCACTGCGCCATGCCTCTCCAAAACGCAACCGAACCAACCGGCGACCAAAATGATTGCCGTTGCCAGGCTTGGCGGGTGGATGGTTTTTCTGATCGCCCGCCAATCGCGTTTCTGCCAGAACACAAACGCCCACGCGAACAGCACGATGCCCGCGCCCAGCAGTCCTTTGCTCAACGCCGCACCTGCCGCGCCGCCGTAAGCCATCCAAAATGCGCCCGCCGCGAATTCTTCAAAGACGATCCCTCGCAAAAATCCATACGCGCTCAAAGTGATGAAAAAGACCAGCAGCGCGTCGGGCATCGAACGAATGGAACAGAGAAAAAATTGCGGGTGCGACAGCAACACAACCGCAGCGAGCCGCGCGGTTTCGGCATTACCCGTCAATCGCTGCGCGAGCCGATACGTCAGCCAAAGCGTTCCGCAACCAGCCAGTAAAAACGGGAGTCGCGAAGCGAACACGCCCACTCCGAATGTCGCATAGCTTGCGGCAACCGACCAGTAAGCCAGTGGCGGTTTTTGAAAGCGGGGCGCCCCCGCGGCGGTTTGGGGCACGAGCCAGCCGCCGTGCTTCAGCATCATCAGCGCGCCGTCGGTGTAATGGCGTTCGTCGGGATAATACAGCGCGAACGTGGCGGCAAACGGCAGTGCCGCCAGCGCAAACATTAAAATCAAATGGCCGAGCTTCAGACGCGACCTCATCCGGTGTTTGGCTGGCAATACCGGAATCATTGCGTTCCTTCCAGATTTTTCTGTCAGACATGGCACGATTTGCTTAAAACAGAACCAATCCGCATGACGAACCTGAAAAAATGTGTCGCCACCATTTTTTGGATTTTGCTCGCGCTGGCCGGCGCATGGGCTTACGTGACGCTCGCGTTCCGGCGGGGCGAGCCGATCAACTCCGCCCATATTCTCATCGCGGCGATTTGCACCTACGCCATCGGTTTTCGATTTTACTCGAAGTGGATCGCCGCGCGCGTGCTCGCGCTCAATGACCGCCGCGCCACGCCCTGCGAAGTCCACGATGACGGACGTGATTTCGTGCGGACGAACAAATGGATCGTCTTCGGCCACCATTTCGCGGCGATTGCCGGGCCAGGACCGCTCGTCGTACCGGTGCTGGCGGCGCAATTCGGTTACCTGCCGGGTGCGCTGTGGATTTTGATCGGCGCCGTGATCGGCGGCGCTGTGCAGGACTTTGTGATTCTGCTCTGCTCGATACGGCGCGACGGCAAGTCGCTCGCGCAAATGGTGAAAGAGGAATTGAATTCGCCGGCGGGTTTTATCGCGATGCTGGCGATTCTGGCGATCCTCATCATTATGCTCGCCGTCCTCGCACTTGTCGTGGTGAAGGTTCTCGCGGAAAGTCCGTGGGGTATTTTCACCGTTGGCGCGACCATTCCTATCGCGCTGCTGATGGGCGGTTACATGCGATTCGTGCGCGTCGGCAAGGTTTTGGAGGCGTCGGCCTTCGGCATCGTGTTGCTGCTGCTGGCGGTGTGGGGCGGCAAATTGGTTTACCAAAGTCCGCATTGGTCACAGTTCTTCGGCCTGCGCGACATCACTGTCGCATGGATCATCATTGGTTATGGCGTCATCTCCAGCAGTCTGCCGGTGTGGCTGCTGCTCGCGCCACGCGATTACCTCAGCACGTTCATGAAGCTCGGGACGATTTGCGCACTCGCCTTCGGCATTTTATTCGTGCTGCCCAACCTCCAACTGCCTGCGCTCACGCAATTCACCGACGATTCCGGCCTGGTCGTCGCCGGAAAAGTTTTCCCGTTCTGCTTCATTACCATTGCGTGCGGTGCGATTTCCGGCTTCCACTCGCTCATCGCCAGCGGCACGACGCCGAAAATGATCACCCGCGAGGGCTATGCGCGGCACATCGGTTACGGCGCGATGTGCTGTGAATCCTTCGTCGCCATCATGGCGCTCATCGCTGCTTGCGCTTTGGAGCCCGGCGTCTATTTCAGCATGAACGTCAAGGGCGATCCTGCCGCGACCGTGGCCCAGGTTACCGCACTCGGATTTCCGGTGACGACCGACCACATGAACTCGCTAGCGGGGGAACTTGGCGAGAAAACTTTGTTCGGGCGCACTGGCGGCGCGGCTACGCTGGCCGTAGGCATGGCGCAAATTTTTTCCAAGGCCGTCAATGGCCGGTGGCTCGACCTGTGGTACCACTTCGCTATCATGTTCGAGGCGTTGTTCATCCTGACGACGGTGGATGCCGGCACGCGCGTCGGACGTTACTTGATTCAGGGCATACTCGGACATATCTGGAAACCGCTGGGCGACCGGAAAAATTTCCGCGCGGTTCCCATCGCCGCCGCGCTGATGGTCGGGGCGTGGGGATATTTTTTGATTCAAGGCGTGCGCGACCCGCTGGGCGGCATCAACTCGCTCTGGCCGCTGTTCGGCATCGCCAACCAGATGCTCGCCGCCATCGCGCTGTGCCTGGCCACGACGATTATTTTGAAGATGCAATTGCGGCGTAGGGCAGGCGTCCCGCCTGCCTCCAACTTGGAAAGTGAAACTCAAGGCGCGAAAGCAAAGTCAGAGACAGGCGGGACGCCTGTCCTACATTCACCGGCACTCGTGCTCATCACGTCGATTCCGCTGGTCTGGCTGGTGGCGGTGACCTTCACGGCTGGCATTCAAAAAATCTTTCATCCTGACCCGCGCATCGGATTTTTGGAACAGGCAAATGTTCTTTATACCAAAATCAATGAGGCTTCCCGACTCACCGTCCACCAAGCGAACCCGGGACAAGAACTTTCAAAAGAAGAAATTGAATGGAACGTAGTTGTCAAAGCTGCCAAAGCCGAAATTCCCAAAAACGAAGCCTTGTATGACAACAACCTCATTGACGCCGCCGTGGCCGGAATTTTCCTGGCGCTCGTCACGGCCATCATTCTCCTGAGCGTGCGGGAGTGGGTTCTGCTGCTGACACAGCGCAAACCGGCGGTATTGCACGAAACCGAGCCGGTTTGGTTGCCGGATTATGCGCTGAAAGAAACCGGCCCGAATTTCAGCACCGCGGCCGGCGCGGCCGCCTTGGCATTGGCGTTGGCGAAGGAATGGTCCGGCGAATCGCACCTGGAACGCGCGCATCAGCAAGCGCAGACGGTTTGCCGGTGCCACGCCGTAAGCGCACAACGGATTTACGTTGAAGTTACGGAACAACGGTTTAATGGTGTGAAACGTTGTTGTTGACGAAAATGAAACTCGGACTTTTGGGCGGCTCGTTCGACCCGGTTCATCTCGGTCATCTGCTCGTGGCGCAGGCGGCCATGGAAGAACTGGGGCTGGAACGGCTGTTCCTCGTCCCGGCGGCGCAATCGCCGTTCAAGCCGGAAAACAAACCCGCACCCGCGCCGGAGCGGTTGCGTTTGCTGCGGCTGGCGCTGGCGGGTTTCGCCCGCTACGAAATTGACGAGCAGGAAATCCGGCGCGGCGGCATTTCCTATACCATAGAAACTTTGCGCGATTACGCGCGGCGTCTTCCACAGGCTGAATTGTTTTACCTCATCGGCGCGGACCATGCGGCGAAACTCAACGAATGGCGCGAGGCCAACGAATTGGCAAAACTCGCGGTATTTGTCGCCATTCCGCGACCGGGCGGGGCGGCGGCGAAGTTCCCGCCGCCGTTTCGCGGACGAACCCTCAAGGGCTTTCCAGTGGGGGTGTCGTCGTCGGAAATTCGCGCCCGGGTGAAAGCAGGTTTGCCGATTGACCAGTTCGTGCCGCCGCCGGTGGCGGAGGCGATTCGCGCCGTGCGGCTTTATCTGTGAAAGGTCGTCGTACTCCTCGTTCTCGTCATCGAACTTTTTCGAGGATGATGGACGAGAACAGAACGAGGAGGATCCAAAATTTTCTTCGTGTCCATCCGTGTCCATCCGTGGTTAAATCTTCGTGGCAACTATGGATTCCAGAAAACTGGCCCGGCTTTGCCGCGAATTCGCGGATACCAAAAAGGCGGAGAACATCGTCATCCTCGACGTGCGCAAACTGTCGTCGGTGACGGATTATTTCGTCATCGCGTCCGGCACGAGCGAACCGCATTTGCGCGCCATCGTGGATGAAATCACCGACCGGTTGCGCGAAGAGCACGGCGTGCGCCCACGCGCCGTGGATGGCACGGTGCACGGCGCCTGGGTGGTGCTGGATTACTTCGACGTGATTGTCCACACCATGCGGCAGGACATCCGCGAACGTTACGATTTGGAAGGTCTCTGGGGCGACGCCCCACAGGTGAAACCAAAAAAGAAATCGCTGAAACGTTGAATGGTTGAATCGTTAAGTCGGGAAAGGAGCAGCCACGTTTCAACGATTTAACGGTCAAACAGGTCAGGCTTGCTTTGCCGATATTTCGTTTGCCGCCTTCACCATTTCGTCGAGGAGTTTTTTGAACTCCTCCAGGCCGGGAGCGGGGATGATGATGTTGTCGCGGCGGCCGCCAACGTCCTCGGTGATGCGCAGGAATCGTCCGCGCGGATTTTCCTTGAGGGTAAAGATGAAGGTTTTGCGCTCAATCTGCACCTGCCCGGATTTTAGCGTCTCTTCGTTGACTGGCGGTTTGGGCTGGCTGTAAGGCCGCCCCCCAAAAGGTGATGGTCGCTCGTTTGAAATCATAACTACCCGCTGAAGACGCCCGCAGCGCCCAATCCAGCTCTGGAAAGAATTTCGACGGCAACGACGTTTTGTCAACTCGGAAAATGAAAACCCGTTTGCCCCTGACGCCGGTCATTCACTGTCAATTCTCTCGGCGTCGAGGCTAAGTGCCTAGTTACAAAATAGTTGCCGCCAACCCGGCAAGTTCAAACCACCCGCCCTTTTTCAATTCGATGTCTGCGGCGATAGTCATGGCCCATGCCGAGGTCGCTCAACCTCGGGAACGCATCGTGAATCGGCTGCCTCCACGCGCGCGAGTTTTTCTTCGAGTGACCCGGGCAAAAATCAGAGTTCCTTGCCTATGAAATGGCCGGGCGCACGACCATGAGCCGGTGGAATTCACGGTCGAGTCCGGTGTACGCCTTCTGGCCGGGTTCGGTGGACTCGCGCTAAAATTCTCCGATGAATTCAGTGGGGATCAGGGCGCGACTGTCCGCAAAGCTCAACAGGGAATGCGGAGCGTGCAGGAGCACAGGAGTGTCAAGGCGGTAATCCCTCACAATGCAAAATAAGAAATTTGCACGGCGGGAGGGGGAAATCAGCCACCGGGCGGCCGCCCTTTCATTTTGCTGTTTTCCTTTTTAACTTGCTCATCCGCCCATGCCAGTCCTGAAGATGATTGTGCGCCGGCGGCAATTTATAATGGCCGGAGTAAAGAAAATTCCCCAGCATCCCGAACAAATCGAAATCCACGAAGTGCGGGCGGTTCCCCAGCAAAAATGGATGGTGCGCCACCATTTCCTCGAACGGCACCAGGCTTTGTTCGAGCCGCTTCAGCCATTCGCCCTGCTGTTTGCGCCACTGGTCAATGCAGCCGCGGCCGAACTTCCGCTCTTTGAAACGCAGAAACTGAAGCTGTCCCGTCGGCGGGACGTTTTCCCGCCAGTAAATGTCGTTCAACCGGAACGCCGCACCTTCAACCTCATTTTCAATGTAACGCCAGAGGATGGACTGGACGCCTTCGAGTTCGGGCGGGAAAAGGCCAAGGTCCAATTCTTCATCGAGATATTTGGCGACCACTTGCGAGTCGTCGTTGATTTCAAAGAGGACGTTTTTGCCGTCCTTGACGATGGGCACGCCGTAGTAGCGTTGCTTCGTCAGTTTCCAGACCAGTGAGCGGTCATGATTCGGAACGTTGATGATTTTGAAAGGCGCGCCGGAAAACTCCAGGATGCGGCGTTGAACGATGCAGAACGGACTCCACGGAAATTGAATCAACTCAATCATGTTAAAATCGCCTCTGTGCTTGCGCACTTTAGAACCGGTTGCCGGCGGTGACAAGCGCAAAGCCACTGTCTATTCAGCGGGCGCAGCCGCCGCAACGTCCACCGGCAGTGAGATGCGAACGACGCCGGATTTGCCGGATTGCGGCGGAATGATTTCCAGTTTGCCGCGATGGGTTTCGATGATTTTGCGGCTGACGGTCAAACCGAGTCCGAGCCCGACATTACGCGTGGTGAAAAACGGCGCCGGCGCCTGTTTGGCAGTCTCAGGCGTAAAACCGGAGCCATTGTCCTCCACCTCAATTTGCAGGTCCTGATGGCTGTTGTCACCTGCGGTGTGCAACCTGACACCAATCTTCGGTTCCCTGGGATTGGCCTGCAGCGCATTGAGCATCACCTCGGCAAGGGCATGCTTCAACGCGGCGCGGTCGCCGGTGACAATGACGGACTTGCCGCCGTTTTCGTAATGCAACTGCGCGGTCTCGGCGGGCTGATGCTGGCGCGCTTCCTGATAAGCCTCCTGAATCAACGGTCCCACCGGGAAGGCTTGCGGCTCAACCTGCCCGTCGCGCGCGAGAAAACGCATTTGATTGATGAGCCGCGTGACGCGCCTGACGCCATCGGTCAGGGCATGGTCGAGCGACTTGCGGAATTCGGCGTCCCGGTATTTTTCGGCGAGCAATTGCTGGTGTGTGGAGAGCGGCACCATGGCGTTGCCGATCTCGTGCGCGAGGCGGTCGGCCATGGCCTTGACCAGACGCAGATTGGCCGCCTCGATTTCCAACCGCTGCAACTGCTCGCTCTGCGTGAGGTCTTCGGCCATCAACAGCGCGGACGTGGGCGCGGCGGAGTCCCGACGCTGGAACGGCACAACGCTGACGCTGTAAACCGTGCCGGGTGAACTTTCCGGCTCGAATTTGAACGGGCCGACGGCCGCGCCGGTGCGCAAGACCTGATACAATTTCGCGCCGAGCACTTGCGGTAAATCGGCGAATTCCAGTTCACCGCCGCGCTGGTTTTTGCGGCCGAAATGCCGGCGCGCGGCCTTGTTCGCGTGAAGCACCTTCAAATCGTGCCCCACGACGACGCACGCGCTGCTGAGCTCGCGCAACACATCGGTCATCATCTCGTGGTTGCTGGCCAGTTGGTCGTGCAGCGAGATGTTGCGGAGCGCCAGCCCGACCTGCTCAAGCAAATGGAAAACCAGTTCCAATTCGTCGTTGGCGAGCGGCTCGCCGGTAACCCGGCCGTCGAAAACGGCAACGCCGACGATGGTTTCGCGGTCGAAGACCGGCACGGCGACTTGCGCGCCGAGCAACTCAAATTCCTTTTGCGTTTCGGCATCCGCGCGCGCCTCGTCGCTGTCGCGGCGAAGAATCCGGCCCAGGTTCGCCAGTTGGGCGCCGATGCCCGAGTCGGGCGACAATTCAAGATGCTCGAGCAATCCCGGCGCGATGCCGATGGCGGACACGGCGCGCAAGCGGCGGCCTTCCTCCGCCGAATGCGGTTCCCCGAGCGGCACCGTGGGACGGTTCAGAAAAATTGCGGCGCGGTTGACGCCCAGGGTTTCGCGCAGGAAAAGGAGGAATTGTTTAAGCATCAACTCGGCGTTGAGCGAATGCACGAGGATGGACGAAAAATCCCGCAGTACACCGGGGCCTGGCGACGCGCCGGCAAACCGCGGCACCGGAGGTTCCACGGCCCGGGGAAACCGCGGGGGCGCGGGCATGGGCGGCGGCGGTGGCAGGGCGCGTTGCGGCGCGGCCCATAAACGGTCCAGCAGCGCGCTCAGGAGCCGGATGCGCACGGGCTTGGTGAGAACGTGCGTCACGCCGTGCAGGTAGGCCTCCTCCTCCCATTCGGATTTTTTGGCGGCGGTGTAGGCGATGACCGGGCATTGGGTATCGTGCCGGCGAAGTTTTTCAATGGCCCAAATGCCCTGGACGCCCAGCAGTTCAAGGTCGAGGATGCACGCACTGGCCAGGCCATGGGCCAGCAACGGTTCGGCTTCCTGCGCGTCGGCGCGATGGACGATGCGATACTGCTCCGGGTTCAGACCCGCGCGAATCGTTTCGGCGAAATCCGGATGAGCGGCCAAAACCAAAAGCGTTTTCATCGCGTTGCCGTTCCAAATGAACCAAACCGGTTCCCGGTTGGCGTTACTACCGCCGGATTATGAACTGCTTTTGGCTTCAGGTCAATTCATTCTTTGCCGGAGACCTGTGAGGAAATTGGCTGAGAATGGACAATTTTTGAGAGGGCCGGCTCGGTTTATTCGGACGAAATCAGTTTTTCCCACAATTCTTCATTGAGCAGGACCCGCCGGAGAAAGTCCTGTTCGTCGGGCGGCGGCACGGCGCGTTCGGGATTGAGCGGCAGGCAAATTGTGAACGTGGTGCCGCGACCGGGCTGGCTTTTGGCGTCAATCCGCCCTCCGTGGTGATAAACAATAAAGAAGCACGCCATGAGGTGAATGCCGTATTCAGCCGGCGTATCGCCGCGCACGACGAACGGATCAAACACAACCCGCAACGCCTCCTGCGTCAGGCCCGGTCCGTCGTCGCTGATTTGAATCTGGATCTCGGGCCTGGCGCCGTCTTTCTGTTGCAATTCCGCCGTCAGCCTGAGGCGGCTGCCGGCCGGCAGGCTGGCCAGCTCATCTTTCAGCAAAAGCTCGAACAGCCGGAAAAATTTCGGCCGGTCCGCCCGCAACGCCGGCAGCGAATCGGGAACCCGGTTGTCAACCTGAATGTGCCGCGCGGCGAATTGGTCCTCGAACGATTTGAGGACGGCAGCGATGGTCTCGTGGATGAACACCTGGTCGTTGAAGTGGGACGACGGGGGTTCGGACGCCGTCCACAAATCCTTGAGCAGCCCGTTGATTTTCTCGATCTGCGACTGGACGTTCTGGTGGTATTCCTTCCAGAAGTCGGGGTTGCGCAGCCCTTGCGCCGTTGATTTTTCCTCGGCCATTTTCGCCGGCGCGAGGTCAAGAAACGTTTTCACCGCCACCAGCGAGTTGCGGATGTGGTGGCTGAGGCCGGCGGCCAGCAGGCCCAGGCTCACGATCCGGTCGGCAATCATCATGTTGCGAATCACCGACATTTTTTCCCGGAGCAACTGGTCGCGCTCCAGTTGCACCATGAAAAACTCCAGGCCGCGTTTGAGTGTTTGCTCGAGCTGCGGCGGGTCCCACGGCTTGGTGACGTATTTGTAAATCGCACCGCTGTTGACGGCGGCAATGGCGGCGTCCATGTCGGCATAGGCCGTGACCAGCACGCGAATGATGTTGGGGCGCAGCTTGCGCGCGCGTTCCAGCAGCCACACGCCTTTTTCGCCCGGCATCCGCTGGTCGGTCATCAACAGGCCGATTTCGTCGGCATGCTCCTCGAGCAGCTTCAGGCCGTTCTGCGCGTTGGCCGCCGTGAAGATGTAAAATTGCTCCCCGAACGCGCGGGAAAAATTGGCCAGCGATTTTTCCTCGTCGTCCACGTAAAGGACCGCAAATTTTTTATAGTTATACAAGTTCTCCATGTCGTTGCTCCGGTGAAACTGCGGCCGGGCGCTTCACGGGAAATTCGAGCGTGAATTCGCAATACCGGCCGCGTTCGGTCTTGACGGAAATGCGCCCGTCGTAGTCCCGAACGATGCGATAACAAATGCTCAAGCCCAATCCCATGCCCTTGCCCACTTCCTTCGTTGTAAAGAACGGATCAAAAATCTTGTCCAGGTGTTCGGCGTCAATGCCTGTGCCGTTGTCGCGAACCACGACCAGGCTGCGGTCGTTCTCCACGCGGCCCTCGATCCAGATGGTCGGCTGCTCGCCGGCAAACTGTTTGTGCCGCAGCGCATCCAGTGAATTTTGCAACAGATTCACCAGGATGTGAACCATTTTGTTGCGATTGGCCCAGACCGTCTGGTGTTCGGCCAGGTTCTGTTCAATCCGCACTTTGTCGCGCCATTCGCTGCTCAAAAACCGCAGCGCCGCGCCGACCACCTCGGCCACCTCGACCTGCTCACGCTGCTCCACGTTCGGATGGGTGAAGGTGCGGAGATCGGACACGATGTCGCGCACGCGCTTGATGCCTTCCTCGACGTCCCGAAGAATTTCCTCGTATTCACCGCGCTGCTCCGGCGCGAGCAACCCGCTTTTGTGGCGCAAGGCGAACAGGCCGGTCGTGGCAAAATTCAGCGGATTGTTGATTTCGTGGATGATGCCCGCGCTCATACGCCCCAGCGACGCCAGCTTCTCGGTCTGCACCAACTGGGATTCGGTGTCCTTGAGCTGTTCGATGGTGGATTCGAGCGCCTGATTCTGCCTGGATAACTTGCGCTGGTAATCGTGTGATTCGACCAGATTTCTGATGCGCACGTGCAGTTCCGTCGTCGAAAACGGCTTCGCCAGGAAATCGCTCGCGCCGGCCCCCAGCGCGGTCAATTTCGTTTCCTCATCGGCGCGCGCGGTGAGCAGGATGATCGGGATGTTTTGCGTGGGCGTGTGCGCGCGGATTTCGCGGCAGGCCTGCAGCCCGTCCTTCTCCGGCATCATCATGTCCAGCAGAATGATGTCCGGCAAAAACTGGCTTGCCTTTTCCACCACTTGTTGGCCGTCCACCGCCTCAATCACCTCGTATTGCGCGTCCAACTGCGATTTCAAAAACCGCAGCATGTCCGGTTCGTCGTCGGCCACCAGCAACTTGGCGCGCCGGCCGTTGCCCGTGAACTCGACCGGCTTGACGGCCTCATGCAATGGGGTCAACGCCGGGAACAACTCGGCACGCCGATATAAATTTGCCAGCCATTCCTCCGAGGTCACGGTCCCGCCGGCTTCCGCCTCGCTGGAAACTTTTTCCCCGCTTCCAGCCGGCGGCTCTTTCGCAATCACCCCGGCCTCTTCATACGGCAACCGCACAGTGAAGGTCGTGCCCTTGCCCTCCTGGCTGTCCACGCTTACTTTGCCGTTCTGGATCCCGACCAGTTCCTTTACCAGCGCCAGACCGATGCCAACCCCTTGATACTTGCGCTTGGACGAGCCGTCGGCCTGCCAGAAGCGGTCGAAGATAAACGGCAGGTTTTTCTCGGCGATGCCCATGCCCGTATCGCTCACAATCAAGACGAATTCTCCGTCCTGCTTCTGGGCGCGCAATTCCACGCGTCCGCCCGCCGGCGTGAATTTGAGCGCGTTGAACAAAAGGTTGAGCACGACTTTTTCCAGCTTGTCGCGGTCGGCCAGCACGGTGCCCAGTGCCGGGTCCACAAACGTTTCGAGCTGGATGCGCTTGTCATCGGCCACCTGTCGCGCCGCGCTGGCCAGGCCTTTGGCAAATTCCGCGACGGCGAGCGGCTCACGCTTGACGTCCATGCGGCCGGATTCGAGGCGGACCAGAGCGAGCAAATCATTGATGAGTTTGAGCAACCTCATGCCGTTGGCGTGCATGGTCTCCAGGAGATTGCACGTGTCCTCATCGAACGCGCGGTTGAAGCGATGGATCAACGTTTCCAGCGGCGCGAGCAGCAGGGTGAGCGGCGTGCGCAACTCGTGGCTGATGTTGGCAAAGAAGCGGCCTTTGATCTGGTCGAGTTCGACCAGTTTTCGATTGCTCTCTTCCAGCGCCGCGCGGTTTCTGTCCAGCTCGTAGCGCAAGGCAAATTCGCTGAATCGCAACCGGTAAAAAAAGTGGTTGCCCACGATAACGATGATGCCGGTCAGTGCCATGAAATAAAGATTGTTGGCCAGATTGTTGAAAAACTCTTCGGGAGTCGGTTTCAGCCAGTGGAAGCTGCAGGCGCCCAGATACATCAGGATGATGGCGGCCACACAAAACGTTGACTCCCAGACATCCCAGCGCACCACGACGCTCACGGCGAGCAAGATCAAATTAAGCGCCGCATAATAATTTGAAGTTGCGCCCGCCAATGGTCCTTGCGCCGCGGCAATGATCCAGCACATGAAGAACGCCGGCAGGAGCGCGATGGGAATACCCAGCCGACGATAATGTTTTTGTCCAAGCTCGGTGGTGTGCAAATACCAGAGGCCGGCCGCCAGAACGGAACAGAGGAACCGCAGTTCGAGAAAATCCCAGCGTTGCGGGTGGTAAACCAGCCAATCCATGACCGAGCCGAGCGGCATCAAAACTATCACCAGCACCGACGCGACTTTGCCCGTGCGCAGACGTTCCTGTCGTTCATTGGCAACGAACGCGTTGGCAAAATCAGGATTTGAAAATGTTGGATTCTCAACCATTGGCTGGCTTGCGTATTTCGAGGAATAAATTCACACCCGTGGCATCGGAGCGGACACACAGGGCGTCATCGGGCGCGCGCCCCGGCTTCAGCGCGCGCAGGTCCGGTGCCGTGCGATAGATTAAATGCCAGTCCAGCAGGTAAGCCATGCCATTCCGCCGCGGGTTGGAAGGTTCCACGTTGGTCGCCACCAGCAAGCCCCCCGGCGCGACCAGGTCATAAAAAATGTCCATCAACTGCCGGCAAGTGTGGTCGGACAGATAATCAAACAACCCCGTGCAATAGATAAAATCAAACTCACGTTTGGCACTGTCGCCCGACACCACCGGCTTCAGGCTTTCCTTGATCAATTGATGAACGGTTTTCTTCTGTATCTGAACCGTGAATTTCCGACCCGAGCGTTCTTTGATGTCATTCAGCGCCTTCCGGACATGTTCCAGGGTTTCCCGATTGAAATCCGTCAGGGTCAATTCGACCTGCTCGCGCATCGGAGAATCCTGGAGAAAACGCTGCACTTCGACGGCGGGACCGCAGGCAAAGTCAAAAATGCGCGCCTTGCGCCCCAGGCGCACGGCGCGCAACGCCTCCGTTTCCACGCATTGGGTCAGGTAAGCCAATCGGTGGCGGTGCGCCACCGCCGGCGGCTGTTTGAGAAACCAACAGTTAAGAACCTTGGCAAACAGGGAACCGCCTTCCTGGCCATCGCGGGCGATCATGTTCACCATCTCGTAGTCGCCGGCGTAGCCGAGCGGTTTGTAAAACGTGCGGTGGGCAAACGGCGCGCCCAGCACCAAAGGATGCAAATGTTGCCGCATATAACTTTCATGCGCCGGCCTTTGATCGTCGTCGATATTTTCCGCAATCGCCTCGAATTTTTCAAAAAGTTCGTCCACCGGCGGAATCACCACCTGCGCGAGTTCATGGGTTACTTCCTGTTCCAATTGCCATCGGCTGCCGGCCGGCCGGGCGCGAATGCCCAGTTCGATCTGTTCCAACCACATCTGCAGGTCGGCCAGAAACGTCTGCATATCGGCGACGACGATTTTGTATTCCGACAGCACTTTGTAAAGCTTCTGCCATTCGGCGAGGAATTTCTTGAACTCCCCCGCCAGCCGTCCGTCGGGTTGCGCCAACAAACCGAGATCCACATCCATCCAGTGCGCTTCATTCAACGTCGCTTCGCAAACGACGTTCTGGCCGGCATCCATCACGTTGCGGACCACGGCGCGGCCCGCATAAATCGTCCGGCCTTGCAGGCTGATCCTGAATTCACCCAGCACTTCGGACAGCCGCGGTGTCACACCCGGATTATACAGCTCGAACACGACCGTGTGCCGCGTCACGCGCACCGGCACGCCGCGCAACTCCAGTCCTTCGGCGGTCTGGAACGTGACCAGACTTTCCTTGACGCCGGAGGGAACTGCAGCAGTTTCGCCCGGCGCCATTTTTTTGAGCGCGCGAAGCTCCTGCCCACTCTCTCCATTTCCATTGTTGTTGGCGATCTGACTCATTTCGGAATGAATAAATAGACCATTTTTTGCGCCAAAACAAAACGATTCTTGGCCTTTGCAACTGGCATCGCCATTGCTTTGTTCCACCCGCGCGGCTCGCAGGTGCAATGCCCGGCGCCACTGAGAATGTCGAAAATGCAAAAGAGGTGCTTGTCCCGTTACAGGACAGGCGCCGTATTGAAAAAGGGTGATTCTTTTGGGAAGGTGTGCGAAAAATGTGGCTGTTGAATCGAGTGTCGGGAACAGGGGGAACGGACCCGGGGCGTGTCTGCCATTGTGCCGGCCAAAAACTGCGCAACCAACCGTCGCGGACGTCATTGGGCATGCCCGGCATGGCCCGGTCAACTGCGATAAGAAATTTTGGGTTATGACGAAAACAAGTGAGCTTGCCCTTGATGCCGTCCGGCGGCCATCCTTCACCGGTGGTGCCGCCGCGCCAAAGGGCAAATCGCTGGCTGACGGCCAATCACATTCCGTCCCTTTCGGCGCAAATAAAATTCACTACGTCACTGTGGGCGAAGGCCGGAACACGCTGGTCTTCGTTCATTGCTGGGCGGGCAACCTCGGCTTCTGGCGCGAGCAGGCCCCGGCGCTGGCGGGCAAGGCGCGGCTGGTGCTCATTGACCTTCCCGGCCACGGCCAAAGTGACCAGCAGCCCACGGCGTTCAGCATGGATTATTTCGCCGGCGCCGTCCTCGCGGTGATGCGCGACGCGCGGGTGGACAAGGCCGTACTCGTCGGGCACAGCATGGGCGGGGCGGTTATCTGCCGCGTTTATGAACAGGCACCGGAGAAAGTCGCCGCGCTGGTGGTGGTGGAAGGATTTGTGCGCCGGCCCCGGGTGACGCGCGAAGAGGCCGAAAAATTCATCGCCCAGTTTCGCGCGCCGGAATATCGCGAGCACACCCGGCGGTTTTTCGGCGCGATGTTTCCTGCGCCCGGCACCGAAGCCTTGCGCGACCGGATTTTGTCCGAAATGCTCGCCACGCCGCAGCACGTCATGTCCGGCGCCATGGAGGGCATGTTCGGTCCGGACCAGCCTGACTGGTCCCTGAAAAAGGCGGACGTGCCCGTGCTCGTTATCAATGCCAAAGGCCTGATGTCGGATGCCGACAGTGCGAATTGTCTTCACTCGCTCTCGCCGCAAACCGATTACCGCGTCATGGAAGGCGTGGGCCATTGGCTCATGCTCGAGCGCCCGGTGGAATTCAATGCCCTCCTCACGGGCATGTTGCAGAGGTTTCATCTGATTGCAGAGTAAGCCGGCACGCCGTGTCTTTCCGGGCGAAATGCAATCTCCCGACCGCTTGGCGGACTAAAAATGCAACCCCACCGTCACCAGCACCGCGTGGCTGATGAAATCGTACGTGCCATTAGCGGTCTGTCCGGCTATTTGCCCTCCGATTGTCGAAGGAGTGCTGCCGGTGACCGTGTGCGCCGGGCCGTAGCCGAACTGATAGGCGATATCGAAGTCGAAACGTTTGCCTTTGTGTCCGGCGCCGACGCTGAAAAAATACCGGTCCAAGTCCGCCGCCAGCGGGGTGTAGTAGGCATTCGGAACCGAGTTCTCGTTGAAAACGAAGCCGGCGCTCGCGTGCCAGCCGTCATCAAAATACCGCGTCACGCCAAACTCGTACATCCAGCTCGCCTGCCAATCGAGTATCAAAGTCGGAGGGTTCGGCAGCGAATGTTCCGGCGCTTGCCGGATGGTTATCGTTCCGAGGCTGCTCCAGTCCGTGTAGTCCGTATCAAACTCCAGGTTCCATTTTGGCGTGGGCCGGTATGAAATTCCAAGGACAGCGGTCAAGGGAAACGTAAAGTCTGCTTGCGCGGATTCGTACGTGAGGTGCAGTTCTGAAAGCCTCTCGGCCTCGGTTTGGCCGGCCAGAGTAATGGTCGTCGAACTGCGGAAGGTTGCGCCGATTGAGACTTGTTTAATCGGTTGCCAGAGCAGACCCAGATTGTAACCCACGCCCCAACCATCGCCTTTAAAGCGGAAGAAGTTGGGAGGCAGTGGATCGCCGATCATGCCTTGCTCCAAATCCATGTTCGCATAATCCACGGTCACACCGGCAGCGATGGACAGATTGTGCGCCAGTTTCAGCGCGACCACGGGATTGATTCTGATGTACGTGAGTGAGCCGTTCATGGCGACCGCGCGGAACCCTGTGCCATCCGGCCAACTTACACTCATGCCATAAGGCGAGTAAACGCCCAATCCAAAGCTCAACGGGAAATCCTTTGGAGTGTAGGCGTAGAAGAACTGGGGGACCGCCGCGAGTTTGTTCTCGATGTGATAAGTATTGCCGCGGTTTGTGGCGTAGCTTGGGTTGAGATAGATCCCATAAATGCCGGAACGAAGATCATTGCCCTCAAGCTGGGTGATGCCCGCGGGATTGTAGTAAATGGCGGACGGGTTATCCGCCGTGGCGACAAACGCTTCGCCGCGCGCGGTCGCAAAGCCATCCTGGCTGGCAAGCTGAAAGCCATTCGCCGAAACTTTCAAGGCCGACATTCCCGAAATCAGTATTGCCAGAAGCCTTAATGTGTTGCGCCGGTTCATAATCAGCGATTCACGGGTTCAAACAACCGAACAAACACCGTGGAACGCACGGGTGTGCGCTTGGGCAAGCAGGTTACCTGCCGCTTTGCGTTGCGCCAGCAAATATCCAGTTGTTTCCGGAGGGTAGGCTTTGCGAGACCCCGGTAACGAATTCGAAGTGGCGGGTCAACTGGGTGGGATGAGCGTCCTCGCGCCTGCGCCGCCGCAACGGTTTCGCCGCCGCGAAGGTGCAAGCCGGAAAGATTTTGGAGTGCGCGGACATGTCCGCGCTTTCAAAGCGGTGACGTGTCGCCGCAGTCCAAGAATCCAACCCGGCTCGCCGGGAGTCTCGCCTAACCGATTTTAGCCCCGAACCTTCCCCGGTGCCGGGCAACGATGCCACGATAATGCGCGGAACGGTTGATCATCCTCACCGCCCGGCTTGATTATCGCTTAATCGAGGTGTGATTTTGAAAATAATTTTCGATATTTGAAAGATTGGCTGTCACTCCTGCGTATCACATACAAGGGCAAGAGGATGAATGGGGTTCGAGGATGCCCGCGCTGCCCGGCGCAGCCTTCGAGGTTGCGGGTTCGTGGCGCTTCCCGGCCCCGCGTTGCTCTTGATGGTTCACAACCGACTGGGCGGTGGTGTCAAGCGGCGCCCAGTGCACCCGCCCTGCACGCCCGCTCTGGTCTTTACTTTCGTTCTGGCATGAAGCAGACTTACAGGATGCGGACTTGCAACGTGATACGTCTGGTTCGATTCACAGTCGGCATTTTATTGTTCGGCCCTGTCGTTTCTCAGGCACAAGCCGCATTCACATCGCTTTACATTTTTGGTGACACAGTTTCCACCACGACCAACAACACATCGCCCTATCCCAGCGGGACAAATTTCTTTGGCCGGCGCTATACCAACGGCCGGGTGTGGGTTGAAGTGCTAGCGCAGGAACTGGGTCTGACCAACAATTACTGGTATTCCAACAACATCTCACACCCCACATACTATACCAATTTGTCTGCTTCCAGCACCAACTGGTTTTATTCCAGCAATAATTGGTCCTACTACGGTGATGACAGCAGTGAACTGGTGAAAAATGTCGGCAACTTCACCGCGCCACCAAGTGCGACTAATGCGCTGTTTGTCGTCTGGGTCAATGATGCTGACTTTGTCGATAGCTTGAGTAATAACGGCACGAACGCCACCCTGTGGACTAACTCTATCAACCAGTTCTTAACCAACCATTTCAAGGCCATTACCAACCTGTATGCCAAAGGTGCCCGCACCTTAATCATGCCCAATGCCGTGGACTTTTCCGTGGCTCCAGCCTATCAGAGTTATGCTGGCGCCACGAATGGTTTCCTCCGCCAAAGAGTCATTAATTTCAATACCGCTTTTACCACCACATTGATGAATCAAATCAAAACGAGATGCCCTAGCATTACGATTTATGTCCCGGACTTTTTCACCCTGCTCAACAACATACTGACAAACGCCGCCGCGTATGGATTGACCAATGCCGGAACTTATGCCCTGAATCAGAACCCTCCCTACCAATTCACAAACTTGTCCATGACTGGCCCGGGCGCAAACTTCATCTGGTGGGATGATGAGGACCCAACCGCGAAGACCCATGCGGTGATGGCCGATATCACCAAGCAGCTCATCTCGCCGGTGCAAATCACCAATATCACAGTACTCAACGGCAGCAATCAGTTGGACGTGGCAAACGTCCCGATTGGCCTGAACGGTCTCGTGCAAGGCACCACGAATCTTGTGCCTGTGAACTGGACGACTAACACGAGTTTCAGCAGTATCAGCAACACGCAAGCGGTCTTTGTCCCGGCCTCTGGTTCGCCGCAGATGTTTTACCGGTTGCAGTTCCCCTTCACCTGGTCCTGGCCGTAACCATCGCTATCTGCTCGTCTGCTCCAGTTTTGCCAGCGCTGCGTAACCCCAACGCAGCATCCGTTCGGTCGTCTCCCAGCCGATGCACGAGTCGGTGATGGACACACCATAACGCAGGTCGGCCGGATTTTTCGGAATTGGCTGGTTGCCCTCGTTGAGGTTGCTCTCGACCATCAGGCCGATGAGCGAGCGCGTGCCTCCAACCCGTTGCTGAATCACACTGCGCCAAACGTCCTCCTGGCGCGCGGGTTGTTTGCCGGAGTTCGCGTGGCTGCAATCCACCATCAGCACCAGCGGCAGATTTTCCGATTTCAATTTCTCCTCCGCGTCGCGGATGCTGGCCGCATCGTAATTCGTCCGTGCCCGTCCGCCGCGCAGCACGATGTGCGTGCCGGGATTGCCGGTCGTGCGCACGATGCTCGTGACACCGTCCTGGTCTATGCCCAGAAAGCTGTGCGGATGCTGCGCCGCGTCCATCGCGTCAATCGCCGATTGCAGGCTGCCGTCGGTGTTGTTTTTCAGACCGACCGGCATGGAAAGGCCGCTGGCCATCTCGCGATGCGTCTGCGATTCCGTCGTGCGCGCGCCAATCGCCGCCCACGTGACCAGGTCCGCGATGTATTGCGGCACGATGGGGTCGAGGAATTCCGTCGCCGCCGGCAGGCCCATGCCGGTGATGGCCAGCAACAGCCGCCGGGCAATTTTCAAACCCGTCTCGATGTCTTGCGACCCGTCCAGGTGCGGGTCATTGATCAAACCTTTCCAACCGATGGTCGTGCGCGGTTTCTCAAAATAGACGCGCATGATGATTTCCAGGCGGTCGGCAAATTTTTCGCGCAACGCGTTGAGCCGCGCCGCGTAATCAAGGGCGCCTTTTTCGTCATGAATCGAGCAGGGGCCGATGATGACGAGCAGGCGCGGGTCCTCCCGGCGCAAAATTCGGATGACCCGTTCGCGGCTGCGCGCGACGTTGGCGTTGACCGTCTTGGTCGCCGGCAACTGCGCCTTCAATGCCTGCGGCGTCAGCAGCCGGACGATTTCCTTGACGTGCAAATCCTGCGTCCGATACATGCCAACCAGTATAGCGCGTTTTGGCTTCGGGAAAAGAGCTAACTCGGAGATCAACTCGCGTCAGGGCATGCAAATCGCAGGCTGGAAAGCAAAGCCGGCGTCGGGCAACACACAAACGACATACCCAACACCCGCTTTGTACGACGCCGCCAACTTAACCCACGTTCCCGGATTCGCAAGTGACGTTTTCGTGTCAAGTGCGTGACAATTAAGACAATCTCCACCGGACATTTCGGCAGTGCGATGAGTTCGTCTATGAGGTTTTCGGTGCGCCTCATGTGTCGAAAACATGACGGGCAGAGCCAGCAGGTCGGGTTTTTGGCTTTACGTATCGAAACCAAAGACTATTCCTTTGCGCGATTATGGCTTCCGAACCAACTAACGGTGGTCTTCACAACGAAGTGAAAACTGCAACGATTCGTGTGTTCACCAGCCACGATGCCGCCGAAGTTGCCGCAACAAACCTTGAAGCACATGGAATTCAATGTTGGTTAAACTCTGACGATGCCGGCGGTATGTTGCCAAATTTAACAGCTCCCGGTGGCGTCCGTTTGCTGGTTCGCGCTGCGGATGCCGTAGCCGCCATCGCCTTGCTGGATGCGCAAGGATCACCTGCAGAAATAAATCAAATCGAAACCGAAGCCATCGCTTCTGCTCCGCCGGAAACTGTTCCACCAAAAAAACTGGCTCTGGGTCAAATCATGTTCAGCGCGGTTATCGGGGTAATCCTTGGAGTAACGCTTTGTTTGCTTTACCAACGGGCAAATAATCTCGGAACAAAAACATATTATCATTACACTGCTGATGGCAAACGCGATGAAGCATGGATTTATCGCGACGGACATCTCGTCGAATTGATGAAAGACAGAAATCTCGACGGAGCTTGGGATCAATGGATTTACTATGAACATGGCCGCGTTGTGCGTTCGGAATTGGATAATAATTTCGACGGAAAACCCGATGAAATATGGACGTATTCAAACGGCTTTCCGGTGGCTTTGGAAAAAGATAATGATTTCAACGGCATCCCAGACGAGTTTTGCACATATAAATTCGGCATACTTCAACAGGTGGACATGAGGCCCAATGGCGCGAAATTTGCCACACAACGTTGGATTTACCAAAACGGTGTTCTTGTGGAAATTTTGCGAGGCGGTGATAGCAATGGCAATTTCAAGGAAGTGGTGCGATACGATCCGTTTTTTAATCCGATCAGTACAAACGTTCCGACTACGTTTCAGTTGCTGTTGCCTTCTTCCAAATAGTGCTTCAAACAATTTTCACCGGGCATTTCGGCAGCGCATCGAGAAACGCCTGCCCGTATTGCTTCGTCAACACGCGGTTGTCCAAAACGACGATGATGCCGGTATCGGTCTTCGTGCGGATCAGCCGGCCCACGCCCTGGCGGAATTTCAAAATTGCCTCCGGCAGCGAGAATTCGCGGAACGAATCGCCGCCGCGCGCTTCAATCGCCTCGATGCGTGCCTCGATGAGCGGATGGTCGGGCACGGCGAACGGCAGCCGCGTGATGATGACGTTGCTGAGCGATTCGCCCGGCACGTCCACGCCCTGCCAGAAACTGTCCGTGCCGAACAGCACCGAGTCCACGTCGTCTTTGAACTTCTCCAGCATCGTCGTGCGCGGCGTGCCGGTGCCTTGCACGAAACACGCGACGCCGAACCTGTTGAAAAACGGCTCCATCCGCTCGCCCAGTTCCCGCATGAGCCTGTAATTCGTGAACAGCACGAATGCCTTGCCGTGGGTCTGCTTCACGAAATGCGCAATCCAATGTTCGAGCGCATCGGCGTAACCGGCCTCGCGCGGGTCGGGCATTTTTTTGGCGACGAAAATTTTCATCTGCCGCTCGTAGTCGAACGGCGTGCCGACCTGGAGTTGGGTGGCGGATTCCGCCCCGACGCGGCGGATAAAGTAAAGTAGCGCAGCCGTCCCGGCTGCACCGGATGAAATTGCTGGTTGGTTCGTCTTATTTGGGGATTGCAGGCGAGACGCCTGCGCTACCTTGACACTCGAACCGGCGCCGAGCCGAAACTCATTCGGCTTCAAATTGGCCTTGGCAGGATTTTCACAAATATAAGCGTTGAATTTCTCCAGTTGCGCTTCATGGCAAACAATGCAATCAAAGCTTTCCGGCTGCCAGAGCGAACCTTTACGGTTCAACAGCCCGTTGATTTCATGCGCAGTGAACGATTTCCATGAATGAGCAATTTCAGCCAGCACGGCATCTCCCAATGGCCGCACCAGCACGTGGACGTGGTTGGGCATGATGACGTAATGACCCAAAACGTAGCGTTCGCCGTCAAAATGACGCAATGCGTTCTCCACGATGACGGAAACCTCCGGATTCTCCAGTACACATTCACCTTCACCGGCATCAAGCCATTGCTGAAACCGTTCACTGAACTGCTGATGGTATTCGAGGCGGTCGGCTTCGGAGTGGGGCTCCGGATGTTTTTCCAACCACGTCTTCAATTCGTGTTCCCATTGTTTGAGTTTCACTGCCGGCACAGAATCACCCAGTCGAAAAGTGACAAAGTAGGTCGCACCCGGCTGCCGCCAATGCGGAAGGTAGCGCCCATAACGAGCCACAGGCGCAGATGGATCAAATGGCGTGAAAAGTAGCGCAGCCGTCCCGGCTGCACCCGCCCTCGGTTTTTCCACCCCGCAACCCGGCGGGCGGGACGCTTGCCCAACTTTGGTCGCCAGCGTCGCGCTGGTCATGATGATGCTCGTGTCGCTCTCAAACAAACGCCGGCGCAGAAATTCCGCCACGTCAATCGGCGCGGCGTTCAGTGAAAGGTTCTTTTGCGCCTTGCCGCTGCGTTCGACCCAGTAAACGTGGTCGGCGGCGCTTTGTTCGAGGAACGCTTTCACCGCGTCGCGCAATTCGGCCAGCTGCCGGTTGCACTCGATCAGTTCCTGCCCGATGTCCTTGTCCTCGCTCAGCTTGATCAAATCGCTCACCGCTTCGCGCAGGCGCTGGATGGGCAAAGTAACATTGTCCTGCACCAGTTCCGCGCGGCGGATGCGGAGTTCCGTCCATTTTCTGCCGGTGGGGCGGGATTCCGTCGCGCCGAAACTGTCTTTTTTAGCGTTGTGCTGAATCTCATCGCAGGCGTTCTCGACATTTTCAAAAAACTTGTCGGCTTCATCCAGAATGTCTGCCACCAGCTTCACCGCGGCGCCCTTGTGCAGCGTGGCGAGCAAACCTTTTTCCGTGCGCGGGTTCCACAGCCGGTTCAACGCGTAACGCACCTGGCCGCTCGACACGCTCAGGCCAATGTGTTTCGACGCGACCCGTTCCATCTGGTGCGCCTCGTCGAAAATTACAAAGTCGTTCTTGAACAAAATGCCACCCTCAATTTCCTCCTCGATCCCGCCGAGCAACGTGAAAAACAGCGTGTGGTTCAGCACCAGCACGTCCGACGAAAGAATCTTGTTCCGCGCGCGCTGAAAAAAGCAGACGCCGTGGTCCTTGGCAAAATCAGACGGATACCCGCAGATTTTCGGCGAGCACAACCCGCGCTCGGAGCAGACCAGCGCCCACACCTTCGGGTCGGGTTCGACGTCGAAGTCCGACAAACTGCCGTCCCGGGTTTTCTTTGACCACGCGTAGATGCGCCGCAACTCCTCGGCCTCGGACGACGTGAACAGATTGCCGGATTGCTGCATCGCTTTTTGCAGCCGGCGCGTGCAGAGATAATTCGCGCGGCCTTTGAGCATCGTGAAACTGAACTTCACCGGCGGCGTCAGTGCGCCGAGCACGGTCACGAGCATCGGCAGATCCTTTTCCGTGAGTTGCTCCTGCAAATTGATGGTGTGCGTGGAGACAACGGCCTTCTTTTTCTGCGCCACGGCAAACAAAATTGCCGGAATCAAATAGGCGAGCGATTTGCCGACGCCCGTGCCGGCCTCGACCGCGAGGTGTTCGCGGTTCTGCAACGCCCGCGCCACCGCTACGGCCATTTCCTGTTGCTGCGGGCGATACTCAAAATTCTTCGCGCGCGAAAGCAAACCCGTCGGTGAAAAAATCTGTTCGACCTGCGAAATCGGGTCAGCGCCGGCGGGTTGATGTTCGATGACGGAAATCATTTCATCCAAACAGATCCATCTGCGGTGGCGGGGCGAGTTGCTTGAGCTTGTCGCGGTCCTGCTGGCGGCGCGCCGATTGGCGCACCGTGCCCTCGGGCGTCAGTTCGCTTTCTTCGAGGTTACCGAGAATCACCTTGGCGCGTTCCAATACTTCCTGGGGCACGCCCGCCAGCCGCGCGACGTGGATGCCGTAGCTCTTGTCGGTGCCGCCCTCGACAATTTTACGGAGGAACACAATCTGGTCGCGCCATTCGCGCACGGCCACGTTGAAATTTTTCAAGCGTGGCAGGCGCGCTGCCAGTTCGGTCAGCTCATGATAATGCGTGGCGAAGAGCGTTTTGGCGCCGACGGCGTTGTGCAGATGCTCGACGATGCTCCACGCCAGACTCAGGCCGTCGAAGGTGCTTGTGCCGCGCCCGATTTCGTCGAGCACGATAAGGCTGCGCGGCGTGGCGTTGTTCAGGATGTTCGCCGTCTCGGTCATTTCGACCATGAACGTGGACTGCCCGCGCGTGAGGTCGTCGCTCGCGCCGATGCGCGTGAAAATGCGGTCCACCAGATCAATCCGCGCCTCGGCAGCCGGCACGAATGAGCCGGTGTGCGCCAGCAACACGATGAGCGCGACCTGCCGGATATAGGTGCTCTTGCCCGCCATGTTCGGCCCGGTGATGAGCGCGATTTGAGGCAATGTAGCGCAGCCGTCCCGGCTGCTGGCTTGCTGCGTCGGCGCAGGCGAGACGCCTGCGCTACTGTAAAGTCCCGCATCATTCGGCACAAACCGCTCGTCCAGCAAACTCTGCTCCAGCACCGGATGCCTGCCGTCGCGGATCTGAATTACTCCTTCGTCGGCGACGTGCGGACGGCAATAGTTGTGCAGGCGCGCGGTTTCGGCAAAGGACGCCAGCACATCGAGTTGCGCCAGCGCCGCGGCGGTTTGCTGAATCTTTGCCAGTTGGCCGAGCACGGCTTCGCGCGCGCGCTGGAAGACTTCGTATTCGAGCTTCACGCTGCGCTCCTCCGCACCAAGGATTTTGCCTTCCATCTCCTTCAACTCCGGCGTGATGTAACGCTCGCCGTTGGCGATGGTCTGTTTGCGGATGTAATGCGGCGGGACTTTGTCGAGGTTCGCCTTGGTGACCTCGATGTAGTAGCCAAAGACGGAATTGAACCGCACTTTCAGCGACGGGATGCCGGTGCGCGCGATTTCGTCCGCCTGCAACCTGGCAATCCAGTCCTTGCCGCCGCGCGTGGCGTTGCGGAGTTCGTCAAGCGCAGCGTCGAAACCGTCGCGGATCATGCCGCCCTCCTTCACGGCCAGCGGCGGGTCGTCCACGATGGCGCGGGAAATCAACTCGACGAGGTCGGGTGATTCGGTGAGCTGGGATTCGAGTTCGCAAAGTAGCGCAGCCGTCCCGGCTGCGTTTTTGTTTTCACTCGGTTCCCGGAGAACATCAGGCTGCAGGCGGGACGCCTGCGCTACGTTTTGCAGAATCCCCTTCACCGCCGGAATTTGTTCCAACGCCATGCGCAGGGCCACCAGATCGCGCGCATTGCCACTGCCGGAACTCAGCCGGCCCAGCGTCCGCTCCAAATCGCGCACATTGGCAAGTTGCGCGCGAAAATTGTCCAGCCCGGTGGAATTTTCGATGAACGTCTGCACCGCCTCCTGCCGACGGCGGATTGGCTCCACCGCCGCGAGCGGTTGCGAAAGCCAGTCCCGCAACCGGCGCGCGCCCATGGGCGTGACAGTGCGATTGACCACACCGTAGAGTGAAGCGTTGCGTGGGGCGTCGTGGAGCAGCGGCTCAAGGATTTCCAGATGGCGCAGCGTTGTGTAATCCAGCGCGAGATAGTCATTGCGGCGGTAAAACGACAGGCGGGTGAGATGCTGCACATCGCGGCGCAGGTGTTGCGTGAGGTAATGCAGCGCGGCGCCTGCCGCGCCGATGGCGGCCGTGCGGTCTTTCAGCCCGAACCCGTCCAGCGACGCCACCTTGAAATGATCGCGCACAGTGAACAGCGCCGTCTCCGGCGCGAAGGTCCAATCGTCGTAACCATTGACGATCCAACCTTGCCCCGTAGCCGCGCTGGTGAGAGCGCGGGGAGAGTCCGCCTCCCCACGTCGGCGGCTACCCAGCAATTCGCGCACAGCCACCGACTCGCCGGGACAAATGATTTCCGCGGGACGCAGCCGTTCGAGTTCCGTGAGCAACGCCGAATCGCCTTCCACCTCCGTCGTCATGAAATCGCCCGTGGTCAAATCCACGAGCGCCAGGCCGAAAGTTCTTCCGCGCGGACAAATGGCAGCGAGGAAGTTGTTCCGTTCGGCCACGAGCATCCGTTCATCGAAATGGGTGCCGGGGCTGAGAATTTGGGTGACCTCGCGTTTGACGAGTTTACCGGGCCGGGCGTCTTCGAGTTGATCGCAGATGGCCACCTTGCGTCCGGCTTTGAGCAACTTGCCGATGTAGGCATGGGACGCATGATGCGGCAGGCCGCACATGGGGACGCCCTGGCGCGCCGTGAGGGCGAGGTTGAGAAGTTGCGCGCCGATTTGCGCGTCCTCGAAAAACATCTCGTAAAAATCGCCGAGCCGGAACAGGAGCAGCGCGTCCCTGGGCAGTTCGCCTTTAATGCGGCGATACTGCGTCATCATGGGTGTAAGCTGGGTTTCGGCGGCCATCGGCTGGAAAACTAAACACGAATGCCAACGGCGTCGAAGAATTTTTGCGCACCGCCAGACCCCCGTGCAGGTCGCACTCCCGGTTGACAGCACCAGCCGATTCTGATGAACTTCGCGCCGATGACACCAGACCGTTGCGCCAAGTACCTGTTTTTATTTTGTTTACTGCTGTTCTGGGGTGTCGGCTGGGGCAATTCCGCCTCTGCCGCCGACAACGCGCCCGGTCCGGAACCGGTGGCGCAATTGGCCCCGGGATCCAGCGTCGGCAGCGGTCTGCCCATCAATTCCGGCGACAACGCCTGGGTGCTCGCCAGCGCGGCGCTGGTGTTGATGATGACGGCGCCGGGCCTGATCCTGTTTTATGGCGGGCTGGTGCGCAGCAAGAACGTCCTTTCCACGATGATGCATAGTCTGATTCTCATGGCGGTAATTTCCACGTTGTGGCTGGTGTTTGGTTACAGCATGGCGTTCGGCGAGGGCAACGCGATTTTCGGCAATCCATTCAAACATTTGTTTCTGCAAGGTGTCGGGGTGGCACCCGATCCCGATTACTCGGCCACCGTGCCTAACCAGACGTTCATGCTCTTCCAAATGATGTTTGCCATCATCACGCCGGCGTTGATCAGCGGCGCGGTCGCGGAGCGCATCCGGTTCAAGGCATATCTGGTGTTCGTTTTGCTGTGGATGACAGTGGTCTATCTGCCGCTGTGTCACATGATGTGGGGCAAGGGCGGGTTGTTCAACTGGGCACTGGGCGGAAAAATCCCCGCGCTCGACTTCGCCGGCGGCACGGTGGTGCACATCAGTTCGGGCGTGTCCGCGCTGGTCTGCGCGCTGGTGCTGGGCAAGCGCGCCGGCTATCCGCACGAACCGATGATGCCGCACAACGTGGTATATTCGCTCATCGGCGCCGGGCTGTTGTGGGTGGGCTGGTTCGGCTTCAACGCCGGCAGCGCGTTGAGCGCAGGCGGACTGGCCACGAGCGCGTTCGCCGCCACGCACTTTTCGGCAGCCGCGGCGGCATTGAGCTGGACCACAACTGAATGGTGGCTCAAAGGTAAACCCAGCGTGCTCGGCGCGGCCTCCGGCATGGTGGCGGGGCTGGCGACCATCACGCCGGCGTCGGGCTTCGTTTCCATCCCTTCGGCGTTCGGCATCGGGCTGGTGGCGGGCGTGGTCTGCTATCTTGCCGTCACGAAGCTCAAGGCGCGCTTCGGCTATGACGATTCACTCGACGTGTTCGGCGTGCACGCCGTGGGCAGTTCGACCGGGATGTTGATGCTGGGGTTTCTCGCCAGCCAGAAGGTGAACCCGGCCCTTGCGGCCACCTTCAAAGTCAATGGCGTGACCACGGCCATCGCGGGCGGCGCACACCAGTTTTTAAACCAGCTCCAGGCCGTGCTGGTCACGGTGGCGCTGGCGGCCATCGCCACCTGGGTTTTGTTGAAGCTGGTGGACCGGGTCATCGGTTTGCGTGTTGACCAGGAAGACGAGAGTGTGGGTCTGGACCTTTCACAACACGGCGAGCGCGCCTATAACGAATAAACGGGAGACAACGCATGAAAAAAATCGAAGCCATCATCAAACCGTTCAAACTGAACGACGTCAAGGAAGCCCTCAACGGCATCGGCATCCTCGGCATGACTGTCATCGAAGTCAAGGGATTCGGCCGCCAGAAGGGGCATACTGAAATCTACCGCGGCAGCGAATACACTGTGGATTTCCTCCCCAAGATCAAAATTGAAACCGTGCTGCCGGATGACCAGGTGGAAGCCGCTGTCGAAGCCATCCTCAAGGCCGCCAAGACCGGCAAGATTGGCGATGGCAAGGTCTTTGTTTCCACCGTTGACGATGCCTGGCGCATCCGCACCAGCGAGCAAGGCGACAGCGCGGTGTAATTTTGCAGACCGCCGGTTCACCGTTGGAATCCCAAATCATCGCTCGTCGGACATGACGTGCAGTTCGCCGGCGCGTTCCAGCCGTAAAATTTCGGCAGTATAACCCTTGCGGAAGTTCGGATACTTGAACTGATAGCCTAGCTCCATCTTCAGCTTGCGATTCACCACGCGTTTGTTCGTCACGCCGCGTTTGCGGTTTTCGTTGGGGTTGTCAGGAATGGATGGCGGCGGATATTTCCCAACGGCCGCCGCGAGCCATTGGAAAAAATTCGCCTGGCTTACCGGCTCGTCGTCCACGGCATTGTAAATCTCACCCACCCGGCCATTCTTGAGCGCCGCGATGATGCAGCCGACTACATCGTCGCGATGTATCATGTTCAGGAAAAGTGAGCCATCGCCTTTGATGCGCGCCTCGTTTATCAGGAATTGTTTGAACCAATGGCCGCGCCCGGGACCGTAAATGCCGGCTACGCGCAAAATCACCGCCGGGACCTGACGGTCGGCCACCGCGGTCAACAGCAGCCTTTCAGTTTCCAGAAGAACCTTGGCCGTTTCCGCAAACGGTTCGGTTGGGCTGGTTTCCTTGACCTGCGAACCGTCGGTCTGGCCATAAACGCTTGTGCTGCTGGTATAGACGAATTTTTTCGGCGGCGTGGCAGAAAGCCATCCAATCAAATTATGTGTGCCTTGCAGATAAACCTGCCGGTAATCTTCCACATTGCCGCCGGTGGAGGAAACGCAATTGACGACCCAGTCAAAATCGCGAGGCAATCCGGCCAGTTCGTCCGGCTTGGTGATGTCGGCGATGAGCGGTTTGATGCCCGCCGTTTTCAATTCATTTTCCGCTGACGCACTTCGGCGCAGACCGAAGACTTCGTGTCCGAGCCGGACGAGTTCGGCTCCGAGCGGCAGCCCCACATAGCCGCAGCCGACAATCAAAGCGCGCATGGAGGAACGATAGGTATTCGCACGGCGCAAAGCGAGAAATGGTAGGGACATCTCGCCGAGATGTCCGCTCGGACGCGCGGGCCGCGCGTCCCTACCTTCATTCCATCACCGCGGCGAAGCGCAGGCCGCGTGTGCTCACGCGGAGTTCGTTGAAGCCGAATTCCGCCATCACCATCTCGTAAATCACGACGCCGGTGAGAATCACGTCCGCCCGTAATTTCGGCAGGCCGACGATTTCCTTGCGCTCAGCCAGCGGGAGACGCCACAAGCGCCGCCGATGCGACTTTATCCGCTCCAGGTTGAGGCGCGTGGCCTCAATCCGCTCGCGGTCGTAGCGATCCAGTTTCGCCTCGATGCGCGCGAGAATACTGGTCGTGCCGCCGGTGCCGACGAGCTGAATCTCCCCGGAGGATGAACGGGCCTCGCGCCGCAAGGCGGGATCCAGTTTGGGGCGGATTTCGTTATTCAGAAAATCCCTTATCCAGTTGCGGCAGGCGTTGAATTCGCCGCGCGTGGGCGGGTCGCTGTGTGGAAATTTTTCCATGAGCCGCACCGTGCCCAGCGGAAAGCTGCGCGCGAAATGTTTGTGTTCGCCCTGGCCGAGAATGAATTCCGTGCTCCCACCGCCAACATCCAGCAACAGCAACGGCGCCTTCGCCAGTTCCGCGTCCGTGGTCACGCCTTGAAACGCCAGTTCCGCCTCCCGTTCGCCGGAGATGATTTCGACTTTGAGATTGGACACGCGTTCGATGGTCGCAGTGAGGTCGCCGGGATTCACCGCGTCGCGCGCGGCGCTGGTGGCGATGACGCGGATGGCATCGGAATTTCTTTCGCGCGCAATCTGGGCGAACTCCCAGACGGCTTCGGCGGTGCAGGCGACGGCTTCGGGCTGGAGCCGGTGCGTTTCGTAGAAGCCCCGGCCGAGCCGCGTCTGGCGGCTTTCCTCGTGCACCGGCCGCACGTCGTGTCCCGCCACGTCGGCGACCAGCAGCTTGATCGAGTTGGTACCGACATCGATGACGGCACGGCGAACGGGTCCCATGCGGCGGAAAGCTACAAGGCGTCGGCGCAGAAACCCAACTGAAAAATGTTACGTTTTGGTAATGGTTCAATTTCCTTTAGCGTGCGCTGTCCCCAGCGCACAGTCGGCGGGGACAGCCGACACTACAGCCTCAATTGACCCATTACCTGCATTTCACAGAGGGTTGCGCCGAGCCGGGTGGTGTGTATTTTCCTGTCATGAAAATCTGTATCTTACGCCACGGCATCGCGGTTGTGCGCGATGACCTGAACGCCGAAAACGACTCCAAGCGCCAACTCACGCCCAAAGGCAAACGCCAGCTCCGGCAGACCGCCGCCGCCATGAAGAAAATGGGCCTGCGCTTCGACCTGATTCTTTCCAGTCCGTATTTGCGGGCGAAACAAACCGCGGAAATCGTCGTCGAATCCTTGAGGTTGAAAAGGCAGCTTGAATTTTCCAATGCGCTTGTGCCGGACGGCAGCCTCCAAAACCTGATCCGGGAGTTGAACGAATCAAAACCCGCGCCGGAAAACGTTTTGCTGGTCGGCCACGAGCCTTACTTAAGCCGCCTGATTTCGCTGCTGACGACCGGCGGCACGGAGCTGACGATGGATTTCAAAAAAGGCGCCCTATGCAAATTGGAAGCCGAAAAATTAAGCCATGACCGATGTGCCACGCTCGTGTGGCTGCTCACGCCAAAGCAAATGAAGCTGATGATTTAATCCAAACCACGAAATACACAAATCACACGAAGTATTTGGGGCGAATTTCCCGGTTTCTTTCGCGTATTTAGTGTGTTTCGTGGTAAAAACTTTATCCGACGCGGAACGAAATGCGTTGAATCAGATTCTTTCCGAAACTGTGCTGCAACCGGTCGAGTATTTCCTTGCGGCGATACCGGACGATTTCGGCCAGCCAAACGTTGCTGTCCACGTTCACAAACAGCGTGCCTTTGCGCAGGCCGACCGGCTGGGCGTGCGCGACGATGTTCGGGTCGAGCAGCGAGTTCCATACTTTGACGACCTCGGCTTCAGCGCGGCGGGTGTCCAGATGCAATTCCGCCGCCACTTTCGGCAGCACGTCGCCGACCCGCCGGACGCGCATGGTTCGCGCGGCTTCCAGCGGCGACAAGTCCACGCCGCGCCATTGCGTCAGCACTCTTTGGCGGGCGGAACGTTTTCCCTGCCCGAGCGGCGGAATGTATTTGGTTGGCAGCATGTGCCGGAAAATTTTCGGCGGAACCGATGTGGAAAGCAAGCAGGCATCCTCTTCGTCCTCGTGCTCGTCCTCGCTCTCGTCCTCGATTTGCCGGATTGTTTTACGAGGATGAAGGACGAGAAGGAGAACGAGGATGGTTTTTTAGAGCATATATTGCTTGCCAAAACTGACTTTGTGATGCAAAGGGTCGGCATGGAAACCAATTGGGCCGAAGAGAATCTGCAAACCATCCGAACTTTAATGGAGCGTTCCGCCGTGTATCGGCATGCGCTTGCGCCCATTATGTTGTTTGCCGGCGCCGTGGGCGTGTTGGCAGCGGCCGTTGGGTTAATCCAGCATTGGGATTCGGCCCGGGCTTTCGGCGCGCTTTGGCTGGGCACAGCGGTTGTCGCCATCGCGGGTGCATTTTTCATCGTTCGACGGCAGGCGCTCAAAGACAACGAACCGTACTGGTCGCCGCCCACACGCCGGGTTGCCCTGGCTTTGTTGCCGCCATTGACCGCCGGGATGGTTCTGGGTGTGGTCTTCGCGCTGTTTCCAATGGCTGTAGCCGTTGATTTCACACTCCTGCTGCCCTTTTTGTGGGCGTTATTTTACGGTTGCGCGTTGCACGCGGCGGGATTTTTCATGCCCCGCGGAGTGAAGTGGTTTGGCTGGATCTATATCGGCTTGGCTTGTGGAGTCCTTTGTTTTCTCACAGTCGTTAATCCGGATCTTAACTTCAGCGGACACTGGCTGATGGGCTTTTTCTTCGGCGTGCTGCACCTGGCTTATGGCGCTTATTTGTATTTGACCGAGAAAGGAAAGAATGCGGCGTGAACCCGGAACCCTTTTTACAGCTCGACCGCGTGATTCACGAGAAAGGCCGGCTGGCGATCATGTCCATGCTCGCCGCCTCGCCGGAGTTGTCATTCACCGAACTGCGCGACGCTCTGGCCATGACCGACGGGAACCTAACCACCCACATCCGCGCATTGCAGCAGGAAGGCTACGTGGCCGTGGCTAAATCATTCCAAAACCGCCGTCCGCTAACGACCTGCTCGCTCACGGCGGCGGGTCGCAAGGCGTTCGCTGAATACATCAATCTGCTGGAGCAAATCGTCCGCCAAACCAAGTCCAAGTAAAAATCTTCTGAACAAACTGAAACCGGTGTGGTCTTTTACTTTGTGTCACAAAGTAAATCTGCCGAACCGAAGATGAAAATCATTCGTGCTGAACATCTGGGCATGTGTTTCGGGGTGAAAGATGCCGTGGCGCTCGCCCTCGAAACCGCGCGCCGCGAACCGCTGACCCTTCTGGGCGATCTCGTCCACAATGAAACGGTGGTGGCCGAATTGCGGGCGCAAGGCATTCGCATTGCGCAACAACCGGCTGACATAAACACGCGGACGGTGATGGTTACAGCCCACGGCGCTTCGGAACGCGCGATGAACGAAACGCGCGGCCTTGGCCTGAGCGTGGTCGAGGCAACCTGCCCGTTGGTGCACGCGGCGCATCGGGCGGTGGCGCGGCTCGTGCGCGAAGGTTTTCATCCGGTCATTATCGGCAAACGCGACCACGTGGAGGTGCGCGGCATGACCGGAGACCTCGATGCGCTCGACGTGGTGCTCTGTGAGGAAGATGTAGCCAAACTGTGCGAGCGGCCGCGCTTCGGCGTCGTTGCCCAAACCACGCAGCCGATTGACCGGGTCCGGCAGCTCGTGGGTTTGATTCGGGAGCGGTTTCCAAAGTCGGAAGTGCGTTTCATTGACACGGTCTGCCAGCCGACGAAACAGCGGCAGAATGCGGCCGTTGAACTTGCCCAAAAGTGCGACGTGATCATCGTCATCGACGGCGCGCACAGCAACAACACGCATGAACTGGTCAAAACGTGCTCCCGCTTTTGCGCGCAGGTGCATCACGTCCAAACTGCGGATGACCTGCAGCCGGAATGGTTTGACGGCGCGCAAACAATCGGCCTCACCGCCGGCACATCCACGCCGGAGTTCGTAATTTTTGAGGTGGAACACCGACTGAAGATGCTTTCCGGTTGGACGAAACTGCCGGCACCCAGCCCTGCTCGTGCCAATCAAGAGCACGAAAGCAGCGTAACGCTGCATGCAGCCTGAAAGGAATCAAGCCGGGGATAACTCCAAAGTCATTCCAAAACCAACCATCGAGGAAATGAACAAATTGGAATCCACAATCATCGGGCTTTTTGTAGGAATTACCTGTCCCCTGCTGACTTTCGTGGCCTGCTGGTGGACCGCAGCCGTGCTTCACCTGTATGTGTTTCGTATGCCGGAAGGCATGATCATCACGGCCGCCCTGACAGGCCTCGGGCTTGGGTGCCTGCTTGATGTGGTCTTTCTGCGGCGGTGGGTGGGAAAGTTCTATACGGCAAATTTGTGGTTGATGGTCGCGGTTTATCTTGCTTTCTGTGTCGGTGCGGTCGCGTTTTGCATGGGAATACCCGTCGGCACCTTCTCGCTGGGCATTGCCGCCGGGGTTTACATCGGTCGCAGAGAACATCACCGTCAAGCTGACAGAGTGCCAGCCACCACTGCTTTCCACAGGGTCGCAGTTTTTGCAGCAGCGGTCACGGCGGCGGCGGCCTTGCCAATCGGAATCCTTGCCCTGCAAAGTGAACAGGAAATTCGCGGATGGCTTGAAGCCACATTCGGACTGAACCGGAACAGTCTCCAGGGCGGTGGCGGTTTCATTCTAATCGGGTTTCTCTGTGTTCTGCTCTTTGTGATGCAGTGTTGGTGCTCTCGAATGGCGGGACGTTTGGCGTTCAGAATCGGAGCAGGCAGCGGCCGACAAATTACTTCAACCGACGACTGACCGCCTTTTCGTACACCAGGGAGGAACATGAAGATTTCTTTTTCATCCGAGCTGTTTGAATCCGTACCTGACGACCCGTTTTATCAACCGCGCGAACCACTGTGGCGGCCGCGCGAAATGTCCAGCGCACCGAAACTTCCCCCGCCATCGCGCCGCAAACCAGCGCCGCGAACGGCATTGCTTATCAATCCGTTTTACGCAAAGTCGCCACACGGAAGTTTTGGCAAACACGTCCTCACGCCGACGCTCGCGTTGACTTCACTGGCCGGCGCGACGCCCGCGCACTGGCAGGTGCGGTATTGGGACGAAAATCTGCTGCAAGGCCCGCCACCGTCCAAACCGCTGCCGGAAGTTGTCGGCATCACGGTGCATTTGACTTTTGCGAAGCGTGCCTACGAACTGGCGGAATGGTATCGCGCGCAAGGCAGCAAGGCGATTCTGGGCGGGCTGCACGCGCAATCGTGTCCTGACGAAGTCGCTCCGCGCGCGGACACGATGGCCATCGGCGACGGCGTGCAGCTCTGGCCGGAAATTTTGCAGGACATCGAACGCGGCGAACTGAAACCGCGCTACGAAGCAAGTTATGAACGGCCTTATTCCCTTGATTCGACCCCGCGCCGGGATTTGCTGCCCCAAAAAAGTTTTTTGACGACGACCAGCCTCATGGCCACGCGCGGCTGCCACAACCGCTGCGGATTTTGCTGTCTTTCCACCGACGGTTTGCGGATGCCGTATCGCGTCCGCGAACCGGAGGACATCCGCCGCCAGTTTGAGGCCGACGGCCAGCCTTACGCCGTATTCATTGACAACAATCTCGGCTCGAAGCGCGATTATCTGCGCGAACTCTGCCGCGCGTTGCGGCCCGTAAAAAAAATCTGGAGCGCCGCCGTGACGCTGGACGTGACGGATGAACCGGCACTGGTGTGCGAAATGGCGCTCGCGGGTTGCACGGGAGTTTTTATCGGATTTGAATCGCTCAACCGACCAAAATCTGGCGGACGCCCGCAAGCGCACGCCGCCCGCGGAGGATTATGCGCGGCGCCTGCGGATTTTCCACGAGTATGGTATCCAAGTGAACGGCAGTTTTGTGGTCGGGTTTGATGGCGGCCGGAAGGACACGTTCACCACGCTGGTGCAATGGATTGAGGCGAACCGGATGGAGTGCGCGACGTTTCACATCCTGACGCCGTATCCAGGCACGCCGCTGTTCCGGCAGATGGAGGCCGAGGGGCGTCTGCTGCACCGCGACTGGGAAAAATATGACACGGCGCACGTCGTCTTTCGGCCAAAACAAATGACGCCGGAGGAATTATTGCTGGGCTACGACTGGCTTTACCGGCGGCTGTTTTCGCACGCGTCCGTCTGGCGGCGGAAATCAGCCGAACTGTCGGCCTGGCCGACTTATTTCGCCGGTTGCTACCTCTACAAGCGCTCGAACCGACTCTGGCGTTTTCTGATCAAACACCAACTGGTTCACGCCGTCTGCCGGCCGCTGGTGGAAATGACGCGGGTGCGGCACCTGGCGTTTCGCCGCCGGCTCGCGGCGCAAACCGAAACGCGGAATCTTCCGGCGCGTTGCGCGATACCATTTCCGGCCAGTGTTTGAACGTAAATCGCAGGTCGTAAATTCAGTCAGCGTCTCGTTAGCTTGACTCCGATATTTTTATCCGTGTTCATCCGCGCCCATCTGTGGTTAAACTTTCCCCGTGAACATCACCAATTTGAATCCCGACACGGACATTGGCGCGAGCGCGTGGCTCGTCGAGATTGACGACCACCGCATCTTGCTCGATGCCGGCATGCATCCCAAACGCGAGGGGCGCGAAGGGCTGCCGATGTTCGGAAAAGCCGGAACGACCGATGTGGACGCGATTGCGATTTCGCATTGCCACCATGACCATGTCGGCACGCTGCCGGTGGCGTGCCGGCATTTCCCCCGGGCGCACGTGCTAATGAGCGAACTGAGTTACTTTCTCGTCGAGCGCGTGCTGCATAACTCGGTGAATGTGATGGTACGCCAGCGCGACGAATTGGGTGTCCGCGAATATCCCCTCTACACGCACGACGAGGTGGACGAACTCGCCCCGCAGTTCCAGGGTTTTAAATACAACCGTGAAATCGAATGGGCGGCGTTCCACAAGACACGCGCGGGGCGGCCTTCGCCGACGCTGGAATTTTTCGACGCCGGCCACACGCTCGGTTCGGCCGGCATCCTGATTCGCGGTAAAAAGGAAACCCTGTTTTACACGGGCGACGTGTGTTTTCACGACCAGACCCTTTCGCGGGCGGCGCGGTTTGAGGACGTGGAGGCCGACGTGATGATCATGGAAACCACGCGCGGCAACCGCACCGTGCCGCCGGGATTTTCCCGCGAAAGCGAAATCGAACGACTCGTGACGGCGATTCTCGGCGCGCTCAAACGCAGGGGCTGCTTGCTGATTCCGGTGTTCGCGCTGGGCCGCACGCAGGAAATGCTGGCGTTGCTGGCGTTGCTCCTGCGCGCGGGAAAATTAAAGCCGCAGCCGGTTTACATCGGCGGGCTGGGGCGCGTGTTCACGGAAATTTACGATCTGGAGGCGCACCGGACGCACCGGCAGCACACGAATTTGCAACTGCACGAGGTGCTGGATCTCGTCGTGCTTGAAAAAGAACAGGCGGAAAAAATGAAACTGAGCGGCGGGCGGATCTTTGTCCTCACGGCGGGCATGATGAGCGAGAACACGGCGGCGCATGACCTGGCGGCGCGGATGATTGAAGACGAGCGGCAGTCCATTTTCTTTGTGGGTTACGCCGACCCGGACACACCGGGCGGGCGGCTGAAGGCGGCGAAGCGCGGCGAGACTTTTGTCTTCAGTCCCAGCGCCGGGCGGGTCACGCGGCGGTGTGAGGTGCAGGATTTCGATCTGACAGCGCACGCGAACCGGGAGGATTTGCTGGATTTTGTCGGGCAGGTTTTGCCGCGCGCGGTCCTGCTCGGACACGGCAGCGACGATTCCCGCGCGTGGTTCGAGGAGCAAATCCGCGCGCGCTGGCCGAAAATCAAAATCCTTCAGCCGCCGCCGGGCAAAATGGTGTCGGTATAAAAAGCAAACCGCCGGTGTACGATGCCGGCGGTTTGTGGCCAAGGCTTCGGGTTAATGCCCCATGTTGACGATGTTGGCGAGGTTAAAGATCGGCAGGAACATGCAAATGACCATGCCGCCGATGACCACTCCCAGAAAGACGATCAGCATCGGCTCGATGAGCGACATGAGCCCGGAGAGTGTGGATTCTATCTCCTCATCGAGAAAATTTGCCACGCGTTCGAGCATGTTGTCTATGTTGCCGGTCTGCTCGCCGGCACTCATCATGCGGATAACCATGCTGGGGAAAATCGGGTTTTTGCCGAGCGCGGCGGAAATGCCTTCGCCGCGTTCGATGTCCACGGTGGCCGTCTTGATGGCTTTTTCCATGACGACATTGCCGGTGGTCTGTGAAACGATTTGCAGCACTTCGAGGATGGGCACGCCGCTGCGAATGAGGGAGGCGAGGGTCCGCGTAAAACGCGCCAGACAAATTTTATGCGCAATGGCGCCGAAGACGGGCAGTTTTATCCGGCGGGAATCCCAGAATTCCCGGCCGGGCTTGGTTTTGATGAAATAAAACCATCCCCAGGCCGCCAGGACTGCGCCCGCGATAATTACCAGCAGGTATTCTTTTACAATGTCGCTGAGATCAATCAGGAACTGGGTCGGGGCGGGCAATTGCGCCCCAAAACCGGCGTAAATCTCTTTGAAGGTGGGGATCACCTTTACCAAAAGAAAGGTCGTGATGCAAATGGCAACCACCGTCACCGCCGTCGGATACATGAGGGCGGTTTTGACTTTTTTGCGGAGGCGAGCGCTGTTTTCGAGATAAGTTGCCAGGCGTGCCAGAACCTCTGCCAGCAACCCGCCCTTTTCGCCAGCCCCCACCATGGAAATGTAAAGGTGGCTAAACGCCTTGGGATTCTTTTGCAGCGCCTCGGAAAAACTTTCGCCGCTTTCGACGCGCACGCACACGTCGTGGATCGTGTCGCGCATGACCTTGTTGGTGGTTTGATCGCCAAGCGCCTGCAGGGCTTGCACGATGGCAATACCTGCGTCCACCATGGTCGCCAGTTGGCGGGTAAACATCACCAGATCGGCCAACCCCACCTTGCCGCCCTTGGTTTTACCCCGCCGGGCAACCCGCTCCTGGATGGAAACGACCAGCAAATTGCGGTTGAGCAACGCGGAAATGGCGGCTTGCTCGTTCGCAGCCTCCACACTGTTGCGAATCTCGCGGCCAGTGGCCGTCTCACGAGCGGTGTAAACAAATGATGGCATATTTTTGGTCTTGTGGTAAAAACTGCGAACCCAAACGGCAAAGCCCGCAGTCAGCCTTTTAACCGGTTCCTGCCAAGCACGATTTGTTCCAATATGTCTGCCGGAAAACCCGGCAAAAGACGAATTAGGCCATAATACGCTCGTTTGCGTGCCTTGATTTGGCGCAACGGCTGCACATAAACGGGATGAGTTCCATCATTTCCAGCACAAGTTCTTTGTTGCCAATGTGTTAACCGGGTGAAATTACTTGAAAAAAATTGTTGTCAGCCTTTGAGGATTTTACTACGCTTGTTCCTAAATGCACCACGCGGTGCCGGGGCAAGCAGTGTTTGCCCCGAAAGTGCAGACAGAGTAAAGCGAACAATTAAACCAAACAACATCGGAGGAACAAAGATGAAGTTTAATAAATGGACACTGGGTCTGGCGGCGGTCGGGGTGATCAGCCTCGCCTCGGCGGCGCGTGCGGACGAACATATGAATGCGCTGCAAACGGCGCTCTCCAACACCACCATCAGTGGTTACGTCAGCGCGTCGTTCAATTGGGCAATCTACCCGGGTAATTATCAGGATTCACCGGGGGGTTTCATTCCCTTCCAAGGACAAACCAAAGAGAACGGTTTCAACCTGGACGTGGTGAAACTGTCCATTGCCAAGCCGCAGGATGAATCCCCGTGGGCTTCCGGCTACCAGGTTGACCTGCTCTTCGGCCCGGATGCCGTCGGCTACAACCCGTCGGCCAACGGCAACAGCGGCCAGGATTTTGCCATCAAACAGGCTTACATCGCCCTGCGCACGCCGATTGGCAATGGGATTGACTGGAAGGTGGGTGTGTTTGATTCCATTATCGGTTACGAAGTGTTCGATGCCGGCAGTAACCCGAACTATACCCGTTCCTGGGGTTATTCCGTGGAACCGACTGAACTCACGGGCGTTCTGGCCTCCTACAAGATTAACGACGAGTGGTCGGTTTCAGCGGGCATCGCCAACACCCTGATGTCCGGCATCAATCAGCGTGCTTGGGACTATAAATATGATTACTATTATGGGACACGCGACTGGAACAAGGCGTACATCGGCTCCATAACGTTCACTGCTCCGAGCAACTGGGGTTGGGCGGCCGGTTCGTCGTTCTATGCTGGTATCGAGTATGGGTTCAACGGCGGTAATGATTACGGTTCAGCGGGCTACTACGCCAACGGAAATCAGGTCAACTATTATGCTGGCGCGACGTTGAACACGCCGTGGAAGGAATTGACGGTGGGCGCTGCGTTTGACTACGTGCATAACTTCCTCGGGGGCGGTGCTGATCCCGGGGATGAGTGGCATAACGATGTCTCGGTTCTTGGTCTTTATGGCACATACAAGGCCACCGATAAGTTAAGTTTCAGTGGCCGCGCTGAATATATCCACGGCCAATTTTCTGAGGACTACACTACTGTTGAGATCACCGGCGGCGCCATTGGCGACCCGCATATTGGCTATAGCAGCGAAGCGATGGAACTCACCGGCACTATGGAATACGACCTGTGGGCGAACGTCATCAGCCGCCTCGAACTGCGTTGGGATCGTGTCGGCAGCTTGAACACTCCGGATTCGATTGATGACAGCGGCTCCATTGACCACAAAGATTCCGTGGGCTTCTACGCGAACGTCATTTACAAGTTCTAATCTGATTTAGAACCTTTGGCCCCTTCCGGCAAAACCGGAAGGGGCCTTTTGTTCCCCAAAAACCGCAGGAGCCGACGCACAGAGGCATGTTCCTAAATTCAAACTCCGGAGTTTGACCAGTTTTTTCCCCCGGCTCCACCGGTTTTCAAAACAAACTGTTCGCCATGATGCCGAGGACGCTCAACGGCCCCTGGTCTTCCAGTCCATCGGTGGCCTTGTCCACCTTTTGCAGCGTGAGTTTGGCGTTTTTGTAAAATTCCTGGTCGTTGACGAGCTTGCCGACCGTGCCTTGTCCCTGGTTGATCTTCTGCAAAATCTGATTGAGGTTCGTCATGGAAGCAGCGGTTTGATTGTAAAGCGCCTCGTCCGTCACCAGCTTGCCGATGGTGCCTCGGCCGCCGCTGATGTCATTGACCACCTGGCGCACCTCGGTCACGGCGTCCTGCAGATTGGTGACGGTGACGAGCGCGGAATCGTAGAGCTGGTCCGTGTAAATCAGTTTGCCGACCGTGCCCTGCCCGCTGGCGATCTGGCCGGAGATGCTTTCGATGTTGGAAATGGCGCCGCCGATATGGCCGCTGTTTTGCTTGACGAAATCAGTCAATGGCCCGAGCAAATTGTCAATCTTGTCGCCGGTGAACGAGTCACCGAACCGTTTGATGCCGGCGGCCGCCTCGTCAACCTTGGCCATGATGGCGTTGAAGTCCGGTTGTTCCGCAGTGGCAACCGTCTGGTTGTCCTCCAACGCCTGCGCGTTGGACGAGCCGAAGTCAACGGAAACATAATTCTGCCCCATCAGGCCGGTGAATTTGACCAGGGCCTTGCTGTCCGTTTTCACGACGGCGCCGGAGTGAAGCTTCATTGTGACTTTGACCTTGTTGCCGGCGAGCTCGATTTTTTCGACGCGGCCAATTTCGACCCCGGCCATTTTAACACTGCTGCCCACCTTCAAGTCCTGCACTGTGTCGAACAAGGCATTCAGGCGGTAGCCGCCGCGGAACGATTCCATGCCACCGAGCGTCTCGATGATGGCCCAGGCGGCAAAGACCACCAGGACCACAAAAATGCCCAGGCGGGTTTCAAGTGAATTTTTCATAGGCTTTTGGATTAAGTTTCACGTTTTAAGTCTGCATGCAAAAAATTTTGAACGAGCGCGTGGCCGCAGCGCTTCACTTCGTCGGGCGCGCCAATGGTGAGAATGCGGCCCTCATTGATGACCGCGATGCGGTCGGCCACACCGAACGCGAAGGCGCGGTCGTGCGACACCACGAGCGACGTGACGTGAATGCGCCGCTGGAGAGCAAGCATTTCCTCGCCGATGACCACGGATGAAAGCGGGTCCAGCTCGCTCGTGGGCTCGTCGTAAAGAATCAGTTGCGGCTCGATGACCAGCGCGCGGGCGATGGCAACCCGCTTTTTCATGCCGCCGGAAAGCTCGCTGGGCATTTTATCTTCGGTGCCTTTGAGGCCGACATCCTCGAGTTTTTCCGCGACAATGCGCGTGATTTCTTCGGGCGGTTTCAGGCGATGCTCGCTGAGGTAAAGCCCCACGTTTTCGCCGACGGTCAGCGAATTGAGCAGCGCGCCGGACTGAAAGACCATGGCGAGGCGGTATTTGCTCGCAATTTCGGGCGATTGGACGGATTCGCCGTTTATGAGAATTTCGCCAGCATCGGGTGATTCGAGACCGATGAGGTGTTTGAGCAACACACTTTTGCCGCTGCCGCTCGGCCCCATGATGACGAATATTTCGCCGGGCTGAACCTCGAAATCAATGCCGTTGAGCACCGCCTGCCCGTCAAAACTTTTGCGCAGGCCGCGCACCTGGAGGCTGACGCCGGAATGGTTGTTCACCGGATGGCTCATCATTTCAAAAGGATGCGGGTAAGGATGTAATCAAAAATCACGACCAGGACGATGGAGTTCACAACGGCCTTTGTGACCGAGCGACCGATGCCGCGCGGCCCGCCGATGGTCGTCAGGCCCTGATGACACGAAACCACACCGATGATCAACGCAAAGCAAAAACTCTTGAAAACGCCGTTGGCCACGTCCTTCAGTTCGACGACGTCGCGCAAATCGGCGAGGAAGGCCTGAAAGGGGATGGCAATGTGGCTGTTGGCCTCCGCCACGACCGCGCCGCCCAGCCAGCCGACGAGAACGGAAAAGACCACCAGCATGGGCAGCGCGACGGCAATGGCGACCAGCCGCGGCAGCACAAGGTAATGAATCGGGTTGATATTCATCGTGCGCAGCGCGTCAATTTCCTGATAGACGCTCATGGAGCCGATTTCTGCCGCCATCGCCGACCCGATGCGTCCGGCGATAAGCACTGCCATCATCACCGGCCCCAGTTCCTTGGCCATCGCGATGCCCACAATCCCGCCCACGGCGCTGGTCAAACCCCGTTCCACGAGCACCGGCCCCGTCTGTAAAGCAATGACCGCGCCAATGAAAAACGACAGCACACAGACCATCAGCAAACTCGCATTGCCGATTTCGAAAAGCTGGTCAAAGACTTTTTGCCGCTGACGCCACGCCAGCGGCAAAGCCAGCAGCGTGCGCCAGAACAAAAGGATCATTTCGCCAATGTTTTCAAACATAGTCCGTCCGCATTCTCATTTTGCCGGATGGTCTGCCCGCTGGTGCATTTTGACCAGCGGAATGTAAAGCAGGCGCAATTTTTTCCCTTCCGCGTTGGATTGATACTGAAAAAGACCGAAAAGGAGCGAGCATTTTTTGGCGCCAGGCGTCGTGTCGTAACGATATAAATTCCAGAGCAGCGATTGGCTCTTCGCCCCGGTCCCGGGATTGTCCTCCGCCCGCCACAAGGACCACAACGGCGACCAGTTGCGCTCGATGCCACTGTTGCCGGGCAGCACCGGTTCAATCGGCGCGAGAATTTGCAGCCGGCGGTTGCCATTGAACTCCCGATGCCAGGTGAACAGCGGCAACAGGTCAACCCGCCGTTTGGCTTTGCCGGTGTCCGTGCTTTCTTCTTTCGAGTCCACAAACAAAAAGAACAGGATGCGCGTGCATTCCCGATCCAGCGCGCTGGCGTGAAGGCGGTTGTATTTGTAAATCGGCCAGAGATAAAAATCGCTTTCAAGTGTGTCGTTATGCGACCGGCCGAACAACGGCAGCACGCGCGTGGTGGTTTTGCCAGGACCGCGCGCGATAACCACAAACGGATATGGCCCTTCCCACTCCCGGTATTTTTTCTCACGGTCGTCAATCCAATTGAAGAAAGGCCACAGCACGGACGTCGAATCGCGCCGGGGCGAGCGTGCTGCGGCATAAAACGGAATGGAGGCGCGGAATTTTTCAGGATTATCGGTGCCGATGCCGGTGTTTTGCCACAAATGCAACGGCCAGAGGAAAAATGACTTGTCGTGCCCGCCAATGATTTCCGTTTCGCCGAAACCGTTGGTGCGCACAGTCACGTCCTTGTGTTCATTGCCGACCACCGGCCAGAACTGCCAGCCGTGCAATCCATTGCCATGACGCAAATGGAAAAAGGGGTAAAGATAATTGTCAGTGACCACGTCACGTTTCCGCGTCTCGCTGTAAATCGGGAACATCACGAAGAAAATATCGTCTCGAAACAACCGGTCCTTGAGATGGCCGTAAAGGGGCACAAGGGCGGTGTAATTTTGATTTGTGTCCGGGGAGCGTTGCTGGAAATAAAGCGGAAAAATCGTGAAACAGTTTTGGGGAACGTCCGCTTGATTGAGGCCGCCGGAAAAACTGAGCAACTGACAGAACTGCCAGCGGTATTCCTCTCCGTAAATCCGATAAGTCAACAGTGGATAAAAAAGGTCGTATCCTTTGGATTCGGTTGCGGGATCCGTCACACGTGAAAAGAGTGGTGGCAGGCCCCACGATTCTTCCATCCCTCTTTCCTGGCGGTAAAAAAAGGGCCCGACGGCTTCAGTCCGGCACCCGGAATCCAGTGTCAGCGGAAATTGATCGTAGAGCGGTCCGGCACTGAAGGCGTCTTCAGCAGGCGACGATAAGGAAAGACAAAGGCCCCATCCCAGCCAACCCGTTTTAAGCAAGCTGGCAACTTTCTTAAGTCCTTTGGCTGTTTTCTTTTGCATGACCAATAAAGAAATGCTCGCTGAAGCAAGCCTTCCAATCCGTTACATTATCGTTAACTAAACATGCGTTTTGGCATTTTTTCGCCGTCGGCCACGAGGTTTAACATAGAGATTGACTTTAAACGATTTTTGATTATTTTTTCATTGCACTTGAGGTTTTTGACCTCGGTTCCTCCTGACCCAGTGCTGATGACGGATTGTCGGCACTGGGTTGTTTTATTAATGGTCGCCATCGGCCAAGCAAATTCAGCAGTGCCGGCAAAAAGGTCAGCCCCGCAACCATGCAGGCCGCAATTCCCACGGCCATCACGCAGCCCAAACTGTGAATACCGCGATCTTTGGCTATGATCAAACTACCGAACCCGGCGATCGCCGTGAGTCCGGACACCAACACGGCCTTCCCGGTGCTGCGCGCCAGAATGTTCGGCGTGCGCTCCTCGGCAAAGCGATTGAGGATGTGTATGCCATTCGTCACTCCGATCCCGATAACCAAAGGCAGGGTCATGATGTTCGCCAGATTGATGGGAATGCCGAACCAGCCCATCAATCCGGCCAGCCAGAGCGTGCCAATGCCGACCGGCAACAACGCCAGGATCACCGCGCCGACGCTACGGAAGTGGAAAAGCACCAGGAGAACAATTGCCGCCAATGAATACCAGGCCGCCCGGAGGTAGCTGTTTTTGAGCAGTTCCTCATATTCATAAAGTTGCACCGGCGTGCCGGTGACGTTGGGATCCACACTTCGCAAAGCCGTGATGAATTTTTCCTGGTTGTCACGCTGCCACAGGTTGTCCGGGGAAAAGACTTGCAACAGGATTTTTCCAGTCACGCCCACAAATTGGTCGCGAAAGGCCCGGGGCAGATCTTCCATGTGCAGCGGCGCCCGGTCATCCTGGTTTTGCAGCAATTGAAATGTCGTGCGCATGTCGGAAAAGAGCGCCTGCTGGAATTGCGCCAGTTTGTCCGCGTGTTCCACGAGTGCATGGGCGTCGCCTTGCAACATCGTTTTGCGCAAATCTTCAATCGCCTGCCGCAGCGAAACCAAATTCTTAGTCAGTTCCTGATCGCTATCGCCGACCTCATCCCTGGCCAGCCCCAGATAGCCGTAAAGTCCGTACAAAGTCCGGCTGAACGCATAAACATCCACCGGATTCGTGTCCGGCGCGCCAAACTCCAGCGGTGCCAGCTCGTGCTTGATCTGGCCAATCAGCCTGAGCTTTTCCCCATTGCTTGAATTGAGAAAGTTTTCAAACAAACTGATGGGTGGCTCGATGTCGGCCACGCCCGGCAACTGCTTGATTTTTTTCTCCAGTGAAATGGCCTGGTCCAGGTTGGAGGCCACCACCGCGCAGGGAAGCAGGGATTGATCCGCCGAATTCAGCAGCTTATGCTCAAACACCACCGACGGCAGCCCGGCTGCCTGTAATTTCTCCAGATTGTAATCGAAATAGACCTTGCGGGCCTGCCCCCAGGCCAAGGCGCACAACACGACCATAACGGTCATCACGAGCACGGGACGCTGCAGCCAGATGTTCTCAATGCGCGCACGCGTGACGTCTTCGG
>Ga0187874_10000333_pt1 | contig 60978 bp, 55 predicted proteins | sample June2016WEW_16_1_3_FD_132993 | JGI IMG/M metagenome (GOLD analysis project Ga0187874, IMG submission 132993) | Peatland microbial communities from SPRUCE experiment site at the Marcell Experimental Forest, Minnesota, USA - June2016WEW_16_150 | ecosystem: Environmental > Terrestrial > Soil >... | reverse complement strand
CCATAGGGGTGAACAGCTGGAACCATTTTGCGTCCGCTAGTTCTTGGGTACTTATGGCCTTTGGCTTTCATCCAATGGAATTTTTCGCCTGCTTTTAGGAACGGTTTCTCTATTCTTCCAGAGGCAGAAACTACTCCTACAGTTGCTAAGCAGTAATCGTCAACGTATCTTGTTCTTCCTGAGGGTAGTCGTATCATTGTGCCTTGTGGAGTGTGACCGACAACGGTGGCGTAAGCGCCTGAAGACTTTGCCATTTTGCCTCCATCGCCTGGACGGAGTTCTAAACCGCAAACTATGGTTCCTTCAGGTATCTTTCCCAGAGAAACAATGTTGCCTATTTCGGCCGGAGCTTTTCCGCCGTATAAGATTCGTTGTCCCGTGAAAACGCCTTCAGGAGTGATTGTGTAGAAGGATAAGCCATTCTCAAATTTAATGAGGGAGAGTGGTGCGCCACGGCCAGGATCATGCACAAGAGCTTGAATTGTAGCAGATAATGAATCGTCAAATGATTCTTTTGGTGTTATCGCAGGGTACTTTGCGGGAGCAACTCGCTTGTGAGTAGAAGCTCTAAAGTTTCGACCACCGCGACCACGTCTCTGAACACGAATTCGTTTTCCCATAAGTCATGCTTCCTATTAGTTTACAATATTCCTAGTTTGATTGCGACGTCTGAAGCCTTGAATTCAGGGTTTAGCTTCACGAAGGCTTTTTTCACGCCTTGGGGGGTGATAAGTAAGTTTACTTTGTTTACTTTTACTTCGTAAAGTTCTTCAACGGCTTTTTTTATGTCGCTTTTTCCAGCTTTAAGGTTTACGACAAAGATTAGTTTGTTATCTCTCTCAACCATTACGCTTGCGGATTCCGTCATTAACGGGTAACTTATAACATCGTTGATGTCCATTATTCGGTTTCTCCTTTACTGTAGAGTTTATCTAAACTTTCAATTGCGCCATTGGTCCAAAGCGTTAATCGACCCGGATGGGTTCCAGGCGCTAACATTTCAGTGTTAAGATTAGTAACCGTAGTTACCTGGACACCAGGAACGTTATTTGCTGCGTTAACTAATCCCTTGTTATCAACCACTACAATTAGCGGTCCCACGGCTTGCTTCATTTTTCTGCCTCTGTGCTTGCCTTTGCCTGCGCGGATTTTTCTGCTGTCTCGAACTCGGGTAATGTCACTTAGGACGCCTAGCTTTGTTAGGACTTCCTCGACTTCTTTAGCCTTCGTTAAACCCTCGATTGCGTTGTCAACAATTAGCGGTATAGCTGAAACGGCTTCAATTCTGTGTCCACGCGAGGCAACAGTGTCTTTTTGCGCTGTTGCGGCAATCGCTGAAAACAATGCTAACTTAGCCTCCTTCTTCGGGATGCTCTTGAGGATTTTCTTTTCAGCTCTCGGAGGATGCGGCTGTCGTCCTTTGACTGTACTTGGAGCAAACGCAGCTCTTCCACTGCCGCCTTTTATGCGGGGAACTCTTGCGGTTGCGCTGCCTGTTCCACGGGATTCTGCACTTGTCCTTTTTCCAGCCATCGGATCTCTTCCTTGCGGTTGCAACCTGCTTGACTGTATGGCTAGAACTGCACGTTTTATCACATCAGGCCGAAGCGGTGTAGAGAACACGTTTGGAAGTGTGATGCTACCGGTTGATTCGCCCTGTAAATCAAAAATTTTTGCGGTTTTTTGCCTTGGCATAACTTTTCAACCTTACTTTCCTTGTGGTGACTCGAGCGATACGAAAGTTACTTGTGGTGGTACTTCGGAGATTTCTCGGGGTGGACGCGCTGGAACTCGTAGACGAATTTGGCGTTTTTCTGTCCCGGGGATGCTGCCTTCGAGCAGGATGTATGGTCCTTTTACTTCGCCGTAGCGAATGTATCCGCCCTTGACGGTTACTTCTTTGCCGTCTTTGCCGATTTTTAGTATGCGTTTGTTGAATTCTATGCGTTGGTGATAGCCCATTTGTCCTGCTCTTGGAATCGAATACATAAGGTGGTGGGGATTCCACGGTCCCAAGGTGGCGATGCCGCGTTTGGTTTTGCGGCCTTTATGCTGCAGGATTGTTACCCCCCAACGTTTTACTGGTCCTTGGAAGCCTTTTCCGACGGTAACTCCGGCAATATCGATGTATTGCCCGTCTTTGAAGACTTCTTCAGGCGTCACTGTTTTGCCTATAAGTTGTTTGGCGTATTCGAATTGCTGCGGAATTGTGCCCCCGCCAATTTGGATTTCACATGACTCAGGCTTCTTCTTGGAGAGGCTTGTCTGTGCTGGCTGGGTTGCTGTAATCAATCTGATGACCGTTGTTTCCTCAAGGTTCTGCTGGAGTTTTTCCAACATTGCTTCAGTGTCAAAGCTTTCCGGTAGAACCAGGAGTCGGTCAAGGATTGCTGGCGGATCTTTCATCCATGCCTCACTGATGTTCTGCAGCCCGTACGGCGTTTTAGTATAGGTTCGAACGCCGCAGACGAGAATCGGCGGCGTTTCCAGTATGGTTGCTGCCCGCATAACTTCTTTGCCAAAGTTCGGTGAACGTTTGCGGTCTTCGATGGCAAAAACATATGTCATACCTGCCTTGTACGCTGAGAATCCAAGCAACCTCGGAGAATCAGACTTTATCTTTGGCCAATATCGGATTCGCGCAACTGGGTTCTTGGCGCGTTTCCTAGGTAAATAAGCAAGTGAACCATGCTTAGGAGCGTGAGTTTTACGATGTCCCATAGATTATCCGCTTCGCGCCTTTAGCAAATAGAAAGAGAGGTTATAAACATTACCGTTAAAAACATCAAAGTAATCGCCTTTGTCGATTTTTGGTCTCTTTGCCTAAATTGCTTCGTTTCGTTTGATAAACTCATGTTTGTTTGGTTATTTCATTTTTGTGGTTGGTTTTGCCACAAATACTAGGCTCCTCCGCATTGCCTGCAATTGATGGTTAATGTTTTTTTTGCTGGAATTTCGTCACAAGTAACGTCGTACTCTAGAGGGTCGTGCTCTTTGCTTGTACAGCCTACCCTCCCGGTCTACTAGATGAGCCAAATAGGCGCATCTAGAGGAACCAAATAGACAAGTGTTAAGCGTTGGGCGTTGGGAATTTTATGGTTTGCGTGCTGGAAACATTTTTACACCTCAGACACAATCCCTATATGCGCGCCGGGGTGGCAGAGTGGTTAATGCGCCGGCCTCGAGAAAAATAAAAGAGGGCTAAGACCGAAAGGCAAGAAAGCCGGTGGGCTTCGCGCTCGCAGGGGTTCGAGTCCCTTCCCCGGCGCCAATTATGATTTTTGCCAAAATAATTTTTTTCGTGTTACCGCTTAGGTGTAAAATGATATTAAGCATAAACGTTGATAAGGAATTGCTGAGTGGCAGGTATGATAGAAGCTAGAAAAGAGCGTTCTGTTCGTTCACTCACCGGGCTCATAATCATGTTGCTAATCTACGCGGCTCTAGCCTTGACAGCTTTTTCTTTTTATCCAAAGGGTTTTTCTCCGTTAAATAACACTCTTGCTCAGCTTGGAGACCCAAAATTGAACCCTTCAGGCGCCATCTTCTATAACGCAGGGGTTTTGGTGGTCTGCAGTATGACCATTTTTGTAGCGATTATGCTGTTGGTTCTGCCAAAGCAGTGGGTTTCTTCACGAGGTGCCCACCCAAGATTAGTGTTGTTTTACTTAACTGTAAGCTTCATGCTGCTGTTCAGTTTCTTTTACGTGTTAACTGCTCTGTTTCCAAGCGGCGCCGACGGCGGGCTAAACTCACTGTTCACCTTGATTTTTTTGGTTAGTCTCGAATTATTTATCGTCTCTTCAGCTGCTGGAATTAGAAGGCTGAAAGACCATGTTCATTGGATTCCAACCTTCGGGTTTGCCGCCGCTGCCATCATTTTCCTCCTGGTACTGACTTCGGCTGTAACGGGAGTGACAATATTTAGCTGGATAATAGGGGTCACGTCGTGGTCTTACACGTTGGCGTTCCTCTATGAATTCAGCTAAAACAGAACAGCGAAGGACGCTCGAGTTAGGTTGGGTAGCAACGTTTTCCCTGTTCCCAGTAAAAGAGGAACAAGTCGGTTGCCCACTTCATAAAGGCAGAGTCGCTTCCATAGAACACGGCATTGTCGGCTCTGCCGTCGACAGCCAGCAGGTTTACTCCCGCAAATTTCTCATTGAGAACCAAAGTTGCCGGAATCGTTGGGATTACTCTTTTTTCAAAGATGCCTTTTACGTCAGGAGTGTTTTCAAAGAGCTTGCGGCTGTCTTCCTCAAACATCAAACGTATGGTGAGCCCTTTTTGGACCTGACTACTTATCTTTGCGCCCAAAAAACCGAGAGGCCTTTCTCCGATGATCCAAAGATATTTCTCAGAATTTGAAATTAACTGTTCAACGTTGTTGACCATTTCAAGCGAGTCTGTGTTCAAAGCTACCTTGGAAAGTTCTCCTAAGCGGTTTACGAATTGGATGGGTAAGCGCCAAACGTCGCGGGTCAGCAGACACTGGCGGAACTTGAAAGCGAATTCGAAAGAGTGCGAAAACTGCATCAGCAATTTGCCGTACTGCGTAGTCGAGTAGGTGCCGTCGGGCTGCTTCTGAATGAGTAGGGCTTCGCTTAAACGTTGAAGTTGCCTGAAGGCTTCGGTGTCGGTTAAATCAAGCTTGCGGGCGAGTTCCTGCATCTTGTAGTTTTTCGCCTGCAACTCTCGTAGTATGCTGAGCCTGCTTTCGCTTGCGAGCTCATAGAACACCCGGTCTATTCCTTCTGAATTTTCCAACTCAGAGCCACCCCGACTTGCTGTACTTTACAACGTTGTAAAGTACTACACAAGCTTGTCAAATAAAACTAATGGGTTCTGTCAGCGTCTCTCATTCACCGGAGGAAAAGAAATATGGAAGAAAAAATGAAAGAACGGTTCTTTTCGGTGGAACTGAAATCTAAGGTTAACCTCAAGAACGTCACCTTAAGCAATGGCAACCACGAAAACGTACTCGTTGAAGGCACCATCGGACAGTTGCAACGAGCGGAGTTTGCAGAGGACGTAATCTTGGAAGTGGTCGGCGACAAGGGCGTTCTCAGGATTAACCTAACCCAAAGCGAAATCAAAACGAAAGAAAAACGGGAAAGAGGAGGTGCAATAGAATGAGTGAATCATCATTGGGGGTTCGCTCCAAAATCTCATCCATAAAAGTCTCTGCCCCTCGCCTTTTTTTCGTCGACAACCTGAGAGTTTTGCTCATAGCATTAGTGTTTCTTGTCCATTTGGCCATAACTTACGGTTCACCGGTTGGCTTATGGTATTATCAGGAAGGAGTGCTAAGCATGCCGAACGCCGCCGTATATGTTGTATTCTTGGGACTTGTGCAAGCGTTCTTTATGGGATTGCTCTTTCTGCTGGCAGGATACTTCACGCCGCCTGCTTACGACCGCAAAGGGTCAAAGAAATTCTTGAAAGATAGGCTAACCCGGTTGGGCATACCTATTCTAGTCTTCGTCGGCCTAATAGAACCCGCTGTCGACTATGTCGTCGCTTTGACGAATGGCTCTTTCCACGGCTCTTTCCTAAGTTACTATGGAAAGTACATATTCTTCGGCTATGGAATACTGTGGTTTATTCTGGCATTGCTACTCTTTGCCTTTGCATACAGTGGTTGGCGACACTTTCAGCCAAAGCCCACCGCGGCCCGCCCTTTTCCAAAGAACGCGGTAATACTTGCATTCGCTTTGCTTTTGGGCGCCGCAAGCTTCGCAGTCAGACTTGTCTTCCCCATAGGCTACTACAGTCTCATGTTCAGCTTTCAGTACTGCTTCTTCGCCCAGTACATCGCTCTATTCATTGTAGGGTTGATTGCCTTCCGGAGCAACTGGCTAATGACTATACCGAAGGAAACAGGTAAACTCTGGTCAAAAATAGCCTTAGCACTAGGAGCTGCTTATATGGCAATTTTTGTCCCAACCATGCTGAGTGGCGGATTAGCGACAATTTTCGGTGGGCTTCGGTGGCAAGCTGTTGCGTATGCGTTTTGGGAGCAACTCTTCGGCATCGCTGTCATGATCAGCGTAACGGTCTGGTTCAGGGAGCACTTAAACTTCCAAACCCGAGTAATGAAAGCTTTCTCCGACAGTTCATTCACCGCCTACATCATTCAAGTGCCGGTACTCGTGCTCTTAGCCTTAAGCCTCCAAAACGTGCAGCTGCCGCTTCTACTAAAGTTCGCGATTGCCAGCCCAATCGGCGTCTCGCTATGCTTCCTGTTCGCCTATCTCGTTAGAAAAGTCCCTAAAGCAGATAAAGTGCTGTAAGTGCTTGGCAGAAAAACTGCCATTTTAACCTTTTTTCTTGAAACCCTTATCCCATCAATGTTGAAACGTGAACTTAAGTTAGTTTTATATCTGAACAATTCGTTATATTGCTCTTGAGCGCGCTTAACAGAATGGAAAAGATTGCTGAGGGCGACAGTGATTTTGGTGATTTTAAAGCCGTCCTGTACGAGACGTCCGACGGCCGCCATTTTATACGTTTTGAGCCTTTGGACAGCTCGGAAAAAGGACATGTTGAATGGCTGCCCGGCGACGAATATTTGGAGTGCCTCAGATGCTGGGGCAAATGCGCCGCAACATGAAAAAGTGAAAGATTAAAGATTAGCTCGGAAAGAAGCCGAGCGATGGAAGAAGCCTGGTCCGGCTTGTGGATGCTATTCTGTCATGTAAGCGATGTCGTCCCATGGGTGTCTGTAGAGCCCTTGCCTTAATCGCTTCTGGTCTAGAAAGTGCGCTGTCATGCCGATGGTTCTGCCTACCACGAACAAGCCGTTGAGGGCGCCCATCTTTATGTATTCGTCGGCTTCCTGCTTAGGCATCTCGTTTCTTAGCATGTCGACAAAGCAAATTCCGATGCATCCGTCAACATTTAGGATGAGGTTGTCTTTCTTGCTGGTTGTGATCTTCTCCACTTCGAGCGCGTAGTCAAGAAGAGGTGTAGCCTTGAAATTTTTCTTGGCGTACTCTTTCATTATGGTCACGCGCATGTCAGGATTGTTTTTACTCTTGATGAGGTGGCCGATGCCTTGGATGTTTTCGCCCTTCTTCTTCATCTCCTCAACGAACTCGGCGGGACTTAATCCCCTGTCGTACGCGTCAGAGAAGCTTTGGGCTGCTCCGTCGATGGCTCCTCCGAACCTTGGGCCTATAGTCAAGAGGCCGCTTGCAACTGAAGAAACTAGGTCCTTGCCTGCCCTCGCCGCAACGATAGTGTTATGGGCACCTGAAACCGCGGGTCCATGGTCGGCCGTAACCATGATTGCCATCTCAATGAACTTGGTCGCGTATGCGGGAAGCTGACGCTTGAACCACAGGATGCTTAAGACGCCGCCGATTCCTATGTCTTTTTTGAAGACGTCGGATATGGGCATCTTGCCGTAAAGAAGTTCCTCGCCTCGGTCGTCGGATATGGTGCAGATAAAATTAGAAGGCTTCCTGATCACTCCTTCCTTCAGAGCCTTGGCATAGTCCATGGGGATCTTTGGAGCAGGTTGTTCAGACTTTGGAGTTATAACGCCTTGTCGAACAAGGTTCTCATATGTTTCTCTTATCTTCTGGTCGTAGTCGTCGTATGAGGTGGGAACAATTGCTCCCGCCTTCATGAGAGCCGCATTCTTTGCGTCAGCAGTTTCTGATTCACACCCAGCTTTGGCGCCTGCATGACCGAATTGGACCTCGGTTTTGAATGCTTTGGAGCATGTTCCGGTAACCCAAATCACAAGCGGCTTTGTTATCCTCTTGGTTTTGAGAGCTTCGGCAATCTCGTATTCGCCGATGCCGCCTACTTCACCTAGAGCCACAAGCATCTTGACTTCAGGAATGCTCTCGAACCTCAGCAGGTGATCCAGCAGCGTAGAGCCTGGGTAAGTGTCCCCACCGATAGCTATGCCTTCATACAGACCATCCGTGTTTCTGGCAATGATGTTGTACGCCTCGTTGCTCAGGCCGCCTGATTTAGATACAAATCCCACGGAGCCTGGCCTGTGAAGTTTCGATTCGACGATGTTTTCTATTGTGCCGCCGGCGTTCCCGATTTTGAAGCAACCGGCTTTTATTCCGCCAACTGTCGCGGGGCCAATTATGACTTTTCCAAGGGCTTTAGCCTTAGCGGTAAGCAGTTTCATCCGCCGTTCTGGCACTCCCTCGGCGATTATGACGATGGTTCGGATCTGCGGTATGGCTAGGGCTTCCTCAGTTGAGGGCGCGGCTGACCTGAAGGAGGCAAAGTTTATCATCACGTCGACTTTGGGGTGCATCTGGGCTGCTTTCTCGATGGTTTTGTACATGGGAATTAGGATTTCGCGTTTGCCGAAAAAGAACTTTGAGTAGCTGTCTGAGCCGGTGGGGTTGATAATTGCCGCGACTGACGGCGTGGTGCGTCCTGATGCGTAGTCAAAGTCCAACATCCTTTGTGTTGCAGCTGCTTGGTTGTTATAGATGAATGACTGGGTATTCTTGTCGAATAGTTCGTTAGGGTTGGTTTTCTCGGCTGGGCACGGGTTTGCCATTTCAATTCGCTCCTTTTAGAGCCATCGAAACAATCTTGGTCATGTGGGTTTCTGGTCCATACACTTCAATGGGCACCCCTAGCTTTTCCCCAAGTTCCCTCATCTGGCATAAGCCCTCTTGATAGTTGGGTCCTCCTCTGCGCACGTATATCTTAACCTTGTTCTCTTGCAGATTCTTCTGATATTCCTTGAGGGCTTTGATTATGCCCTTGAATGTTGCCGCAACGTCTGTGAAATTCGCTATTCCTCCGCCTATAAGCAGGAATTTGCCTTTCGGGTGTGCCTTTCTAGTCATAAGGTCAAGGATTGTTTTAGCGTACAGATACGTGAATTCCTCGCTTGGATCCCCTGAATATTCTCCGTAATTAGCTAATTCGTTCATGAAGCCAAGGTCCGTAATGGTGTCGGCATAAATGACTGAGGCACCGCCTCCTGCAACCATTGTCCAGACTCTTCCTTCCGAATTGAGAACCGTCAATTTGAGGGAAGCTCCTGTTTTTGAGTCTAAGTCCTCGATGAAAACTTCTTCCTTGCTCGAAATCCTACCGAAAGGCGCTGGATACTCGATGTTGCCCCATTTGGAGCCGCTTTCAAATTCGGCAGTGCTGTCCAACTTGGCTGCGAGGTCTAAGGGGACAATCGAATCCTTTGTAACTAAAAGAGGATTTATCTCCAAATAGGTGAAGTTTAGGTCTGCGTAGAATTTGAAGAGAGCTTCGATGAAACCGGCAAGGCGGCTTTTGCAGTTAGCGGGAACTTTTTCTAAAAGCTTCTTCTGGATTTCCCCTGAAGTGGGGTATGTGCCAATGGGTACCTCAAGGCGCGCTGCCTTCTTGTCCACATCCCCAACGTTCACGCCACCTTCATGGTAGAAAAGGATGGTGTCGCCGTTTTTGTTGGATGTAATGGCTAAGTAGCATTCCTCCGAATCCTTATGAGGCGTCATCGGCTCGATTATGAAGTGCGTCAGTTGACCAACTGTTCCTTTGCCCACGGGTTTGCCTTCCGAGTCAAAACTACCGTGAACAGTTATCGGCCTATTAGATTTCTCTTCTATCCATGCTTTGACTTGCCCGTAATCTGCATCGACAAGGATAAGCTTATTTTTTCCTCGACGTTTTATCAGCTGGTCGGGTTTGACAACCAACTTTTCAGTGTTCAGCCAATCATATTGCCTCGGCAGCTTAGCCAAATCCGTATCAGGTCCAACGCTGACAATTTTGTCTGAAATCGGGTATTTACCTTCAGAGTAGTCTTTAAACAGACGCGCAAGCATGCATTTGCCGTCAGCCTCTCTGATTGCTTTATGAGCCATTCACTTTTCCCTCAATAAGCGTCTTTAATCTTTTTGCAACCTCAGCAATAAACTCCTCTGTGTAAACCTGACGATTCTTTGGGTCGGGTATGACGACCTGCATCAAATCTCCAGTTAAGACGCCGCTTTCAACCGTCTGCAAAGCCGCTTTCTCAAGCTTCTCTGCGAATTCAATAACTTCCGGCGTCTTATCCAGTTCGCCTCGTTTTCTTAGGCACCCGCTCCAAGCGAAGATTAGTGCCATCGAATTGCTTGATGTTTTTTCGCCTTTGAGGTGTTTGTAATAGTGTTTCTGAACGGTTCCGTGGGATGCTTCAAACTCGTAGTATCCCTGTGGGCTAACGAGCACTGAAGTCATCATAGCCAGGCTGCCGTAAGCTGAGCCTAACATGTCGCTCATGACGTCGCCGTCATAGTTCTTACAAGCCCAGAGCAACCCACCCTCTGACTTCATAATCCTAGCGACCGCGTCGTCAATTAACGTGAAGAAGTACTGTAGCCCCGCATCCTTGAACTTGCTCTTCCAGCCGCTTTGGTACTCGTTTTCGAATATCTTGCGGAACTCCCCATCATAAGTCTTGGAAATCGTGTCCTTAGCACCAAACCACAAATGAAGTTTCTGGTCGTACGCATAGGTAAAGCATGCCTTGGCGAAGCTCTCGATGGACTTGTCAGTATTGTGGATGCCTTGAATCACGCCTGGACCTTTGAAGTCTTGGATTGTTCCGCGGAACAGCTCCTTGCCCGCCACGTTTGTAAATGTCAGTTCAGCTTTTCCGGCTTCTGGAACCCGAAACTCGCAGTTTCTATACACGTCACCGTAGGCGTGTCTTCCGATGTGAATAGGTTTCTTCCATGAGCGGACTGCTGGCGGAATGTTGTTGACTAAGATTGGCGCCCGAAACACTGTGCCATCTAGGGCGGCCCTGATTGTGGCGTTTGGGCTGCTCCATTCTTTCTTCAGATTATATTCTTTTACGCGTTCTTTGTTCGGGGTAATGGTGGCACACTTGACGCCGACGCCGTATTTCTTTATTGCTTCTGCAGCTTCAACGGTTATCTTGTCTTCAGTCTCGTCCCGCTTTTGGAGTTGCAGGTCGTAGTATGCAAGGTCCATATCTAAGTACGGCAGAAGAAGCTGTTCCTTAACCATTTGCCACATTATCCGGGTCATTTCGTCCCCGTTCATCTCGACGATTGGTGTCTTCACTCTTATTTTGTCCGTTCCTTACTCACCTTCAATTTTGTTTAACTGTGTATGGGAGCAAGCCGCCAGCGAAAAGAATCTCCTTCTGTCTCTGCGAAAGATTGTAAGAAAGCTCGATTTCCAGTTTTTTTGTTTTATCTACAAGAATGACTGGTTGGTTGTTTTGCAGCTTCGTTTTGATTTCGGGAATTTCAATTTCGTCGCCCTGACTGAGCTTGTCGTAATCAGCCATGTTCTTAAAAGAAAGCGAAATTATGCCGAAGTTCACAAGGTTAGCGGTGTGTATGCGCTCCACGGATTTGGCTATGATTGCTTTGACACCAAGGTACATCGGGCACAACGCTGCGTGTTCTCTGGAGCTTCCTTGGCCGTACGATTCGCCCGCTACTATGACCGTGTGGAGTCCCATCTTCTTGGCGTCCATGGCCCTTTTCGGGAATGCCGGATCAATCGGTTCGAAGACATATTCTGAATACTTAGGCACGTTGGATCTGTACTTGAGTCTGGCTCCAGCGGGCATTATGTGGTCTGTTGTGATTTTGTCCCCGACCTTTATCCCGACAACACCCTTTATTTGCTCGGGCATTTCGTCGTTAGTTGGAGGCGCGCCAATGTTTGGTCCTCTGGCGATTTCTACGTTTCTATCAGCATCTTTGGGGAAGATAAACATCGAATCGTCAACGAGAAATTTCGTCGGCATTCTAACTTTTGGATACTCGATGCCTGCCTTTCTTGGGTCAGTGAAGTTCCCTGTGATTGCTGCAACGGCTGCAACTTCGGGGCTTACAAGGTAGACCTGTGCGTCGGCGGTGCCACTTCTGCCTTCAAAGTTTCTGTTGCTTGTTCTAAGAGATACGCCGCCTGTTTGGGGGCTTTGGCTGTTTCCAATGCAGAATCCGCAGGCTGCCTCAAGCAATCTGGCGCCGGAATCCAGCAGGTCACCGATATAGCCGTCTCTTGTCGCCATCTGCAGGACCTGCCGTGAACCTGGCGCGACCCCGAAGGAAACATCTGGGTGAACCTTGCGGCCCTTCATAATCTTAGCGACTGTAGCTATTTCTTTGTAGGAAGAGTTCGTGCATGAGCCAAGCATGACTTGGTCGACTTTGACATCTTTCATGTCGCTAACGCGAACTATATTTCCGGGGCTGTGTGGTGCCGCCGCAAGAGGCTCCAACTCGCCAAGGTCGAGGTCAATGATCCGGTCATATTCCGCGTCCTCATCAGCTTTTAGTTCAACCCAATCTGCTTCTCTGCCCTGGGCTTTGAGAAACTTTCTTGTTTCCTCATCCGAGGGAAAAATCGATGTGGTGACTCCCATCTCCGCGCCCATGTTCGTGATTGTAGCTCTCTCTGGCACAGTTAGGTTCTTGACACCAGGTCCAGCGTATTCCATGACGAGGCCGACATTGCCTTTCACCGTGAATATTTCCAACATCTTAAGGACGACGTCTTTGGCAGTGACCCATGGTTTGAGGTTGCCTTTCAGGTTTATCTTGTAGACCTTTGGGCAGGTTAAATAGAATTCTCCTCCGCCCATTGCTACAGCGACGTCTAATCCGCCAGCTCCAATCGCTATCATCCCGATGCCTCCGCCGGTGGTTGTGTGGCTGTCAGAACCGAGAAGGGTTTTCCCGGGTTTGCCGAACCGCTCCAGATGAACTTGATGGCATATTCCGTTTCCAGCCTTCGAGTAAACGCTGCCGTATTTGGCCGCTACAGTCTGAAGGTACCTGTGGTCGTCAGCGTTCTCGAAACCTACTTGAATGGTGTTATGATCGACGTAGCTTACTGAAAGCTCAGTTTTCACCTGTTTTAGGCCCATCGCTTCGAACTGCAGGTACGCCATTGTGCCAGTGGCATCCTGAGTTAGGGTTTGATCAATTTTTATCCCTATCTCGTTTCCTGCTGAATATTCGCCCACTGCAAGGTGCTTTTCAAGTATTTTTCTAGTAAGGGACTTCCCCATAAATGCCTTCTCCTTTGGAAAGGTTTGTTTTTCTTTTGTGTATTTAAAGGTTGTCAATTTATGGGAGACTAACATTCCCGTATTTACTTAAGCCGAATTTAATGCAATAATTGCGACTTAAAGGAATTAAGCCACTCTCTCGATTTCTTTAATTGTTTGAAGTTCTGCAGCTACTGCCCCGTGAACTAAGCCGTTGGCGGAGGAGCAAAAACTAAAATTCTAAGGATGCAATTATGTCACAGACATCTTTGGTGACCAAGATGAAAGTTCTGCTGAATGACGGAATGGATGAAGAAGGAATAAAACTCTTCAAAAACGCAGGAATCGAAACAGACAATTGCAAACGTGACCCAAAATCTCTTGTTGAGCAGATAGGGGAATTTGACGCTTTAGTGGTGCGGAGCGCTACTGCTGTTACAAGAGAGATAATTGAGGCTGGAGTCAGAGGCAACTTGAAGGTTATCGGCAGATCTGGAGTCGGCATAGATAACATTGACATCAAAGCTGCGGTTGAAAACGGGATTATTGTTAAGTCTGCGCCGTTTGGGAACACAAACGCCACGGCAGAATTGGCACTTGCATTAATGATGAGTGTTTCAAGGAGAGTGGCCCAAGGGCATTATTCTTTGAAGAGGGGGTTTTGGAGAAAGAGGTGTTTTGAAGGCACAGAGCTATCTGGCAAGACGTTAGGTATTATCGGTTGTGGTAGAATTGGGCAAAAACTAAGCGAGCTTGCGGTCGGGTTCAGCATGGAAACGATAGGGTATGATCCCATTGTGAAGATCAGTTCCAGAATAAAACTTGTGTCAAAAGAAGAGGTTCTTTCACAGGCTGATTACGTGAGTATTCACGTGAACGGAAACGAAAACGTGATAGGCGAAAAAGAATTATGGCTAATGAAGCCCACCGCCTATTTGATTAACACCGCCCGCGGACGCAACGTCGATGCAAAGGCACTGTATAAGGCGCTGAAAAGTGGAGGGATAGCTGGGGCAGCTCTGGATGTTTTTGAGGACGAACCCTCCCAAGAGGAGTCCAAGTTTAAGAGCGCGCTGCGTCGGTTGGACAACATTGTTTTTACCCCTCATTTAGGAGCATCCACTGTGGAGGCTCAGATGAAAACGTCTATGGAAATGGCAAGGGTGACCATTGATTACTTGTTGCATGGGGATTTTTCCAACGCGGTGAATGTTGGTGAAAGCATTGAGTTAGAGGAAAGGCCATTCTATCCCCTGTTCGTTTATCATGTGGATAAGCCCGGCATGTTTGCCAAGATCGATAAAGTGCTTGCCGACAATGGGGTGAACATTAGGGAGAACCCATCCAGGCAGATCGGGGAAGGCTGCGCCATCGCAATTTACCTTGTGCATCAAAGAGTCGGGCAAGATGTGATAAACGAATTGAACAGGCTTGAAGGTGTCATCAGAGCCACGATTTGAAAAAAGAATCCTGGAAATCAGCTTAATTTGCTTTGACCGCCCTTCTGATTGCGCAAAAAACCTGCATTTGTTGTTTCTGCTTGGAACCCACAAAGAAATATCAACGCTTATGAGAGTCTTCTTGATGCTGTCCCAAAGCCAGCGACGTTTCTATTTGAGTTTCTGATTCGCAGATTTGCTGGCGTGGGGGCGGGAGCCTTGACTCAGATTAAAATTGCAGTTAAGCAAGCCTTCGATAACGTGGATTCAATCATATTTGAGGCAGCTTTGACCCTTAATGCTATCGAAACCCGAAACAAGCAGATGGAATACATTAGCTAACCTGCCCTCTTGGGCTAAATATTTTGAATCAATGGAAAACTCAAGGGGTTTCCTTGCAAGCTGCTGTGAAAAGTGGGCTGAAACTTTTTTCTCGAATCACTAAACCTATATAAGTTACATGGGTTCCTTTGCTAATTTAATTTCAATGTTCTGGCATATTGCTGGGCTACAGGATATAGTATGTTTCTCCAAACTGTCTCGATTGATTGGGACTGTTTTAGAAACTTCTTTCCAAAAAGAGGGTGCAAGGAAATTGGGATGGAATTCAGAGCAAGAGAACAATGCAATTTGGATAAGCAGAGAGTTTTCAAAATGCAGCGGTTGCCGCAAATGCGAAATCGCCTGCTCGCTTCAAAAAGAAAACAAAATTTGGCCTGAAGCATCAAGGGTTCGAGTGTTCATGCTGGTTCCAGGCGCCGAGTTCCCTCATTTATGCACGCAATGTGAAGATTATCCATGCGTTGAAGCCTGCCCCTTTAATGCTCTTGGCGTGAACAAGGATACGAGCGCCGTCGTGGTTGATGCTGAAAAGTGCACGGGCTGCGGAAAATGCATTGATGCTTGCCCTGGAAAAGTCCCTCATATTCATCCCCAGACCAAGAAGGTTTTGATTTGTGACTTGTGTGGCGGCGACCCAAAGTGCGCCAAGGTCTGCCAAGAAGGCGGCTGGAACTGCTTAAAAGTGGTCAAACGGGGAGATCATGAATTTAAGCTGTATTCCAGAACGCCGGAGGAAACTTCCAGAAACCTCGCAACAAAAATGTATGGTGAGAAAGCGGAGGAATTTATGTAATGCTGGGTTACGCTGGAAAATTCTTGGAAGTTGACCTTTCAAACTCAAGCTTCAAAAACACTACGTTCCCCAAAGAGTGGCTAATGGACTACATGGGTGGCAGAGCACTTGCGGCTAAAATCTTAAGCGAGAGACTGATACATAAATGGGAAAAAGTGGATCCTTTAGGCCCTGAAAACCTGCTTTTTTTCATGACAGGGCCCTTCCAAGGTTACTTCCCAGGTGGCAGAACTTGTGTAACTGGCAAGTCGCCTCAAAGCAACGGCATGGTGGGCTCAACTGTCGGCGGCGAGTTCGCTGTGGAACTTCGATGCGCAGGCTACGACGGCATAATCGTGTCAGGGAAAGCGGAGAAGCCAGTTTACCTTTTTATTAAAGACTCAGATGTCGAGCTTAGGGACGCCATTAGCGTTTGGGGCAAAGACTGCAAGCAAACCGAAGCGTTGCTGAACCGTGAATGTCGGAAGCTGCTTGCTGAACGTTATCCGCGTGTGGGTGTCTGGAAGCAGCCAGCGAAACTCTACATTGGGCCAGCTGGAGAACGGAGTGTTAGGCCGTCGGCTGTTATCGCCAAGTGGACTCATGCGGCAGGCTACGGCGGCTATGGTGCAGTTATGGGTTCAAAGAACCTCAAGGCGGTCGCGGTTAAAGGGACGGGTCCGTTGCCAGAAGTGGCCGATTTAGAGAAGGTTAGGCGGATGATTGACGACGTCTGCAAAGGCTGTTACAGCAACGTTATGTGGCGCAGGTACGGGACGGGAGGAGGAGGATATAGTTTTGGCGCTGACACAAGTTCCGAGCCCGTTCGCAACTGGCAGGAAGAGTGGCATAACCAAAGAAGCTACGGCGTAGACCAGTTTGAGAATAAGGTCTGGGTAAAACCGGCTTGGAGCGACTTCGGCTGCCCAACAAACTGTTTGAAAATCAGCTGCATACGCGCAGGCAAATACAAAGGCGCCATAAGTGACAACCCCGACTATGAACTGCAAGCGTTTCTAGGTCCCAACTTAGGTTTGTTCACTCCTGAAGAAAACGTGTACCTGTCATCGCTTATCGAAGACTTGGGAATGTGCGGCATCCAAGGTGGCAGTGTCTTAGGCTTCGCCGCCGAACTCTTCCAAAGAGGCGTCCTAACTAAGAAGGACCTAGCTGGCCTCGAGTTAAAATGGGGTGACGTGGACGCTTTCGCCGTGTTGGCAAAGAGAATTGCGTATAGGGAAGGCATAGGTGACGTTTTGGCCGAAGGAACCCACCGAGCGGCAATTAAGCTCGGAAAAATGAAGGGCAAAAATCTTTTACCCTACGCTATAACTGGTAAGGGCATCAGTATTGGCGCCCATGGAATTCGAAGCGGAAGAGACTTTTCACGTGAAATAGGCTATGCCTGCAGCGTTCAAGGTGGCGACCATACTTCCATGACCGATTTGCCAATTGACGGATGGGGCAGCGAGATTTGGACAATATTCAACGATTCAGCAGTAATGTGTATCTTTACCTCGTTCAGCCTAAAGCCGAACTTCCGATACGAATTCTACAACGCCCTCACCGGCCAAACATTGACTCGAAAGGGTTGGCTTCAGGGGGGCGGGATAAAGACGTTGGAAATACAACGTGCGCTTCTGCTTCTAGGCGGACCAGACTTGACTTGGAACCCAAATGCTGACGATGACAACCCGGAGAGGTTCTATGAGCCACTACCGACCGGACCGTGCAAAGGGCAAGCCGCGGATAGGGCAAGCGTGCAGGAAAAAGTGAAGCAGTACTATAGCCAAGCAGGGTGGGATCAAAACGGAATTCCCACATCAGAAACATTAACTAAGCTGAAACTTGAATATGTGGATGAAAGCTTGAAAAGATTACGGAGCTAATAATAACATTACCTCTTTTGTTAATGTCTTAACCCATTATGGTTGGGTTGATGTTTTCTTCGCCTATGTGATGCATAACGTGAATGGCTAATCCGGTAGCGGCGCCTGCGGAAAGCCCCAGTAGCAAATCGTTAAGCGGCGCGTAATTACCAACTAACCCTAAAACCACAAGTGCATCAAAAACTAAGGCGACTGCTAAGTAGCCGAAGCACCACATTTTCACGCTCATGCCTCTGGGCTTGTTTATGCCTATTCCGCTGAGAAAGCCAAACATGATTAAGAAGCCTATTATCGTGTAGACCCAGTCGAAATTCAACATTTTCACCTGTTAGTCTCGCTATGTTGATTTAGCGACTTATTAGGTTATCGAAGAAGATCCGTCGTTACATAACATGAGCAATACCGCTAACCTTTTTTACCCTCAACCTATGAATCAATACTACCTCAAGGACGTGGATGCATTAACAAATTTCGACCTGAAACAAAGCCACAGATGGGCGCAGCTCCTACTTTTGAGACGTCAAAAACTTAATCTCGCATTAGCTGCGATTGAGCAAGAAGATTTTGATTTGGCGAAGCGCTTGTCTTTCGAAATTTTCTCGGGCGTAAATAGCAAGCAAGCTGACCCCGGCATGGGCGGTTCGCTGCTTTACCACATGGCCATGGTTACAAAGATGGAGTCGGAAACCCACGTTCTGCTGGAAGAGTTACAGGTGAATTTACCCGACGTATCCTTAAAACTCAGCAGCATCTATAATGATTTTCAAGCTGACGCTAGAGAACTCACTCGGGAAATCACTCCTTTTACTTTAACCGTCGGAAAAATTAGGTCTAGTCCGCACCTTGAGAATACCGTCAAAATCAACCTTTTCAACAAACTAAAGAAAGAAACAAGAACGGTTGAAAACCTGCTAACTAACAAGGATCCCAAGGCGTCAGAAACTTTGAAAAAATTGTTCAAAGCTTGGTCTGACCAGATTATCAGAATGAGGCTGATCCAAGAGTATGAGACAATTAAGGCGCTGCTGGTCTCATCTAAACTGGCAGAGAATTTGGGCTTTGCAGTGCTTGAAAGCGCGATGACGCGGGTTCAGGATAGGTTCGGTCAAGAAACTGTTGAAATAGCACTTGACGTGACTCTTAAAGTTGGCATGCGAAGGGAAAAGCTGCAGTCAATCATGCTAAGCGACCATGTGATCAATTACGCTATGAGCGCTGAAACGCTGGATGGTCAGATGGAGTTCATGAATTGCCCGATCTATGGAAGCCACAAATACGCCAGGGAAAAGTACGCCGTAAGTTCTGAAGCGGCTTCTCTTTTTTGTACTCACTTCTGTTTTGCTCATGCTAAAGCGATGCTGGACACGGTTCTTCCTTTCCCATTTACGCTTTGGCAACCGAAACGATTAGCAACTCACGGTAACTGCGAATATTACCTCAAACTAGCTTACTCACCTCTTGCCAAGAAACCGGAGCAGTATGTTCCTCTTGTTATGTCCTGGAACATTACACGTGAATGCAACATGAAATGCTCCCATTGCTACATTAATGCCACGGATAGAAAGCTTGATAACGAATTGAACACTCAAGAAGCAAAAAACCTGATGGATCAAATCTATCAGGTTAGTAGACCGCTGCTAATACTGAGCGGCGGTGAACCTCTTTTGCGCCGCGACATTTATGAACTGATCAGGTACGGTTCGAAGATCGGTTTGAAGATGGGGTTGGGGAGCAACGGGAGCCTCATAGACGAGACAGCGGCTACGAAACTTAAGGATTCGGGTATAGCTACCGTTTCAATCAGCTTAGATTCCAATGTCCCAACTCAGCACGACGAGTTCCGCGGAGTATCCGGGGCTTGGGCAAAAGCCGTGGATGCCTGCAAGGCTTTGAGAGAAAACAACGTGCTTGTTCAAGTGAACACGACCTTAACGCAGCAGAACTACAATCAAATAGACGACATAATGACTCTGGCTGAAAACATAGGCGTTGAAAACTTCCATTTATTCTTCCTTGTTCCAACTGGAAGAGGAACCAAAATAGCAGACATTTCCCCAAAGCAATATGAAGAAATGATAGCGAAAACGTTCGCGAAAACAGCCAATCACACACTCAATGTGAGACCATCATGCGCGCCGCAGTTTATGAGAATCGCCAAAGATATGGGTTTAGACATGAGGCAGTGGATTCGCGGTTGCATCGCGGGATTGTACTACTGCCGCATTTACCCGAACGGGGACGTAACTCCCTGCCCCTACTTGCCGATCAACCTTGGAAACGTACGTCAGAATAGTTTCAAGGAAATATGGTTTAACTCAGAAGTCTTCAAAGCGTTAAGAGACCCAAACATGTTGAAAGGCAAATGCGGAGCTTGTGAATATCGATCCTTATGTGGCGGTTGCCGAGCCCGCGCCTACGGCTTATCTAACGACTTCATTGATTACTGCGGCGATCTTCATGAACCCACAGAACTAAAAAGAGATTATCTGACTGAAGACCCCTGGTGTGTTTACCAACCGAAAAATATCACGCAAAACGTTAAACTACCAACCCACTAAAGGAACTCCAAGCAAAAACCTGTTGGGTCGGAAGCTATTTAAGACATAAATGTCTTTCAGAAACTTTAATTGGCAGTTAAATCGGCTTTGGCAGCCCGCACGCTACTCTGTGACCTGTGGACAGCCAAATCAAATGGATGGCGGGAAAAATGCGAGGAGTCCACAAATCAAGAAATTCACCAATTGCCCACGAAACAGCCTTTTCACTGAATACGCCAATGGAACATATTATTTTCAACCAAAATCTAAAAGTTAAGCTTCAAACGTTCGGGTTAAGATCGCGTTTCTGTAGTCAACGTTAAGGGGGCAATCAGGATCTCAAATGGAAGCCTCTCTAGTTCTTTCTTTGGGATGTTTAAGCAAACAACACTCGCTTATTTGTTTGACATAGCAGGACTAATTGCTGGTTTTCTAATTGCTTATCAACTTAAGGTATTCGAGCACTACCTGTGGGCTTTGGCGCTTTATCCTGTGTTGATAAGCACAAGAATAATCAACGGTTTACTTAGCGGTCGATTGAGCACTGGCCTGCATCTTGGAACAATTAATCCCCAATTTTCTGGGAACACTAGATTCTTCTATAAACTGCTCCATGGGATCATTGTCTTAACTTTAATAACAAGCTTAACCGTCAGTGTCATATCGTTGTTTTTCGGCAACTTATTTTTAGGTATCAGACTAACTGATTTTCCATCTATTCTCTCAGTAACGGTTTCAACGTTAGCGATAGGTCTGTTATTTTCCTTGGTCACCATCAAAGTTGCCTTCGTCTCATTCAAAAAAGGATTAGACCCTGACATCATTGTATACCCCGTCATAGCGACATCAGCCAGCATTTTCATCACAATCTGCTACTTTGGAGTGCTGAAATTGTCGACCTTTTTGCCTGGCATGCTACTAATCGCAACTATTGGTTTTTTTCACGTCTTCCTAGTTTTGTACTTAGTGTCGAGGGACAGGAATGACCGTGAATTTCTAAGAACTATACGTGAATCATTCTTGGTGCTGATGCTTGTCGCTCTAATTATTACTCTGACTGGAACAATTTTTGGAGGACTCACAAGGTTCGCTCAAAGAGAAATCGTGATGATTTACCCCGCCCTACTCACCGCTTACCCAGCCTTAATCAACAACATTAGCAACGTCGGCTCAGTTGTGGGCTCAACAGCTAACACTAAACTCGCTTTAGGTCTGCTTAGACCAACTTTAAGTTCAATACGATACCACGCTAAAAACATAGCCAGCGCGTGGTTAGCATCTTTTTTCATTTTCTTCATCTTAGCCCTAGGCTCCTTAGCAATTAACCGAGTCTCCTCATTAGTCACCGTTGTAGATGTAATAGGGATAATCTTGGTGTCCAACGTTATAGCAGCCCTCTGCATAGTCCTTGTCTCCTACAGCATAGCAATACTGACTTTCAGAAGAGGATTAAACCCTGAGAACTTTGTCATTCCACTTGAAACATCCTTTGCAACCATCATAATGTCAACCTCCTTGCTGATAATCCTGGTCCTGTTCACTTTGCATTGAGGGCATAATTAAAATAATTCAAAAGGGTATCTTGTTTGGAGAGGCCTCCGGGTTATGCCAAGATTTGAAAAGATAGAGTACAAACCCATCCCCGTCAGAGAACTTTTGCTTGAAATGAAAAACCTGTCCGAATTGATGATCGACTTAGCTTACTCCTCAGCCCTTTTCAATGATAAAGACCTCGCTGAAGACGTTTTGGCGCTTGAAAGACGCGTAGACACTTTGGCATATCTTTTGGAGATGGAAATAATGGTTGCTTCAAGAAATCCAAAGGAAGCTGAGGCAATGGTGGGGATTTCCAGGGTAGCTTCCGCCACTGATAAGATTTCGGATGCAGCTGCAGACATTGCAGCAATTGTAACTCGTAACATTGGAGTTCACCAGGTTGTAGGGAAGTTTTTTGAGAAAGTAGAGGAACATTTGATGAAAGTAACCGTTAAGCCAAACTCAACGATAGTTAAGAAAACCATAGATGAGCTTGAATTAGCCCCGACAATGGGAATTGACATAATTGCAATTCGCCGAAATAAGGACTGGATACTTAACCCAAAGGGAACAGAAAAAATCTTTCAAGGCGACGTCCTTATTACGCGTGGAGCTCCTACCGGTATTGAAGCGTTCAAAGACTTAGCGGAAGGGGAATTTGCTAAACTTGACGTTGAAGAACGCGCAAAATTTGAGGAAATCGGATTAAGATTTGCTGAGCTTAAAGACACCTCGGAGCTAATGTTGGATTTAGCCTATTCCGCGGTTATGTTAAACAGCAAAGAGTTGGCTGAAGAAGTGGAACGTCTGGAAGAACAAGTAGATCAATTACACACTGAATTTGAATTGCTTGTTTTAAAAAGTGACTTCAAAAAAGAAGAAGCTTCAGGTTTTCTTGGGTTAATCAGGTTAGGAGTAGCAACGGAAAAAATCGCTGATGCCGCCGCGGACATAGCGGAGGTTGTGCTGCGAGGCATTGAACCGCACCCAATTTTGAAGCTGACAATCAGTGAGGCGGAGGAAACAGTGGCCCAAGCTTGCGTTACTGGTGATTCTCAACTTGTGAATAAGACGCTGAAGGAAGCGCAGGTGCATGAAGGAACAGGGATGTGGGTTTTGGTGATTAAGAGAGGCGAGAAATGTCTGCGTCCTCGTGCAGATTCAAAGATCGAAGCAGGTGACGTACTGGTTGCTTCAGGATACGCTGAAGGCGCGGACAATCTAAAGAAGCTTGCTTCCCCAACCCAAACATGCAGCATCGATAGTTGACGTCTGTATTTCAGATTCATTAACGCTATAAAGCAGCAAAAACAATCTGTAAACAACACAGGCTTATCGTTCGCTGAGACGAAGAAGGAAAAGAAATGTTCACGTGCCCGAATCCTTCATGTGGAAGAGTTTTCGCTATGCCACTCAAGACCTTGAATGTGCAGGATTCGTCAGGACACTATCCAGCGTGCCCTTTCTGCTTAACAAGAATAGTTGACTCACAAACAGAAAGTAGCAAATCTGAAAATCAAGGTGAAAGCCGCTCTCCTAAAGAAAAGAAGAATAAAAATAAGGAGAAACCAGAAGCCTGTCATTACCATCTTGGCTACTTGAGCGAAAGGCAAGGAAATCAGCAAATTCCAGATGACTGCATGGTCTGCAAAGGGGTCATAGAGTGTATGCTGCAAAAAATGAAAACAAGCCAAGCTTAAGCTGCAGCATGAACTAGAGTTTGGAAATTAAAAAAAACAAAGAAATGATTTTTAGAAAAGTTAGTGTTTTATTTCTTCTTCTTAGCGGCTTCGGTGGCAGGCATTTCGGTTGAGGCTGTCTCTTCTGCTTTAGGTTCTTCTTTCTTCTCTTCAATTTCTGTTGTGATTTCTTCGATTGGTTTCGGAGGCGGTGTTGTTGCCATTGTCCAGCCTATCCATGCACCGATCGCGAGAATGGCTATGAACGCTATCGAAACGAGAATCAAGACTGCATCTAGCCTTATAGAGTTACCAGTATTATCATTAACAGCCATTCCTAATAGTTTAGAAACAGCTGCTGGGAAGCTGACCAGTACTATAAATGCTAATGCTACGATAACGCACACTGCAAGTATTGCTCCACCTATTCCTTGATCTTTGCTAACCATTTTAGGTCACCACTTTATAGCCATGTATATTCTCAAACAATTTAAAGTTTGTCATGCTTTTGAGAGTGTGCTTGCTTCAGTCTATGTTGTTCCCATTTCCCAAGTGGACAGATAATTCTTCTGCTCATCTGTAAGCTCATCAATTGTAACATTCATCGATTTCAGCTTTAACTCAGCAACTTTCTCATCGATTTCCTTCGGAACCGTGTAGACTTTCGGCTTTAAGTTCTCAGCTTTAGCGATGTACTCCGAGCATAACGCTTGATTAGCAAATGACATATCCATGACTTCGGAGGGATGCCCTTCTGCCGCTGCCAAGTTCACCAATCTGCCCTCTGCAAGAAGGTAAAGTTTTCTCCCGTCCTTAAGCGCATACTCTTCGAGGTTAGGACGCATTGTTCTTTTAGAGGTTGAGAGAGATTCTAAGTCTTTAATGTTGACTTCAACGTTGAAGTGGCCGCTGTTAGCCATTATTGCGCCGTCCTTCATTTTTTGCATGTGCTCTTTTCGAATGACGCTGATGTCGCCTGTTGCAGTTATGAATATGTCACCAACTGCTGCTGCTTCAGCTATTGGCATGACACGTAAACCGTTCATGACAGCTTCCAACGCACGGATAGGTTGCACCTCAGTCACTATAACGTTGGCACCTAACCCTTGAGCCCGCATGGCTATGCCCCTTGAGCACCAGCCGTAACCGCAAACCACAAAGGTTTTTCCAGCAATCAAAGTGTTTGTGGCACGCAATATGCCATCCATGCTGCTTTGCCCCGTTCCATAGCGGTTGTCGAAGAGGTATTTTGTGTAAGCATCATTTACCGCTACGATGGGATATTTTAAGCTGCCATCCTTTTCCATAGCTCTTAGACGAATTACTCCGGTCGTGGTTTCTTCCGTTCCACCTTTCACTGTCTTCAGCTGCTTTTGGCGTTTGCTATGTAGGGTTCCGACTAGATCTGCACCGTCATCAAGAGTTATAGACGGCTTGTAATCCAACGCGTTTTCTATACACTTGTAGTATTCCTCCGTATTCTGTCCTCTCCAAGCAAAAACATGAACGCCACTATCAGCCAAAGCAGCAGCGACATCATCCTGGGTTGAAAGAGGGTTGGAACCGCACAAAGCAATGTTGGCGCCGCCGGCGATCAAAGCCTTCACCAGAACAGCTGTTTCCTTCGTCACGTGGAGGCAAGCGCCTAAAGTTAAACCTTTAAAGGGTTTTTCTTTTTCTAACCGGTTTTTTATCAGTTTAAGCACGGGCATGTGGCTTGTTGCCCATTCGATTTGCAAATGACCTTGAGGTGCTAGACTTTTATCTTTAACTAGGAATTCTTCCATGATTATCCCTTCTTTTCAGAACAATGTAATCTTCAACCTATTTAGAATTTTCTTCCAAATCCGAAATCTTTACCGGAAAAAGTTTTAAGTGCAACATGCCCAAGCTTAGAGTAAGAAGGTTGAATAATGAAGGAACCTTTCTCCAGATTCATCGAAGCCAAATTAGGCCCAAGAACTTTACTGATTACGACAGGATTGCCTGGAACATGGAAAACGGAAACCTCGGAGGAAACCTCGAAAATCAAAGGATACACCATACTTCGAAGCGACATAATACGCTTGGAGGTTCTGAAGAACGAAGATGTTTTCGACGCAAAAGTCGCAGGAAACATGAATAAGCGCCTTTCCGTCTACGATGAAGTCTTCCGCAGAGCGGATGTCCTAGCTCAGGAGGGTACACAAGGAATTATTTTGGACGCCACGTTTGTTACCCAAGATTTAAGGCGGCGGGCAGCGGAAATCGCGGCAAAACATGGCATGACTTTCGTGATTTTGCAGACAAGTTGCCCTGAAGAAGTCTCGGTTTCCAGAATTCAGCGGCGCACCAAAGAAAACTATGAATCAAACGCGCTAACGGTAGACGCCTATCTGGCTAACAAGAAAAAGTTTGAACCCGTAGACGTCGTGGACCTAAAGAAAACTTTTCCGAAACTCAAAATACTACACTTAACCGTTGACACATGCCACGATAACCCTAAAGACTGGTACGTTATTGGAATGGAAAAAGCTTAACAGGATCCCGTAGCAGATGATCATCGATCTGCACATCCACTCCAGCGCTTCAGACGGAAAGCTGGGCGTTCAGAAAATTTTTAGTGAAGCAAAAAACCGAAACATCAATCTAATGGCGATCACCGATCACGACTCGATTGTTTGTCAAACTCAAGCCATTGCTGCAGCCAAGAAAGAAGGAATCCGCTATGTCACTGGAGTCGAACTGAACGTAACCTTCGCACACCCCAAATATCATGATGGCAAACCGGTTTCACTGGATTTCCTAGGCTACCAGTTTAATCCCAGCAACAAAGCGTTGGAAAGCAAGCTTGAAACAATGGCAAAATACAGGGAAGAAAGGGCCGCAAAAATCCTTGACAACCTAAACAAGGAATTCAAAAAGGAAAACATCCAAGCGTTAACAAATAGCGACCTAAGAAAGATCGAGGATTCCGTTGACGGCGTGCTTGGCAGACCCCACATCGCAGATTACTTGGTTAAGAAAAACATAGTTAAAACACGGCAGGAAGCATTCGACAGGTACCTTGTCAAGTGTGATGTGCCCAAGTACCCGCTTTACTTGGAAGAAGCCTCAAAACTTGTTAGAGACGCAGGCGGAATGTTGGTTTTGGCTCACCCTAACGATCCCCATGGAACTTCGCTAGTTGCATTAACGAAATCGGTGGTGGAGCAAACGGGCATAATCCAGGAAAAAATGCTGCCGCGCATAGACGGAGTCGAATGCTGGCACTCAAGAAACTCTGAGGAAACAACAAGCTGTTACGTTGCGTTCGCAAAGCAACATGGGTTAAAGATGACGGGTGGAAGCGACTGCCATCAGAAACCAATCATCATGGGCACAGTTAAGATTCCCACTTGGGTAGCTGGGCAGTTCGCTTAAGGAGCTACATTTTTTTCGCGTACTCAGCTGCTAGCTTGAAGTATGCTTGGGCTTCTTTGGCTGCACCTGCCTTTTCTTTGTTGCTGACGCTTGGGTCGTCAAGCTTGAAGCTGATAACTTTGCCGCGGACATACGCCCTGTAACATTTGTAGAACGGAAGCACCTTTGTCAATTCCTGGTCTTTTGAGTAGGCAATGTATCTTTCTACAAGGTAATCGGCCAAGTCGGATCTCTGTTGGAAGTCAAGATCCATGGCTAAGAAGGCGACGTCTGAAGCTACGTCTGAGTACCTGAAGCGATCGTTGAATTCTATTGCATCAAAGATGCAGATTTTGTCAGTTATGAATATGTTTCCCGAATGCAAATCACCGTGGCAATCCCTAATCTTGCCACGTTTTACTCTGTCTTCGAAGAGTGCCTTATTCGATTTCACAAATTTGTTAACTTTTTCCTCGAGTAACTCGTACTCTGCCCCTGGGATAGTTTGGTTTTTGTACTTCTCGGTTTGAGTGAAATTTTCGTCCCAGTTAACCTTGATAATCTTGAGAGAACCGAACTCATTTATCGCACCGCTGGATTGGGCGTTTTGATGAAACATGGCGATTATTTTTGCCAATTCATCAATTACTTTGCTTCCCACTTTGTTCTTGCTTAGGAGCCTCGTCATGATTGCTTCTTGAGGTAAACGCTTCATTTTTAAGGCGTATTCTATTGTTTCGCCGTCGCCTTCTATCTTAATTGTGTTTGATTTGTTAATGGGCACAACTTTTAGGTAAATTTCTGGGCAAAGGCGCCTGTTCAGGTCTAATTCTTTTTGGCAAAAAAATTGACGTTTTTGCAGCGTCGAAAAGTCCAGAAACCCAAAGTTTACGGCTTTCTTCACTTTGTAAACGAATTCTTTGGTCAAGAAGACGAACGAAATGTGAGTTTGGATGAGCTCTATTTTGCCCGTGTCTTCCGGGTAAGCTTCGGCGGTAAGTAAGGCGTCGACTACTCGATTTTGGGTTTGCAATGTAAGGTTCTTCCTCTGGACTTAATATTCAGTCAGCTGTCCAATAAATGTAGAGCAGCTTTTTTATGGTAGCTTGCTTAATACAGTAAAAGTGGATGTAAATGGAGAAGGAAAGTTCGGTCGAGGACCTGAAAAAAGTACTCTTAGTGCAGGGTTATTCCGCGGGGGCTGTGGAGCAAATACTCAAGTGGTTTTCTTAGCCGCTTGAAATCCTTTTACATAATCTAGAACTTCATCCGCCTGCTCTTTCGAAATGTGCTTGCCGCTGAGAGATTTCACGAGGTCAGACACTTTGGCTAAAGCATGCACTTTAAAGCCCAAAGTCTCCAATTTCTCCTTCCCCCCTTGCTCCCGGTTAACGACGACAAGCAAATGGTTTACGACGCCGCCGAGTTCCTGGAGAGGTTTGATTCCTTCAATTTTAGAAATCCCTTCGCTTATGACGTCGTCGAAAAAGAGGATCCTGTCGCCTTTTTCAACGTCTGCGCCGGCGATTCTACCCGTTACCCCGTAAGCTTTTTCTTCTTTTCTCACGATAATGCAAGGCAGATTGAGTTTGCAGGCGATGCTCGGGGCCATCAACGCTCCTTTTAGCTCAATGGAAGCCAACTTGTCTATTTCGTCAGCAACCACTATCTTGGTGGCCTGCTCAGCAACCGCATCTGCTACAATGCACAGTTTTTGGGGCGCAGATAAGAGACGGGCAAGGTCAATGTAGTATGGGCTTGTTGCTCCAGACTTAATTTTGAAGCTGCCAAATTTTAGGCATCCTGAAAGGTAGAGAGCATTAGCCAATTTTTCAGTAGTTGACATATCTTTTGTCCCTGTTGTGAATGTAAAAATGCAAATTTAACCCTTTACCACCAAATAAAGGCACACAAGTTAAGCAACAAGATCAGCAATGTCTACGCTGTGTTCATAAATCTGCCTTAGAAAAGATGCCGCCGCCAAAATCTGAGGCATCAAATCCACCGATGAGCTCTTCGCAACTCTTTCGATGCTTGACGAGGTTGCATCGATTTTCTCTCGTAAGCTACGTACGCTCGCTGCCAAAGAGATATCCTTGGTCACAAAAGATTTCAATGCTTGTTCATGGGCATCATAACAAAGAGTCTCTAGTTCAACGAGCAAGTTTTGCAGTTCACCTGAAAACCTGAGCCCGTTCAGAGCTATGGTTTTTGCTGCGACCTGAACACATGCGTCGCCTATGCCTTCAATTAAGCTCGCGGCCAAACGGTAATCTAAACATTCAATCGGGGTTATACCTAGCTTCTCGTTTAAGCGCGGATTCTGAATTATCGTCCGCAAAATCCTTACAAGCAAAAAATACAGCCTGTTGCTTTCATCATCCCGTGCAATGACGTTATTCGCTAACTCCACGTCTCCGTAGACGAAGGAGTTTGCTGCATCACGAATCATCCCTGCGACGATGGCGTAGTTGCGTTGAAGAATTTTTTCTGGCGAAGTGGAAGGTTGTTGCTGCATTAAACTGTGAAGCGAAATCTTTGAGCTAGTTTCCTCAAAAATCTCTAAACCAGACAAGGAGCTGGCAGTCGACTTAACTACACTTCTTGCCGCAGAGTCGATTCGGTCTCTTGCTTCAATATTGATGGTGTCGTAGCCCAGAAGGTAACGACCCACGATCTCGCGACCAAGGTTGGGGCCGACAGTCAAAGAGACAGTCCGGGCAGGAGGTTCTACATTATACTCGGGGTCCACAACAAGTTTGCCATCGCTGGTTACATCTAAACAGACCAAAGTTCCCTTTTTGAGTCCTTTCTTCTTAGCCCATTCTCTGGGTAAGCAAACAAAAAACGTGCCAGTTGGTGTTTGCTGAATCTTGCGTAGATCAGCCATAGAGATACCTCAATCTAGATATAACACATCTAAACCACGGGTCACTTATATAAATTAAATTGGTTTCGACTAATCAACAGCTGAATATTTGAAAAGCCCCGTTTAGCCACGCAACGTTTTCGTCAAGTAAAAAGAAGGGGAGCTAAGCCCACGAAACTGCAACCAATGAAAAACAGTAAATAAGTCATAGGCATAGAGGGTAAGCATAAAGTTGCCCAAGAAGATGATAAGTGAAACAAAATGAGCGACCAGGAAAAACTTCAAAGAGCAATTCAGGCAACGATCGCAGCCGGGTACCAGTTAAACAGCGAGGCATTCGAGTTTCTGAGTCAGATCGCGGATACAACAAATCCAGTTGATATTATGGACTTAGCGCTTCAAAGGATTGCGAACCTGCAAGAGAAACCATTTTTCATAGACAAAGCTTTCTTGGAGACTCTGCTGCAACAACCAACGGTTCCAACAGCCCCTGCCAGCGAGCCCGAGCTACAGTCAATTACCATGAAACAACCAGCTCCGCCGGAAACAGATCAAACTGGCGCAGAAGAAAGCGCTGTTTTTTATCCCTATGCCAAGGACATGAAATCTGAAATTGCAATTCTGGAAGATGCAACCGGCAAACTCAGCTCCAACGGCACCATTGAAGAGTACTTCCTGTATTTTCAAGACAGGTTTAGGCGTATCGAACGTTTGCTTAGGCAAAGAATCGACGTTAAAGCTGCAACCCCTATACTTGAAGCTCTTAAATCACAGGCCAAAACTAAACTCAAAATAATCTGCATGGTAACTGAGAAAAGAGATTCAAAAAATCACATCGTTCTCTCAGTTGAAGACCTGCAAGGAACCGCAACCGTTTTGGTGCCCCAAAAAGCCCCCGAAGATGTTCGCAAAAAAGCACTCATGCTTATGCCTGACCAAGTTGTCTGCTTAGCAGTAATCAAAACGCGAACAAATCTTTTTCTCGTCGAAGACATCATTTTTCCAGAAATCGGCAGAAAAACCCAACAAAGAGCGCAAGAACCCATCTATGCTGTGTTAACGTCGGATTTGCATATCGGCAGTAACAAGTTCGAAAAGGAAGCCTTCAAACGATTCATAATGTGGCTTAGAGGCAAATATGGGAACGAGCAAATGAAGGAGATAGCGGGTAAAGTAAAGTACCTTTTGATTGCAGGTGACATAGTTGACGGCGTAGGGGTGTATCCTGGCCAAGAAAAAGAATTATCGATAAGGGACGTCCATAAACAATACGACTTCGCGTTCAAGTATATTTCAAAGATTCCTAATTACATTGAAGTAGTTATTTCCCCAGGTAATCACGATGCTGCTCGCAAAGCCCTACCTCAACCAGCCATACCTGAAGGCTACTTAAGGGGAATGCAAGGGAAAAGCAACATCCGCTCAGTCGGAAGCCCATGTCTGTTGAGCCTGCACGGCGTGGAAGTTTTGATGTATCATGGTCGAAGCTTAGACGACATCATTGGCGTGGTGCCCGGGATGGATCACGATCACCCCGAAAAGGCGATGAGGCTGCTCATGCAAAGCCGTCATTTGGCACCTTCCTACGGAGGAAAAACCTTGCTTTCTCCCGAAAACCGTGATTACCTCGTGATTGACCGAGTACCAGACATCTTCCATGCAGGTCACATCCACGTGTTGGGTTACTGCAATTACCGGGGGGTTCTTGTGGTGAATTCAGGGGGTTGGCAAAAACAAACCGATTACATGGAAAAATTAGGGTTGGTTCCCACACCGGGAAAGGTTCCCGTGGTAAACCTTCAAACACTTGAAACTACAATACTCTCCTTTCTCTGAATAGTTCGTTCCACTACGACTCAGGTATGTTCTTGCGGGAAGCTTGTGGCGAATAATTGATTAATTGGCTAAAGCGAGCGTCATCTGTGAACACATCTCGAATAAGACCTCTTGAAATTTCAAGTCTGATCTTCTTGGTTCTGCCGTACCTCCCCATACTGACAACTTTGGCGTTGACAAGGCCCATCGAATCAAGTTCATTAATCAGTGTGCCTAGCCGACGCTGAGTCAGAAGGCCAGCGCCAAATTCCCCGCACAACTCATTATAGACGTCGTATATTTCGCCCGTGGTAGCGCTTGGCTTGTTCAGGTGAAAAACGCTTAGAAGCACGAGTTTTGAGTGTAGCGTTAAGTTTTGGATGGCCTCAACGACGCGGTTATGTTCAATGTGCTTTTCAGCTAGACGCACATGCTCCTCCGTAATGGTGCTGGCGCCTTGACGTTCAGCAACTTCTCCCGCAACACGCAACAGGTCCAAAGCGCGGCGTGCATCGCCATGCTCTGCAGCAGCTAAAGCCGAGCAAACACTTAATGCTGGCTCAGACAAAACACCTTCCTTGAAAGAAAGCTTGGAACGTTCAGAGAGTATGTTCCTGAGTTCCGCCGCGTCGTAGGGTCTGAAAACTAGTTCTTCCTCGCTGAGGGAGCTGAAAACTCTGGGATCCAAGAACTCCTTTAACCTTAAGTCATTTGAAATGCCGATTATCGAAACTTTGCTCTTGGATAGCGTTTCATTTATTCTGGTCAGCTCGTACATGAAAGCGTCTCCTCGATCTTTTATCAATGCATCTATTTCATCAAGCACAATAATGAAAATGGTTCGGGAAGAATCAAGGCCAGCTCTAAACCTGTCAAATACTTCTCCAACTGACAAGCCAGTAAATGGGACGGTCATGCCGACGCTTTGACTTAGGTTTGCGAAGACTCTGTATTCCGAACCTGTCATTCGGCAGTTAATGTAACAGAATTTTACTTTGGAACCGTACTCCTTTGCCTTGAATTCAAGATGGCTTAAAACATATTTTGTTACCGCTGTTTTACCAGTTCCTGTTTTTCCATAGATAAAAATGTTGGAGCACCGTGCATCCTTCAGAACTGGAGCGACAGTTTGCCCAAGGAGCCTTATTTGTTCTTCTCTATGGGGAAGCTTGTCAGGAACATAATCGTGCCTAAGCACTTCTCGATCCTTAAACAGTTTAATCCCATTGACGAAGCTTTCGAACACTTCATCTAATACATTCGGATTCGCCACTCTTCCCACTCCCAAAATTTCAGAGGTACAACCGATATTTCGAGTGGAGCAGATAAAGGATGCAGTACAAAAAACTAATTGTGAAACACAATATTCCTAAAAATCGATGAATACTTAGCATGATAAGCAAGCAAATCTACAGGTACACACACCCCAAAGGTTCTACTGGAAAAAATTTAAGAAATAAAAGAAAAACAAATAATAACATTATTTATTATATATACTCTGAGTTGTTAGTAACAAATTAGTATATTAAAAATATTGATCTATGATTTTAGATAAGAAATCTGAAAATTTTTTTGCAAGAATTCTAAGGTTCTTTTCCTCCTTAAAGCTTCGAGAGGAAACGTAGGGGTGTCTGTGTAGAGCATTTTCCATGGAAAAACCGTGCATCAAAAGCAAAACTTGACTTTTTGCTAGGGTGACTTTAAGAATTTTCGTTCACAAAGTTTCCTAGGGAACGCCTTTGTTTCACAAATTTGGTTTTCCGTTCACAAAAGAGTGAATACATGTGAAGTAGCCATGAATTTGTCGCTTATTTGCCTCTATTTTAACTGGAATTACCTTGTTTCTGTCTTTTTACAGTGAACAAGCCACCCCTATACTTCCTCTGGAAAAGCAGGACTGAGCAATAAGAGCAATCTTCCAGCTATTCCAATTTCATGTGAAGGCAGTTATGCTGAATGAGATGAAAACACGACACCTTTTACGAAAACAAGCCTTCTACTAGGTTTTTCTTTTTACCGCTTTCACCATAACAGCTATAAGGTGTGAAGTGTAGAGGTGTGAACCCTAAGGTGCACGCCTGATGCCAGCTCGGAAAATGCGCGTGGAGCTGTTCGACAACGATGGCAACCGATACACCATCGCTTTTGAGGGTCAAGTGACCCGAGATAAAGCTCTACGGCTGTTGGACCTAGTAGAACTGCTAGGCGGCGCGCCAGGCGAAAACCCAGCCTCAAACTCAAATTCTGCTTTAACAAACGGTCTTCTTTCACGTTTTGACAAAGTTCAAGTTGTGATTCAGAAAAGTTTTCCGTTGATTTGGTTTTCTTCCAAGGATATCCAGTCGGTTTATGAGCAGGAACTTAAAGAGCCGATAGGGCTAAGCACCGTGTCCACTTACCTTTCAAGAATGTCGAGCAAGGGCATGTTATTGAGGACGGGAGGACCGAACAATCTCAAGTACAGAACCGCCCCTAACATTCCGCAAGCAAGCATAAAACAACTCCTCAAGTAAACGCAAATGGAAAAAACATTTAGGTTGGCTGGGCGTTTTCAGTTTTCTTCAACAGCTTTTCCATTTCCGCTTTAATGGTGTACCTGAACGGTATTTTTCCTGTTTCCCTCTCGACGTAGCCACCTTCATAGAGTTTCTTCATCAGTCTTGCTGTATGCTCTCTGCTTAGGTGTACCTCTTCTTTGATTTCGGGCGCTGTTTTAGGTCCCTCAGAAGACAACTTTTCTAGCACCGCTATCTCTGTTTCTGTCAGAGCACCCATCGCCTTATCACGCCTGATAGGCATAACCGGCATAAGCGGTTCAGATTGGATTTCGGAAGCAGTTGTCATTTTTTGAATTTGCTCTTCAAACCCTGCGATCCTTACCTTAACTGCTTCTTGAGCCACTTCAATATCCCGAATCTTCGTCTCTAAGTCAGTCAAACCGGACAAGATGCTAGTGCTGGTCTGTTTAAGACTCTGTGAGACAATGCTAATTTGACCATCAATTGGCATCAACTTCTTTTCTAACATTTCTGCTTTTTTGAGGCCTTCATCAGCTCTGGCAAAATTACCTTCAATCTTGAAGGCGACAATATCTAATTTTTCAGCTTCACGCTTAAGCTCCCTGTGAAAGCTCGTAACAATGTCTTGAACAGTGTTCTTAGCTTTCTCGTACTCCCTTTGGGCCTTGCGTACTTGACTGTAATATTCTAATGAAGTTGCAACTGTACCTATGGCCAAAACTGCCAAAATTACCAAAGTGGAGTCAATCGTGATTTGCCATCTCTGTGACGCATGCGTGACTTGACCATTGCATCACACATCACAGTTATCCATGGACTTTTTAAGGTTTTTGGTAACGTGATCACGTATTAACTATGACGTCACACATCACAATCTATTATACTTCAGGTTGCTTACGTAGAAGCCTTTTGGATCTCCACAATTTGAGCTTTTTTTCTGTAATTGAGCTTATTATGCCTCGTTTCGTTGGGCTTGTTTAGTCTTGTTCTTGTAGTCCAAAAACTGTCGATCTAAACCGTGATTTGTGACGTCACAATAAGCCTTCTGATGGATTAGAGAGCCGTTTAAGGCTTGTTTCGATCTCCTGGCGTATGATTTCTATCACTTTTTGATGGTCTTTTAGTGCTTCTTCCTTGCCTGGCATGTTCTGGTGTGCCTCCACATATTCGTGCAGCTTATTGGCGATTTCGAGATATGGGTCAAGAGTTGAGCTCTCAAACACACCTAAATACCCTAGGAGTAGTACGGTGTAGATCGATTTTATTACATTTTCTTTAGACTGTTGTAGCGTCCTGTTAAAGGATCCCCGACTTATTTTAGCCTTTGTTAGCCTTAAATTGGCTTTTTCATCGTATTTTAGATCTTTGCCTGCTAAATTTTCGGCTAATACATCTATTAATAATGTTTCGAGCTGTGTTTTCGTTAATTGGCTATTTTTACTGAGTATTTGTACAATAGGGTCACTTAGAGCCCCGTTTAGCCACGCTTGAACGCTGTCTTTTAGTTTCAAACTTCATGCTCCCCCGTATATCTCTATGAATACAATTTTGTATACTAGCTCACGTTTTTAAGGCTTATTGGATTAAAAACGCAGAACCTTTGTGGTAAAAGGCTATAAACATGGCTGTAACAGCTAAATAAAGCAATGGCAGAGGCTATTTTTTTAACTTAGTCCTGAAAACTGCTTATTAATTAGAAAGAGGCAAAGATATTCAAGCTGCAGAGTCCCTTCGATAGGACCTTAAACAAGAACTTGTGGTTTATGGACTTGCCGCGGTGATCAATTCGGAGCGTTAGATTTCTGGATTCAACTCACTCCTCTTCATCCTTTTGAGATTTCCAAGAAAGTTTTCAATAGCCAGCTGCATGGCGAGGTGTGACGTCATTAATCACGCGCGTCACTGTGATTTCTTCATAAGATGTGTAAGATCACAGGTTGTGATGATCTTGTGATTCGCTTGTGATTTTTAGAGAATTTTGCAAGTTGGCCGTTAGAGACGCTCTGAGGCTTCTTTTAGTTTGTCGAAAAGTTCAGGTCTTAGGTCCCTCAAGGTTGGAATGAACGTCTCTGCGCTTCTGAGGTCGCTGTAATCCACTTCGCATATCAAGAAGTCTTCTTCGTCATACTTTGCCTTTGCTAAAACGTCTCCGTTTGGGCTAACAAGTCTACTTCCTCCCCAGAATTGCAAACCATCCTGAACACCCGCAAGGTTCACATAAGCTACATAAGCGGTGTTTTCGATTGCTCTCGCACAAGTTAACGTTTCAAAGTAACTTCTACGAACAGCAGGAGAGGCGGAAATACAAACAATTAATTGCGCGCCCTTCAAGCGAATTAATCTGAGTACCTCTGGGAAAAAAATATCGTAACAAATGCATAATCCCACGTTACCAAGGTCTGTTTGGAATGCCGCTGTCTGGTAGCCTGGCCGGAAGTATCTTTTTTCTTCAAAAACGCTGTGGGTTGGCAAGTACATTTTACGGTATTTGCCTATTAGGCCTTTTGGGCCTACAAAGACGGCGGTGTTGAAGACTGTTGCTTGGGTTTTCTCGCTTAACTCAGGCATCCCAAAAATGAGGTGCATCCCTGTCTTCTTAGCCAACGCTTCCGCCTTTTCAACGGTCGGTCCGGGAACGGTCTCTGCCACCTCGTAGAACTGGTCGTGAACAACATATCCAGTTAACGACATTTCTGGGAAAATAGTCAGCTCTGCCCCTTGTTGTTTGGCGGTGACTGTCAGTTTCTCAATTTTCTGAAAGTTCGCTTCTTTGTCCTCTCGTTTGCTGCTTATTTGTGCAAGGGCAATTTTTATTTTGTCTTTCATTTGCTTTTCCCTTTTAATAGGTGTGTCTAGGAAGCCTAAAATCTATTCCCACTGTTCTGTAGCCGATTTTAGGCGCAATCGGCATTCTTCTTTTGTGCTCATTACTGAGCCATCTCCGCTTAACTGCTTCTGCGAGGGTTTTTTCAATGTTCAGTTGCTCAGAAATCTCTTTAGGGGTCATGAAACGCTCTAGGCCGTAGAGGATAAGGTCTAAGGTTTCGTATTTGATGCCGAGTTCCGTCTCCGCCATCTGGGCAGGCCAAAGAGCTGGGGTCGACGGTTTTGACGCAAGCTCTTCTGGAATTCCTATGTGAATGGCAAGCTTGCGAACTTGGGTCTTGTACAGGTCCATGATTGGCGTTATGTCCGAGGCTGCGTCTCCCCATTTGGTAAAGTAACCCATCATCGTTTCCGATTTATCTGAGCTGCCACAGACGATCTTATTGAACTTGTTCGCGTAATAATAGAGATAAATCATTCTGGTTCTTGCCTTGATGTTTCCCTTGCAGAGCCTGTCTTTGGGATCGAATACTGGGATCTGCTTGTAGAAACATTCCGTGACCTTTGTTATGTCACAGGTACTGGTTTCCAGTTGAAATTGATCGGCTACGGCCTTTGCGTCTTCAATGTCCTTTTGGCTGAAGTTTTCTTCTTCGGGAAGCATTAGGGCCAAGACGTTCTTTCCACCTACTGCAAGGCTTGAAAGCGCGGCTATTGTGGCACTGTCGATTCCGCCCGATAAGCCGAGAACTATTCCTTTAGATCCTGCGTTTTCAACGTATTCTTTGATGAAGCGGCAAATTCTTTTTTGGGTTTCCGAAAAGTCAATGTTGAAGACAGAAGGCGCCAGTTTCAATCGGCTTCACGCAGACCTATATTCTTGGTTTGTAGGCAAGTATTTAAGGACAAGGATAAATATTACTCAACATCATCGTCGATTTGAAGGCTGTTGTAGTTGGGTCGAAGAAGGAAAAAAGTTGTTCATATTCCCAAGAAGCGTTTGCCAAAGTTCTTTTCCTGTCCCAGATGTGGAAAGGAAACCGTTAAAGTTGAAATTTCTAGAGAAGACGGCGGTCACGCAGTTGCCCAATGTAGTAGTTGCGGTCTTAAAGAAGAGTTTCCAGTTAAACCAGCTCAAGGCGAAGTTGACGTTTACTGCATGCTAACCGACCGAGTTTACGGTTCCGGCAAGAGAGCGCCATTACCGAACTTAAAGAAAGAGTAATTGAAGGATTATTGGCATGCTAGGGCCTACCGAAAAATACTTGCTTGAAAAAATGAAAACCGAAGGCTCCATCCACCTAACACTTATTGACCCTGAAAAAGTGACAGCCCAAGATGCCTCACGCATCGCTGAAAACTCCAAAAACAGCGGAACAGCCGCCATCATGATTGGAGGCTCAACATTTATTTCTCAGACGCATCTCGACGACGTCGTCAAAGCTATCAAATCACGCGTAACTCTCCCCACAATACTTTTCCCAAATAACGTAACAGGCATTAGCAGCCATGCAGACGCAATATGGTTCATGTCACTTCTAAACTCGGTTGACCCCTATTTTCTCATCGGCGCGCAAATACTTGGTGCACCACTTGTCAAAAAATACCATTTAGAACCCTTATCCATGGGATACATAATTGTCGGTGAAGGCGGAACGGCTGGCATCGTAGGAAAAGCAATCTCCGTGCCTTACAACAAGCCGGAACTTGCTGCAGCCCATGCGCTGGCGGGCCAATATCTAGGTATGCGGTTCGTTTATCTTGAGGGCGGTTCGGGCGCGAAAGACCCAGTACCTCCAGAGATGATTCATGCAGTGAAGCATGTACTTGAAATCCCCCTTATCGTTGGCGGAGGAATTAGAACCAAGGAGCAAGCAGTAGCTGCCGCCTCCGCAGGAGCCGACATCATAGTAACGGGGAACGTTACAGAGACGTCCGGTTCTAAGCAAAAAGTCGCTGAAATCATCGCGGCAATTAAAAACATCAAAGCTTAATTATGCACCGTTTTGTTTCTGGCTTTTGCGTCTAATTTTTAGAAAAGCAAAATAAACCATCACTGTATATCTTGCCTTGGGAGCTGCGCTTTGAACATCAGCAAGGGCTATCTAAACTACGTTGACTCATTGGAAAACGAGCTAAAGCACTTGTATGCAATAAGCGACAGCGCAAGATCTGAAGGCTTGGACCCAGCCTTGAAGACAGAATGTATTATTGCCCAAGACATCGCTGATTTGGTGGAGGGACTTGTTGGACCGAAGCAAGTGGCACTGAGCATCAGGGAATTAAGCACTAAGATGCAAAGAGAGGAGATAGCCTTCAAAGTGGCCGAGGAAATCGTCCTGGGCAAATTCGGCACAACAGACCCTGAGAAGCTGGCTGAACAAGCGATAAGGACAGCTCTTGCAATTTTCACTGAGGGCTTAACAGCTGCGCCGATTCAAGGCATCGCTCAAGTAAAAATAAAAACCAACGCCGACAGAACCCGATACTTGGCAATATACTTCGCAGGCCCGATAAGGTCAGCGGGCGGAACAGACCAAGCGTTAACTTTGGTTGTAGGCGACTTCGTCAGACAACAGTTAGGGTTGGATAGGTACAAGCCCACGGAGGAAGAAGTTGCCCGTTTCACTGAAGAACTTAGGCTCTATGAACGATCCGTAGGCCGTTTTCAATACCACATTCCTGACGACGAATTAAAGAAAGCGCTTTACCTGATTCCGGTGGAATGCACGGGCACCGAATCCGACCCAGTTGAAGTTTCCTCATACCGAAACCTTCCCAGAGTTGAAACAAACCGTGTAAGAGGTGGTGCGCTTAGGGTTGTTAACGACGGCATTGTGGGGCGTGCCCAAAAAGTCCACGTGATTATCAAGAAGATAGGTTTTCAGGGTTGGGATTGGCTCAAAGAGTTCAAGAAGAAGTCAGAGAAGAAGTCAGGCGGCTTCATGGATGACGTGATAGCCGGGCGGCCGATATTTGCTTTCCCCTCAAGACGCGGCGGCTTTAGGCTGCGGTATGGCAGGTCACGGAACACAGGGTTGTCAGCCGTCGGCATTCATCCCGCAACTATGCTTGTGCTTGAAAACTTTCTGGCAGCAGGCACGCAGATGCGTCTGGAGCTTCCCGGCAAAGGCTGCGTTACCCTTCCAGTGGACTCGATCGAACCTCCCGTTGTTCTGCTTAAAGATAATTCAGTTGTAAGGGTTTCAATTCAGAATTTTGCGGAAGTTAAGGGCAAAATCCAGAAAATACTATTCTTAGGCGACATCCTCATCAGTTTCGGCGACTTCCTCTACTCAAACAAGAGCCTTCCTCCTTCAGGGTACGTTGAGGAATGGTGGAATAAGGATCTCCAGAGCCAAATCGCAAATAAATTCGTCTCTGACATCCGGAAAGCAGCTGACGCCGCTCAGATTTCCGTGGAAAAAATCAAGGGGTTCCTCGAAGATCCCTTCAGCAACAAACCAACCGCTAAAGAAGCCATTCTTCTCAGCATACACCTTGGTGTTCCTTTGCACCCCAGTGCCACTTTTTTTTGGTCAAGTTTATCCAATGCTCAAGAGGTTGAAGAGCTGAGAAGCTGGTTGGATTCCTCAGAAGTGACGAAGTACGAGGATGTTGTCTGCAGGATTGCGGGGGAAAATAACCAAGATGTCGTGGCACTGTTAAGGAAGATCTTTGCTCCACACAAAATCATTAAGGGCAAAATTAGTATGGAAGGAGAAGACGCTGCGGCTTTCGCATTCAGCCTCGGTTACGGCGCCAGCAGAATGATTGATGCTGCCGAACCCCTGAGTGTGACAGAAGCAATCAGCAGGCTTTCGGGGGTGCAAGTTAAGGAAAAGGCACCAACTTACGTCGGCGGACGCATGGGGCGCCCTGAAAAGGCTAAAAGGCGCGAGATGAAGCCTCTTGTTCACGTTCTTTTCCCCGTAAGCTTAGCGGGCGGCACACACAGAGATCTTTTGGAAGCGGCAAAGCAAGAGCATGTGTTCGTTGAAATGGTAAGGCGTAAGTGCCTCAACTGTAAAAGTTACACTCGCAGGATAAAATGTCCGAGCTGCGGCAGCGAAACTATAGAGGAGAAATGCTGTCCACGATGCGGAAAAGCATTGAAAGATAACCCCTGTCCAACCTGCAAAGCAGACCCTATCTTTTACCAGCGTCAGTCAGTTAACTTCAAAGAGTTGGTTGATGACGCTTGCAAATCGCTTGGTTATTCCGCTCCAAAACTTTTGAGGGGCGTTAAAGGATTAACGAACCTGAATAAGACTCCTGAAATTGTCGAGAAGGGGATTTTGAGGGCAAAGTACGAGTTGTCGGTTTACAAGGATGGGACAATCCGTTTTGACGGCACAAATGCTCCACTCACCCATTTTACTCCCAAGGAAGTTGGGATTTCCATTGAAAAAATAAGGCAGCTAGGATATAGCTACGACACTCATGGGTTCCCCTTGACTAACGCTAACCAGGTCTGTGAACTCAAAGTCCAGGACGTGGTAATTCCGTGGAAAGCTGGAGAATACTTCCTTCAAATTGCAGCTTTCATCGATGACCTGCTAGTCAGAGTCTACAAGCTTCCCCCTTACTACAGCGTCAAGAAGCCTGAAGACCTTGTTGGCCACCTCATTTTCGGTTTAGCTCCGCACACATGCGCATGCATTCTGGGGCGTGTTGTCGGCTTCACCGATCGCAACGTGATTTATGCACATCCCATTTGGCACTCGGCCAAGCGTCGTGACTGCGATGGGGATGAAGACGCGATTATGTTGGCGCTAGATACGCTTCTGAATTTTTCTCGCGTTTACTTGCCAGCTCAAATAGGAGGAATCATGGATGCTCCGATACTGCTAATTCCGTTTGTCAATACCAAAGAGGTGCAGAGGCAAGCTCACGATTTCGACGTTGACCAGACTTACCCAGTGGAGTTCTACTTGAAAACTTGGGATAAAGGCGAGGCTGGACCCGTTAGCTCCATTATGGATGTCATTAGCCATAGGCTTGGAACTGAAGCCCAGTTCGAAGGTTTCCAGTACACGACTCCTGTGACCAACATAAACGTGGGGAACGCCAACAGCTCATACAAAGAATTCAAGTCGATGGCAGATAAACTTAACAAGCAATTGGAGTTAGGGGAAAGAATTGATGCTGTAGACGTTAAACGTGTAGCGTTAAAAGTGTTGACCACTCACCTTATCAGAGACATAGCTGGCAACCTGCGAGCTTTCTCAACCCAGTCTTTCAGGTGCAAATCATGCAACAAAAAATTTCGTCGATTGCCCCTTAAAGGTAAATGTCCCTTCTGCGGCGGAAAGTTAACTCTTACCGTATACCAAGGCAACATAGAGAAGTATCTGGTCGCGGCACAGCAACTTGTTGACAAGTACGGCTTACCCACCTACTATACCCAGCGCATGGTCCTCATAAAAGAAGAAATAGCATCCATGTTTGACAACAAAAAGCCGAAGCAAGCCAAACTTTTCGATTTCAGTAGCTAAAGCTTTTCAATCTAAACAGCGGAGTATTCTACCGGTGACTCTTTGCATCCCAACGCTTACTTGAGAAACACGAGAAACATGAAGAATGGTCTTAGGGCAAGAAGCAAAATTCTTGAAACTCTCGAAGACAAGCCATGCGATGCTCCGAGAATAGCCAAGACCACATCTCTTTCCTACAAAGTTGTAATTCATCATCTATCTCTTCTTAAAAACGAAGGCATCGTAACCCGAAACGGACGCAGACCCTACAATTGGGCTGCTACTGGCTTAGGGCAGAAGCGGCTGCAGGGTTAAAATTTGCATTGGCATGGGGTTTGTTCGCATTTTGGGCATTTATAATTGTACTTGTTGACAGCTGCTTGCTCCAGATCGATTCCCATTATGTTTGCAAGAGAAGCAAGCCATGCAATGACGTCTGCGAACTCTTTCTCAGTGGCTTCCCTGTCGGTTCCTTTTTTCAGTTCTTCCCCTAATTCCCCGACTTCATCAACAAGCCAATTGAAAGTTCCTTCTGCTCCCCGTTCAAAGTCTCTCTTGAAGTATAGTTGACGCATCATCTGCTGGAATTCACTTATGAGCATGTGCTCCCCGAGTTTTAGTGTCTAAACAAAGCGGAGTTTAAACATTTCTAACCATCAACGAAAGTGAAGGTTTCGGATTGCCAGTCTGCGCAACATTAATTAATGGATACGGTAACATTGAGAAGGCAGGGATAGCTAGTGAGTACTAGAAGGAAAAAGAAAGACACTGGTCCAATGCCTGCAGCAAGCGCGGGTTTGCTCAGATTCTTCGAGGAAGAAACTGAAGGGATAAAAATGAGACCTGAACTGCTTGTGGTTTTTTCAGTTACACTAATTGTTCTTTCAGTGATGGCGAAAATATTCTTCCCTTAAAAGCTTTGTTTACCGTCTAGGAGCATTTGCGTGCAGAACCTCTATTCTTTGAACTGAATTCAAGTGTAGAAATATCTCGCTTCTTTCTTCTCGACTTGTAATTTGCGGGATGGGTTGCGCAATGGTTGATCTTAAAACGATAGCTTCTGCCTCAGATAGCCAGATTCCCGACGGCTCATATGTCACCGCGGCTAGTGTGCCCTCGAAACCGTAAGCTGGGTCAATGATTACCCTAATTTTCTTGCCCACGTTTCGCTCCAGCATGTGAAATATTGAAGGAGGCAAGTCTCGTTCTGACATAGCCATCGCAAACTAATACAGTAGTCAAGTTAAAGATAAAACAATTGCCCTGATGCAGCATGTTGATTTTCAGCGATGAAGCTTGGGAAAGCCTGCTTTTCCCCCGTGCGTTGACTTCTAGGTGCTAAAACATCAGCCGAATCAGCAGTCTATTGCAGAAAAAGTGTGTTTCCTGTCAAGACTTCAAGTCTACCTTGACTAAATTTTAATAAGCCTCTCCTGTTTCCTTAAGTAACTCAACCTTGAGCTGTTAACATGGACGACACAAATTCGCTTAACCGTTCCATAGACGACGCGAAGAAACATTACTCATCCATGTTTACTCTTCCGTCGCTCAAAAAAGCGCTTGTAGCTGTCGCAGTTGTGTGCTTCGTGATTGGGCTGTTGACTTATGCCGTTCCATCTCAGGGTTTAATCCGTGCCCTCCTTCTTGCTCTTTCGCTTTTTGTCCTTACGGTTATCGCGGATTTAATAGTCAGTAAACTAATTCTTAGAAACGACCCGATTTTCCTTATGCGGCGTACCCATGTGCTTTCGTTGTTCAGTTTGGTTTTCTGGCTAATCTTCATACTAATCGGCGTCGCGTTAGGTTCCCTTTTCGGTTGGCAACTGTCGGAAAAGCTCACTCTGATAGGTTTCGCCGGAATCGTAACCCTTAGAATCATAGTGTTTATGGCCACGTCTGGTGCAGATGTGTGGCGGAGGGGATTATCAGTTTTGCTCCAGCCGTCACTGTGTTTAGTTCCCTTAGTTGTCCTTTGGGCTTCAAATGGTATCCCACTTTTGCAGGTTCTGCCCTTCATAATTCTCTCTCCAGTAGTCGCATTGCTGACGGCGCTACTGTTCTTTTTTCCCATCGAGCGTTTGGGCAGGAAATACTCAATTTCCTCACTTCCCCTTTTCAAAGCCTTCATAGCCAACTGGGTAACGGGTTCCAATGCCCCTCTTGAAAAATTCTTTGAAGACATGGGTGAGGACAAGGACATCGAAGTTAACCTCTTGAAGTTTGAATCATCCAAACCTAAAGCCGCCATAATCGTTCCATGTGTGCACCCAGGGCCATTCAAGAACATCGGCAGCAGCCTCTTGCCTTCTATGATGAAGCATGAATTTCAGAGAGAATACAACTGCGAAGCTTGCACGCCGCTGGGCATATTGGGGCATGAACGCGATTTGGCATCACAAGCGCAGAACCGCAAAATCATCTCTCAAGTGATATCTTCTGCACGATTTAAGGCGTCAGCTGCTTCGGCGTCGCCTTTTGTTCGGGTTTCTCAAGGGGTGGCGTCTGCTTCATGCCAGATCTTCGGCGATACTGTCTTTCTCAGTTTTACGCTTGCTCCTGAAACAACTGAAGACCTTCCACAAGAGTTAGGCCACATTGTAAGTGAGGAAGCAGCAAAATACGGCTTAAACCACTTTATGGTGGTTAATGCTCACAACAGCATCACGGACATCGTAGAGGTCGAAGAGCATTTAGATGCTCTGCACGCTGCCGCTTCAAAATGTCTCCAAAAAGTGGTCACACAACCAACCAGCCAGTTCAGGGTCGGCGCCGCCAGCGTTTATCCTCCTGAGTTTTCTCTCAAGTCAGGAATGGGAAGCGGCGGGATCACCGCAATAGTTGTTGAGGTGCAGGAGCAGAAAACGGCCTACGTTGTTGTCGATGGAAATAACATGATTTCTCGTTTGCGAGAGAAGCTTCTTGCAGCGTTGGCTTTGGCTGGTTTCAGCGAGAGCGAAGTCTTCACCACGGATACGCATGCAGTAAGCGCAATCGTCACTGGCCGCCGAGGCTACCATCCTGTGGGCGAAGCCATGGATCAGGAACTGCTGAAACGAATTATCTGTGACGTAGCGAAGAAGGCAGCAGATAACTTGGAAGTTTCAAACGCAGGTTGCCTGCAATTGGTTGTTCCCCAAGTCAGAACTATTGGGGAAGAACGGTTGAAGTCAATGACCACGCTAGTTGACCGAGCAATTCAAAAAGTCAAGCAAACGGTAATTCCGGTCTTCGGGTTGGAAGGGCTAATCTTAATCTTGATTCTAACGTTTCTATAAATTAAATGCTGCCATTCTTTGCGACTAAAGATTAATATTGCGTGTCTACTAGTCCTTTTTTGATGGAGTTTTCTCCGAAATGTCTTATCCAAAAATTGTTGTTTCTCCCCCTGGACCCAAGGCTAGAGAGCTAGTTAAGAAGGATGAACAGTTTGTTTCTCCGTCTTACTTGCGGTATTATCCGCTTTGTATCGATTCAGCGAACGACTGCATAGTTAAAGATGTTGATGGAAACGAGTACATCGACTTTAACGCTGGCATAGCCTGCATGAACGTTGGCCACAACAACCCCCGTGTCGTGGACGCCATAAAAGCTCAGTGCAGCCGCTTCCTGCATTATTCCAACACTGACTTCTACTACAAAGAAGCAATCAACCTGGCCGAAAAGCTGTCGGAGATCACTCCTGGCGAATCCAAGAAAAAAACGTTTTTCGGCAACAGCGGCACCGAAGCCGTTGAAGCGGCAGTTAAACTTGCCAGGTGGCATACGCGAAAACCTTTGTTCATCGGTTTTGTAAGCGCTTTCCACGGTCGAACGATGGGTTCGTTAGCTTTCACCGCCAGCAAAGCGGTCCAAAGGCGATATTTCTCTCCCCTGATGCCCGGCGTAGCCCATGTTCCCTACCCATATTGCTACCGTTGCCCATTCAAGTTAACGCGTCCCAACTGCAATTATTGGTGTGCAGACTTCATCGAAGAGCAAGTTCTGCATAAGTATATGCCTCCCGAAGACGTGGCGGCTATTCTTTTTGAGCCTATCCAAGGCGAAGGCGGCTACGTGGTTCCTCCACCGGAGTTTTTCCAAAAACTCAAGAAAATCGCCAACGAATACGGGATACTTCTAATTGACGACGAAGTGCAGTCGGGCATAGGCAGAACTGGCAAATGGTTCGCCATCGAGCATTGGGGTGTTGAACCCGACATAATCAGCTGTGCCAAGGCCTTAGCTTCAGGCTTACCAATTGGCGCTGCCGTCGCCAAAGCGTCCATTATGGATTGGACCGCGGGTTCGCATGCAAGCACCTTCGGGGGAAATCCAGTGTCCTGCGCCGCCGCCCTCGCAGTCCTCAACGTCATAAAAGAAGAATGTTTGCTAGATAACGCGAAAAAGCAGGGAGATTATATTGAGAAGCGACTGGTGGATTTCGGACAAACTAATAACCTAGTAGGAGAGGTGCGCGGAAAAGGGCTGATGATCGGCGTTGAACTCGTAGAGGACAAGGAAACAAGAAAACCCGCAGCAAAGAAGGCCTTCGAGGTTATGATGCGTTCGTGGAAGCGTGGAGTAGCAGTTGTTACGTGTGGGGTTTCAACGCTTAGAATAGCTCCACCGCTTACCATACAAACAGACCTGCTAGACTCGGCATTGGATATCATTGAGGATACAATTACAGAGGTCGCGAAGGAAACTTGAGCCGATCAAGTGTGCACATTCTTGACGGTTCTACGCGGCTTTCTCTTTAGCTGGGTGCCGCAGACCAAGCACTCTTTGGATACGCAGTCAGCAGGGTATTCTCTGTGACATGCTGGGCAGTATCTTATCCACTCCAGAAGGCGTTTGATCCCGAAAGTGGCGAGCGCCAAGAATTCAACTCCCCTCTGTGTCGCAACGTTTTGGATTGAATAGTCGTCGGTAACGATTTGGGGGGCGTAGCCTTCGGTTTTCATTTCAAGTGCCAAAGCCAAAAGTTGGATGTCCGCCTTCGAAAGAAGGTATGAATCGCCGAGTTTGCTTGCAGAAACCTTGGCGTCGTCGAGAAACTTCTGGCTAGGCGCTTTGACTTTGAGTTTCCCGCTTTCGATGGCTGTCCTAAACCGCGTGGAAATCATCGAGTTTCTTTTTATTTCTTCTTCAACGCTGGGAACGGTTACTTGCTCTTCGCTTAAAGAGAATGGGTCAAAGCCCGCCAAAAAAGCAGAGGTATCCAGTATGATTATTTTTTTGCATTGATTGCCAGTTTGGGTTTTCATTGTGTTCCCTTAAAAAGAAGTCGATTTCGTAGTCGGTCATAGAAGTCTACTTCAAACCTGATAAACGACGTCGAATTCTTTGACACGGTGACTTTTAGGGTCGGCTCTTTGTCGCTTACGAGTTTACGGTATTTTCCGTCTATCGAGATAAGCACTTCCTTCGGGCGGAACACGTTGAGGGTTATGGTTGAATCCGCTGGGAAGACAATTGAAGGAAAGGCGGTTAATGAGCAGATGGGTGTTATGACAAAGGCACCAACCCCGGAATCCAAAACAGGTCCTCCAGCCGAAAGAGAATAACCCGTGGAGCCTGTTGGGGTCGCAATGATCAATCCGTCTGCTTGACATTTAAGAATCGGTTTTCCATCCTTGCATATCTTTGCACTAAGAATGCTGGACGGTTCACCGGCAGAAATGACAACGTCGTTTAAGGCATCGGGAAATGACTTGCCGCTTGCCACAACAGATAGCTTAGCGCATTTTTCTATTTTGTATTCGCCCCTCAAGATTTTGTCCACTGATTCGCAGGCGTTTTTCGGTTCTATCTCAGTTAAAAATCCTCGCTCACCCATGTTAACGGTTAAGAGTGGGGGTTCAGGCTTGGCAATGGTGATGCAGGTACGGAGAATTGTTCCGTCCCCGCCAATCGTTATTATGAAGTCAGTTTGCATTTTTTCAAGAGAAACCATCTCTGCCTGAGGCGCAACTACCTTTCCCACCAAGGTGTCTTCCAAGTAAACTTTCAATCCTTTCTTTGCAAGATGCTCCACCAACTCTTCAGCAAGTTTCAAAGCTGCCTTCTTATCGTAGCGGGCGACCAATCCAACGGTTTTGAACACGAATTACACGGCTCAGTAAAATAGCGTCATCTCAGTCTATAATAAACCTTCCAATGGAGAAGTCTCCCTTTCCGCAATTTCTTCCCTTTTTTTGGTGTTTTCAAAGGATCCTAAACGAAATCATGCCGTAATTGCGGTTTCTTTGAGGATTTTTGCTCTAGGAACTTACTTTTGTAACTAACTGATTTAGGCAAAAGATTTATGCGAGGAGCCAATTAGTCGAAGTTTGGTGGAGTATTAACGAAAATTGCTGTTTTTGGCGCAACAGGCGGCACGGGAAAGCAGGTTGTGGAGCAGGCTCTGGCAGCAGGATACGAAGTGGTCGCCTATGCACGTAACCCATCTAAGTTCAACATCACCCATGAGCACTTAACGGTTGTTCAGGGTGAATTGGCCGATCAAGCCTTGATTGAAAACGCAATACAAGGAGTTACCGCAGTGCTTAGTACATTGGGTCCGCGAGGAAGCTCAAAGAACAAGCCGATAACGCATGGAATACAAAATATTATCGTCGCAATGAAGAAGCAAGGGGTGCGTAGACTAATTATGACCTCAACCCTCAGTGCAAAGGATCCAAACGACAAGCCTAACCTCCGAACCAAAGCCATGGTCAATCTAGTTAAAACTACGATGCATGGAGCTTACGAAGACATAGTGAATGCTGCGGAAGCCGTGCGCAACTCCGATCTTGACTGGACAATCGTCCGCTTAACAATGCTTAACAACAATCCAAAATCTGGAAATGTCAAAGCAGGCTATGTTGGCGACGGTAAAGTAGAAATGTGGATTTCCCGCTCAGACATCGCAGATTTCATGCTCAAACAAATAGACAACATGGAATACGTGAACCAAGCACCAGCAATAAGCAATTAGCGTTTGGTAGAAGAGTGAGGAGAGAAAGAATGATGAGGGGAGTTGAAAAAAGTGACTCTTGTTAAAGTTGCTGACACCTCGGAAATACCCTTGGGACAAATGAAGATCGTAAAGCTTGCCGAAAAAGAAGTCTTGATCGCCAATGTAAACAATGTCTATTACGCCATCGGAAATGGCTGCACACATATGAAGGGCGACCTTTCAAAAGGAATGCTAGAAGGAAATATATTGACTTGCCCCAAGCATAAGGCTAAATTTGATGTCACAACCGGGAAAGTTGTCTCTGGTCCAAAGGTTCCTTTAATGCACCCAAAGATCAAAGATGAACCTGCTTATGTCGTGAAGGTTGAAGGCAAAGATATTCTACTTGAGTCTCAGCAGACAGTTTAAACGATCCCACAAGCACACTATCTATTGTAAAAGTTGAAACACAACTCACATACGAAGGCACTTATAGAAAATCAGAGAGATGAGATTACGAAATAGGCTTTTGTGGTTTATGGATTACTAAAAGCCCCTGATCGCGGTTTCTATATCCATAATTCTACATACATTTTTTGCTTGAGAATTAGGCAGTTGGATATACAACGCGCGCCACCTTGAAAACATGACCGCAGTCTTCACAAGTGTAATACGCCAATGAGAAATATGGATTCTCTATTTTCTTGTGGAGCTTAGTAAATTCTGCTCTGCACCTAGGACACTTAACCATTTCGGATGCACATTTCAAACGGTTGGAATTGCACGATAAAAGGATTACGTGCTGTAAAAGAAATTTTCATGCTGAATTTGTTCAAAAATGTTACATCTCTTTGTGACCACAAATTAATTTTAGTCACGCCGATATTATCTCTTAGAGCTTTAAGAAAATCTTCTTTTGGAAGTTGGTTTTCAATTGTTAGGTATTAGTAAGGACAAACCATGGAGCGTTTTTCTAGCGGATGGATACCTTTCGGACAATCAAGTAATGTCTGCCCGCTGTCAAAACTGCAAATCGGAGGGCGAAGTCTTGAGGGTTAATTATGGCAATCCTAACCTGATATTGTATGGTTGCAGAAATGACAAGTGTAGGCACATGCTATTGCGCTTAGATTTCGGGGAGGAAAACAACCGGTTGAATCCTGGGCTACCACCAAAAACAACAATGCGACAGCAACATCAAGGTTTTTCATAAAACGGGCAGGTTCCCCCCAGCCGCGAAGGCAATTAATCATTAGTGGCAAATTTAGAATGACCGTTTTGCCCTATTTTAGGGGCAAGTTTGAATTGTCATCTTTTGTTTTTGTCCCACGGTCTTCTTGATTCAGTTTCTGATTCTTGATGCTCTTGAAAGAACCAATAAACAAAAGACAGAAAAACAGACGCACCTTAAATATTCCATAGTCTTGGTGATTGAGTTTGGCATTAGACTGTTTCCTTCCTGGAAAAACGATTTTGATAGATGCTGCAGGTTGGAGCGATCTATTATTGGGCGTGGTAGTAGGCGCGCTTAAGCCTCCGGACGCTATGTTGATGGAGCGCAGAATCTCCACTTCTTCCTTTCAGCCGCCAAACTTTAAAAACAAAAAATACCTAGATGACGCGGTAAAGATTGCGGATGAGATTGTTGCCGTCATGCAGCCCGACGGTGAAACCTGCTTTAAAGTTTGTTCAGAATACGTCTTATCCAGCGTTATCGAGCACTTGGAAGGAATAGGCTTCAAAGTGCAAAAAGTCGAGTCGCCACTCGCGCTTAAACAGATGGTTGAAAATGGCTACATCAGATGGTGCGAAGAAAAAGGTGTGCCTAAGGAAATGCTCCAAACCAAAAGACGGTTCTGGACCTTTTTGGAGTGGGTTGCTGAGAAGCCTCATCTGAGAGAAAGTCTTGTGAAGACTGGTTGGGCAAGTTGGGAACGTAAGTGGCGAGAAGAAATATTCAAAAAGCCTCTAAACCTGCGTGGCTAAGAGCTTTTCTCAAAAATGAAAATGTTTTTTTTGTGTTTGTTATCTTATTTGAAAGGCTCTCATTGAAATTGAGCCATACTGAAAACCTTCATGGATGAACTCTAACTTATCCTCTTTCTTTTGGAGTCCAATCGCGTAAATCATCGGCAGATAATGATCCAGAGTTGGCACGGCATACAATGCTTCTTTTCCAAAGCCAAGGTATTTGATAAGGCGTTCATGAGTACCTGAAACAAGGGCTTGCTTGATTTCCCTGTCAAATTTCACGGCCCACTCAACAGGTTTAGCATCAACGTCAAAATCAATAAGCCCCAAGTTATGAACAATGTTCCCGCTTCCGATAATAAGAACCCCCTTCTCTCTCAAAGGAGCAAGCTCTGAACCTAACTTGTAATGAAGCTCCAGAGACTTCGGGTTCCAATTGTTGTAAGGTGAGTAGTCCAAACTCATCTCGAAAACTGGAACGTCGGCAGCGGGGTATATATGTTTCAAGACAGCCCAGGCTGCGTGATCCAATCCCCAGTCTCCGCACTTTATCTCCGTTGATTTTACAGTTTTTATCGCTAGTTCGGCGTTTTCTGGTGAGCCAGGGCTCGGATAGTTTACGCGGTACAATTCGTCTGGGAAACCATAGAAATCGTAGATAGTCTTAGGCTTGTTAACGCATGTAACGTAAGTGCCGTTTGTCAGCCAATGAGCCGATATTACCAGTATCGCTCTAGGCTTGGGGAGTTGTTTGGCTAATTTGACTATGCTCTGGGTGTAGCTGTTGTCCAAGACTATGTTCATCGGTGAACCATGTCCAATGAATAGAACAGGCATGGTTCCAATCGGTTTTGCCATTACGTCGCCTCAACATGTTTCGGTGTTGGATCAGCCAGTTTTGCTTTTATCGGGACATATTCCTGTTCTAGTAGGTAAGCGAATCGTTTAGTGAACCATTTTTTGACGACTTCAACCAAGAATATGTAGCCGGCTATTAGCCCTGCCAGTGCAGGATAGAACATTGTAGGGGGAGGCACAAACTGGAATATGGCGCCGAGAGGGGTGTACGGCAACGCGAACGTGGTTGCAACGACAGCTAAGCTGCTTATCAGCAAGTATTTGCCCGGTTTGCTTTTGTAAAATGGCGTTTTTCTGGTTCTCAAGACAAAAACTACTAGCGTTTGCGTTGAAAGAGATTCGACAAACCATGCTGTTTGAAAAATGTGACCTGTTACCCTGAAGACAAAAAGCAATAAGAAGAAAGTCAGAAAATCAAAGATGGAGCTTACGGGTCCCATGATCACCATGAACCTTCTTATGTAGGAGATGTTCAGTCTTTTGGGTTTTCCAATATATTCCTCGTCTACGTTGTCGGTGGGGATAGTGGCTTCGGAGAGGTCATACAGGAGGTTGTTTAGGAGAATCTGAATTGCTGTCATGGGCAAAAAGCTCAGAAACAAAGACGCGGCGGCTACGCTGAACATGGTGCCGAAGTTTGAGCTCACGCCCATTATGATGTACTTCATGGTGTTGCCGAAAGTTTTCCTACCTTCCAAGACGCCTTGATCGAGCACCTTTAGGTCGGGCTGCAGAAGGATGAGGTCCGCAGATTCTTTCGCGACGTCCACGGCGTTCTCAACTGATATGCCTACGTCCGCAGTTTTCAGGGACGGAGCGTCGTTTATGCCGTCGCCCATGTATCCAACTACGTGCCCGTTTGACCGTAAGGCCTTGATTACTCTGTCTTTCTGAGCTGGATTGACGCGGGCAAAAATGTTGTTGTCCTCCACGACTCGGGCTAAGGCGTCGTCTTGGAGCTGGGCAATGTCGTTTCCGAGGATGATGCCCTTTATGTTAAAGCCTAACTGTTCACAAGTCGTTTTTGTGACTAACTCGTTGTCGCCAGTAACTATTTTGAGTTCCACGCCATCTCTGGCCAGCAAACGGATAGATTCTTTGGCGCTTTCTTTAGGAGGATCTAGAAAAGACAAGAAACCTAAAAAGATCATGTCGGTTTCGTCGCCTATGGTGTAGTGTGTTTTGTTGTCTGTGACTTTTTTGTATGCGACTGCTAAAACCCTGTATCCCTGAGCACTGAGGTCCATGTATTTCTGGTTAAACATGCTTTGGCAAACATTTGCGAAGTCGCTGACTTTTTCGTCTGTTTCGCAGAAAGTGCAAATCTTTTGAATTTCTTCAGCGGCGCCTTTGGCGATTAGGAGTCTTTGCCCTTCGTATTCAACCACCACCGAAACACGTCTGCGGATAAAGTCAAAGGGGATCTCGTCAATTTTAGTGATACCCGTTACGTCGAACTGCTTGTACTGAACCACTGCGTCGTCCAGAGGGCTTTTCAGTCCTGCTTCAAGAACGCTGTTAAAGTAAGCATACATCAATACTTTCGGAGATTGCTTTCCCTCTAAATCTTCGTAATCGTTTAAGGTTAGCTTGTTTTCGGTAAGCGTGCCGGTTTTGTCCGTGCATAAAACATCCATGTTGCCGAAGTTCTGGATAGAGGCCAACCTTTTTACGATAACGCCTTTTTGGGCCATGGCCACGGCGCCTCTGGATAGGTTAATGGACATTATCATAGGTAATAGCTCCGGCGTCAGGCCCACCGCCAGTGCCACAGCGAAAAGAAGTGAATCTAAAATGCTGCGGCTGCCCAAAAAGAAGAACGCGTTTACAAAAAACACGAAAATAACTAGAAAGAGTGTGACCTCAGTCATTAAGGCTCCGAAACGCCTAAGTCCCTTCTCAAACTCGGTTTCCGTCGCCTTACCAACGAGTTCTTTGGCAATTCCACCGTACTGAGTTGAGCCCCCAGTATTCACAACGACCGCGGTTCCAGTTCCGCTAACCACCGATGTTCCCAAGAAAACATAATTGCTCCAACTAGTCACCTCAGCAGTGCTGGTTGAAAGGTGATTAGCATTCTTTTCAACTGGAAATGCTTCGCCTGTTAAGGCTGATTGATTAAGGTTCAAATCCTTCGCGCTGATTAGCCTCGCGTCAGCGGGCACAAGGTCCCCTGCCATCAGATACACGATGTCTCCCGGAACGATTTCAGAAAGTTTCACTTCCTGTTTAAGCCCATCTCGAAGAGCTGTCGCCTTTGTGGTTACTCTTTCTTTGAGCTTTTCAGCAGCGTTCTGAGCTTTTGTTTCTTGGTACACGTCTAGGATGATGCTGAGAAGCACGATGAAGAAAATTATGACAGCGTTGGTTACCTCGCCCACAAATGCAGAGATTAAACCTGCAATCAGAAGGATAAGCACGAGCGGGTTTCTCAGGTGGTATAGGATTTCAACAAGGCCCGTGCGCTTCTGTTTCTCAGCAAGTTCGTTGGGGCCATAAGTTGCAAGTCGGATTTGAACCTCCTGTGAGGATAGCCCAGACTGGGAAGTCTTCAGCTTTGCTAGAACCTCGTCAACTGGAAGAGCGAGGATTTCCTGGTTTTCCGGCATTAAATCAACGACGCTGAGTCACTTTTGAAAGAATTAGTTTACATTAGCTTATTAAATTTTAAATGAGTAGGTTTCCCAAACTCAAGTTTACGTTTGTGGTTAGTGTGGGATAACAGCGCATGCAAGAGCCGATTTCGATATTCGCTAAGGCTATTTTCGATTTGTTTATTCTTCAGTCATCAGTAATGTCAGAGTGGATAGTACCCCATCGATACTTCTGATCTGTCTCGTCACCACGTCTTTGAGCTCTTTCGGCGATTCTGCCTTGACCCTTATGATTATGTCATATACGCCATATGAAACGTAGGCTTCTTCCACAGCTCCAAGTGTCTTAAGGTGCCCAAGCACAGTTGCTTCCGAACCAGGCGCAACGTTTAGGAACATAAATGCACGTACCATCAGAGTTCACTTCTCAACGTTTTGTTCCACCAGTCATGTCGATGCTAAAAATGTTGCGCCGCCGCGTCATACAAACAGATATTCCAATATCTCGCGAGAGACAAAAAATAAAACCGTACGACAAGGCAAGCGTATAGAAATTCTGGCATTTTGTTCTTTGTGTTTTAGGTTGCTTTTCTGGTTTGGGGCTTGCATTGGTTGTAGGTTGCGTCTAGAAATCTCTAGAAATCTCGCTTAGTTCGAGATAAGCTGAAACAGGCAAAGAAGCAGATGAACTCAGTATGCAGCTAAATAAACGGTTAACTTTCAAAGAGCCGTTCCGCGAGCCCACATTCAACGGAGACTTTGTCTAGGCTCACGGAACTTATTTTCGTCTTCTCAAGTTAAATTTCTCTCTTAACGTTGATTTTGGAAAGCTATTTAATACTGAATTAGGTTATGAGCGAGGATGTTGGGAAGTGTGCTATTTATGCTTCTTCTCAACACAAAATAAGATTTAGGAGAAAAAAGAAAAATGAAATCGCTAAAAAGTAGAACTATCGCTATTTTGATTGCAGCAATATTAACAATTTCAATGGGAGCTTCAACGATGCTTTTACAAAACGCCAAAGCAACAGTTGGGCTAAACATAACGACATACGGCTTCATTAACGTTGGACCTAGCCCTATTGGAGTCGGTCAAACAGCATACATTAACATGTGGGTCGACAAGCCAACGCCAACGGCCAACGGAGCTTACGGCGACGAATGGCAGAACCTCAAAGTTACAGTTACAAAGCCTGACGGAACCACCCAGACCTTGGGGCCATTTATATCTGATGATACAGGCGGAACATACACTACGTACATACCTACAACAGTCGGCACCTACGGCTTCGTCTTCAGCTTTCCAGGCCAAACAATAACAGGTGCGAATCCGGCACCATCAGGCACCAGCAATCCTGGATCAATCGGAGATTATTTTGAACCTTGCACTAGCAGTACAGAGTACTTGAATGTTCAGCAGACGCCGATAGCAAACTACCCATCAACCCCGCTTCCAACAAGCTACTGGCAGACACCAGTTTTTGCAATGAACACTGCCTGGTACAACCTTGCCGGAAACTGGCTCGGAAACGGACTCGGGCTAAGACTTAATAGTGTTTACAATGCCAGCGAAGACTTTAATCCGTACACAACTGGTCCCTCAACAGCACACATAATGTGGACAACGCCGTTTGCCATCGGAGGGTTAATTGGAGGCAACTATGGAAGTCCTCCAGGCTCAAGTGAATACACCAACTATTACTCTGCGTCGCAGTATGAACCTAAACTTGCACCGCCAATTGTCATAAACGGAGTACTCTACTACGATTCATACCCGGGCGCTTCAACAAGCCTTGAAGGTTGGATAGCTATTGACCTATTCACGGGAAAAATGCTATGGGAACAGAACATAACTACAACACAACTCAGATGCGGTCAAGTTCTTGACTACGTAACGCCAAATCAGTACGGAGGACTCGTATACTTGTGGGGCAATCTAGGCACTACGTGGTCGATGTACGACGGCATGACCGGCAACTGGATATTGAATATTATCAATAGTCCTGGAGGTATCCAGTTTATCAACGATCCAAATGGGGACATGATAGCTTACTACGTTAACGCCACCGCGGGCACACAGATAATCCAAGGGACACGTGTCACCACTCCTACTGGCGGTCGAATGCTTGAGTGTTGGAACTCTTCCGAAGCAATTCAGTATCCTAATGGCTACTTCCCAGGAGTCACTGCAGTAAGCTGGCAGTGGAGACCCGTGCAAGGATCAAGTATCCAATGGTCATCAGGCATAATGTGGGCAGCACCAGTAGCTACTACCTTTACTGAACCAAACGGAACAGCAGTGGCTATCTCTCCGGCGCTTAGCTATCCTACTTATCCGGACTTTACTGGCAACAATCTCGTTTTATACAGCATCCCAGCTGTAGTTGGGTCAGGCCAACTTGGTTGGACTTCATGGCAAATCGAATCAGGCTACAGCTTAACTAATGGCGCACAGCAATGGATAGTTAACCGAACCGTAACGCCGTTCTCAAGACAGTCAGCAGCTAACGGTGCTAACAATGGAATTTACACAGAAGTCTATTTGGAATCGCTGTCATTAAACGCCTTCAGTAGTGCAACGGGAAAACAGCTCTGGGGCCCTGAATACTTAAACGCGACAGGAGACGAATGGGGTTCATACCAGACAGGTACACTCATAGCTTACGACACAGTGTTTACAGGGGACTTAGGCGGCTACGTTTACGCAATGAATGCTACAACTGGAGCTCTCATGTGGACTTGGAACACTGGAAACGGCACATATGCAACTCCGTATAACATTTTCCCCATCTGGTATCTCAACGCCGTAGGGGGCGGATATCTCTATGTCATGGGCGGCCATGAATACAGTCCGCCGCTATTCAGCGGAGCTCAACTATACTGCTTGAACGCTGCCACAGGAAAAGAAGTATGGAGCATACTTGAATTTCCAGATTCGAATAATCCTTCCACAGCGCTTGCAGACGGATACTTAGTAGTGGCAAATGCATACGACAACCAAATCTACTGCTTCGGTCAAGGACCGAGCAAAACCACAGTTAACGCTCCGGACGTCGGAGTCACAACCGCTACACCAATAACCCTAACGGGTTCAGTGAGGGATGTTTCTGCTGGCTCTAAACAAGAGGCAGTCGCATCAGACTTCCCAAATGGACTGCCAGCCGTCTCTGACGCAAGTATGACTCAGTTCATGGAAGCTGTTTACGAGCAGCAGGTAATGCCAAACAACATTACTGGAGTTCCAGTTACATTATCCGTCTTAGACTCAAATAACAACTACAGAGTAATCGGAACAACTACGACTAATGCTTTGGGCAACTATGCGTTTACATGGTCCCCCGACATCGCAGGCAACTACACTGTGTACGCCACGTTTGCAGGTTCAAGTTCTTATTATGGATCTTCCGATTCCACCGGCTTCTATGCTAGCGCTGCAGCACCAACACAGGCACCAACGGCAACGCCACTTAGCGGAATAGCTACACAAACCACACTCATGTACGGAGTCATCGCAATAATCATCGTATTAATCATAGGGATCGCCGTACTAGCAATTCTGATGCAGAGAAAAAGACCATAAGTAAGGAATTAAGGGAATAACAAAACCTTTCCTTTCTCTTTTTTTAGTTTTTAAAAGCAATGAATAATCTCATCAAAATCTAATGCCATCACAGTTCAGACCCTTCCGCCCATCACAGACAATACTTTCCCAACTTAATCATTGAACCATTCCAATCCCCTGAACCCAAAGTTTAAAAATGCCCCTTCTGTAACATCTGAAAACATGGCGGGTGAGTGGGCCTCCATCCGTTCCGCCATAATAAAACCCGGAGTAGGAGGAAAAAATTTGAAAAACGAAAAAACAGAAAATGCAATATCGAATGCTTTTGCCATTTTGCGCATGGTCCAAATCAAAATTTTAGCCCAACGATTTCTGTATTCTTTGTCCTTTTGTGAGGTGAAAACATGAGGAAAGCGGTGATACTGTGCAGCGGAGGCGTTGATTCCGTCACAGCTCTCTATTACGTTGCTAAAGTCATTCGCGCTAACCCCATCTTGGTCATAAATGCCGATTACGGTCAAAGGATGGTCAAGGAGGAGCGCTGGTGCGTCAAGAAAGCAGTTGAAGATTTAGAAAAACAAGGCTTCAAGGCCACTTACAAAGAAATCGACATCTCATGGATGAAAGAGCTTTCCACAAGCTTACTGGTCAAAGACGACGTTCCTGTGCCAGAGACGCCCAAAGAAGACATTTGGGATGCTGAAAAAGCAAGAAACAGGATCCTTCGCTGGTGGGATGTCGTTCGCAACACAATGCTGCTGACTATCGGGCTGGCTCATGCAGAACACTTCGATCTAGACAGCTACATCAAGACAAAGGAACGCGACATCTACGACGTTTACATAGGAATCAGAAGAGAAGGCCCCGTCGCGATGAAGGACAACACTCCAGAATTCGTCGCAGAGATGAATCGACTCGTTGCGCATGCGACGCACTTCGGAGGATACAAAATCTCAGCTCCCTTGCTTGAAGTCGACAAGGACGGCGTCGTTGCCTTAGGAAAGGCGTTGGGCGTCAACTACCTATACACGTATAGCTGTTATCAAGGATGGGATTGGACCGAAAAAGGTGAACCAGTACATTGTGGATTCTGCAGCAACTGCCGACGGAGAAAGGAAGCTTTTGCACTCGCAGAAATACAGGATCCGAGCAAGTACGCTCGGTGAAAAAGATGAAAACTAAAACGATAGCGGTAGCTGTAGTCTACGCCTCTCTTTACGCTGCGCTGGTCATCGTGTTGGGACCATTTAGTTACGGACCTGTACAGGTGCGGTTAGCCGACGCGATGGTGGCTTTGGTTCCGATATTTGGCTGGGCGGGAATACTTGGACACGCGCTTGGAGTCTTCATTTCAAACATCTTTAGTCCTCTTGGCTGGATTGATTTGCTGAATACAATTCCTAGCTTCCTCATGGCTTTTGCAATCTGGAAATTAAGGAACCGAAGCGTAATCGCGGGAACAGTAATGTACTCCATAGTATTGGGAGGCACTGTCGGCGCCATGCTCAGTTACGTATACGGATTACCACTAATAGCCGAATTCGCTTATGTTTTGGTTGGAAACCTTATTGCATCAACAGTCATTGGATACCCCGTATACAAAGCGATCAAGAAAACAAACCTCCAAAGATGGTTTGAAACCGGAAAATGAATTCATTTTTTTTCTTTTGAAATACTAATTTTAAACTATTGAAACTCAAGGCTTGAGGCGTGATGCACTTTAAAGAAAAAGAAAGTGAGAAACCACAGCAAAGACAGTTGCCTATTGCTTCTTGTGCTCTTTGAGAATGGTCATGGGTGACGTGCTAGTTTCGGCGATGCCAGGTATCGCTCGTAAGACCTCGCCTACGAAGTGCAGGCTATTTTCATTGCTGTCCGCTTTGAAGAAAATGACGAAATCCCAGTATCCGAACAAGCTCCAAGAAGACTCGACCATTACTCCTTTCATCGGCTCGGTAGGCATCTTTTGGAACACTTCCCAAAACTCGCCGCCCTTTCCTGAAATCGTTTTGACTAAAACTTGATATTTCATCATGCTTTTTTCCAATGTAAGACACCGTTCCTATTTTTGTAAAGACCTACCTTTAAGACTCTGTGACTGCATAACCACAACCACAATCGCTCAACTGGTCCGCCGCCAACTTAAACCCCTCACTTTCAATCTTTGTCTTTACTGCAAAACTCATTTTCTTTTTAGGTCAGTATTCTTATGATTAGAGCAGTGATCTCGAATGGTCAACAAGCCCATAGAATCAAACAATGTGTGGACGATCAAAGGTCTGGGCGCCGATGGCCCTGACTTACCTTTGAAAGAGAAATTGATGTTGTTCGGCCAGTTTGTCGGCGACTGGGAAATCTCAGAAGCTCGGTATATTCAAGCAGATGGAACATGGGTCAAGATGAGGGGAGAAGTTCACTTTGGATGGATTTTAGGCGGCACAGCCATACAGGATGGATGGGCTGCCGAGAAGTCTCCCAAAAGATGACGCTTTTCGGAACAACCATCCGATTCTATGACCCAAAGATTGATGCGTGGCGTAGCACTTGGCTCTCCCCACTCAAAGGCCTTGTACAAACTTTCATAGCCAAAAAAGTTAATGACGAAATTGTTCTTGAACTCCAAACCACCGAGAGTTACCCGGAGAAATGGATATTTTCTCAAATTACACCTCAGTCTTTCAGATGGCGTTCAGAGGAAACACATGATAACGGTAAAACTTGGTTGCTTACTGAGGAAATGCAGATTCGAAAAGTTGCGGCTGCGCCCTAAACACTGTTCTTCCAATGCCTGATTATTTGGGATTTATTTTTAGTTTAGCTGGGGAATTCTCCTAGTCAATTCAACCCAGTTTTCAGAAGTGTTTTGCTTAATTAGTGGTTTGAGGGCGGCGAAAACCTGCGGCGGCATCAAAGTCATCCAGCCGTTGGTAACCACGAATTGGTCTTCGAGGTCAAGCAGAGGGAAAAACCATTGAACTAAAGTG
>Ga0187874_10000330_pt1 | contig 61051 bp, 61 predicted proteins | sample June2016WEW_16_1_3_FD_132993 | JGI IMG/M metagenome (GOLD analysis project Ga0187874, IMG submission 132993) | Peatland microbial communities from SPRUCE experiment site at the Marcell Experimental Forest, Minnesota, USA - June2016WEW_16_150 | ecosystem: Environmental > Terrestrial > Soil >... | reverse complement strand
GGTGGGCTTGCTCCCGGTGATCCCGCCGGTGGTCGCCGTGCCGGTGGTGCTGGTGGGCTTGGTGCCGGTGATCGTGCCGCTGGTCGCCGTGCCGGTGGTGGGCTTGGTGCCGGTGATCGCGCCGCTAGTCGCCGTGCCGGTGGTGGGCTTGGTGCCGGTGGTCCCACCGCTACCCGCAGTGACGGTGCTGGTGGGCTTGGTGCCGGTGATCGCGCCGCTCGTCGCCGTGCCGGTGGTGGGCTTGGTGCCGGTGGTCCCGCCGCTACCCGCAGTGACGGTGCTGGTGGGCTTCGCGCCGGTGATCGCGCCGCCGCCCGCGGTGACGGTGCTGGTGGGCTTCGTGCCGGTGGTCCCGCCGCCGCCCGCGGTGACGGTGCTGGTGGGCTTCGTACCGGTGGTCCCGCCGCCACCCGCAGTGACGGTGCTGGTGGGCTTCGTACCGGTGGTCCCGCCGCTACCCGCGGTGACGGTGCTGGGGGGCCGATTGCCAAGCCCGCCATTTCTGGGAGTGGCAGTATTGCTATGAGGTTGCGCAGTGCTCGGTTGAGGCTGTGCGGCCCTTACCGGTGCTTGCTGAGCCGGTCGAGCAGGCGCACGAGCAGGTGCAGCACTCTGACGGTTGTTGTTGGTTGCCGGCTTTGGCGCCGGCTTAGACTTGTTATTCTGGCCTCCGGCAAACGCCGGAACCAGGATTAGTGCCAACAGGCACGTGAACAGGGTCCGCATGATCCTCTTCGTCAAACCGCGCGAATTCATTGCCAACTCCTCATCCAATCGTGTGAAGCATCTTCGGGTTTTCACGATAAGAACGTAAATCAAATACTGATTCCATGGGGATCTCACCAAACCTTGATCGCCCCATTGCTTCGGTTGTCCAGATTCGCCAGCAAGCCTCTGGTACGTCTAGGCCGAGCCAAGCCGCAGCTCATACCCAGGATTTCCGTTTTGGCCGCCTGCCTGAGCGAAGGCAAGACCACATGCGGCAATATTTCACGCGCAGGTCCTGGTATGAGGAGTCCATTGTGACCCGGCCTAGACCGCCGGGGGGTGCGACATAATGCGACAAAAGTGCGACTTTGACGACTTGTCCGGCTTAGAAGGGTCAGAACCACGACAACTCAGGGCTGTTGCCATCGGGCGCGGCATTGAAAGCCGCCACTTTTCCCAGAAGGGCGGTCTCGGCGGCGCTCAAGGGATGGTCCAGCAAGTGCTGCCGATAGTATCGCTCATGCACCGCGGCGCAGTTGTCGGAGATGTGGAATTCCACGACGTTGAGGTTGAAGTCGAGATGATAGACGATCGCGCTGGACTCGGGTGCGGCAGTCTCCACCAGGATGCGGTTGTGCGGGTCCACGGCCAGGCTGTTGAAGGCAGACGTTTGGTGCTTCTCCCGCCGAAGGGTGGTGGCACTGCTACCGCATGAGATGACCGACAATGGATTCAAGGAGCGCACCATGCCTGGAACATACAAGGTCACCGAGGTCGTCGGCACCTCGCCCGTCAGTTTTGCCGAAGCCGTAAGAGCTGCGGTCGCCGAGGCGGCACATACCGTCCGTCACATGCTTTGGTTCGAGGTCGTCGAACAGCGCGGCAGCATCGCGGAAGACAAGGTGCAGGAATTCCAAGTCACCGTGAAAATCGGCTTTAAGATCGAGCGATAGAAGACCTCTACCCGCTCGCCGAGATCTGCGCTTTGGGGCCACGTACGCATTCGAGAGGCCGGAGTGCCGCCGCTGTGTCTCCACCACGGTGGGCATAACGCGCCGTCACGCGCGGCTCGGCGTGGCCGAGCAGCTCCTGGACGGCGCGCGTATTCCCTTCGGCCTGCCCAAAAACAGCCTGATCTTCTCTGTTGTGACCACGGGCCGGAGGTGTGTTCCTACACGACCTTTGCCGGTTCGGGGGCCTTTGCCGTCTTCTTCTTCGCCGGCTTCCCTGCCGCGGTCTTCGCCGCTTCAGCCCTTTTCAGAGCCCATCGTTTCTTCGTGGCTGCAATGATCGCCCTCCTGCCGGCCGCCGAGAGCCTCCGTTTGGGCTTGGGAACCGCTTCCCGGGTTGAGGGTTGAGACGTCTGTCTGGACGCAGCCCATCTTTTGCGTTGTGCTTCAGCGATGCGGGCACGAGCGGCGGCGCTCATCTTTCGCCGTTTGCGCTTGGGAGCTTCCGACGTGGAGGCGCCCTCCGTGCTGCGACCGGGCAACATCGCCCGGAGTTCTCTGATCTGTGAATCGATGTGTCGCTTCTGTTCCTCAAATCCAAGGATGGCGGCGGCGATGACTTCGGGAGTGAGTCTTGTTTGCATGTCAGCCTTTCGTGACCATCCAGGTTAACGCATTCCGCGAGTCAGCGAGTGGCTGTTTCCGTTTGTTTCCGTTTGCCATGCCTCTCGTCAAGGGTTAGGCAAGTACTCCGGACAGGAATCCCATTCAGAATCCTGCCGGCTCCGCAATCAGCGCCGTGCGGCGGCATCCGGCAGAACGGCTTTGACGAACGAAATTAACGCGCCGTCGGGATCGGCTACGGTCAGCAACGTAGGATTATCTGCGGGGGTGGCCTTGGCGGCCAAGCTCAGGCTGGTCAGGATCTCGGCGGTGTGTTTGACGTCGGCGACGCCGAACCGGATGCCCGATTCAACCTCCGGGCCGGCGGCCGCGATATCCACTTCCTGTCCGGAATCGCCGGGCATGCGCAGGCGCGCGGGAATGCCGTGGCCGATTTCGGTGAAGCCCAGCTTGTCCACGTAGAAGGTCCGGATGGCTGCGGCATCGCGCGCCGGCGATGTGGCGCCCACCATCAGTTGCGCCACGCGTTGGGCGCCCAGGTGCTTGCCGCGGTCCTCGAAGTGCCGCGACCCGGGCAAGTATTGCGTGTACTCGATGGTCTGGCCTTCGGGATCTTTCATGGTCATCAGCAGGTTGCCGGCTCCGGCCTTGCGCACTTCCGAAACCGTGAGCCCGCGCTTGACGTACTCCGCGTGCAGTGCCTCGAGGTCGCTCGATTCGTAGCAGACGTGCATCAGCCCGAGGGGCTGCGACGGTTCGGTTCGCGGGTACAGTTCGATGAACTGATGGTCGTTGACCTTGAGGAAGGCTTCGGTGGTCCGCTCCCCCTGCTTCATCTCAAAGAACTGCTCGAACCCCAGCCTGTTGTAGAAGGCGCGCGAGGCTTCGAGTGAGGCGACGCGGAAGGCGACGTGAGCGATCCCGCTCTGGTTCGCCGGCTGCGCCCAGCAGAGCGCAGCGCAGACAAGGCCAATGCATAACGATGTCGATCTCATAGCGGATCGGTTTCATATTAACGCCGTTAGCCGCGGCAAGCTACCGATTTCAGCCGCTAACGGGCGACACCCGAGGAGGGAACACTCGGCGCCTGCATCCGTACCTTCCAGCGCCGTTTACCAAGATGCATCCCGCCGGCGGCTCCGCGGGGCTACGCGAGCACTGCTTCCGCTTCTCGTTGGTGGGCCTTCGCGCGCGCTATCCCGAACTTCTCGCGGAAGATCTCCCACAGCGTGGGCGTGCCGATCTCCTGCATCTCGTACCGCACGCGCTGGCTCGGTTGGGCGATGCGCACCACGCGCCGCAGGTCGATAGGCGTGGCGATCAGCACCAGGTCGCACGGCGTTTGCGCGATGGTCTCTTCCAATTCCCGCACCTGGCGGTCGCCATATCCCATGGCCGGCAGCACCGGCCCGGTAGTGCGGTACTTTTCATAGGTTTTGGCGATGCTTCCCACCGCATAGGGCCGCGGGTCCACAATCTCCCCGCCATACCGCCTGGCGGCCACGTAACCAGCGCCGTATGCCATCTCGCCGTGCGTCAGTGTGGGCCCGTCTTCCACGACCAGGACGCGCCTGCCACGAATGGCGCCGCTGTCTTCCACCAGGATGGGCGCCGCGGCTTCGATGACTACCGCCTTCGGGTTGACCTCGTAGGCGTGGTTTCGAATCTGCTGCACCGCCTCCGGCGCGGCCGTGTCCACCTTGTTGATCACAATCACGTCCGCCGACCGGAAATTGGTCTCGCCCGGATGATAGAGAAGCTCGTGGCCCGGCCGGTGCGGATCGGCCACCACGATCACCAGGTCGGAGCGGTAAAAAGAGAAATCGTTGTTGCCGCCGTCCCACAAAATGATGTCGGCCTCTTTCTCCGCCTCGCGCAGAATGCGTTCGTAGTCCACTCCGGCGTAAATGACCACCCCGCGCGTCACATGCGGTTCGTACTCCTCACACTCTTCGATGGTGCAGTGATGGCGCTCCAGGTCCGCCACGCTGGCGAATCGCTGAACCGCCTGCGCGGCGAGGTCGCCGTACGGCATGGGGTGCCGGATGGCCACCACCTTGTATCCCAGCTTCTGCAAGGCATCGGTCGCCCGCCGGCTGGTAGGGCTCTTGCCCGCACCGGTCCGCACCGCGTTGATCGATATCAGAGGCTTTACGGAACGAACCTGGGTGTGGTTGGGTCCCAGCAGACGGAAATCCGCGCCCGCCGCCAGCACCGCGGACGCTTTGTGCATCAACTCCACGTGCGGCACATCGCTATACGAGAACACCACTTCATCCACATGGTGCCGGTCGATCAGGTGCGCCAGTTCGGCTTCCGGGTAGATGGGAATCCCGTCCGGATACAAGCTTCCGGCCAGCACCGCGGGGTACGCGCGGCCGTCGATGTTGGGAATCTGCGTCGCCGTGAAGGCGACTACTTCATGCGTGGGGTCGTCGCGATAGTAAGTATTGAAGTTATGAAAGTCGCGTCCGGCGGCCCCCATAATAACGACTTTCTGTGACGCCATATTATTCTCCCAAATGGATAGTTAGTCAGTCCCGGCTCAGAATAAGTACATCTTCATGCAGAAGACGCTTCCGCCGGATTTCATGAACTCCGAGGTGTCAACCTCGATGACCTGGAATCCGAGTTCCCGCAGTCTCCGGTTGACTTTGACGGATCCACGTTGGATCACCACATTCTTGCCGGGGAAAGCCGCTGCGTTGCACGCCATCAATTCTTCCGCTTCGTGGCGGTCCGCTTCGATAACGTGCGGAAACACGCGCCGCACCATCTCCATGCCATCGCCCGTGAGCGCCGGCGGGTACACCAGAACAGTCTCCTCGTCCAGCGGGCAAAAACACGTGTCCAGGTGATAGAACAACTCCGTTTTCAACTCCAGGGGCAACACCGGGGTGTCGAAAACCCCGGAGATAATGTCGTAGACACCTTTGGCCGTGCGGTGGCCCCAGCCGCCCCAGATCAGGCGCCGTCCGGGATGCCATAGCGCGTCGCCGCTACCCTCGAACAGGCCGTCGCGGGGCAGTTCCACTACGCGATAGCCATTCTCCCGATACCATTTAGCGTGCGCCGCAACCTCGGGCTGGCGCGAGGGGTAGAGCATGCGGCTCAGGGCGCACACCCGGCGGCCCATGCTGTCCAATCCGGAGAAGGCCGGGTTGGCGCAGAACACCATGTCTTCGCAGCCCGTCACCGCCGGCAGTTCCCGAACGTCGATGCCGCAGCGTCCGAACGCGCGCGTCACCTCCAGCCACTGCTCCCTGGCCAACCGGGTATTCACTTTTCCCCGCTGTCCCACCATGAACGGGTTCTTAACGTCCACCACGTCGAAGGAATCCGGGGGACAGACCAACACTCCGCGTGGCAGCGGCATGCTTCTAAGTTCCGCCGGAGAAATCTCCCCGGCCACGTCAAGATGTTCCGCAATCATAGAGACTGACCCTTCAGCCTCAGCATTACATCCCACCCGCGAGTAATCAATACGAATGATTATTCGAGTAAGTACCTGAATTATTCATACATAGCGGTGCACCAGTTGCCTGACCGTTGGATGGCCGACGAACCCCCCCAACAGAAATCGACGCTGACTACTGAATCAGGTACTGCTCCAACTTCCCGCCTGGCACTGTGAGCGTGCTCAGGCGCAGTGATTTGTCCTTGAACTTGATCTCGAAATGGCGGTAGGTCATGCCGCCGCGTAGCTCCACGGAGGTCTGCTTCAAGGTTTCCGGCGGTCCCAGCGCCTTCAGGCTGGCCGAGGCGTCCTCTAAAACCTGACGGGTGAAGTAGGCCTCGGCATTGGGGGTCAGCAGGCCCCGATCGATCTGGCCTTCTGCCAATCCGTCGAAGATCTGCCTGGCTTGTTGCAACGCCGGCTCCGCCTGCGGATCTTCCGCCTCCGTAAACAGAAGCGGCGCGATCTGACCCGTGATGGATTCGGGCGCACTGGAGCCGTCCGCATTGGCGAGCACCACGACGGCCGTGCCTTGATCCGGCCAGACCGTGTTCAAGCTCACGAATCCGGATACCGCGCCGCCATGAGCCAGCTTGGGATGCCCGTTGGCATCCGATACCACCACTCCCAGAGCATAGTTGGTGGGCGTGCCATTACGCAGGCGCACTGGAGTCGTCATAAGTTCGAGCGACGTGGGCTTCAGGAGCCTATGCTCCATCAGGGAGATGTCCCACAGAGCCAAATCATGCGCCGTCATGGCCAGTTCCCCAGCCGCATACAGCCAGCCGCGGCCCTCCGCCGGTGCCGGGCGCGGAGGCCCCAGCGCAAACCGCGTGTAACCCGCGGCGTCCGAAGGCCCCAGCGTCTGCTCGGCCAGGTCGATAGCGCTGGTCATCCCCAATGGCTGCAGGATGCGTTTCGCCAGAAAGGCGAAGAACGGGCCGCCGGTGACCCGCTCCACAATCCGGCCTGCCACCACGTAGTTCGTGTTGCTGTATTGCCAGCGCGTGCCCGGCTCGAAGTCCAGCGGCTTTCTGGCCCACTGATCGAGTATGCTCTCCGCCGTCACCGGCTTCTCCATGAACGGCGCCACGTAGTCCTGCGGATAATAGTCCTGGTATCCGGACGTGTGCGAGAGCAGTTGGCGGAGGGTGACCTCTCCCGCCCGCGTCAGGTTGGGAAGGTAGCGCGAAACGCGCTCGTCAAGTGACAACTTGCCATCCTGGACCAGCAACAGAACGGCGCCCGCCAAGAGCTGTTTGCTGACCGACCCGATGCAGTAACGCATCCCCGTCTTGGCGTCCGTCGCGGGATCCAGCCGCGCCTTGCCGTACGCCTTCTCGTACGCAACCTTGCCGCCCTGCACAATCGCAATCGTAACGCTGGGTGCGCCGCTATCGGCGAGCGCTCTGGCGGCGATCTCATCGATCTTGCCCGTCGTTGCGGATGGTAGCTGCGCCGCAAGCCCGCTCGCGGCCTCAAACAGGACCACTGCGGAAAGGCTCAGAAATAAACAGGATGGACGCATGGCAATTGGCTCCGGCCAAGTATAACCATAACGCGATAGCCGTCTTACGTTAACGGGCCGCAACCGACGCCTGGATGCTGGCATCTATCCATTGCCGCATACGGCGGAAGTGTCCGCCTTTCCAGTAAGCGCGGCCGCAATCCGGGCAGCGCAGAAACTCGTCGTGCAGCAGGGCAATCCGGGCAGGCAGTTGATGACGCACCTGGTCTTTGTCTGCCCGCGCCAGCGGCGTGTTGCATCGCAGACACCGCGAGAAGGGCTTTGCCAGGCGCCCCAAATCAAAACGCCTGACCACTTCCGCGAGTTGCTGCCGCGGTTGGGTTGCCCGCAGGTAATATCCGTGCGTCACGGAGCCGCGTTTGAGCAGACCCACGTCGCGGGTCAACAGAATCCGATGTTCCTGGCGCGAGACCTCCGCCAGGCGCTGGTCGGCGCAACGGTTCTGATACAGAGTGTCAAATCCCAACATCCGCAGGTATGCGGCCAGGCGGCCGAGGTGCACATCCAGCACGAACCGTGCATCACGAAGCGGTTCCGGCCGCAGCCGGGCCAGTCCGGCGATGTCGAACGCCTCGAAGACCGGGTAAACACTGATCCGGTCGCCATCCTGAACCCGGTAGGCGAAATCCACCGATTGTCCGTTGACCAGGATGAGATCGACCTCCGTGTGAGGCACGCCCAATGACTCGATGCGGTCCTTGACGGTGGCGACGTCCAGGAAGCCATACGCGAATTCCGTGAAACGGCGCTCCGGCAGCAGGAAGTCGTTGAGTTCTGCGTAGAAGCGGAAGTTCGCGACAGGCATGACATTGGCCAAGGCCGTATTGGGCATACCGGCCAGAACCGAGTGTACACCCAGCGGCTCCCGGCCGCGGAATGCCTGGCAGCGCGATAATCTGGCATAGGGCTCCTGTTATGTCTTTTCAACTTTTGTCCAAATCATTTGCGGAAGGCGGATGGATTCCGGAGTTGCACTCGTGCCAAGGCGCCGACCTCTCACCGTCGCTGGAATGGAGCGGTGAACCGGGGGACCTGCGCAGTTTAGCGCTGGTAGTCGAAGATCCGGACGCGCCTTCCGGCACGTTCTGTCACTGGCTTGTATATGATATCCCGCCGGACGTGCACAATTTGGCGCAGGGTCTCAAGCCCGGCTCGGTGGGAGTGAGCGGCGCCAACGATTTCGGCCGGCCCGGTTATGGCGGCCCATGTCCGCCCAAGGGACCGGCCCACCGGTACTATTTCCGGCTGTATGCGCTGGACATCAACACTCTCGGTCTGCGTCCGGGAGTGAGACGCGGAGAATTCTTAAAGGCCATGAAGGGGCACATCCTGGCGGAAACGCAGTGCATGGGCCGATTTCAACGGCGCTAGGACTTGCGTCCCTCCCCGAGCGGTATCGGACTCTTCGCTGCGGAACCAGATGCCCGCCGCGAAGTCGAGGAGTACAGGGAGGGCCGTAGATTTGCTATATTCCCCGAATGGCTATTCGAAAGCTGGCAAGTCTCAGCCTGATCTTCTCGGGCGCGGTCCTACTCGCCCAACCTCCCGCAGTCCCCCCACCTCTCACAGAGGACCAGCGAGCAGAGCTGGCCTACACTCTGGCGCACTACACCAAGTACGAATACAGGATTCCGATGCGCGATGGCGTTCGATTGTTCGCTTCGGTCTACGTTCCGAAGGACCTGTCACAACCGTATCCGATCATCATGCAACGGACGCCCTACAACGTCGGGCCATACGGCGCGGACAACTATAAGCCGCAGGTCGGTCCGTCCTTGGCGGCGGAAAAAGAGGGCTTCATTTTCGTCTACGAGGATGTGCGTGGCCGTTACATGTCGGAGGGCTCGTTTGTCGACGTGCGGCCACACAAGACGCATTACGACGGCCCGACAGATACGGATGAAAGCACCGACACCTATGACACTGTCGATTGGCTGGTGAAACACCTTCCGAACAACAACGGAAAGGTGGGTCTGTGGGGCATCTCCTATCCGGGCTTTTTTGCGGCGCACGGCCTGATCGATTCGCATCCGGCGCTGAAAGCCGTTTCCCCACAGGCCCCTATGGGCGATGTCGGGAATGGCGATGACGGGTACCACAACGGCGCGTTTCACCTGGCCGCGAACTTCCGTTTCTACTCCAGCTTCCTGCCGCGGAAACCGGATCCGGAGCGGCCGCAGCCTGCTGTTCGTTTCGATCCGGGAACCATGGACGCCTATGATTTCTTCCTGCGCATGGGTCCGGTGTCGAGTGCCGACGAGAAGTATCTCAAACACCAGAATCAATATTGGGACGACACCATCAAGCACACTTCCTACGACGAGTATTGGCAGGCGCGGGCGCAAGCGCCGCACATGAAGAATGTGACACCCGCGGTAATGTGGGTGGGCGGCTGGTTCGATGCCGAGGATCTCGCCGGACCGTTGAAGCTGTTCAATTCCCTGGAGCAGAATGGCGCAACCGCCCCGGATACTCTGGTGATGGGCCCATGGCGCCACGGCGGGTGGGCTCGCGATCGCGGAGATACATTGGGAAATTTGAACTTCCACTCCAATACGGCCGAGTATTTCCAGGAAAACATCGAACTCCCGTTCTTTATTCAAAACCTGAAGGGCAGGGGCAACGGACTGAAAGCCGCCGCCGATGGCGGCGTTCCCAAGGCGTTCCTGTTCGAGACCGGGCGCAACGAGTGGCATCGTTTCGACGCGTGGCCGCCGAAGAACGCCGTCGCCCGCTCGTTGTATTTCGATGCGGACGGGAAACTCTCCTGGAGCGCGGCAACAGACACAGGTTTTGACGAGTATCTGAGCGACCCCAACAAACCGGTGCCCTCGACTGGCGAACTCGCTCCAGGCCTGGGAATGCCCGTGGATTACATGACTTTCGACCAACGCTTCGCCGCCACCCGGCCCGACGTGCTGACCTACGAAACCGAGCCGCTCGATCGTGACGTGACCATCGCCGGACCCATCACGCCGGTGCTGCGCGTATCGACATCGGGCACGGATTCGGACTTTGTCGTCAAGCTGATCGATGTGTACCCAAACGATTATCCCGACCCGAATCCGAACGTCAAAGGCGTGTATATGGGCGGTTATCAGCAACTGGTACGTGGCGAGCCTTTCCGCGGCAAGTTCCGCAACAGCCTGTCCAAGCCGGAGCCGTTCACGCCGGGCAAGCCGGAGAAGATCGAGTTCTGGATGCCGGATGTATTGCACACGTTCCGCTCCGGCCACCGCATCATGGTGCAAATCCAGAGCTCCTGGTTCCCGCTGGTGGATCGGAATCCGCAGCAATTCCTGGATATTCCGAACGCCCGGCCGGCGGACTTCAAGAAGGCGATGGAGCGTGTGTTTCGCGGCGGAGCGGACGGCTCACAGTTGCATGTCCTCGTGATGGGCGAGATGCCCCGTTAATTAACGTCCGTCGCGCATCCGTGGAGTCGCCTTCCCTGCGCCGCAGCCTGGTATTTCTGCTTCGCCAGTTTGTCGACCGTCCTTAGGCGCCCTCCGGCTGCAGATCGTCCACAGCGTAGGAACCAGGAGCGAAGGGGCGGGTGCCATGCTGGTAGCAGTGGTTGATTACGCCTTCCACCTGGCTGCGTTCTTCCGGGGTCAGATCGGTAGCGAAGGCAAAGCCGCAACTTCGTTCCGGGATCGCGACGCGGCAGCCCTTCGGGAAAAACTTCGATAGGGCTCCGCGAAAGAGCAGGCGCGAGGGGCCCAGGCCGTCCTCATAGAGGAAAGCCACCGCGAAGACTTCTCCGTTGACGCGGCGAAGCATGCGCGGGCCTGGCTGGTGCTCGGTGTGGCGCGCGAGGTTGCTCATGGCCAGGGCTTTCCAGTCGAGGCCATGCTCTTCCCAATGGGACTGGATGGCTCGATCGACGTAGCGCAGGCTTCCACCGGGCCCGAGCACGGCCCATGTCAGGCCGATTTCGGCGGCGCGCAGGCGCGTGAAGGGGCCGCACCATTTACCGGTCGCGAAGAGCGAAGCGGGAAGCAATACGGGCAGCAGTTCCCGCGTGTCCAACTCCGCCGGGGATACGTCCATGCCGTCGACCATCTCCGGTAGTTGGGTTTGAATGTCTACGTCCATGGATCAGAGATATCATGTGCGGCGCGCGGCGATATAGCTATCGACCGGCCAAAAAACGGATACTACTGGCTGCCTAACAGGTTCTGTATGAATTCGCGGGCAATCGGCCAAACGCCAGCCACGTGAGCGCCTTCCGCGTGGAAGGCGCCGGCAGCCAGGACGCCGCTCGGGTCGGCGGGGTTGGGCCTGAGGTTTTCCCGCGCGAGCCAGCTCCTTAACAACTGTGTCGCTTCGGTGAGTTGCGCGGCGGCCGCGGCGGCCTCACGGTCGTTGTTCGATCGCACGTCGAGGCGGGCCTCCAGCCGGCCGCCCTGCGGCGCGAATGAAATCGTCACACTCAGCGCGCTTTCCATGCTGCGCGCGAAGGGGCGGGCGCCATCGGGCAGATTCTTATTGGACTTCAGCAAGGAGCCGGGGAAGGCAAGCCACACAGGTGCATTGGGAACGGGCGGATCCGGCCCCGGGCGCGCGGTGGACAGCCGTTGAGCGGCCCACCCATCGGGGCTGGCAGCCATCGCCATCAGGTCGCGGTGAACCGGAAAAAAAGAAATGCGGCGGTCGGGTCCGCTCCCGTTCACGCGGCAGAGCGCGTTCAGACAAGTGCCCCCCACCTGGTCCACGTAATTCCGGAGGCTCTTCCAGTCGAACCTGCCCTTCACCAGGAAAAAATTTCCCGCCGGGGCGAAGGCCACCATGGCGGAATCCAGGTCGTGCATGTAGTCGAACCGGGTCTGGCGGACAAAGGTCTGGTATTCGGGATCTTGTCCGGCTTTGGCGCCGTCGAGTAGCTGCAGAAGGCCGTCGCGGCGGAGCGCCGCGAAATCGATCCACAGCACCAGCGTATCCTCCATGGGCATGCGCCGCAGGCTGGCGGCGGGAGTCAGCGCGCGCGAGCGGTACCACACCATTCCTCCCACCGCGGCGCCGCATAGCAGGGCGATCAGCAGGACGAGTTGCCAGGGCCGTGGTTTGTAGTCCACACCCGCAGTATCACACAGCCACGGCGGACGGGGCGACTTCCGCGTCCCGCGATTCCTTCCACAAGCGAAGGTAAGGCGCGAGAGACCGCATCATCTCGGCGAAAGACTCCAGCGTCAAGGACTGCGCGCCGTCGCTGGCCGCTTTCTCCGGGCAGGGATGCACTTCCACCACCAGGCCGTCGGCGCCTATCGCCACTGCCGCCCGCGCCAGCGCCGGCACCAGGCTGCGTCTGCCGGTGGCATGGCTCGGGTCGAGCATCACCGGCAGATGTGTGAGTTCGTTCAGAACCGGCACGGCCGCGATATCGCAGGTGTTGCGCGTGGCGGTTTCAAACGTGCGGATGCCGCGCTCGCACAAAATCACATTGGGATTGCCGTGCGCCACCACGTATTCGGCGGACATCAGCAGTTCCTTGATCGTGGAGCTCATGCCGCGCTTGAGCAGCACGGGCCGCCCGCAGCCGCCCAGCGATTTCAGCAGCGCGAAGTTCTGCATGTTGCGCGCGCCCACCTGCATGACGTCGGTGTACTCCGCCACCATTTCCACGTCGCGGTCGCTCATGATTTCGGTGACGATTCCGAGGCCCGTGGCTTGCTTGGCTTTGCGCAGCAGCTTGAGGCCCTCCAGTTCCAGCCCCTGGAAATCGTAGGGCGAAGTGCGCGGCTTGAATGCGCCGCCGCGGAGCATCCGCGCGCCCGCCGCAGCCACGCCTTCGGCCGTCTCGAGAATCTGCTTCTCGCTCTCCACGGAGCAGGGCCCGGCGATCACGATGAATTCGCCGCCGCCGATCTCCAGTCCGTTGGCCTGGATGGCTGAGCGTTCCTTCTTGAACTCTTTGCTGACAAACTTGTAGGGCGCTGAAATCCGCATGGCGCGCTCGACCCCGGGCGTGGCTTCGAGCGACTCCAGGCAGGCCGTAACGTCGCCCACTCCCACTACCCCGATCACCACCCGCTCTTCGCCCTCGATGGAGTGCACCTTATAGCCGAATTCGCCGATCCGCTCGCAGACGTGGTCGATTTCCTGCCGGGTGGCGTGAGGCCGCATCGAAATGATCATGCTCCTTATTTATACACTAATGCGCTTCAGGATTTCAAATTAACAGCCTTTAATTGTGTTAATTGAATGTGCCACTATTCAAACGTGGCTTCAACCGCCGCGGAGTGCGCGCTCTCATTCGGCGGGGTGGAGCGGTCGAACGAGGTGATGGCGTAGTGGTAGGTCTTGCCGTGCTCGACGGCGCGGTCGGAGTAGTTGGGAATCTCGTTCGATTCGGCGAGCTTTTCAAAAGGGCCGTCGCCGGTGGAGCGGTAGATGCGGTAGCCGGCCAGATCCGGTTCGGTGTTGCGGTCCCAGACCAACTCGATGGAAGCCGGCGCCGCGTCGGCGCGCAAGCCCGTGGGAACGGCGGGCGGAAAGACATCGACGGGAGTAATGTCGCTGGGAGCCGAGAGATCGCTTTCCGCGAACTTGTGGTCTCCCACATCCACCAGGCTCTGCACTTCGTAGAAGTATGGCTTGCCGAATTCGGTGCTGGTGTCGGTCCACTCATGGCTGTCCAGGGTGGCCACCACGGCCCAGGCATCGCCCGAGTTGCTGCGGCGGATCACGCGAAACTGATCGCCGCTCCCGGACCAGCTCATGTGCACGCCCTCCGCGCGGTTGTCGAGTTTCAAGTTGACGGGCACTTGGGGCCCGGGCACGACGCGGATGGACTGATAGTTCGACCAGCCGGCGTCCTTTCCATTGGCGCCCACCACGCGCACGCCGAGGATGGCTTCCTTGCCGGTCCATTCCGCGATGGGAATTTCAAGCGTGGCCATTCCCTGGTCGATGCGAATGCCGCTGAGTGGTTTGGCGTGGTCCAGCCACTGCGCCGGGTTGAAAGGTTCGGGTGTCGAGCCGATGCGCAGATCCAGCTTCACGGGCTTATCGATCGGCCGTGCCTCGGTGGTCTGTTGCGGGACCGGGAAATGGACGATGATGATGGAGCCGCGTTGGACCGCGGCCAGGTCGGTGACCCTGGCGGGAACATTCGCCAGCGGCTTCAAAGGGCTGCCCACGTATCCGCAACCCGCGGAGAGCAGAAGAATCGCCGCGGCGAGCGCGGCAGGAATTCGGCGCATCAAAGGACTAGCGTAGCAGGGAGGGGCGTGGAGCGGCGGGGTTGGGGTGCGAAACGTACCAGGCTACGAATGCGGCCGGACTGCGCCCGGCTGCACCGATTAGTTATAGCAGAGATATATGGCAGGATGGGGCAGCGGGGGGCGGGTGAAGGCAGGGCGGCGGCAAACGGCGTCGAATCAAGGGGACGCGGGGACTGAATCGGCCAGAATCGGCGGGCGAGGTTGGCGGAGCTATTTGGCAATTCGGGCGCGGCGGGCGGTGGGGGCGAACGGGGAATCAAGCAGATGGGCGGGTGTCCAAGCGACAGGCGGAACGGCGCCCGACCGCGACGAGACTGGAAAACGGCCGGTGCGGGAATTGGAAGAGTTTAATCTGTCCGCTGTGGATCTGGCAGCGCGCGAACACGCCGGCGACCATTTTGTTGAGGCCGACGAAATGGTCCGGGACGAGGGAAACGCGCCCCCGCAAAATTGGAAGAGTTTAATCTGTCTGCGGCGGCGGGCCTTCGGCCTGGCGGCGGGTTAGAAGCCTGACGAATCTCCGAACGTGGAAAGCGGCCGAGAGCGGCCGGCCGCGGCACACGGGCTGCCTGGCGATCGGCTTGCGGCGTTCGGGACGCATTTTCATGGCTGGGCAAATTGGAAGAACTTAATCTGACTCCTCAGAAAAAATCGTGGGTTGATTCCGGCTCCGGCAGTCTGCCGCGGATGGAGTCAGCCACCGAACGGCCCCATCGGTCCAATTTCGAGACGAGCACGGTATCGAAGCGCCGAAGTCGTGCTGATGCCATAAGCCGGTCGCCCAGCAGGCCGAAACGCGGCTAATGGACAAGCTCTTTTGAAAACATAGTGGCAAGGGTACACTCAAAATGTATGCAAGACCTCGACACAAGAATACGCGCGCTTTCCCATCTTGATCGGATTCCCATGATTCAGGGGTTGATCCGGCTTGATGCCCAAGCAAAGGCTCGGGCCAAGGCCGGTGCACGGGCCAAGCGCGGCACCACGGCCAGAAATCGCGCTGACGAAGCGCGGGCGGAAACGGAGCGCCTGGGCCGGATCGTTTACTTTCTGCGGTCCCGCAGTCCGGCGTCAAACGCGACCCCGCAGGATATGGTCCTTTGCGATGCGCTCGCCGGCAAGCTTCAAGCCAAGGGCCAGTGGGCGGGCGAGTATTATACTTGAACCTGGGTTTTTGACCTACGCGCCGTGCCCAGGATGAAAGGCAGAGCGGCTGTTTGAGATTCGGGGCCATGACGATAACAGAATGCCCAAAATGCGGCACGGGCTACTTTCACGGTGAGATCGTATGCGGACGGTGTGGTACACCGACAGTTCCATCCGAGGATAGCCGTGATTACGAGACGGAAGGCCAGTGCGCAAGCATTAGCGGCCAACTTGCGGAAGCGCGCAAACTCATCGAGGTAGCCATACACGAGGCCTCGGACAAAAGCGAGCCACCATTACATTATGTCTTGCTCGTTCTCGGCATTGCAATACGCGTTCAGCTTGAGAGGCTCGAAGCTTCGTTGGGCGCAGAGTGGAAACATGATTTAATAGCGTGGGCCTGTCGCAACCTTCTGGAACTCGATCTGTGGACCCAATATATCCTTTCGGGTCCCGACAATGCCACAAAGCTTTTCGACGAGTGCCTCATCGATGAAACTACCTTTTTTGAGGCATGGATAGCGTATCTGGAAGTCGACACCGATTTCTCGGACTGGCCAGAACCGGATAAGCAGACCTTCCAATCGTGGCTCTGTTCTTCTTTGGAGGACGCAAGGGCCGAATCTCAGGCCCGCAATCTATCGGATAGGTGGTTGTCGATGCGCGGTATTGCAAAACAGCTCGGGCGTACGGTGGAGTTCGACGGCGCCAATAGAATGTACTCGAAACTCGTCCATCAGACCGCCTTTTCGCTGTTGTACCAATACGACGTGCGCCTGAGGCTGATACTCGGTGCGCACGGCCGAAGACACGCCTACAGCATCGCGACCCATCTGAGGAAGTATTTGGATCTGCTTTTGAAACCACAGTAAGACTCCGCGAAAACCCAGGAGGAACCGACTCCAGCCGCTTCTTCCCCTAACGCCTCCCCCTGCACCCTCATGGCGGCCCTTGCTCAGCGCGAAACACCCGCCTCTCATTATTGGAGGGAGATCACCACGCCGGACTGCGTCTGAACGCCGCCGACAATCGCCACGAGCGCTTGATCGCCGGTCCCGAGGCCCGCCGGGATCGTCACGTTGAGTTGATAGAGCCCAGCCGAAACCAGTCCGGCGAAAGACGGGATCACGCTTGTGACACCGATCACAAGTCGCACCCCGTTCGTCGTGGCGGCCGCACCAGAGAATGGCTGTCCCGCCTGCACTGGCGGACTGGTTGGCCCGAAACCGACGCCGAAAAGCTCAACCACATCGCCCTGTTTCGCCGCGACGGTTTGATAGCCAAGAGACGTTCCGGTGGGCCCGAGGATATCGTAGGTTCCTCCACCATAAGCTCCCGAGCCGTTCGACCTGAGAATGATTCCCGCCACATGGCTTGTGTCAAGCAGGCTGAATGATGGCCCAAACTGGCCCAGAGTTACGGTCGAGGTTGCGCTGCCGCCGGCAGTGGTAACCACTACAAGTACCGTGCCGGTTGCCGTATCGTCCGGCGCTTGCAAATTGATCTGACCGGCGCTGACAAACCAGAGATACGCTGCTTTGCCATTGATCTCCACGCTTGTGCCGCCCAGTGAGATAGGAAAATTGCCGTTCCAGATGGTGGTTCCGCTGGCCAAATTGTTCCCCCAAATCGATACCCATTCGCCTGGCTGAATAGTGCTTGCCGTGCTGTCAAGGGGAACGACGCCCCCGGGCGAAATGTACGGGGCTTGCGGGCTGGTGGGGCTAATCTTCGTCACGGTGTCGTCTTCGAAATTCGCCACCCAGATATTGCCGCCGTCGAAAGCGGCCGCATAGGGCTCTGATCCGACGGGGTAGGTGCCCACTGTGGCTCCGGTGGAGGCCAGCAGCTCCGTCACGGTGTTGTCGTTGACATTCGCCACCCAGATATTGGCACCGTCGAAGGCAACGGCATAGGGCCCTGATCCCGCGGGCTAGGTGCCCACTGCGGCTCCGGTGGAGGCCAGCAGCTTCGTCACGTTCTTGCTGCCGTAATTCGCCACCCAGATATTGGCACCATCAAAGGCGACGGCATGCGGGTCTGATCCCACGGGGTAGGTGCCCAGTAAGGCTCCGGTGGAGGCCAGCAGCTTCATCACGTTGTTGCTGCCGTAATTCGCCACCCAGATATTGGCGCCGTCGAAGGCGACACCGACGGGTCCTGACCCCACGGTGTATGTACCTACTGCGGCTCCGGTGGAGGCCAGCAGCTTCGTCAAGTTGTTGCCGTAGCCATTCGCCACCCAGATACTCGTGCCATCGAAGGCGACGGCACGTGGGCTTGAGCCCACGGGGTAGGTGCCCAGTAAGGCTCCGGTGGAGGCCAGCAGCTTCGTCATGCTGTTGCTGCCAGCATTCGCCACCCAGATATTGGCGCCGTCGAAGGCGACGCCGAGGGGGTTTGTTCCCACAGGGTAGGTACCTACTGCGGCTCCGGTGGAGGCCAGCAGCTTCGTCACGTTATTACCGTAGTAATTTGTCACCCAGATATTGGCGCCATCGAAGGCGATGCCGGCGGGGCTGTTTCCTACGGGGTAGGTGACGCTGGCTTTCAAGCGCGGAGCCACAAGCACCGCAAGCACCAATGCCAGAAGGGCTACGCCTCGGGCCGGGCAGCTTCGTGAGAAAACCAGTGCGCATCTGTGCGACATATCCTTTGCCCTGTAAGTCCTTTGGAGTTTGCGGAGTGAGTGGGGCGGGGGTTCGCCGGTGGCTGGGCAAACACCAAGGTCGAGTTTAGTGTCTCACTCTTCTTGTCCCCTCGCAAGGTTGGAGAACCGATCCGCGCCTTCTGCTCAAAATGGCTATTTTGGGCAGTTGCGAGTATGAAACGAAAGAACCGCATACACCGCTTGGACAAGACTTGAAAAACCAACCACCGCGGCCCACACCACCAGCCGGCGCTCCACCCGCTGTTCACGGATGCGGTGTTCACCTTCCTCCGTAAGTATTTGCTTTCGCAAGGGAAACTTTGGTTGCTTTTCCCAGAAGTTATTCGGGACATAAATGTACCATCGTCGGGCGGACGACACTAAGCGCTTGTGCAAGAGTACCTTCAGCCTAAGTTCAAGTTCTCCCATTCGGTCGTAGAGAGGCTGCAATTCCTGCACTGCTACATCTTCCTGGGCTGCCGTGGGTTCCGCATGGCTCAAATAAAACGCAGCAATCTCCTTATCAAGTTCTTCCCTGGTTTTTTTCAGTTCCCGTTTCTTCTTGAGGACGGCGAACACGCTACCTCCGTTTCCCCAACGCCGGCAGCCCGCCTTGGTATTCTTGAAGTTGGCCGCGCACTAGGCTAATTGTACGACCACGTTCGCAGCGAATTCAAGGAAGATGGGCAGCAGCTAAGAGAAGGCTTCGTGCGAAACGTACCAGGCACGAATGCGGCCGGGTTGCGCCCGGCTGCACCGATTGACAATCGGTGCGCAGGATACCATCCTGCCCCACCAGGGCGCACCGGATTTGATTGGCTACCAGTCGGCGTAGGGGCGGCCGTCCAGGCTGGTCTTTTCCGAATTGCTGTGCACGTCCCAGATGCCGGGCTCCTGCTGGTTGACGCTTTGGCTGGCGTCCTCCATCACGATCCTCCAGTCGGTGGAATTGGTCATGGGGTCGGTGGGCACGGCCCGCAGGTAGCCTTCGGTCACCAGGTCCTGCAGGCTCTGGGGCGCCTTGGCCTTGTCGTAAGAGTAATTGTCGATGACGGTGCGGAGCGTGAACAGGTTGTTGTGCAGCACGCTCTCTTTGGAGCGGATGATGGCGCGGTTGTAGATGGGGATGGCCATCGAGATGAGGATGACGATGATCGTGACGACCACCATCATCTCGACGAATGTGAAACCCCTCCGTCGCTGGCGGCTGGCTGCCCGACCGCGAGGAAACATTCGCCGGGCGGGCACCGCTCCCTCACGGTCGTGCGACAAGTCGCGGCTCGCATGGCGGCTACCACTCCGAATAGGGCGTTCCATCGGGTGCCTTCTCCTCGCTCTTGGTGAAAACTTCGAATACCGCCTGGCCGCCCCAGCTCTTGGATTTGGGGTCGTCCTGGGTGCTGCGCTTTCCCCATTCAAACTTGTTGGTGAAAGGATCGCGGGGGATGCGGCGCAGGAATTTCAGCTTGGTGCCGTTGGGGTCCTGCGCGAGCTTCATGCCTTCCACCAGGATTTCCAGCGATTCCGGGTAGCAGTTCGAACCGATTTTAGGCGGGCCGAAGAAACCCTGGTCGCAGATGTCCTTGTACTTGTCGATGGCCGTGCGCATCTGGATGAGGGCGTACCGCAGGTCGCGCTGGCGCTCGGTGCGGATCTTCAGGCTGGCGAGCGGCAGCGCCAACGTGGAGAGCACCGCCAGGATCGCGAAGGCCACGATCAACTCTACCAGCGACAGTCCTTTTTGGTTGCGGCGCTTCATCTGCATTACCACTCCGAATACGGCTTTCCGTCCTTGTCCCGATCGCGGGTCTTGGAGTACACGTTGAAGACGTTCTCTTTGCCCCAGGTTTCGGCCTTTGAGTCGTCCTGCATGCTGCGCAGACCCCATTCGGTGCCGTTGGTGAAGGGATCGCGCGGAATGCTGCGCAGGAATTTCAATTTTTTCCCGTCGGCGCTTTGCGTCTTGACGCCTTCCACCAGGATGTCCAGCGATTCCGGGTAGCAGAAGGTGCCTTGCTTGGTGGCTCCAAAGACTCCCTGGTCGCAAGCATCTTTGTACTTGTCGATGGCGGTATACATTTCCCGCAGGGCGTATTTCAGATCCACCTCGCGCTGCGTGCGGATTTTGACGCTCGCCAGCGGGATGGCCATCACCGAGAGAATCAGCATGATGGTGAAGGTGACCACCAGCTCCACCAGCGTCAAGCCCCTTTGGTTCTTGCGTTTCATGACCGCGTCACTTCACGTTGACGGTTACCTGCGCGTTGCCCGAGGCCGGCGGGCCATTGAAACTTTGCAGCGTCACGCTGCTGGCGCGGATGATGGTTGCGCCGCGCGCCAGGGTTTTGAAAGTCAAATTGATCAGCGGGCCGCTGCCGGTAATGCCGGCGGAGCCTTCCTTGCGCAGCACCCGGATGGCGGCTGTGCCGCTATCGTTGAGCACGTTCTTGGTGAGCATGGGCTCCTGGCCTTCGCCTCCCCAGAAACTGCCGCGGGTGACATCGGTCAAGCTGACCGATTGGGGATCGTACTGGATCTGGATGGGAGCGCCGATGACATCCTTGGCGCCATCCACCTGCAACGATATGGTGAAGCTGTCGGACAGGCTCTTTTCGAGCTGGGTGGCATCGAACCGCACCGTAGGCGCTTCCGGGGGAGCAGTGGCGGGTGGGCCGAATCCGCCCGGAGCCGTGGCCGGTGGGCCTGAGGGCATGGCGGTGGCAGGCGCCGCTTCGGCGGGAGCGGGCGGCGCTTCCTTCGGCGCGGGCGCTTCCTTCGGGGCCGGAGTCTCGTCCACCGGCTTGGGTCCGTAGGAAACGTGGATCACTGTCTGGTTGCCCGATGCGACGCTGCGCAGGTTTTCTTCGGTGATCTCGGGGCGGCGCACCACGTGCGGGATCAGCGCGATCATCAGCTCGTCGCGTTCGTTGTCGACGCTGTCCCCGCTGAAGAGGCGGCCCAGAATCGGAATATTGGCCAGCCCGGGAATGCCCGTCTTGGTCTTGGTGTTCGACTGGTTGAGCAGGCCGCCCAGCAGGCTGACCTCGCCTTCCCGCAGGCGGATGTCGTGCTCCATCTTGCGCTGGCCGATGATGGGTTGATTGATGCCGCCCAGATTCACCTGGCCCGTGACGTTGGAGATGTCCAGGCTCACGTGCAGGGAAACCTCCCCGTTGTCGTGCACGTGGGGCGTGATTTCCACATTCACGCCCACGTCGATGTACTGGAATTGGGTGTTAACCAGCGGGCTGATGCCGGCCCCCGCCACGGCGCCCAACCCGGAGCCGAAGCTGCCGCTGGCGGTGGGCTCGCGTTCGCCGATCTTCATCATGGCTTTCTGGCCATCCACCGAACGGATTTGCGGAGATTGCAGAACCTTGGTGCGGGTGTCGCTCAAAGTGGCGTTCAAAAGCGCGCTGGGCAGAATGGTCGAGAAATCCGCACTGGCCAGGTGGCCGAGGCTGGAAAGCGGGATCGACGCGCCGGTGGTGCTGCTGGCGCCGGTGGTGGTTGTTCCGCTGGTGGTCGTGGTGGTGCCGGTGGTCGTGGTGCCGGTGGTCGTGCCGCTGGTGCTCGAGCTGGTGTTGCTGCCTTGCACCTGGATGCTGGTGCGCGGCGTGAAGTTGAACGGCACGTTGAGTCCGGTGCCGGCGATCGCGGCGGACAGGGCGCGGGTAAATACGGAACTGGCTTCGATTACGAAGATATCCACCACGACTTCGGCTCTGGGCTTGTCCAGATCGTGAACGATCTTGTCCGCCAGCGCCATCTTGTCGGCGGTGCACTTGGCGACGATGGCGTTCTGCGACTGGGACGAAAACAGGCGCGTGCAATCGGCCACCGTGCGGACGGCGGTCAGGACATCGTTCATGTCCTGTTGCGAGGTGACGTTGGTGAGGTAGAAAACCTTGGTGACTTCTTCCTCGTAGTCGCGGCGCTTATTCTGGGTGTCGATGGTGATGAAGATGGTGTTGGGCGAAAGCGGTTTCCAGTAGGATTTGGTGATCACCGCCAGGTAATCCAGCGCCTGCTCGATGGTGGTGTTGTCGAAGTCGACGTTGAGACGGTCTTTGCCGCTGGGCAGCGGCGACGCGTACTCCGGATCCCATAGGACGTTCAACCCGGCGTACTTGGCCACCGTTTCGAACAGCACCTTGGGAGTCTGGTTGTTTATCTTGAAATCGATCAGCGTGGGCCTGATCGGCTTGAGCTCGGGAACACCCAGCATGCGGTCGATTTTTTCACCGTTCTCTTTCTTCGACAGCTCGCTGGCGGTGAGGCCACGCACTTCGGGCGCGGCTTCCTTGCCGGTGGTCTCGACTCTCTTGCGCTCGCGCATGATCATCTGCTGGGTGCGTAGGACTTCCTGCTCGGCGATCATGGAACTGGGGTTCAGCGCGTAGGCTTTCTGGAATTCGAGCAAGGCGTCGCCCAACTGTCCCTGGGAGCGGACTTTGGTGGCGTTGGTCACGTGGGTGGCGGAGGCCTCGAAGCGGGCTTTCTGAGCGGCAATCTGGTAGACCAGCTCGCTGGGGTCTTCGGACAGGGCCTTTTCATAGGAGTCGAGGGCGGCGTCCCATTCCTTTTTCTGCTCGTGGGCGCGGCCTTCAGCCAGGAACTTGTCGCCTTTGCGGGTCTTGGCCTCGAGGTCGAGCGGCGCCCCGAGAAGCGCGCAAGACAGCAAGACTACCGATAAACGTTTGAAAAACAGCATGTTAGTGGTTTCCCGCGCTCCGGACTGCCGGTGCCTCTATGCTAAACTGAGATCGAAATGGGCCCTCTCGGGTCATCTAAAGTCATTGACGACGTTAGGCTTCCGGGCGTGGAAGCGAAAATCGCGGGACAGCGCCGTGGCGGAACGAGATACTGCCTTTAAGATACTGAGCGATAACCGGCAAGCCGGCCACAACTACTTCCTGATGGAGCGGTTCGAGGCAGGCCTCGTGCTGACCGGGACCGAGGTCAAGGCCGCCAAGGACAGCAAGATCCAGCTCAAAGACGCCTACGGGGCCGTCATGGGTAACGAGGCATGGCTGGTGAATGCGCACATCAGCCAGTACTCGCACGGCAACCGCGAAAACCACCCGCCGGTACGCAACCGCAAGTTGTTGCTGCATCGCCGCGAGATCGACAAGCTGTTGGGGTATACGCGCGAGAAGGGCCTGTCGCTGATTCCGACGAAGATTTATCTGAAGAAGGGGCGGATCAAGTGCGAGCTGGCGCTGGCGAAAGGCAAGAAGCTGCACGATAAGCGGGAAGCGGAGAGGAAGCGCACGGCGGAGGATGAGGCGCGGACGGAGATGCGAAGACGGGCTTGAATGAGCAGGAGCGCGACCCGGGGGCGCCCGGACCAGGGGGTCTGCCCCGCTTTTGGGTGTTGACATAGTTGATGGCACCGGAAAACGCATATGAAGACTTTTCATGATGAGGCGGAATTCTTGAGAGAATCCAGCAGCTCCACCAATATCAAGACGACCCTTCTGAAAGCCCTGAAGGTGTTAAAACTCTTCAACATTGCCCACTATGTTTGTGGTGGGTTCGCTGTTCAGGAGCACGGCTATCCACGCTTCACGGTGGACGTAGACATCATCGTGCCGGATGTTCGATTCACCAGAGAAAAGCTGGCGATGAATGGCTTCAAGGCAAACCCCGGTTCCAAGATGACCGTGACTGACCGAGAGACGAAGGTTGAAATTGATCTGCTCCCCGGTGGCGGCAAGGTGGGTCCGGGTCCAGTCAGTTTCCCAATGCCCACCAAGGTGTCTGAAAAGCCGCAAGTCCTCGCGTTGCACGATTTGATCTCCCTCAAGCTGTCGAGCTATATGGGAAGCCCTATTGATCGTGCTCAAGACTACGCCGATGCAATCAAGCTGATTCAAGTTAATCGCCCTTCCAGTGAGTTGGGTGTTGACGCAAAGGTGCGGGAGTTGTATCGCACGCTTTGGGATCAGATTCACGCGAAGAAGGGTTAGACCAGGAGAACAGAAGGCCACTCAGCGAGCTTTCGCGCGCGCGCGCAACACGGTCGAGCCTGGCGTCCTGCCGGTATCGTTGAAAGCGTCCACGGTGAAACTGTAATCCACATCCGCGTTGAGCCCGTGCAGCGCGATCTCCGTCTGGCCGCGCACCTCGTAGTTCTGGTAGAGCTTGCCGGGCGCAATGCCGTAGCGCACGATGTATGCGTCGGCGTCCGGCGCCGGCTGCCAGCGGACGACGGCGGTGCGCGGGTCGGCGGGGTCGCGGCGGACTTCGAAACGCGGAGCGGCGGCCGGCGGCTTTCCGCCAGCGTCGCCGAAAATGCGGAGGTCGCGGATGGAAAATGGCCCGCCGCCGGGCATGGCCCCGTTGGTGATGCGAATGTACCGCGCCTTCACCGGCGATGACAGCTCCACGTAATCGTGCGGGGCGTCTTGGCGCGCCGCGCGGCGGTCGGCCAACATGGACCAGCGGCGGCCGTCGGTGGAGGCCTCCAGCCGGTAGCGGCTGAACTGGTCCGGCTGGCGTCCAATGGCCGTGGAGTCCTGCTCGGCGTAGTTCACCTGCACGGCGTGGACGAGGCAAGGCCTTCCCAGATCGACGCTCAGCCACTCGCCGCGATGGGCGGTGCGCGCGCTCCACCAGGTGCGGACGTCTTCGTCGAAGGCCTTGCCGGGCGGGAAGCCGTCCAGGCTGGAAGAGGCCTGCGCCCGCTTGCCGAAGGAAAGCAGCATCCAGCCGGCAAAGTTGTCGGCGCCCGCGCCGGAGCGTACGGCGGGCAGCATCTGCGGATAGTCGCCGAACAGGGTGTTCGCGTGCAGCACGCCATCGGCGTCGAAATCGGCCGGGAAGAGCCCGAGCCGCCGCTCGAACTGGTGCTTCACCGAGATCGTCATGGTCGCGACGTGCCAGTAGCGGCCCTGCTTGTCCTGGAAAGTGGCGCTGTGGCCGGCGCCGCCGATGAAGCCGGTGGGCTTGTGCGAAAACGGGCTCGAGGGCGCGTAGGTGAACGGGCCGCGTGGCGATCGGGCGGTGTAGACACCGTCGGCGTAGGTTTTGTACTCCGTGCCCGGCGCGGCGTATTGCAGGTAGTAGACGCCCTTGTGTTTGGTCATCCACGATCCTTCGATCCACGGGCCGTCGCCCAGGTTGTCTTCGCCGCGGCGTTCCCATCCGTGGAGCGCGGGCGAGGCGCGGAAGCACTCGAACGGCTGGCCGAGCGGGCGGAAGCCGTTCTTGGGGTCGAGCTCCATGCCGGAAATGGCGCCGTTGTGCGAGAGGCCGTAATAGAGGTAGACGCGGCCATCGTCGTCGGCGAAGAGATCGGGGTCGCCCACTTTGAAGGCTTCGTTGATGAGCTCCCATTGGCCGGCTTTAGGGTTGGTGGTGCGGTAGAGGCCGATGTCGCAGGCGGTGTAGTAGAGGGCGCCCGAGTAGGCCATGACGGCCGGGGCGTAGGCTTCGATGGGCAGGCCGTAGGGGGTGACGAAGGTCCACTCGGCCATGTCGTTGGAATACCAGTAGCCGCCGGATTTGGAGGCGAACAAGAAATAGTCGCCGCCGAAGAGGACCACGGCCGGGTCGGCGGCTTCGCGGCGGCTGGGCGGGGAGATCATGAAGCGATAGTCGATGTTGAGAGGGTTGGCGAAGGTTCGCGGCTGGGGAACAGCGGAGCCGCGGAGCGCGATGGTGGAGGCCAGCAGCAGGATGGCCGCGGCGGCGATAAAGGCCTTGCCGCGCGGCGAAGTCAGGGTTCGGGACACGAACGAATTATTTTAGCGGACTGAGGCGTTTGGGAGAACGGCGGGCAGGCGACCGCCGCCTGCCCCACCATGGCAAACGCCGTAATCAGTTATATCAATTATAGGTTGTGTTGACTGATTGGGAGGTGCCTCCAAAGAGGGTACCATTGTCGAGACCCGAAGCCTTAAAAGTTTGGTAGTTGGTGTAATTCGACACTGAGGTAGTACCCGAGCCGGCCGGCAGGGTGGCCAAGACATACGATGGCACCGTAAATGAGCCGGCACTTTGCGGGGCGATGCATGTGTAGCTACCGCTCACGGACTGCCCGGAGACAGTCGCCGACGAACTCCCACTAATGAGCACGTAGGTGCCCGAAGACCCGCCGGTCCAGGATACCCCTAGTCCAGACGACCGGGTGACGGTTGCTGCGTTGTTGGAATTGGTCCAGGTCAAAATAGGGTTGGGGAAAGTCAGCGATGCCGTGAACGCGCCGATGAATGGCGAGACGGAGCCCCCGGAGCCCTTGAACGTAAAGGTTCCACCTGAAGTCGGGATGGCCCCGGACGCCAGTTGCGCGAAGTAGAGCCCGAGGCCGGAAAGCGTCGACTCCGTAAGCGTGACCGTTCCTCCAACGGGTCCCGTCACGGTAATCGTTCCTGCGTCTATGGGTGTGGTTGTGGTGGTGGTAGTGGTTCCGCTAGCACCGGTCTCCGTGACGATGCATCCTCCCAGGGAAACCGAGCCACTGGCCGAGCCTACACTAGACCCGGTCACCCTGTCAAAGATGCCCTCGGCGAGGTCGGTGGTTTGAGAGGCGGTGCCGGTGGAGTTTACCGGCGACGTGACTTGGAAAACGAACAGGGCCCCATTGTTCACGTTGGTCTGCCCGCTGAGGGTCGATAGCTCGGTGCCAGTGGTACCGAAAGCCGGATCGGAGCAGACGCCGTTGCCGATGGGGAGGGTGACGAAATTGGTGGGCACGCCAGCGGCGCTCACGCCCACCAGCGATACGTTGCAACCCGTCGCAACCCCGGCGGGAATGGTGACATCCACCTGGTTCAAGCCGGGGTAGCCGGACGGCCCTTGGTAGACGATGGGAGCGTCCAGGCCGCCGATGTAGATGTGCGAAAGACCTGCGATTTGGTTGATACTCGCGGTGCTGTAGGTGGTATCTCTGGTGGGATCGGCGCCCAGACCCGAGCCCCAGAGCACCACGGTGGTGCCGGGCGGGATGGAGCTGGTGTAATTGAACAGGGCCCCGGTGGCGTTATTGGTGGCCACTCCCAGCCCGCTGCCGGTGCCGTAGTAGGCGTCGAAGCCCATGGCGCTCTGGACAACCTGGATGCTAAAGGGTGCGCTGGTCTGGTTGTTGTACGTAACCGTAACCTGGGCAGTGCCTACGGGGGTGTTGGAGGGCATTACCAGGGCCAGTTGCGCGGCGATGGCGTAGTAGAATACCGGAACGGTGGTGGTGCTGCCCACCGTGACTTTCACGCTCGCGCCGTTCAAAGTGGTCTGCAGGCCGGGAGAGGCGCTGGATTGCAGAACGGCTTGCGCGTTGGGATCGGCCAGGCCGGAGCCCTTGATGATGAAGAGAGATCCCTGCGCGATTCCGGAGTTGGTAAAGCCCGCCGGAACCAGACCGTAATTGTTCAGGATTTGGGTGATGGTGGGCACTGCAGGTCCGGAGGAAGCTCCGAATGTATCGAACTGCAAGCTGATCGAAGTTCCGATGGCGGTCACGAGGAGTTTGGCGTAGTTGCCGCCGTTGGTTTTCACGGCGAAGACATCGCCGACCGCGAGCGAACTGGCGGGGATCGCTGACTTCGAGTAAAGCGAACCCAGTGCAGAGAGGACCTGCTGCGTATAAAGGCTGTAGGTCGAGGGGCCACCCGGGCCAATGTTATAGGCCGTTGCGTTGCCTTGCGGAGTCAGGCTGGTTCCGCTCCAGAGGAGGTCTCCTCCGGAACTGCTGGTGGCGCCGGTGTCGAGGCTCAAAGCGGTGTTGGCCGCCAGGGTTGGGGTCCCAGTTACATCGGCCAGGGCGGCGATGGGCAACGCCATGGCCAGTGCGATAACAGTGGTCGCGATCGTCGGAATTCGGTTGAGTTTCATTGCTCCTCCTGCAAAGACTTTCCAGACTGCCAGAGAGTATACCCGAAAAGCCGTCTTTTATCTACGCAGCAAAGCGGTCTGAAATGGCTCATCCGTTTCACAGTGCAGAAGCGAAAGAAAATAAGCCAGTTAGTGTAAATCGGCTTGGTTTGGCACGGGTGGGCGGCGGTGCGGTCATTCACAGTCTTCTCGGATCGTGCCGATAAGGGGGGATGTAGCCCAAACAGCCCATGCTTGCCGTGATCGGTATTGGCGTCGTATTTCTCGCCGTTTTCGGCGGCTTCCTGATGGAACAGGGCAACCCCTGGGTCCTGATGCAACCGGCCGAACTGCTGATTGTCGGTGGGGCGGCGGCGGGAATCATCCTGGTGGCCAATCCGCCGTCGCTGATCCGCAAAATGGTTCGCGGCGCGCGCGACGCCTTCCGCGAAGCGGCATACGGCCGGCAAGTCTTCCTGCTGCATTTACGGATGCTCTATGAGGTGTTCGGCTATGTGCAGCGGGCCGGCATTGTAGCGCTGGAAGCGGATGTGGAGAATCCGGCGCGAAGCCCCATCTTTTCGCGCTATCCAGGCTTCCTGCGCGACCTGGAAACGCGAGACCTGGTATGCGATTCGTTGCGCATGATGGTGATCGGCGCCACCACGCCGCAGGAACTGGATCAACTGATGGACCTCGACATCGATGTGCAGAGGCGCGGCCGTCATGAACCGGTGAGTGCGCTGAGCACGGTGGCGGATGCGCTGCCGGGGCTGGGCATCGTGGCCGCGGTCCTCGGGGTGGTCATCACCATGCAAGCCATCGGCGGGGCGCCCGAAACCGTGGGTCAGAAAGTGGCGGCGGCGCTGGTGGGGACCTTCCTCGGAATCCTGCTGTGCTACGGATTGGTGGGCCCGGTGGCGGCGCGCCTGGAAACCATCGGCGAGGCGCAGGCGCAATTCCTGCAAGTGCTGCGCATCGCTCTGGTGGCATTTTTCCGCGGCGCGTCTCCCATCCTGGCGGTGGAATACGCGCGGCGTTCCATTCCGGTCGAACTGAGGCCCTCGTTCGTGGCCCTGGAGACCGCGATCCGGCGCGACGCCAGGATTCCACCCATCCCGAAACCGGGCGATGGGACACAGTCAGTGACTCAACCAGGAGATATCTCAGGCGATGGTCTTCCCGCTGAACCAGCCCAAACCGCCTAAGCCGGAGCAAAGCCCGGGGCTCCTGGTGCTGCCCCGCACGCGGCGCATGTTTCAGAAGAAGCACGGCGGCGCTTGGAAAGTGGCGTACGCCGATTTCGTCACCGCGCTGATGGCGCTGTTCATCGTGCTGTGGATGATGAACTCGACGGAGCGCGTCAAGGCTTCGGTGAGCGGATACTTCCGGGATCCGCGCGGCTACACGCGGAAATTGGGGGCCGGCCCGGCGGCGGCGGGCGAAGGGTTGGCGGTCGATCGGGGAAATGTCGGTGATGTGGAGAAGCAGATCCAGGCCGCTCTGCACCGCATGCCGGAATTTTCGCGCATTCGCGACAACGTGAAACTCAGCATGACGGGCGAGGGACTGCGCATCGACCTGCTGGAGACCGAGCAGGGGCTGTTCTTTGTCACCGGAAGCGCCTCGCCGACCTCCGCCGGCGAGCGCCTGCTGGAATCGCTGGCGGTCGAGATCGGGAAAATGCCTAATTCCATGGTGATCGAAGGCCACACCGATGCGCGGCCGTTCCGCAACACGGGGGCTGCGGGAGTTTATGGGAATTGGGAGCTTTCCACGGATCGGGCGAATGCGGCGCGGCGGCTGCTGCAGAGCTACGGGCTGAATGCCAGGCAGGTGGTGGAAGTGAGGGGATATGCGGATCAGAAGCTGCTTGATGCGGAGAAGCCGGAAAGCCCCAAGAATCGAAGGATTTCGCTGGTGGTGAAGTTTGGGTCGGAGTAGGCGGATTCACCGCTGAGACGCAGAGACGCCGAGAAAACCGGGATTCGGAGAGTTATTCGCAGATGCACAAGCGCGGCGGCCGATCTACCATTCAGATCCTCATTTCCCTCTCGTTTTCTCCGCGTCTTCGCGCCTCTGCGGTGAAGTCTTTCTCCGGCCTCTACAGCTTGAACAATTCGCGGAGGCGGCGGGTCTGCACGCGGCTCACGGGAATTTCGGTGTGCTTCTTGTCGTCCATGCGGAGCTGGTAGCTCGACTTGAACCACGGCACCACTTCTTTGATCCGGTTGATGTTCACCAGGTAGGAACGATGCACGCGCCAGAATTGATCGCGGTCGAGGTTGGCTTGCAGGTCCTCGATGGTGCGGTAGTTGGAGTGGCCTTCGAGCTGGGTGGTCGCGAGCGTGATGAGGCCGTTGTCGATGGTGGCGTAAATCACGTCGTTGGCGTCCACGATGAAGTGCCGGTTGTTGGATCGCACGGCCAGCTTGGTGCGCGGCGCGGGGGGCGGCGCGGGCGCGCCGGGTGTGGCATCGGGGTTTCTTTTTTCCTGGACGAAGCGCGTGGCGCGCCCCACGCTTTCGGCCAGCCGGACCTTGTCCACGGGCTTCAGCAGGTAGTCCAGGGCTTCCAGCCGGAAAGCTTCCACGGCGTGCTGGTCGTAGGCCGTGACGAAGATGAAATGCGGTAGAACGGCGCCGTTTTCCCGCAGCCGGCGCACCACGCCCATGCCATCCAGGCCGGGCATGTTGACGTCCAGAAATACCAGCTCGGGCTCGAGTTGCTGGATGATTTCGACGGCTTCGAGGCCATTGGAACCAGTGGCGATAATTTCGATTTCGGGGAAGTCTTTCAACAGGAAAGAGAGCTCGTCGCAGGCTAATTGTTCGTCATCCACGACAATGGTCGAAAGTGTGGCCGTCGCACGGTCCCGCATGGAGTTGGTATTATAGCATTTCGACTAAAAGGAGACCGTATATTGCCCAATCCAGACAACGTCCAAATTGCGCCCGCGGAGGGCAAGCTGGGAGTGCTCATACCCGGCATGGGCGCGGTGACGACGACGTTCATCGCGGGCCTCGAAGCCATCAAGCGGTCGCTCGGCAAGCCCATCGGGTCGCTGACCCAGTTGGGAACCGTTCGCCTGGGGAAACGCACTGAGGGGCGCAGCCCGGCCATCAAGGATTTTGTGCCCTTGGCCGGTATTGAAGACATCGAGGTGGGCTGCTGGGACATTTTTAACGATAACGCGTATGAAGCGGCGGTCAAGGCCGGAGTGCTGGAAATCACGCTGCTCGAGAAACTCAAAGAGCCGCTTTCGGCCATCCGGCCGATGCGGGCGGTGTTCGACCAGAAATTCGTGAAGCGGCTGAACGGGCCGAACGTGATGAGCGGCGGTTCCAAGATGGATTACGCCGAACGTGTGATGGACGACATCCGCCAGTTCAAGCAGCGCACCGGAGTTTCGCGCCTGACCATGATCTGGTGCGGATCGACGGAAGTCTATCACGAGCCGGCCGCGGTGCACGCCACCTTGAAAGATTTCGAGTGCGGCCTCGAGAAAGACGATCCCGAGATTTCGCCGAGCCAGATTTACGCGTATGCCGCGCTGAAATCGGGCGTGGGATACGCCAACGGCGCGCCGCACCTGACTACCGATATGCCGGCGCTGCTGGAACTGGCGCGCAATATGAACCTGCCGGTGGCGGGAAAGGATTACAAGAGCGGCCAGACGTTCATGAAGACGCTGATCGCGCCGGGGCTGAAATCGCGCCTGCTGGGACTGCATGGCTGGTTTTCGACCAACATCCTGGGCAACCGGGATGGCGAAGTGCTGGACGAGCCGGGATCGTTCCGATCGAAGGAAGTCAGCAAGAGCTCGGCGCTCGAGTACATCCTGCAGGGCCAACTCTACCCGGACCTGTACCGCGACTTCTACCACAAGGTGCGCATCGAATACTATCCGCCGCGCGGCGACGCCAAGGAAGGTTGGGACAACATCGACATTTTCGGGTGGCTGGGCTACCCGATGCAGATCAAGATCAACTTCCTGTGCCGCGATTCCATTTTGGCCGCGCCGCTGGTTCTGGACCTGGTTCTGTTCATGGACCTGGCGCAACGGGCCGGCATGCGCGGCATCCAGGAATGGCTGTCGTTTTATTTCAAGGCGCCCATGCACGCTCCCGAACTGTATCCGGAGCACGATGTTTTCATCCAGCTCATGAAACTCAAGAACACCTTGCGCTGGATGCGGGGCGAAGACCTGATTACGCACCTGGGCCTGGAATACTACGACTAGTGCTAGACATCCGCGCCGCCGCGTCTTATTGTCTTAGAAGCATATGAAGGTATTGGTTATCGGAGGAACCCTCTTCATCGGGCGGGCGCTGGTGGAAGAGCTGGTGAAGGGCGAACACGAAGTTGCGGTGCTGCACCGCAAGCCGAAGCATGATTTCGGCCGGCGGGTGGACAACATCATGGCCGACCGCAACGATGCGGATGCCATGCGCGAAGTCCTTTCTACTCGCCGCTTCGACGTGGTCTTCGACAACGTTTACGACTGGGAGCGCGGCACCACCGCGGAGCAGGTGGAGGCTACCGTGCGGCCTCTGGGAGACCGCCTGATACGGTATATTTTCATTTCCAGCGTGAGCGCTTATGGCGACGGATTGAACCACAAGGAAAGCGATCCGCTGGCGCCCGATTACCACCCCATCCCCTATATCCGCCACAAGGCCACCACCGAGCGCCTGCTGTTCCGCATGCACGCCCAGACGGGCCTGCCACTGGTGACTTTTCGGCCGCCCTTTGTGTATGGGCCGGGAAATCCGTTCTATCGCGAGCAATTCTTCTGGGACCGGCTGCGCGCGGGGCGGACCATCGTCATTCCCGGCGATGGCCATCGCCTGATGCAGTTCGTTTATGTGAACGACCTGGTGGCGGCGATGCTGCGGGCCATGGAGGAACCACGGGCCGTGGGGGAAGCCTTCAACATTGGCGACTCCAAGCCCCTCACGCAAGTCGAGCTGGTGGAGAAACTGGCGCGGGCGGCGAACGTGGAGCCGGCTTTGGCGCGCGTGCCGCGGGAAAGCATCCAGCAGGCGGGCGGGAATGCCATGGAGGAGCCGTTCTATTTCGGCGAATACTTCGACGTGCCGCCGATCACGGAGAACATCGGCAAGGTGGCGCGCATGCTGAAGGTGCAAATGACGCCGTTTGAGGCCGGCCTGAAGGAAACCTACCGCTGGTACACGCGCAACCACAAGCCGCGCACCGCCGGTTTCGAGTTCGACGACAAGCTGCTGGCGCTGGCTAAGACGGGATCGCCTGCGAGCGTGTAGGGGTCAGCAGGGGTTGTTGGTTTAGTTAGTGGGTGCGTGGCGGCTGGCGGGTTTCCAGGTCGAGCAGGCGTTGCTCGATGGCGGCAAGTCGCTCCGTGGTAGCGGCATCGGCGTGTTCGAGGCGGACCATGCGGGCGAAGTTTCCGCGCGCGAAAGCTTCGATGCCCCGCAGGATTTCACTTTGCATGTCGCGCATGGCCTCGATGGTGCGGGCATCGCCCGTGCTGATCTCCTCGCGTATGGCTTGGGTGGCGCGGTCTAGCGCCTCCTGCGTGTTGCGAGTGATTCGCTGCTCGGCGGCGTCCACTACGGCGGTGATCTGTGTGAGGTCTTCAGGCGTCATGGCGTCGCTCCGCATGAATGGCCGCGACAGAGCGCTCAGTCTCGTTCAGCGTGGCCTCTTCAGACAGTTTACCCCATTCGCAAGATTCGCAAGCTACCCTCGCAACCGGCGCAACCGGCCGAGCCAGCCTTCTCTTGAACGAACCGACCTCACTGCTGGCGTTCCCTGTAGCTGCAAGCCAAGATTGACTAGGGCTTGCGCTGTCCCATTTTGTTGTCCCATCAATTGATGGACCCCCTCGGCCGACCCGATCACAACGATTTTGACCAATAACTCCTTTCCCCCCAATTCCAGGCACCGCTGAATTTCAGACTCCCTCTCCTCCTCGTGCTATTGCTGAAGGCGGAAGGATACCCTCGTGCATCATCCCCAAAGACTCCCTCGAAAATCTCCCTCACGCGTCAGCCTCCAGGGTTACCTTGAATTTTTGGGCCTCCGGTTTGCGCGCCAAGGCAAGCTGGGGGTTCGTGTGGATACCTGTAAGCCTGCTAAGGCAAACCCGAAAAGTGTTGCATCCAAGACAGTTAAGGCGACGCGAATTTCCAAAAACCCACCGTGCGAAACGAACCCAATCCCAAAAACGGACAGTGCGGATGCTCCCGGCTGTTTTCGGAAGATCCCATTATCACTGGCCGGCGGGACGCCCTTCCCGGCGCACCTTACAGCTTTAGCCCCATGGTCCACGCCCCTTCGAGTTCCAGCAGGCGTTTCTTCAACGGCAGGCCTCCACCGTATCCCGTCAATCTCCCGCCGGAGCCGATCACGCGGTGGCACGGGACCACGATGGCAACCGGGTTCGAGCCGTTGGCCGCTCCCACCGCCCGCACGGCTGTGGGAGTCCCAATGGCCGCCGCGACCTGGGAATAGCTCCGGGTTTCTCCGTAGGGGATCTTCTCCAGCTCGCGCCAGACACTCTTTTGGAATTCGGTGCCTGGCATATCCAGCGGGATCTCAAATCGCCGCAAATCCCTTGCAAAGTAAGCGTGCAACTGGGATGCCGCTTCCCGCAGAAGTGGGTTGGCATCCTGCCTGTGGCCGTCTACCGGTTTTGCCGGAATGAATTCGATGGCGCGGATCCCGGAATCGCTTGCAACCAACCGGAGCCTCAGACCGTCTACAAACAGTACCTCGGTCCACTCGAGCATGGGAACAGTTTGCCACAAACCGCGCGTGGTGGTGCGCTCGCATCCGCCGGATTCTCGTTTGCAACATTTCCGCATTCCACCGTGCGAACCCGGTAACTCTGCTGTTATAATCAGCACTATTCGTTCTTTATGCCTCTAAAGCCTTTCGCACCGAATCACGGCGCGGACAAGAAGATATTCTTGCTCAAGCCGCGAGGTTTCTGCGCCGGTGTCGTGAGAGCCATCGATGTGGTCAAAATCGCGCTGGATCTGTATGGCCCGCCGGTTTATGTCCGGAAAGAAATTGTACACAACAAGCACGTTGTGGACGAGTTGCGGGATGCGGGGGCGATCTTCGTGGAAGAGCTGGATGAAGTGCCGGTGGGGGCGCGCGCCATTTTCAGCGCCCACGGTGTGGCGCCTGCGGTGCGGCGCGAGGCCAGGGAACGCAACCTGGATGTGATCGATGCCACCTGCCCGCTGGTGACCAAGGTGCACCTGGAAGCCGTGCGGTTTGCGCGCGACGGGTACAGCATCGTGCTGATCGGGCACAAGGATCATGACGAAGTGATCGGCACGCTAGGCGAAGTGCCGGACCGCAGCTACCTGGTGGAAACGGTGGAAGATGTGGACCGGCTGGAACTGCCCGATCCGCGGCGCGTCCGCTATTTGACCCAGACCACTCTCAGCCTGGACGAGACGCGCGAGATCATGGGCCGCCTGAAAGAGCGGTTCCCCTTTATCCAGGGGCCGCCGGCGCAGGATATCTGCTACGCCACCGAGAACCGGCAGATGGCCGTGAAGGCCGTTTCGCAGGTTGTCGAGCTGCTGCTGGTGGTGGGCTCGCAGAACAGCTCGAATTCCAAACGGCTGGTGGAAGTGGGCGACAATTTTGGAGTCCGCTCCCACCTGGTGAACGATCGCACCGACATCGATCCGGTCTGGCTGGACGGCGTCAGGAACGTGGCGGTGACCGCCGGCGCTTCGGCGCCCGAGCACCTGGTGCTGGAACTGATCGAGTTTCTGAAAGCGGGCGGCTATAACCAACTGGAGGAGATCGAGCTGGTGGATGAAGATGTCCGCTTCTCGCTGCCTTCGGAGCTGACGATAACGATTCAATGAGCGCGCCGGTACAAGTCGGGAATACGCTGGAGTTTGCCGCCGAGCACGCGATGCGCCGCGCGGCCCAATACCTGGGCGCCTTGCAGCAGCGCGACGGCCACTGGTGCGCGGAACTGACCGCCGATACCACCCTCGAATCCGACTATATCCTGTTCCAACTTTGGCTCTATCCGCCGCAGGACGGCCAGTGGGAGCCTCCCACCCGGCCGCTGATCGACAAGGCGGTGCGCGCCATCCTCGACCGCCAACTGCCGGATGGCGGCTTCAATATCTATAGCAAGGGCCCGTCGGAGGTCAGCGCGTCCGTCAAGGCCTACTTCGCGCTCAAATTGGCGGGAATGGCGGTAGACGACGCGCGCATCGAACGGCTGCGCGATCGCATTCTGGCTCTGGGTGGCATTCAGGCGTCGAACAGTTACGTCAAGGTCAACCTGAGCCTGTTCGACCTCTATCCGCGGCAGTTCTGCCCCAGCATTCCACCCGAAGTGGTGCTGCTGCCGTTCGACTTTCTGTACCAGATGTCCGCCTGGACGCGGGCCATCGTGGTCACGCTCTCGATCGTCGACGCCGCCAACCCGTGCCGGCCGGTTCCGGAGGGGATGAACCTGGACGAGATCTGGCTGCCGGGAGCCAGCCCGGCGTGGTCGTTCCAAAAAGACCGGCGCTGGCTGACGTGGCACAATATCTTCCTCACGGCCGACTGGATTCTGAAGTGGTGGGAACGCCGCGGGTCGAAGAGCATCCGGCAGAGAGCCATCGAGAAAGCCAAGGAGTGGATGATCGAACGGTTGCGCCACTCCGACGGGTTGGGCGCGATCTATCCTCCGATGATGTACTCGGTGATGGCCTTGGATGTTTTGGGCTACGCCCCCGACGATCCGTTGCGCGTGGAAGCACTGCGCCAGTTCAACAACCTGATGGTGGACGATGGCGAGCGGTTCTTCTTCCAGCCGTGCTTCTCGCCGGTTTGGGATACCGGAATTGGCGCGTACGCGCTGGGACAGACCGATTCCCGGCACCCGGCCTTGCGGCGGGCGGCCGATTGGCTGCTGGCCAAAGAGGTTCGCCGCAAGGGCGACTGGGCCGTCAAGCGTCCCAATACCGAGCCTTCGGGCTGGGCATTTGAATACAGCAACGAATTCTATCCCGATATCGACGACACCGCCATGGTGACGCTGGCGCTGAGCGAGGCGCAAGCATCGGACGCGGCCGCGCAGGCGGCCTGCCAAAAACGGGCGCTGGATTGGCTCCTGGCGATGCAATCGAGCGACGGCGGCTGGGCGGCCTTCGATGCCGACAATAATTGGGAATTCCTGAACAAGGTTCCCTTCGCCGATCACAACGCCATGCTCGATCCCACTTGCCCGGACATTACGGGGCGGGTGCTGGAAGCGCTGGCAGCCCATCACATCGACCGCAATCACCGCGCGGTGCGCCGCGGCGTGGAGTGGCTGGTCCGCCATCAGCGGCCCGACGGAAGCTGGTACGGGCGCTGGGGCGTGGCGTACATTTACGGCACCTGCTTTGCCTTGCGCGGCCTGGCGGCATCCGGCGAGAGCGATCGCGAAGCCCACGTTCTGCGGGCCGGCGAGTGGCTGCGTTCGGTGCAGAATGCCGACGGCGGCTGGGGCGAAAGCTGCGCCAGTTACGATAGCGGCCTGTTCGTTCCGGCCGAAAGCACTGCTTCGCAGACCGCCTGGGCGCTGCTGGGACTGATCGCCGGGGGCGACGAGAACAGCTTAAGCGTGCAGCATGGCATCGAGTACCTGCTGGAAACCCAGCGCGCCGACGGAAGCTGGGACGAGGAACTGGCCACCGGCACCGGTTTCCCAAAAGTCTTCTATCTCGACTATCATCTGTACAAAGATTATTTTCCACTCCTCGCGCTGACTTCGTTCGTGAAGGCAAGAGATCGTTCGAATGGCTGAACTATGAAATTCCCGATTGCGATGGTGGCCGGCATGGCCGGGTACATCTTCAAGAACAAGAGGCGGCCGCGGCCGGAGTGGCAGAAGAACGCCGCTCCCGTGGCGGATTCATCCAATCCTTTCCGCATCCTGCCGGCCAAGACCGGCGAGAGGCGCCAGCCGCACCCCATGATCGGCCGGCGCTTTCCTATCGTGATGATGCTGGAGCCTCTGCACGCCTGCAATCTGACGTGCACGGGCTGCGGGCGCATTCGGGAATACGAATCGACCATCAGCGAGCGGGTCCCCCTGGAAGAATGTCTGGCGGCGGTGGACGAGTGCGGAGCGCCCATGGTGTCAATTTGCGGCGGCGAGCCCATGATGTACCCGCAAATCGGCCAACTGGTGACGGGAATCCTGGAGCGGAACAAGCACATCATTCTCTGCACCAATGGCATGTTCATCCGGAAGCGTCTGCACGAGTTCGCTCCCGACAAGCGCTTCTACTTCAACGTCCACCTGGACGGGATGGAAAAGAACCACGACATCGCCGTGGAGCGCGCGGGCGTATTTCGCGACGCCATGGAAGGCATCAAGGCCGCCAAGGCTGCCGGGTTCCTGGTTTGCACCAACACCACCGTCTATAAAGAGACGGATATGGCGGAGATCGAAGAGCTTTTCGACTACCTGAAGCAGTTCGACGTGGATGGCCACCAGATTTCGCCGGCTTATGGATATTCGGCCGTGGACGACCGCGAAATCTTCATGACGCGCGACGACGTGCACGAAAAATTCCGCGATTTCGATCGCATCGCCAGGAAATACAATGTGCGGCAAACGCCCGTCTACATGGAGTTTCTGAAAGGCGAGCGCGAACTGCCGTGCACCGCGTGGGGCAATCCCACCTACAACATCAAGGGCTGGAAGGGGCCCTGCTATCTGATCACCGACGGCCACTACAAAACCTTCGAGGATCTGATGACGCAGACGCCGTGGGAAAGCTACGGCCCCGGAAACGATCCACGCTGCGAGCACTGCATGATGCATTGCGGCTTCGAACCTTCGGCGGCGTTCGGAATCAACGCCAAGTTCACCGACAACTTCAAGATGTTGTCATGGATGCTGCGCTAGAGCGCGTCTCTCACTCACGGTCCGGAAATGTGGCGCACGCACTCATGCGTGCCGTGTCGAGACTGATCTCGACACCGTCTTGGCGTGCGCGGGAACCGGGCGTCATGGACGCTGCGCCAGCTTCCCTCGTGCTGCCTGCAAGTCGGCGGCGGGCAGGATTGCCCGCCTCACGGAGCAGCGGAGCCCCGATCCAAAAGGGTGTTCCCGAAGCCCGGAAGGCGAAAGAGAATAGCCCAGGGCGCCAGCCCCGGGTCCGCATAGCAAATTGGCGAGCCCCGGAACGGGGCGAAGGCTTTTCCCAGCGCTCACGCACTGGGCTATTATGTGACGCCCCTGCGGGGCTGCTGGGGCATGCTTTAGCTTGCCCGGATTCCCAGAGCGGGCTACCCTCATGAAACCCGCCCTGGTCACCGGCGCTTCCGGCTTCCTCGGATGGCACGTGGCCCGCGTGCTGCTTGAGCGTGGCTACCCGGTTCGGGCGCTGGTGCGCCCGGGCAGCCGCGTGGATGCGCTGGATGTCGAATCCGTGACCGGCGATCTGCGCGACCCCGCCTCGCTCGCTCGCGCGGTTTCGGGCTGCGGCCTGGTCTTCCACGTGGCCGCCGACTACCGGCTGTGGGCCAAAGAGCCGGCCGAACTTTACCAATCGAACGTGGATGGCACCCGCAATCTGCTGGAGGCTTCCCGGCAAGCCGGAGTCGAGCGGGTGGTCTACACCAGCACGGTTGGCTGCATCGGCGTCCCCGACGGCGGCATCGGCAATGAGGACTTGCCGGTGTCTCTCGCAGAGATGGCGGGCGATTATAAGCGCTCCAAGTTTCTGGCCGAACAGGTGGCGCTGGAATTCGCGCGCGGCGGGTTGCCGGTGGTGATCGTCAATCCCACGGCGCCGGTGGGCGATCACGACGTCAAACCCACGCCCACCGGCAAGATCGTGGTGGACTTCCTGAACGGCGACATGCCGGCCTTCATCGATACCGGGCTCAACGTGGTGGATGTGCGGGACGTTGCCGAGGGTCACTGGCTGGCGTGCGAACACGGCCGCCCGGGCGAGCGCTATATCCTGGGTTCGGAGAACCTGACGCTGGCGCAAATTCTGCAACAACTGGCTCAAATTACGGGCCGCCGGGCGCCCACCACGCGGCTGCCGTACGCGCTGGCCTGGTGCGCCGGGGCGTGCAGCACGGCCTGGGCCGGGGTCACCGGGACGCCGCCGCGCATTCCCATGGAAGCGGTACGCATGGCCAAGAAGAAAATGTGGGTGACGCACGAAAAGGCCCGCCGCGAACTGGGCTTCGCGCCCGGGCCCGCCCGGCAGGCGCTCCACCGCGCGGTCGAGTGGTTCCAAGGGGCAGGGAAGCGGCCTGTCCAAACGCCAGCGGCATGAAGCTTCTCCTGATCGCCTCCGATCGAATGGAATTCCAAGGCCTGCTGCGGCGCTGCGAGCAGGCGCGGCGAGCCGCTTTGTCCGTCGATTGGTCGCGCCTGGCGCGCCTGGGAGCCCATGACGTGCTGCTGGCCGCCAACGGAGTGGGCGCCCGGCGAGCCGGCGCCGCGGTGGATGCGGCTTTGGCCATTTTTTCCGCCGACTCCGTCGTCAGCCTGGGCTTCTGCGGCGCCCTGGCGCCGGAACTGGCAGTGGCCGATATCGTAGTGGCGACTGGCATTGCAGCCGCGGACGGCCGCTTCGCCGCGCAACCGCCGGCCGCGGCTCCGGCGCATCGCGCCGGAACGGTCTGCTCGCTCGATCATGTGGCCCGTACCGCCGAAGAAAAGCGCGGTCTGCGCGCTACGGGCTCGATCGCGGTCGAAATGGAAGCCGCCGGAGTTGCCGCGCGGGCCGCAACGCTCGGCCGCCCATTTTACTGCATAAAGGCCGTCACCGATCTGGCGGGCGAAAGCATGGCCAACGACTTCAATTCCACACTGCGTCCCGACGGTCACTTCGATACAATGGAGATTCTAAGATCATCATTGCGCCATCCGTGGGTCCGGCTCCCGGAGCTGTTCCGGTTGCGCAAGCGTTGTCTGCGGGCTTCTAAAGTTCTGGGAGATTTTGTTGCCGATTGCCGATTCTGACGTAAGCGCCATACCGGAAACCATGCACGCGGCAGTGTATCGAGGCCAGAGTGCGGTTCAGGTGGAGGAAGTTCCGACGCCGCGGATCGGCGCGGGCGAAATCCTCATTTGCGTGGAAGCTTGCGGCATCTGTCATACCGACCTGAAGAAGATCGAGCACAACCTGCTCGAGCCGCCTCGCATCTACGGGCACGAAACCGCCGGCACGGTGGCCGCCGTCGGCTGCGGGGTCACCCGTTTCCAGCCGGGCGACCGCGTGGTGGCCTTCCACCATATCCCGTGCCTGGAATGTTTCTACTGTAGACGCAACCACTATGCACAGTGCGCCGTTTATAAGAAAGTGGGCATCACAGCGGGCTTCGAACCGGCCGGGGGCGGGTTCGCGCAGTACGTGCGCGTGATGGATTGGATTGTGGAGCGCGGCGTCGAAGAGATTCCCGACGGCGTCCCCTTCGAGCGCGCCGCGTTGGTGGAGCCGCTCAATACTTGTTTGAAGGCCGTGGTGGAATGCGACCCGCAGCCCGGCGAGTTCGTGGCCGTTTTGGGGCAAGGGCCCATCGGGCTGATGTTCACGATGCTGGTGAATCGCTCGGGCGCGCGCATCGCCGCCACCGATACCATCCCCGAGCGGCGGCTTCTGGCGGCGCGGTGTGGCGCGGAATTTGCCTGGGATCCGCGGCGGACCAACGTAGCTGAGGAAATCAAGCGTCTTAACGAAGGACGCGGCGCGGATCTGGTGATCGTAGCGGTATCCGTTCCCGGGATCGTGGACCAGGCCATGGCCTGCTCGCGGCCGGGCGCGCGCATCCTGTTGTTCGCCCAGACTTCCGCCACGGAGCGCGTCGAGGTCTCCGGCCCCGACATTTGCGTACTAGAACGTACCCTGTTCGGGTGTTATAGTGCTTCTGTGGACTTGCAAAAGGAGTCCGCAAATCTGGTTTTCGGCGGCGAGTTGCCCTTGGAGGAACTGATCTCGCATCGCCTGCCGCTGGCGGAAATCCGCTCGGGGATTGATCTGGCGTTGCACCCCGGGCCCAAATCGTTGAAAATAATCGTTCAGCCACAGAGGTGGTGATAGAGTGGACAATCACATGATGGCTGCTGTGCTATACGGCAAGGAACACTTGCAGGTGGAGCCGGTGGCCGTTCCGACAATCGACAGCGGTGACATCCTCGTAAAGGTAAAAGTGGCGCTGACGTGCGGTACCGACGTCAAGGTTTTCCGCCGCGGTTATCACGCGCGTATGATCGTGCCGCCCGCCGTGTTCGGGCATGAACTGGCCGGCGATGTTGTCGCTGTGGGCTCCGATATCACTGGGTTCAGCCTCGGGCAGCGGGTGGTGGCGGCCAATTCCGCGCCCTGCGAAAACTGTTTCTTCTGCCGGCGCGGTTTGCAGAACCTCTGCGAAGACCTGCTCTTCAACAACGGTGCGTACGCCGAATACATCCGCATTCCGGCGCGTATCGTGGAGCGCAATACCTATCTGATCCCGGCGCACGTGGGATATAGCGACGCCGCGCTGGTGGAGCCGCTGGCCTGCGTGCTTCGCGGCCTGGAAGAGACTGCTCCGCAGGCGGGTGATACGGTGGCGGTGATCGGCCTCGGGCCGATTGGTCTGATGTTCGTGAAACTCGCCAAACTTTACGGCTGCCGGGTCATCGCGGTGGGACGGCGCAGGCAGCAACTCGAGCGGGCCCAAGCGCTCGGCGCCGACGAGCTGATCGTGGGCAACGATCATTCGAACCCCGTCGGGACCATCCGCAATTGGACCCACGGCCGCGGCGTGGATATCGCCATTGAAGCCGTTGGCAAGCCGCAGACCTGGGAGTGGGCGGCCAACATGGTGCGCCGCGGCGGCACCGTGAATTTCTTCGGCGGCTGCCCCAACGATAGCCGCGTGCACCTGGATACGGCCCTGCTGCACTATTCCGAAATCACGTGCAAGGCCAGCTTTCACCATACCCCGACGTTCATCCGCAAAGCGCTCGACCTCATCAGCGCCGGCCACATTACCGCCTCGTTCTTCGTCAATCGCGAGGAGCCGCTGGCCAATCTTCTGGAAGTCATGCGCCACCTGATGAGCCATAACGGCCACCTGAAGACGGCGATCGTGCCGTAGTGGCGGGGGCGATGCCGCTTCCGCCAGTCGAGTTCGTCCGCTCGCCGGAGGCCTTCGAGCGCATCTACACGCCCGCCGAAGCCCGCGATTACACGCGCTGGCTGGCCACCCACCACTACGAGAACTTCCCCGTGGTGAGCTTCCTGCTTCCCAAGCGCCTCCACCAGGATTTCTATAACGTCTACGCGTACTGCCGCTGGGCGGACGACCTGGGCGATGAAATGGGCGACCGCGCCGAAAGCCTGCGCCTGCTCCACTGGTGGCGCACGGAACTGGACGCCATGTACCAGGGCCGCGCCACGCATCCGGTGTTTGTCGCGCTCCTCGACACCGTGCGTAAATACCAGATTCCACGCCAGCCTTTTGCCGACCTGATCCAGGCTTTCGTGCAGGATCAAACCGTCACGCGCTACCGCAATTGGGACGAAGTCTTTGCCTATTGCCGGTATTCGGCGAATCCGGTGGGCCGCCTGGTGCTCTACCTGTGCGGCTATTCCGATGAGGAGCGGCAACGGCTTTCCGACGCCACTTGCACGGCTCTGCAGCTCGCCAACTTCTGGCAGGACGTGACGGTGGATCTCCGGAAGGGCCGCATCTATATCCCGCTCGACGCGATGGAGCGGCACGGATACACGGTGGAGGAATTGTGCGCGCACCGCTTCACACCGGCGTTTCGGGAAGTGATGCGCGAACTCGTCGAGAAGGCCCGCGGCTTGTTTCTGGAAGGCGCGCCGCTGGTCCGGCGTCTGGACCGGCGGATGGCTCTCGATATCGACCTGTTCAACCGCGGCGGCATGCGCGTGCTGCGGAAGATCGAGCGGCAGGGATATGACGTGCTGGCGGCGCGACCCGCCATTTCGAAAGCCGAGCGCGTGCGCCTGCTGCTGGGATCCCTGGTTCGGGTGGCCTTCAGGCGGGCGGCATGAGAAACGCCATCGATCAGTCGTACGAATACTGCCGCCGCGTAGCGCGCCGCCGCGCCAAGAATTTCTACTATTCGTTCGTGCTGCTCTCCCGCCCGCAGCGCCGCGCCATGTGCGCCATTTACGCCTTCATGCGCTACTGCGACGATCTGAGCGACGAGCCCGGCGCAACCCGCGCCGCCTTGGAACGCTGGCGCGCCGACTTGGAAGATGCGCTCGCCGGCCGTTTTAGCGGCCACCCGGTCTGGCCCGCTTTCCATCACACGGTTCGCCGTTTTCGCATCCCACACGAATATTTCCGCGCGATGATCGACGGCGTCCTCTCGGATCTGGAGCCGCGCGAGTTTGAGACCTTCGATCAGCTCTACCGCTATTGCTACCAGGTGGCCTCGGTGGTCGGGCTGACCACCATCCACATCTTCGGCTTCGACACGCGCAGCGCGCTGCCGCTGGCCGAAAAATGCGGCGCGGCGTTCCAGTTGACCAATATCCTGCGGGATATCCGGGAAGACGCCGCGCGGGGCCGTATTTATCTGCCCGCCGAAGACTTGCGCCGCTTCGGGCTCACCGCCGGGGACATCCACGCAGGCAAGCGCAACCAGCCTTTTCGCAACCTGATGCAATTCGAAGCGGAGCGGGCGCGCGCCTACTACAACGAGTCCATGCCGCTGCTCGACCTGATTCACCCGCGCAGCCGCCCATCCCTGTGGGCGCTGATCGCCATCTACTCGCGGCTGCTGGAGCGGATTGTCGAGAGTGACTATGACGTCTTCGCGCGGCGGGTGCGGCTGCCGCTCTGGGAGAAGTCCTGGATTGTGGCGAGGGCGCTGATGGGGCCGCGGACGAGCTTGAGCGAGCGGGAGTGAGCCAATAGTCATATAATTTGACTATGGCGCAATTCAGTCTGTCCGAAGCCAAGGCGCGGTTTTCCGAGTTGGTTCAAAAAGCTATGCTCGGCGAAGAGATCATCGTCGCTAAAGAAAACAAGGCCGTGGTTAAGATCGTGCCGATCAAACCGGTACGACGGAAGCCGGGGACGGGGAAAGGCATCTGGATGGCTCCCGATTTTGACGAGCCGCTCGATGACTTCCGGGAGTACAGGTAGTGGAGCGGGTTCTACTCGATACGCATGCCTTCCTGTGGTGGTGTGAGGGTTCTTCGGAACTGTCCGGGAAGGCGCGTCGCAGCATCTCACAAGCAGAGTGTTATGTCAGCCTCGCCAGCTTGTGGGAGATTGCTATCAAAATCAGCCTCGGAAAGTTGAAGCTGCCGGCCCGCTTTGACCGGTACATTCCAGAGCAGATCCTGCTGAATGGCTTTTCACGGCTGGAGATTGGGTTCCGCCATATTGCGGGTTGCGCTACACTTCCGTGGCATCACCGCGATCCATTCGATCGATTGCTTGCCGCGCAGGCCATTGAAGAAGGCCTGAGTGTGGTTTCAGGCGACCCGATATTCGGGCAATATGGTGTACGGCGGATCTGGTAGAGAGAAGGCTGCCCCACATGTGTGCATACGCGATATACTTCTGAAAACCCATGAAGAACGCGTTGCTGATCGCCCTTGGAATCTTTACCGTGTGTTACCTGGTGATTTGGCTTACGGCCATCTCCCGAGGAGACGGGCACCGCCGCCGCCCGCCGGGGCCGCTCGACGCGGGGATCGGACTCTTCACGAATTTCCTGGATACGCTGGGGATAGGATCATTCGCCACCACCAGCTCGCTTTTCAAACTATGCAAGCTGGTACCCGACGAACAGATTCCCGGAACGCTGAACGTGGGTCACACGCTGCCCACGGTCACCGAAGCCTTCATTTATGTGGGATTGGTGCAGGTGGACCCCGCCACGCTGGTCTCCCTGATCGCGGCCTCGGCGGTGGGCGCATGGTTGGGCGCCGGAGTGGTCAGCCACTGGCCGCGCCGCAAAGTCCAGATCGGCATGGGGAGCGTGCTGGTGCTGGCCGCCTGCCTGATGCTGATGAGCCTGTTTCATTGGGGACCCGGCGGCGGCAACGCCATGGGCCTGGCGGGCCCTAAGCTGGTGGCCGGCATTGTGGGCAATGCCTTACTGGGAGCGCTGATGACGCTGGGCATCGGCCTCTACGCGCCCTGCATGATTCTGATTTACCTGCTGGGAATGAATCCGCTGGCGGCGTTCCCCATCATGATGGGGTCGTGCGCGTTCCTCATGCCGGTGGGCAGCGCCCGGTTTATCCGCACCGGAAGCTACAATCTGAAATCGGCGCTGGGGCTGGCCATCGGTGGAATCCCCGGCGTCCTCATCGCCGCGCTCATTGTGAAGTCCCTGCCGCTCGATGCGGTGAAGTGGCTGGTGATCGCGGTGGTGCTGTATACGTCCGCCATGATGCTGCGGTCGGCTCATGTGGAACGCGGTACGCGCCTGGCGGAGGCGCACGCGGACCTGCCCGCCGATGCCACGGCGGAGGCTTCGGCGGAGTAGCGGCATTGTAGTACAACTCGCAAATCTGTATTACACTACGGGTATGAGAGCGACTGTGCAGGCGCGGTTGAGCGTGGAGGAGCAGCGGTCTCTCGCGCGCCTGGTGGACCAGTTGGGCTGGAGCCCTTCCAGAATCGTGCGCGAAGGGCTGCGGCTGGTGTCGGCGTCGCACCGGCCGGCCGCGCAACGAATCGCCGGACTGGGGCGATTCTCCTCCGGGAAGCCGGACCTCGGCTCAAACAAGAGTCATTTGAAAGGTTTCGGGAGTTGACGCCGGTACTGCTCGATACGGGCGTCATCGTGGCCTTGCTGGATCGCAGCGAACGATATCACCTGGCCTGCAAGGAGAGCCTCGACACGCTGGCGGCCCCCCTGGTGACGTGTGAGGCAGTGATCGCCGAGAGTTGCTACCTGCTCCGGCATCTGCCTGGCGCTGTAGACGCAGTTCTCAAGAATGTTGAGGCGGGAGCCTTTCAGATTCCGTTCCGGTTGTCCGGCGCCGCACCACAACTGCGGCGCATCTTCCGACGGTATTCGGATCGCGAAGTTGACCTCGCGGACGCATGTCTTGTTTATCTGGCGGGGGAGATGGGAACCGGAGACATTCTGACCTTGGACCGCGATTTCGAGGTGTATCGCTGGGGTTCCAACAGACGGTTCCGCTTGCTGATCCGGTTGCGGTAGGGACTACGCCAGTCTTACACCCCGTTCCGGGGCTATTTGGGATAGTGCTTTGATTCCTACTGAAGAAGTACACTGTAGTTGATGATGGAAGCCGAGGTCCAGTACGTTTTCAACCAGACCGGAGAGCCGACCGCCGCGATTGTGCCAATCTCTTTGTGGCGCGAAATCGAATCCGAACGGGAAACAGCCTACCTCCTAAAGTCGGAAGCGATGAAGCGACGGCTTCTGGAAGCCAGAAAGCGTGAACAAGGTCTCTCGTTGGACGAAGCCATTGAGAAGCTTGGAATTTGACGGCGCTGCTTTCGAGGACCTGGCATGGTGGGGCCTCTCACTCCGGGAGCAGGCTCATCTGGCGCGAATCGGTGGCCGGCGGTTTTGGCGCGGCGGGGCGCTGCAAATCGTCGTGGCTGGGATCGAATTTCCGAATCAACTGGTTGAGCTTGAGGGAGGCTTCCCAGATATCGAAGAGCAAGTTGCAGCGCAAGCAGCCCGCCTTGATACCGCCTTGCCCGTCGACGGCGGGATTGTAACGCTTATGCCTGGCGCAACGGCCCTCGAACTTCCTGGATCGGATCTTCAAACGCACTTATTGTAACCCGCGACGAAGCGGGGTGGCGCGGTACAATTCGAGTGAATGCCGTCGGCTGGCCACGTCAAGTGGGCGAAGTTCCGGGTGCTCGCCGTTTCCCTGGCAGCGGCCTCGGTCCTGGGCACCATGGTGTATCTCCTTACCGGCGGTTCCCTGCTGCAACAGCGCGCCCGGATCTATCTCTACATCCCCGACGCCACTGGTTTGGAAAAAGGTTCGCCGGTCCGCGTCGACGGCATCGATGTCGGCAAGGTGAGCGCCGTCGAGCTCACCGGTTCCAACCAGCCGGATCGCATCGTGCGCGTGACCCTGGCGGTCACGCGCGAGCGCCTGGCCAGCTTCACCGCCGATTCGGTGGCGCAGTTGAGCGCCGATTCGCTGGTGGGGGATCAGTTTGTCGACGTCACCAGCGGAACCGCCGCTCAAGCCATACGGGACGGCGGTGAGTTGATCTACAAGGTCCAGCCTGATTTGGTGAAGAGCCTCGACCTGACGCAGTTCACCCAGCAGTTGCGCGTGGTGGATGCGGTCTTGACCGATCTGGAACAGGGCCGCAGCCAGTTCGGAAAGTTTTTTCAAGGCACGGAGTTTTACAACGACCTGAGCAAGCGTCTCCACGAACTGCACGCCGGAATCCGCGCAGCGGTCGGCGCTAATACTGCCGTGGGCAACCTGTTGACCAGCGACCAAATGCACCGCCAGGCCGGCGATTTGCTGGCGCGCCTGGACCAGAGCCTGGCGCAGCTCGAATCGGGGCAGGGCGATTTCGGACGGCTGTTGCGCGACAGCGGCCAGTACGAGCAGCTTCTGGCCAGCATGCGGGACCTCCACAAATCCGTCGCGGCCCTCGGTGGCGGCCCGCTGCTCGAATCGGAGGTTGAGTACGCCGAGTGGAATCAAAAGTTGGCCGGATGGATCCAGAGCGTGGACGAACTAAACACCAACCCGATGCTCCTCACTCCGGCAGTTTACGAGAACTTAAGCGGCGAAGCCCGCCAACTGCGCGACACGCTGCGCGAATTCCGTCAGAATCCGAGGAAGTACCTGCGGCTGAAGATCTTCTAGCAGGTTGATAAAAATGGCTTGGCCGCCGATGAACGCCGATTCACGCAGATCGAAAACAAATGTATCGTATCCGCGTTCATCCGTGTTGATCGGCGGCGCAAATTGGGTTTTTCGGCTCCCACGGCGATATTGGCGACGCGCTAAGCAGGCGGTTTCAGAAGCTCGCTCACGCATCCAAAACCGCTTGCTGACGCGCGCGGCTCGCATGCGAGCCGCGACCGTGAGGGAGCGGTCTTCGAGGAATACGAGAGCGTATTTATGAAACGGCGCACTAAGCTAATGCCGTCGTTTACAATCTGATTTGCCCCAGATCTCCTTCGAAGTGGTCGCCGAATGCCCCCACACGCGCGCTCGCGCCGGTCTGCTCCACACACCGCACGGCACCATCGAGACTCCCGTTTTCATGCCCGTCGGTACGCAGGCTACCGTCAAGGGCCTCACGCAGCGCGACTTGGCCGAGGATCTGGGCGTCAAGATTCTGCTGGCCAATACCTATCACCTCTACGTGCGCCCGGGCCACGAACTGATCCGCCAGATGGGCGGGCTGCACCGCTTCATGTCCTGGCCCAACGCGATTCTGACCGATTCCGGGGGATTCCAGGTCTTCAGCCTCAAAGGGCTTCGCAAGATCACCGACCAGGGCGTAGTCTTCCAGTCGCACCTCAACGGCGATCTGCACACCTTCACGCCGGAATCCACGGTGGACGCCCAACTGGCATACGGCAGCGACATTCTGATGGCGTTGGACGAGTGCACCGAATACCCAGTGAGCCACGAATACGCGCGCGAGAGCATGCACCGCACGCTACGGTGGGCGCGCCAGGCGGACCAACATTACCGCGGGCGCATGTCCCAGTGCGCCACCCGCCACGCGCTGTTTCCCATCGTTCAGGGCTCCCTGTTCTCCGACCTGCGGCGGGAGTGCGCCACCGCCCTGCTGGATCTCGATAGCGACGGCTACGCCATCGGGGGCCTTTCGGTGGGCGAACCCCGGCCGCTGAGCCTGGAAATGGTGGAAGCCACGGAAGCGATTCTTCCCCGCACGCGGCCGCGCTACGCCATGGGAGTCGGGATGCCCGACGAATTGCCCGAATATGTGGCCCGCGGGGTGGACATGATGGATTGCGTGCTGCCCTCGCGCAACGCGCGTAACGGCTACCTGTTCACGTCGCAAGGCCGGGTCATTATCAAGCACGCGCGCTACCGGGACGACCGGCGGCCAATCGACGAAAACTGCCGGTGCTACACCTGCCGCACCTATTCGCGGGCCTATCTTCGCCATTTGTTCTTATCCGGAGAAATCCTGTACGCGTCGCTGGCCACGCGCCACAACCTGCAACGCTACCTTGACATCATGGGTGAGATCAGGCACGCTATAATATCAGTTACATATCCCGAATACTTGCGGTGTGTGCGTCCGGCCGCGATTGACGCCGGGTAGCTCCGATTTGGTCACAACGTGCTCCTAAACCTTTTTCTGCAACCGCCGGCGCCGGCCGGCTCATCCCTGGTGGGATTGCTCCCGATCCTGCTGATTTTCGGAGTCTTTTATTTTCTCTTGTTCCTTCCCATGCAGCGCCAGAAAAAGAACACGCAGAAGATGCTGGCCGGACTTCAAAATGGCAACACCGTGACCACCAGCGGAGGAATCGTCGGCACCATCGTGGCCATCGACGATGACGACCAGACGCTGGTTTTGCGCGTGAAGCCGGACAACATCAAAATCCAGGTTACGCGAGCTGCGGTCTCGAGCCTGATCTCGGGTGAAGGCAAGAAGTAGTACGAAAACCTATTTAACAGGCATTCAACTCCCATGCGAAAGAATCTGACGACGCGATCGGTGATTATTGTTGTGACGATCCTGGTGTGTATTTTCGGGATCATCGGTTTTCCCACGTCCAGGACGGAACTGGTCGACCACCTGAAGGAGAACATCCGCCTGGGTCTGGACCTCAAGGGCGGCAGCCACCTGGTGATGGAAGTCCAGGTGCAAGACGCCGTAGTGGGGGATGCCCGCCAGTCGATCGAGCGCCTGCAGGAAGAGCTCAAGAAGCAGAACATCACTTGGACCAGCATGGAGGTCAGCGACGCCCACGCCGTGGCCGACGCGGACAATGTCGTCATCACCATCAAAGGCATCGCGGCCACGCAATCGGGCGATTTCCGCAACCTCATCGGCGCGGACTATTCCACCTACATTCTGACCACCATTAATTCGACCGACTATTCCATGAAGATGAGGCCGTCCGACCTGGTGGAGCTGAAGCGCGAGACTGTGGCGCGCACCATCGACACGATCAACAATCGCATCAACCAGCTCGGCGTGGCGGAATCGTCGGTTCAGCAGTACGGCCGTTCCGGTTCCGATTACCAGATCCTGATTCAGTTGCCCGGCGTTGACGATCCGGCTCGCGCCAAGCAGTTGATCGGGACCACCGCGATGCTGGAGATTACGGGTGTCGACAAGGCCCATGACACGGCCTTCTCCAGCCACGAGGATGCGCTGGCGAAACTCGGGGGCATCATGCCGCTGAACGAGAAGCTGGTGAGGGCCAAGCCGCGGGCCGGCGCTCAGGGCGAGGAATGGTATCTGGTCAACAAGATCCCCGTCATCACCGGCCGGGAAATGCGCAACGCGCGCGCGGGCCAGGACGACGTGAGGAAGTGGCAAACCAGCTTTACGCTTTCTCCGGACGGCGGCAAGAAATTCGGCAAGTACACCGGGGAACACGTCAACGACAAGCTGGCGGTGATCCTCGACAACCAAATCGTCAGCGTCGCCACCATCAATGAGAGGATCGAAGATTCCGGCCGCATCATGGGCCTCGGCAGCGACGAGGAGGCTACCGATCTGTCGCGATACCTTCGGTCGGGTTCGCTGCCCGCGGGAGTGAAGCCTCTGGAAGAGAATTCGGTGGGACCTTCGCTGGGAGCCGACTCGATTCACCAGGGCATCGTGTCGGGTATCGCCGGGCTGACGGCGGTGGTCTTCGTAATGCTGCTGTACTACAAGCGTAGTGGAGTAAACGCAGTACTGGCGCTGGTTTTGAACACGGTAATCCTCTTGGCGGCCATTTCGTACTTCCACGCGGCTTTGACTTTGCCGGGAATCGCCGGCGTGATCCTGACCATCGGTATGGCGGTGGATTCCAACGTGCTGATTTTCGAGAGGATACGCGAAGAGTTGCGGACCGGCAAGGGAGTGCTGGCAGCGGTCGACGCGGGATTTGGCAAGGCCTGGTGGACCATCGTTGACACCCATGTCACCACGGTGGTTTCGTGTGCGTTTCTTTTTCTGTTTGGCGAAGGACCGGTGCGTGGTTTTGCGGTAACATTGACGATCGGCCTGATAGCCAACATTTTCACTGCGGTTTTCGTTTCGCGGACGATTTTCGACTACGAATTGTCGGGGCACCGGCGGATGGAGACCCTGAGTATTTAGCGCCGGGGGCGGAATCGCCTAGCGCTGACGGGAACAAAGTATAAAGGGCTGGTGTCTCACCTTATGGAGCGCACCAGCACGGCAACGCTCGATGGAATTATTCAAGAACACGAACTATGATTTTCTGGGCAAGAAGTGGCCCTTCATTATCGCTTCGCTGGTGCTCTCGGTGGCCGGACTGACAAGCGTCGTTTTGAAAGGCGGGCTGAAGTACGGCATCGACTTCAAGGAAGGCGCGCTGATGCAGGTGAAGTTCGCCTATCCGCCGCCGGATAACAAGATCCGGCAGGCCATGTTGCGACAGGTCAAGAGTGAAGTGAGCGTGCAAGACCTTAGCGGGAGCGGGATACAGAACGAAGTGGAGATCGCCACCGAGGCCAAGGGCCAGGGCGAAGGCGAGCTGGCAGCCAACCGGCAGGACATGGAGCGGGTGTTGACGGCTACGTTCGGCAAGCCCGACAGCGGCAAACTCGATCTCAACAACGCTTCCCGCGAAACCCTTGCCAACCGCTTGCGGGAGCCGCTGGCGCGGGCCGGCGTCGCCATGAGCGAAGACCAGTTGCAGGCGGTGGTCGCGAACATCCTGAACGAGATCAATACCAGGCACTCCGGGCTGATTACCGATTTCAACCAGGTGGCCTCCGTTTCGGGGATGAATGCTGGTATTATGAACACTCTTCGGCAGGAGTGTTATCTGTCGGATTTTCACGTGATGGGCGCTCAGATGGTAGGTCCGAAGGTGGGTAAGGAGTTGCGGCAGAAGGCGGTGAAGGCTACACTCTACGCCATGGTGGGCATGCTGGCATACATCTGGTTCCGCTTTGAGTGGATCTACGGGCTGGGCGCGGTGATTGCGTGTTTTCACGATACGCTGATCACGGTCGGGTTGTTCTCGCTCTTCAATAAAGAGATTTCGATGACGGTGATCGCGGCGCTGCTGACCTTGGTTGGCTACTCGATGAATGATACGATTGTGATCTTCGATCGAATTCGCGAGAATCTGAAATTCTCGCATCGCGAGAATCTGGAAACCGTGATGAACCGGGCCGTCAACCAGACTCTCAGCCGGACGATCATGACCTCGGGACTGACGTTCCTGACGGTGATCGCGCTGTTCATCTGGGGCGGGCCGGTGCTGGGTGGCTTCTCGTTCGCGCTGGTTTGTGGAATCATTGTGGGTACGTACTCTTCGGTGTTCGTGGCCAGTCCGATTGTGTTGTTCTGGCACAACTACGCGGACAGGCCGAAGAGGTCCGGCGCGGTCTTGCCGGTATCGCCGGGGCCGTCGGCGCCGCGCGCGGGAACGGCGAGGAAGAGTCCGACCAAGGCTGCGAAGTGAAATAGGAACCGCTGGCGGGCGCCGGGGATGGCGGCCGTTGCGGCAGGAACGGAAAGGAGTCGAAATGTTTGAACAGACATTCGTAGATGGCGTGGGAAAGACGAACAAGACCTGGACGGTGATGGTCTCGTTCGTCGCGCAGATTTTGCTGATTGTGGTGGCAGTGATTATCCCTTTGATCTATACGGACGTGCTTCCCACAACCACCTTGAGCAGTTTCCTGGTGGCTCCGCCGCCGCCTCCGCCGCCGCCTCCTCCGCCGGCGCAGGCTCCTCCGGTGAAAGTCGTGAAGGTCATCCCGCGGCAGTTCGATGCCGGGAAACTGATGGCGCCGAAGGTGGTTCCCAAGGAAATCGCCAACATTAAAGAAGAAGAGCTTCCGCCTTCCTCCGCGGGTGTAGGCGGCGTGGTCGGCGGCGTGAGCGGTGGCGTCGCCGGTGGCTCTATGGGCGGCGTGCTCGGCGGCATCATCGGCGCGGTTCCGACGGCGGCTCCTCCGCCCCCTCCCCCGCCGGCGCCCAAGAAGGAGGCGCCCGTGCAGCGCATCAAAGTGGGCGGCAATGTTCAGGCCGCCATGGTGCTCAAAAGGGTCCAGCCCATCTATCCGCAATTGGCCAAGTCGGCGCGCGTTTCGGGTGTCGTACATTTGGCCGCTATCATTGCCAAGGACGGGACCATCCAGGAACTCCACTCCCTCGGCGGGCCGGCCTTGTTGATTACGGCTGCCATGGATGCGGTGAAACAGTGGGTTTACCGGCCCACCTTGCTGAACGGCGAGCCGGTGCAGGTGGAAACTACGATTGACGTAAACTTTACCTTGAACCAGTAGTAACCCGGCGCGGCAGCTCGAACGTCGGTTATTTAGTACAACTTCAACTCGCAGGAGAGAGAGACACAACAATGTTTTTGCAATTGCAAGTCTGGTCGCTTTATTTGCTCCAGGAGGCGCAGGTAGGTTTCGATGTGCGCACGATGTGGGCACAGATGGGTCCGCTGGCCAAGTTCGTCGTCATTGGCCTGTTCCTCATGTCGGCCTATTCCATTGGCGTCATGATTGACCGCTTGATGGCGTACAGCGCTGCCCGCAAACAGTCCCGCGCATTCGCTCCGGCGGTGGCCGGCGCATTGCGCGAGGGCAAGCTGGACGAAGCCGTCAAGATCGCGGACCGTTACAAGAAAAGCCACCTCGCCAAGGTTGTGGTGGCTGGTTTGCAGGAATTCCAGGCTCATCAGATCAGCTCTGAGATTCCGGGCGAAGAGATCGAAGCCTCCAAGCGCGCTCTGGAACGCGCGGAGGCCATCGTGCACGCCGAATTGAAGCGCGGCGTCAGCGGTCTGGCAACCATCGGTTCCACGGCGCCGTTCGTGGGATTGTTCGGAACGGTGGTCGGCATCATTCACGCGTTCCAAGGTATTTCGACCGAGAAGTCCACCGGTCTGGGCGCCGTGGCCGGCGGTATTTCGGAAGCCCTGGTGACCACCGCTCTCGGTCTGTTCGTGGCCATCCCGGCGGTCTGGATGTACAACTTCTTCACCAACAAGATTGAAGCTTTCGACGTGGAGATGGGGAATTCCAGTTCCGAATTGATCGACTATTTCCTGAAGCGTTCGCAGCGCGGCGTACGCAAGTAGCGCTGCCAGGTGCTGAGTACGAGAATCGGGAATTTGGCGAGTTGAAATGCGGGAGCTCCGCGCGGAGCTCCCGTAGTCTCGGCCGGTTCCCAGGGAGAAGACGATGGCAACTAGCGAAATGAAGAAGCGGGTTTCACCGCCTCCGGTGGCCGACATCAACGTGACTCCGATGGTGGACGTCATGCTGGTGCTGCTGATCATCTTTATGGTCATCACCCCGATGTTGTCGAAGGGCATCAGCGTCGACATGGTGAAGACCAGGAACCCGATCGCCATGCACGAAGCCGACAAGAGCGACGCCGTCATGGTGGCCATTACCCGGGATGGCCATGTCTTCCTGGGCAGCAACCTGATCCTGCCCGAAGATCTTCCGCCCAAGGTAAAGGACCTGCTCACCAACAAGCTCGACAAGACGGTCTTCGTGAGGGCCGACCAGCGGGCTCGTTATGAGAAGGTGGTGGACGTAGTGGACAACTTGCGTGCCGCCGGGGTGGACCAGTTGGGTCTGCTCACCGAGCAGTTGCAGGAAAAGGGCAAACCGGCAGAGGGCGCCGCGGGTTCGACTCCCGCGCCCCAAGCCAAGTAACAGGGATTCATAAAAGGAGCATTTTTATGGGAATGGCAGTCGGCGGACAAGGCGGTCCCAAGTCCGACATCAACATGACGCCGATGATCGACGTCTTGCTCGTGCTCATCATCATTTTCATGGTGATCACCCCGTTGACACCGAAGGGCCTCGAGGCCCTCGTGCCTCAGCCGCCGCCGCCCGGCCAAAAGGCGACCCTATCGGACCAGCGCACGGTGGTCATCATCATCGATTCCAACCACAAGCTCCAGATCAACGGGGAAGATACGGATTGGGATCACCTGGGGCCGCGCCTCACAGAGGTCTTCAAGACCCGCGCCGAACGCGTAGTCTTTGTGAAGGGGGCGACGGATCTGGATTTCTTGTGGGTGGCCAGGGCGATCGATATCGCTCACGGCGCCGGCATCGACAAGGTCGGCCTGATGACCGATAAGACGGAGGCCGGTAACTAAATGCGCAAATTGGCGTCTATCCTGCCCGTGGCTGCATTGGCCGCCGTGCTGATCAGCCTTCCGGTCATGGGAACGGGCTGCCAGAAGCTGCAAGCCCGCGATCAGTTGAACAAGGGTGTCGCGGCCTTCAAGAACGCTCAGTATCCTGAATCCGTGGAGCACTTCAAGACGGCCGTCGAGCTGGATCCGAACTTTCCGACGGCCCGCCTGTACCTGGCCATGGCGTACCTGCAGCAGTACATCCCGGGCGCGGAGTCGGAAGAAAACAATAATATGGCCAAGGCGGCCTATGACCAGTTCAGCGAGGTGCTCAAACTGGATCCCAAGAACACGCTGGCCATCCAATCGATCGCTTCCCTGTACTTGTACCAGAAAAAGTGGACCGAAGCCCGTGAATGGTATCAGCGGCTCACCAGCGTCGATCCCAACAACACCGTTGGATACTACAGCCTGGGTTTCATCGCCTGGTCGGAGTGGTATCCGGAGTACGGGAAAGCCCGCGCCTTGCTCGGCATGAAGCTCGAAGATCCCGGGCCCATCAAAGACAAGAAGGTCAAAGAAGACCTGAAGACCCGTTTCGGTCCGGTCATCGACGACGGCTTGAAGGCGCTCGATAAGGCTCTCGAGGTCGATAAAGAATACGCCGATGCGATGGCTTACGAGAACCTGCTGATCCGCGAACGCGCCGATCTGGCGGACAGTAAAGAGGAGTACGAAAAGCAGATCAAAATCGCGGACGACTGGGTGGACAAGAATCTGGCCACCGTTAAGATCAAGGCCGAAAAGAAAAACAAATCCGCGGGCGGCATCACGACCGAGGCCAAATAGTCCCGGCGCTCATTTCGTTTTTTCATACGGGGAGTCTCTTTCACGGGAGAGGCTCCCCGTAACGTTTTGCTTGGGACAACCCTTCCCGCCGGTCCTGCTACAATCGAGATACAGTGGCATCAGAGCCCGCGAGTCTTTCCGAAAGTCTGTCCCCGCAACCGCCTCCCGATCCGGTGGAACATCTCTACCGGGAGTTGGAAGCTAAGATCCGCGGGTACCGGCCCAAGGACGATCTGACGGCCGTCGAAAGGGCCTTTCGCTTCGCGCGCAAATATCACGAAGGCCAGACGCGGGATTCCGGCGAACCCTACATGATGCATCCGCTGATGGTCGCGCACATCCTGGCCGATATGCGCATGGACCAGGTGGCCATGCAAACCGGCCTGCTTCACGACGTGGTGGAAGATACCAGCGTCACCGTCGAGCAGGTTCTGAAGGAGTTCGGTGAAGACGTGGCGCGCTCGGTGGATGGCGTCACCAAACTGTCCAAGCTGGATTTCTTCTCGGCCGAGGAGCGGCAGGCGGAGAGTTTCCGCAAAATGCTGCTGGCCATGGTGGAAGACATCCGCGTGATCATGGTGAAGCTGGCCGACCGCATGCACAACATGCGGACGCTCGGATACCTCAGCCCGGAGCGGCGCGAACGCATCGCGCGCGAGACCATCGAGATCTACGCGCCCATCGCGCACCGGCTGGGAATGGGCAAAGTGCGCGGCGAACTCGAGGACCTGGCGTTCCAGCACCTCGAACCAGACGCATACCGCGAGATCCTGGCGTCCATCGAGTCGCGCCGCCACTCCAACGAAGAGTTTCTGCTCGAGATCCGGCGGGAAGTGGAGACCGAACTGCGTCATGAGGGCATCCCCGCGCGCATCGACGGCCGCCTCAAGCGGCCCTATTCGATCTTCCAGAAGCTGCGCCGGCAAAAGATCACAGTGGACCAGGTGTACGATCTGATGGCGCTCCGCATCATCACGGATTCGGTCAAGAACTGCTACGCGGCGCTGGGCGTGATCCACAATAAATGGCGGCCGATTCCCGGCCGCATCAAAGATTTCATCGCCATCCCGCGGCCCAATCTCTACCAATCGCTGCACACCTCCGTGGTGGGGCCGCACGGCCAGACCTTCGAAGTGCAGATTCGCACCGATGAGATGCACCGCATCGCCGAAGAAGGGATCGCGGCCCACTGGAAGTATAAGGAGGGCCGCAAAGGCCCCGCCGCCGACGATCAGCGGATCACCTGGCTGCGCCACCTGGTGGAATGGCAGCGCGACGTGCAAGACCCCACCGAGTTTATGTCCACCCTGAAAGTGGACCTCTACCCGGAGGAAGTTTATACGTTTACGCCCAAGGGCAAAGTGCTGGTGCTGCCGCGCGACGCCACCCCCATCGATTTCGCTTACGCGATTCACTCGGATGTGGGGCACACCTGCACCGGCGCCAAAGTAAACGGGCGGATCGTTCCGCTGCGCTCCACGCTGCGCAATGGCGACATCGTCGAAATCATGACCCAGTCGGGCCACGAGCCCAGCAAGGACTGGCTGGCTTTCGTCAAGACCTCGCGCGCGCGGAACAAGATCAAGCACGTCATCAACGCCAGCGAGCGGCTGAAAGCCATCGACATCGGGCAGAAGTACCTCGAGAAGGAAGCCCGCCGCCTGGGCGTGCAGATCAGCAGAGTGGCGCGCGCCGAACTGGAGAATGTAGCGTCCGAATACGGGTACAGCAAGATGGAAGACCTGTACGCCGCGCTCGGGTACGGGCGGTTTTCGGCGCGGCAAATCCTGAGCAAGATTGCGCCCGGGGTTGTGAAGGACGTCGTGAAGGAGGATGTCGAGGCGCAAGGCCCCGGCGCCGACGGCGGCGCGAGCGCGCCACCGCCGGCCGGCGCGCCCGTGCCCGGCCGGCCCCACGATGGCGATTCCGTCATCAAGGTGCGCGGCATGGACGATCTGATGGTCTACCGCGCCAAGTGCTGCAACCCGATCCGGGGCGAAGCCATTGTGGGCTACGTGACGCGCGGCAAAGGCGTGGCGGTGCATTCGCGGATGTGCCCCAACGTACAGAGCCTGATGTACGACGTCGAGCGCAAGATCGAGGTGGAGTGGGCGCGCGCCGCCGAAGACGCGTTTCCGGTGCGCATCGTGATCCACACGGACGACCGTCCGGGCATGCTCATGCAACTGACCTCGGTACTCTCCAGCGAGAACTCGAACATCCGCAGCCTGGAAGCCAAGACCGAAACGGACCACGACGGCGGTATTGTCGAGATGACCGTGGACGTCCGGGACAAGAAACAACTGGAGAAGCTGGTGGCCGCCATGAGGCGCATTTCCGGCGTACGCGACGTCGAACGCCTTTTCAATTGACCATGTCTCTTTCAACCGACCCCGAACACATAGCCATTTCCAAGTCCAAGGGAATCCAGATCGACTGGAAAGACGGGCACCACAGCGATTATGGCCTCACCTGGCTGCGCGACAAGTGCCCTTGCGCGGCTTGCACCGGCGCCCATGGGACGGAGCCACGGAAGGCCGAGACCGGCGCGTCCTCGACGCCCTTTCCGATGTTTAAGCCGGCGCTCAAGATGCTCGCGGTGGAAGGGGTCGGCAACTACGCCATCCGCATCGATTGGAGCGACGGCCACAATTCGGGGATTTATTCGTACGAGCACTTCCGCAGCATCTGCCCGTGCCAGCAGTGCAACGGCGCGACAAAATAAAAACGCCGGCGGCCTAAAGGCTGCCGGCGTTGAGAACCGCTTTTTTTACAGCAGGCGGAAGTTGACTTCGATCTGGGCTTCCACCGTGACCGGCTTGCCGTCCTTGTAGCCGGGCTTGAACTTCCACTGTTTCACGGCTTCCATGGCCTTTTCGTCCAAACCCAGGCCGAGGCTGCGCGAAACCTTCATGTTGATGGCTTTTCCGGAGGGGTCGACCTGCACATAGAGAACCACCGTGCCCTGATACTTCGCTTTGCGGGCTTCTTCAGAGTACTCCGGCTCTTTCTTGTAGAGCAGGACAGGCGCCGTCACGCCGTTGCCCACACGGAAAGCGCCACCGCCAACGCCGCCGCCGGAACCGGGACCGTAACCTTCGCCATTACCCGAGCCGATGCCGCCGCCGTGACCCGAACCGATACCGCCGCCCGAACCAGTGCCGTTCGAAGGCGTCGTGTATTTGGAGAGCGGGTCGCCGTAGTTCAGGCAACCGGGGCAGTCGGGCAACTTGGCATCCGGCGGAGCGATGATGGTGGGATCCATCGCCAGCTTGGGATTCAAATTGTTATACACCGCAACCGCGGGCGTGAATTGACGAAGCGCTCTGGGTGGCAACTTGCCGCGGCTTGCCGGCAGAGGAGAACGATCGCCGCCGCCACCGCCGCCCATGTCTTTCTTGGGCTGCATTTTGGCTTGATCCAGAGCAGTATCGGTAATTGGCATGAACAGGATGTTCTGCTTGACCGCATCCTGAACCTTCTTGTTTGTTCCCAGAATCAATACCACCGCTACCACTGCGGCCTGAAAACCGGTCGACATCATGAACGACTTCTTCTGGCGCCCATAAAGACCCCAGATGTCCTTCACGGCGACAGGCTTCGACGTGATCTCCAGAGGCGGGAGTTTGGGGGGATTCAAGGTCTCTTTAAGGTTGCGGAAGAAAGAGCGGTACCACGGCTCCTCCACTCCCTCTACCAGAAGGCGCGACAGGTGATCTTCCGCGCTTCCGGGTACCGGATTGTTGGGTTGCGATAAATCAGCCATTTTGGTCCACCAGCCCTCCCTATCAGAGAACCGCTCGCTTCGCTACGCCTATTGGACGATTCTCGCTAGC
>Ga0187874_10000327_pt1 | contig 61175 bp, 69 predicted proteins | sample June2016WEW_16_1_3_FD_132993 | JGI IMG/M metagenome (GOLD analysis project Ga0187874, IMG submission 132993) | Peatland microbial communities from SPRUCE experiment site at the Marcell Experimental Forest, Minnesota, USA - June2016WEW_16_150 | ecosystem: Environmental > Terrestrial > Soil >... | reverse complement strand
TTCGGCAATTCGGAGCAACCGTCACCCTATCGACTATCGCGCTTCGGAAAAATCTTCCGTTAGGTTCAGGGAAAGGTGTGTTTTCCCTTGACAAGCCCTTATCATGGATGTCCCACTTCAGTAGGTTAGAATAGTCAACACTCCCATGAAACTCTTGAAAACCTGCTTCGTTTACCTGCTTTGCTATTGGCTGGCTGCACCTTTGGCGTTTCCGGCGGATTCCGGGCCGCTGCGCGGTTACTCGACCGAGGCGGCGCGCGTGGAACGCGATTGGGAAGCCAAGTTCCGCGGCGTGCCGGATCCGGCGAATCTCCGCGCCTATATGCAGCGGCTCTCGGCGCGGCCGCATCATGTGGGGTCGGCTTACGACAAGGACAACGCGGAGTGGATCCTCGGGAAGTTCAAGGAGTTTGGACTGGACGCGAAGATCGAAACCTTCGATGTGCTGTTCCCGACGCCCAAAGAAAGGGCGCTCGAACTGGTGGAACCGGTGAAGTTCACAGCCAAACTGGAAGAGCCGACAGTGGGGGCGGACCCGACCTCGGGGCAACACGACGAACAGTTGCCGTCGTACAACGCGTATTCCATCGACGGCGATGTGACGGCGCCGCTGGTTTACGCCAACTTCGGGATTCCGGAAGATTATGACACGCTCGACCGGTTGGGAGTTTCGGTGAAGGGCGCCATCGTGATCACCCGCTACGGCGGGTCGTGGCGCGGGATCAAGCCGAAAGTGGCGGCCGAACACGGCGCCATCGGGTGCCTGATTTATTCGGATCCGCACGAGGACGGGTACTTCCAGGGCGACGTCTTTCCGGATGGACCGTTCCGGCCGAAAGACGGCGTGCAGCGCGGCAGCGTGATGGACATGCCGGTGTATCCGGGCGATCCGCTGACGCCCGGTGTGGGCGCAACCAAGGATGCCAAGCGCCTGGCGCTGAGCGAGGCCGTGACGCTGACCAAGATTCCGGTGTTGCCGATTTCCTACGGCGATGCGCAACCGCTGCTGGCTGCGATGAAAGGGCCCATGGCGCCGGCGGCGTGGCGCGGGTCGTTGCCGATCACGTACCGGGTTGGGCCGGGGCCGGCCAAGGTGCATCTGAAAGCCAAATTCAACTGGGATACCAAGACGATTTACGATGTTGTCGCGCGGATTCCCGGGGCCAGCTATCCGGATGAGTGGATCATCCGCGGCAACCATCACGACGCCTGGGTGAACGGGGCGGAAGATCCGCTGTCTGGCACCAGCTCGCTGATGGAAGAGGCGCGGAGTTTCGGAACGCTGCTGAAACAGGGATGGAAGCCCAAGCGCACCATCATCCTGTGCGCGTGGGATGGCGAAGAGGAAGGGTTGCTGGGGTCGACCGAATGGGCGGAGACGCATGCGGAAGAGCTGAAGCGCAACGCGGCGGTCTATATCAACTCGGACACCAACTCCCGCGGGTATTTGCAGGTGGAAGGTTCGCACACGCTGGAGAAGTTCATGAACGGGGTGGCGAAGGATATCGACGACCCGGAGAGCAAGCTGACGGTGTGGAAGCGCATGCAGTCGCGGGAGATCGCGAACCAGGGCGGCGGGCGCGGCGGCGCGGCGGCGGCGGCGCCGCAGGACCGGGCGGAAGCGCGCAGCCGGCCGGATCTGCGGATTGGCGCGCTGGGCTCGGGGTCGGACTACACGGCGTTCCTGGATTTCCTGGGGGTGGCCTCGATGAACCTGGGGTTCGGCGGCGAGGACCAGGGCGGCATCTACCATTCGGTCTACGACGACTTCTACTGGTACACGCATTTCGCGGACACCAACTTCGTGTATGGGCGGGCGTTGGCGCAGACGGCGGGGACGGCGGTGATGCGGCTGGCGGATGCCGAGTTGCTGCCCTACGACTTCGACGACTTCACGGACACGGTGCGGCGCTATATCGACGAAGTGAAGCGCCTGGCGCTGGAGAAGCGCGACCAGACCATCGAACGCAACCGGCAGATCGACGAAGGCGTGTTTGCGGCGGTGGTGGACCCGCGCGCGCCGATGCTGGCGCCGCCGAAGGAGACGGTGCCGCCGTTCCTGAATTTCGCACCGCTGGACAACGGCCTGGCGGCGTTGCAGCGCACCACCGAACAATACGACAAGGCGCTGGCAAGCGCCATGGAAAACGGCGGAGCGGCGCTGGCGCGCGCCGCCTTGAAGGAGGCCAACGACAAGCTGGTAGCTGTCGAGCGCGCCCTGACGCTGAACGAGGGGCTGCCCAACCGGCCGTGGTTCAAGCACCAGATCTACGCCCCGGGATTTTACACGGGCTATGGCGTGAAGACGCTGCCGGCGGTGCGGGAGAGCATCGAGCAGAAGGACTGGAAGCTGGCGGACGAAGAGATCGGGAAAGTGGGAAAGGTGCTGGAGAACGCCGGCGAGGCCATCCAAGGGGCAACCGCGGCATTGGGATCGGCGGCGAAGTAGGACTCGAAGAATGGTTCGTCAGGCCACTAGTTCGTCTGGCGCGCGGCACTGACCAATGTCCACAGCAGCGCCGCGCCGATCAGGTCGAAGATGCCCAGGCAGATGAAGAATGGGGTGTAGCCGATGGTGGCCACCAGGCCGCCGATGGCCAGGGAAAAGATGAGGAGACCGGCATTGCCGAAGGTGCCGGCCATGCCGGCGACGGTGGCGACTTCGTTCTTCTTGAACAGGTCGGACGACATGGTGATGACGGTGACGGATAGGGTCTGGTGAGCGAAGCCCGCAAGGCTGAGGAGAGCGATGGCCGCGTAGGGGCTTTGGACCACACCGACGAAACCCACGCCGAGCATGAGGCATGCGCCGAGCGTGAACGTGGCGCGGCGGGCGTCGATGAGTGTCGCACCGGCGAACTTCTGCAGCCCGATGCTGACCATGCCGCCGAACAGGCAACCGAAATCGGCCGCCAGGAAGGGCATCCAGGCGAAGAGGGCAATTTGCTGGATGTTCATGTGGCGGACGGTGGTGAGGTAGAGGGGGAGCCAGAAGGTGAGGGTGCCCCAGGTAGGGTCGGCGAGAAAGCGCGGAAGCGCGATGCCCCAGAAGTTGCGCTGGCGGAGGATGGCGAGGATGGACGGACGGCGGCCGTCGCCTTGCAGATGCTTTTCCTGGCCGGATTGAATGTAGCTACGCTCTTCCGCGGAGAGGGCCGAGTGACGGCCGGGGGATTGGTAGAGCAAGAGCCAAAGCAGGACCCAGACGATGCCGAGCGCGCCGGTGATGACGAACGCGGCTTGCCAGTTGTAGCGGAGGATGGCCCAGACGACCAGGGGCGGGGCGAGCATGGAGCCGAAGGAAGCGCCGATGTTATAGACGCCGCCGGCGAGTCCGCGTTCGCGGGCGGGGAACCATTCGGCGACGGCCTTCATGCCGGCGGGGTTGGCGGAGCCTTCGGCGAACCCCATCAGGCCGCGGAGGCCGGCGAGGGCCTGCCAGGAGTGGGCGAAACTGTGGGCCATATTGGTAAGGGCCCAGACGGCGACGAAGATGGCGAGTCCGAGCCTCAGGCCGAGCGAGTCGAGGACATAGCCGCAGACGGGTTGCGCCATGATAGCGCCCTGGAAGGTGCCGACGATCCAGGAGTATTGTTTAGTGGTGATGTGGAGGTCGTGGAGCAGGGTGGGGGCGGCGACGGCGAGAGTGCTGCGGGCAAGATAATTGACGATGGAGCCGAGCATGATGAGCGAGATCATGAACCAGCGAAGCGCTCGGACTTTGGGCATGGGGGAATTGTAGCGGGCGGATCGCTCCTGGTGGTAATAGAATTGGATGGATGACGCGGAATAGAGGCTTACTGTGGTCTGCCGGCGCCCTGTGCGCCACCCTGATTGCAGGGGCGGGCGCCGGACTCACCGAGACGAGCAACCTTGGCATCTTTACCAACGAGGGCAGCGTGGGACCAACGCCGCCGGGATGCCAGGCGCATTACGACCCGGCAAAGGGCGAGTACCGGATCACCGGCGGCGGCGCCAACATGTGGAATGCCGTCGACGCATTCTATTTCGTCTGGAAGCAGGCCTCCGGCGACATGACTTTGAGCGCCGACGTGCAATGGGTCGGCGCCAGCGCGGTCGGCCACCGCAAGGCCGCGGTGATGATCCGCCAGAGCCTGGACGCGGGATCGGCATACGCCGACGCGGTTTCCCACGGCGACGGACTTACTTCCCTGCAATTCCGCGGCGCCGCCAACGAGCAGACGTATCAGATCATCACGCAAGTCGATGGCCCGTCGCGCTTGCGCCTGGTGAGGCAAGGTAGCCGTTACACTATGTTCGCCGGTAAACCGGACGGGGAGTTAAAACCGGTCGGTCCGGTGGAGTATGTCGGCTTGAAAGATCCGGTGTACGTCGGGCTAGGGGTCTGCTCGCACGTGGCCACTACGGTCGAAACCGCCATCTTCTCCAACGTGAAGCTGGAAACGCCCGTGGCGAAGTAGCGAAAGCTCCGGGATCCGGCTGAAGCCGGCTGCGGGCAAGATTGTCAGCCCCACTTATCGCTTGATATCGTCGAGGTTCGGCGAGCAGCAGGGGGGCTGCACGGGTTTGCGGATCATGATCTCGGTGCGCGTGAAATCTTTGTCGTAGAGTTGCAGCAACCAGCGGCCGTCGCGCCCGATGGCGGGCTCCTGCGACGGCTTGTAGCCCCGCTCCACCACGGTTTTATACACCTGCTGGATGTCCGTGGTGCTCAACGCGTAATGATTCAGGACACCGAGCGTCCTGGGCGTGGGCGTGGTCTCACGCACCATGTACTCGATCCAGTCGTATCCATCCGGCACCATCATGGAGATCCAATCGAAGTGGTTGTCCGTCGAGCCGCCTTTCCATTGCAGGCGGAAGCCCAGGATTTCTTTGTAGAAGGCGTCCGATTTGGCGGGATCGACCACGCGCACGCCGACGTGGAGCATGTGGTCCGAAATGCGCGTGGCGGGGAGATGCTTGCCGAAATTGCGGCTGTGGATCGATCCCGGCATGTACTGCACGAACTCGACCGAGTGGCCGTCCGGATCCTGCACGCCGAAGCTGCGGTTGCCGTTGGCGTCCTTGTCGATCCTGGCGGGAACCTGGACGCCTTTCGCCGCCAGGTAGTCGCGGAGCTTTCGCGCGTCGTCGGTTTCGAAGCCGATGCGGATGAGCCGGTCTTCGTTCTGGTCCTTCAGTGTCGGCGACACTTCCACGTACTGGTGGTCGTTGACCTTGAAGCAGGCGAGATCGCCGGCCACGGCGGGATCCTTGGTCGCGAAGGCCTCCGCCATCCCCACCACTCCGGAATAGAACTTGCGGGCCTCTTCGAGGTTGTCGACCTTCACCGCGATGTTCGCGATGCCGACGATGCGCGGCCGTTCCGCGGCGTGGAGCGACATTGCGAATACAACCGCGAGCCAACAGAGTGTCCTGGGCAAGGTTGGTATTCCTTCCTTCCGGAGCGAGTCCGAAGCACCATCATATCCAGAACCGGCCGACGCCGCGGGGCAATGTGGAGTACGACGCGGAGCGGGCCCAGGGGGTCCGCCCCACAAGAGGTGTTTCGGACCCTTGTATGGCGTTATAATTCAGCCGGGATCAAAGTGAGAATGAAACTCTTTTTTGCGCCGGCTGTCGCGCTCACGCTGTTCGCGCAGACGCCAGCACCGGAGCAGCCGGTGAATCGAGCCGATTCGCGGCTGGTGGAGATCAACGTGGTGGTTCGCGATAAGAACGGACCCGTCACCGACCTCACCCAGAGCGACTTCACGCTGTTCGACAAGGGCAAGGAGCAAAAAATCGCCTCCTTCCTGCTGAGCAATCTCCACGCGGCGCCCAGACCGGCGCTGGCGCCCAACATCTTCGTCAACCGTCCGGACCTGGCGGGCAAGACCGGAGGCACCACCGTGATCCTGCTGGACGGCCTCGACACGCCGCTCCAACTGCTGGGGTATATGCAAACCCAGTCCCTGCGTGCCCTGAGCGAAATCAAGCCGGAGGAGCACGTGGCGGTCTACGTGCTCGGCCTCAGTCTCCACATTTTGCGCGACGCCAACACGCGCTACGAAGGGGAGAGCGGCGACCTGGAGAAGTGGCTGGCGGAGAGCAGCGGGGCAAGCGGGCTCACCCCTCAGACCAAGCTGCTGAATACGGTCGCTGCGCTGTCGACCATCGCCGAGCACATCGGCCACCAGCCCGGCCGCAAGAACCTGGTATGGGTGGCGGGCATGTTGCCGGTGGAGGTGGATCATTTTGGGACGGGAGGCCCTCCCGGTTGGCAGAATGCCGAGCTTACGGCCGCCAACCCCGGCGGCTTCAACTCGGCCCCCGGCGATCCGACGCAGATCGACCGCGTAGTGTTCCAACACGCCTTCCAGCCGGCCATGCAGGCCTTGAACCTGGCCAACATCGCGGTGTACGCGGCGGATGGCCGCGGCCTGGTGAGTTCGCCCAATGCCCAAGCTTCGGGCACGAGCGGCCGCAAGACCGCCTCGACCAGTCCCACCTCCTCGCCATCGCAGATTAACCCCTTGCGGGTACTGGCGGAAGATACCGGCGGGCGGACGTTCGAGAGTAGCAATGACATTCAAAAAGGGATTCGTTCGGCTATCGACGATGCGGAAGTCAGCTACACTCTCGGCTACTACCCCGATTCCAAGATGCTGGACTCGCGGTTCCATGACCTGAAGGTCCAGGTGAACCGCAAGGATGTCGAAGTGCATTACCGCAAGGGCTACGTGGCGATTCCCGCGCCCAAAGTCACCGAAGCGCAGCGCACACAAGCCATCAAAGACGCACTCCTCAGCCCGCTGGAGGCGAGCGGCATCGGCCTGATGGCGGGCTTTGAAAAGGTGGACCAACCCAAGGCTGGTTCCATCCGCACCACGGTGGTGATTTCCGGGCGCGACATCCTGCTGCAGCAGAACGGCGGCCAGTGGACTGGTGAAGTGGAGTTCATCTTCACACTCCGCTCGGCCGACGGCAAGGAGCGCGGCACCATTCGCCAGGCGGTCGGCCTCAAGCTGAGTCAAGCCCAGTACGACACGGTAATGCAGCAGGGTCTTTCGATCAGCAAGACGTTGGAACCAACCGGAGACGTCGCCGAACTGCGCGCGCTCGTCGCCGATCGCGTGGCGGGCAGGGTTGGATCGCTGATCATGCCGGTGAAGTAGAGCGCGGGTCATGATTTGACCATCGCGCAGCCGGATACAGTTCACCCGAAGATACTGGAATTCCTGGAAGGAGCCTGAATAGGGCTTCTGCCCAGGGTTAATCGGTGCTGGCGGGCCTCTGCGCGATCCGTTGTTGTTTGCGTGACGGGTCTGAGCTCCGCGCTTTCTCCCAAGGTGACGATGTTCGGCGAGATCACACTGACGGCGCGCTCCGACGCCGGCACGGGATCGCCGCCGGCGGCGGGCTTCAACGCGGAGGTGGAGCGCATTATCATCCGCTACGACGCCAACGATTATTTCAAAGTATCGTTCGGCCACCGCGAGCGTCAGGGAGCGGCCTCTCGCAATAGGCCGCGCAGCCGCTCGCTGACGCTCGCGGTTCCGTGCCGGGGGTTGCCGTCATCCACTTTTAAGAAACGGCTGCTGCGGGCAAGATTGCCCACCCCACACTGGAATAGAATGGTGCAAGGTTAGCCATGAAAATACTTTACGTGAAGCAGTTTGTTCTGATTCTGGCGGCGTCGTCCGCGGCGTTCGGCTTCCAGGGAGGCAAAGACGCGGATGCGGCGCGGTGGAAGCAAGAGGCCGCGCGAGTCACCATCATCCGCGACGATTGGGGCATCGCGCATGTCTACGGAAAAACCGATGCCGACGCGGTGTTCGGCATGGAGTACGCACAGGCCGAGGACGACTTCAACCGCGTCGAGACGAACTACATCATCTCGATGGGGCGTCTGGCGGAGACCGAGGGTGAGTCGAGGATCTACCAGGATCTGCGGATGAAGCTCTTCATCGACCCGGCGGAGCTGAAGAAGGACTACGCGGCCAGCCCGGCGTGGCTGCAAAAGCTCATGGACGCGTTTGCCGACGGCCTGAATTACTACCTCTATAAGCACCCCGAGGTAAAACCGCGGGTGATCCAGCGGTTCGAGCCCTGGATGGCGCTTTCCCTGACCGAGGGGAGCGTTCCCCTCGGCGGCGACATCGACAAGGTTAACCTCAGCCAGCTTGGGGCGTTCTACGGCAAGGCTCCCGTGAGCCAGGAGCCTGCGGCGGAGGAGTACGAGCCGGAGCCGGGCGGATCGAACGGCGCGGCGGTCGCGCCCGCGAATACGGTGGACCATCACGCGCTGCTGCTGATCAATCCGCACACCTCGTTCTACTTCCGGTCGGAGCTGCAGATGGTGAGCGACGAGGGGCTGGATGCCTACGGGGCGGTGACGTGGGGGCAGTTCTTCATCTACCAGGGATTCAACGAGCGCGCCGGCTGGATGCACACCTCGAGCGGCGTGGATGCGGTGGATGAGTATCTGGAAACGGTCGTCAAGAAGGCCGACGGATTCTATTACAAGTACGGGAACGAAGAGCGGCCGATGGTGGCGGCGGAGATCGCGGTGCCCTACAAGACCGACACCGGGATGGCGGAAAAGAAATTCACGGTTTACCGCACGCATCACGGCCCCATCGTGCGGGAGCTGAACGGCAAGTGGGTAGCCATCCGGCTGATGCAGGAGCCGATTAAGGCGCTGACGCAGTCCTACACGCGCACCAAGGCGAAAAACTACAAGACGTACCGGCAGACCATGGAGCTGAAGGCGAACTCGTCGAACAACACGATCTTCGCGGATGCCGACGGCGATATCGCGTACTTCCACGGCAACTTCATTCCGCGGCGCGATACCAGCTTCGACTGGACCAGGCCGGTGGATGGCAGCAATCCGGCGACGGAGTGGAAGGGACTTCTGGATATAGACGAGACGCCGCACCTGCTGAATCCCAAGAGTGGCTGGCTCTACAACACCAACAACTGGCCGTGGTCGGCGGCCGGACCGAGCAGCCCGAAAAAGGAAGACTACCCGGTTTATGTAGAGCAGGGCGGCGAATCGGCGCGCGGGTTGCACGCGGTGAGGGTGCTGGAGAACAAGAAGGATTTCACGCTCGACTCGCTGATCGCGGCGGCGTTCGACACCTACCTCACGTGGTTCGAGAAGCCGATACCGGCGCTGATCAAGGCGTGGGACGCGACCCCGGACTCGAATCCGCTGAAAGCCCCGACGGCCGAGCAGATCGCACTGCTGCGCAAGTGGGATCTGCGGTGGGGAGCGGGGTCGGTGCCGACGTCGCTCGCGATCTTCTGGGCGGATCAAGTGCGACGGGTGGGCGGAGGGAGAAGGGGCGGAGGCGGCGGAGCCATCGAAGACGCGCCCGCCGACCAGCTTCTGCAGGCGCTGGTGGCCGCGTCCGATCAATTGACTCGCGACTTCGGTACGTGGAAAACACCGTGGGGAGACATCAATCGATTCCAGCGGCTGAACGACGACATCGCGCCGAAATTCGACGACGCGGGGCCGAGCATTCCGGTGGGCTTCCCTTCGGCGACCTGGGGGTCGCTGGCGTCATTCGGCGCGCGCGCATACCCGGGGACAAAGAAGTGGTACGGATCGAGCGGGAACAGCTTCGTAGCGGTGGTGGAGTTCGGCAAGACGGTGCGGGCCAAGGCGGTGACGGCCGGCGGGGAGAGCGGGAATCCGGCGTCCAGGCACTTCAACGATGAAGCCAAGCGGTACGCCACGGGCGATCTGCGGGAGGTTTACTACTACCGCCCGCAACTCAAGGGGCACACCGAGCGGGAGTATCATCCGGGAGAGTGAGGGGGGGCGTCTCAGCAGCGAGCTCCGTCTCTGGAAGATCAATCGACTATTGTTCAGGTCGAGCCCGCAGTGTTTGCAAAAGGCGGATCACTTCCCGATAACACTTATCGAACGAAGGTGCTCGCCTTGCGAGATCTAAATCGAAGAGGTTCGTTAAGGATGCCTGGTCCACGTTCGCGGAATAAGCACCGGTTCCCACTCGTTGGCTCAGCCATTCTTTCGCACCCCGAATCGCTTCCGGCTGAGCCGGTGGTTCGAGATCCTCAGGCAGCCCTCTGTGTCCCTGCAGCGATTGAGCAGCGGCCAAAAACCAGGACTCGAACTCTTTGTTTGCGAGCACAACCGCGGACGGCAGGTCCCAGCGCGCTGTCCGCGTTCTGGCAAGTAGATCCGGGGCGAGCTGGGCCGGGCAGTCATCGTCGCTATCCAGAATGACCAGAATTCCCCCGTCGGCCTCAACGCGCATCGCCGCGAGCTCGACAGCTCTTTCTAATTCTCCGCTTTTCAAGAGCTTGCTCTTTGGGACACGAATCGGATGGGGAACATGAACAGCCAGCCCCGGGTCAAGACATCCGGCGATTCTCCGGATGAGGATCGGAACAGACTCGCATTCTCCGTGCCCCTCCACAATGCATCCGATTCGCAATGGCATCAATTGCGCTCTCGGTCAAATAGGTGGAGTTGTTTGTCAACCTCTTTCGGAGCAGATCCGGGATCTGGGCGCAACTGGTCCATCCGCAGCAGTTCACCCGGAGTGTAGAGGCGCTTCAGTAATGCTGTACGACCGGCCTGATCGAGCGGCGCGATGTGTGTAGAGCCCCCAGCGGCGTATACGGCTAGGATGGAGCCTTCATCGAGTTTTTCATCATCCAGCAGATCTCCGCTGTGGCTTGTCACAATGATTTGTGTGCTGTGGCTGGCCTCCCTTAGACCATCAAGCAGCAAGCCCGCCGCAGCGGGATGAAGCGCGATCTCGGGCTCTTCGATGCCAACCAGCGGCACGCGGGGTCCAGCGCCGTTTCCAGACTGGAACAGGGCCACCAGGATTCCGAGCGCGCGAACCGTGCCATCGGACATGTTTGCAGCCAGGAAGCGCCATGGATCCTTCAACCCAGCGACCTGCTGGCGGAATTCCAGGGTCTCCTTAGGACCGACTACCTTCACATCAACACCGTGAACGCCTGGGACAACCTTGGACAGGTACTCCTCGATTCGCAGCTTTCGATTTGGGTTGTTCTTCTTCAGTTGCGCCAGAACGCTGGTGATGTTGCTGCCATCGCGCGCGAGGAGCTCACCAGCGTCGGGCGATTGGAGGTCGCGAATCTGGTCAGGATTCAGACTGTAGAAACCCATCCGGGAAAAAGCTTCGTAGACGGGCCGGAACGCGGGCAGTCCGGAGGCACTTACGAGATATAGCCGGTCGATGGCAGCGGCGGGTCCGGGCTGAGTGTTTGCCACGACCTTACCCGACTGGATTCGAAAGTAGTGGGCCTCCCCAAGGGCTTCTGGGGCCTCAATCCGGCATTCTTCATCCTGAACCTCAAATCCGCCTTGCGGACGGGCTCCAATCCGGAACGCGTAATGGCCTACTTCCCCAGATGGGAGTGTAAACCACAAGCGCAATCCGAAGTGATTCGGATGCCCCCCGGACCGCCGGCGCACTTCGTTGATGCCGTTGCGTTCCCGAAGGGCATGTTCGAGGGAGGTGCGCAGGGAGTCGGCAACGAAGCGGAGCGCGTCCAGAAAATTGCTTTTTCCCGCGCCATTCGGTCCCACGAGAAACGTCAACGGACCAAGTGTGACATTGCACGCGGCGAGGCTCTTGAAGTTCTTAAGGGCGACCCTCGTCAGGAAAGTTGAACTTTTCACAGTGACCGGTCCAAGAGGCACACGGCTTTCTCCAGGCCGCGTAGTGATGCTCGTCCGCACTCATCCCCTATGCTAGCGCAAGAGTTGATAGACGTCGCAAGCGCGCTCTTTCGCCGGGCCGCCGTTCGCGGCATGGAACTGACGGTCCATGATACGGCACCGTCTCGCAGGGCGCGTTAGCGCGTTTCCAGCGCTTCCTGATACACCATTGTGAAGAAGTCCCGCGAGGAAGGCGAACAGCCGATATGCAGGTTGGCGCTTCCCTCCTCCACGAAACCGAGGTAGCCGTCCCAACCCAGGTCATCCAGGACAAAGCGCAGGCATTCGAGCTCGCCCGGCGGCAGGCCGGAATAATCGATATCGAAAACCTGCCCGGAGGCGTGCGCCAGGGCGTCGCGCTCCGAAGACTGCAGCGCATCTTCGGCTTCCACCAGCGATGTCACCGGCAGCGGCCGGAAGGGCTGAGGCTTGGGGCGCAGGCTTTCGTAGAGGCGGCGGGTTTCAAAGGCCACGTAGGCCAGCGTGCCGAGAGCGGCGGGCGCGGCCGCGGACGGGCTGCCGCGATCGAGGTTCAAGGAGTAGCCGAAAAACTCCGGCCGGTCGAAGGCCGGAGCCAGGGTAGCGCCCGACCGGATGTCGTCGCCCGTATGGAAGACCAGGTCGTCGCGGCGCAGCCAGACGGCAAGACGATGCGGCGCGCGCGGGCCGGTGGAGAACTCGCTCTTGTACTCCCGCTGCAACGCGGTGAAGGCGGCCGGATCGCGGCGGTAGAGATCGAGCAACTGTTCGGCGCGCCGGATGCGGAAGTAATACGTCGGGGAATAATCGCGCTGCATCTGCTGGCTCACCGCCTGATACAGCTCGCGATTCCAGGCCGGGCTCGAAGAAAAAAACATGCGCGGAACCGTGACCTGGTCTTTGGGGATGCCGTGGGCGCGGCGGGTCAGTTCGATCATCTCGCCCACGCAACCCTGCCCGCAATGGTAAGCGAAGATGGCCCAATCGCGGCCGCCGAACTTCTGCTCCATGCCGGCCAGGTAGGTGGCGGCGGCCGGGATGGCGCGTCCAGGCGTGAGACGGTCGTCGCGGACCGTGACGGTATACGGCACGCGGCGCGTGACCGTCTTGAATTTGGGAGTATGGCTCTTGGTGGCGACGGCGACTTTTTCGCGCGTCACGTGGTAGCGCGTGGCGTGGACGACTTTGAGGCCCATGGCGCGCGCGGTGGCTTCCGAGATCTGCATGATGCCTCTCGGACCGGACGGGCTCTCGGCATGCGGGTCGCCCCAACTTTCCAGCCAGGCCACGGCTTCGAGTAGCGACGCGGGAAATCCGCTGTGCGCCGCGGCCGAGCGGAACAGCGCCCGCAGCTTGGGATCGGCCGTGATGCGGCGTGCGCCGGTTAGAGCTTCGGGCTCGCGCATGATGGCAAAGGTTTGCGCTTCGATCATGCGCGCGGCGCGCAGGTCGATCTGTTCGGCGGACAGATCGTCGCGATCCGCTCCGATCCCGATGATGCGATGAGCGGGGAAGAAATACGCCGGCGGGGCGGCTGGCACGCGCGGCGCCAGGCTCAACAAAAGCAGAAAGAGCAAACTCATCGCTACCTCTTCAGACGCTCAGCGAACCTGGATGGTAACGCCGATCAGGGGCCCCGCCAGCATCCGAAAGATACACTACCTGGGGCAGTTGCGTCACGCTACGATGGAGCCTGAGGCCCTTGCGGCGGATGACACGTCTCGACAGCTACCTGGTGTACGCGGAATCGCACCGGGCGACAGTCTGCGCCATCGGCGGGGTGATGGTGGCGCTGATCGCCTGGGCCGACTGGGTTCTGCCCAACACCTCGGTGGGGTTTCTGTACCTGATTCCGGTCCTGCTGGCGGCGCCGGCGCTGAACGGATACCAGATTCTGGGCATGGCGGTGCTGTGCGGATATCTGCGGGAAGCGCTCGACCCCCTGCAATTCGCCGGGACGGCCAGCAACCCCGCGCCCATGGTTCCGAACCCGGCCAACTGGGCTGCCGGTTCGTTTGGGCGTTTCACGGTAGCGGCGTGCGGCTTCGCCATGACCGGATTTTTCGTCAGGGAGTTGAACCAGCGGCGACAGTTGCTGATGGACCACCTGGCGGAACGCGAGCGGCAGATGCTTCGCCAACAGGAAACCGAGTTGCAGGTGCGCATGCTGATCGAGACCAGCCCGCTGGCGATCCTCACGCTCGATCCGGCGGGGCGGGTGGTGCTGGCCAACGAATCGGCCCGCCAGTTGCTCGGCTTCGAAAGCACCCAACTGCAAGGCGAAGAGGTGGAAGCCTACTTGCCGATTCTGCCGCGCATGCTGCACAGCCACCACGGCGGCAACAACATTCGCACCAACGTGGAATGCAAGGGGCACCGGCGCGGCGGCGAGGTCTTCCTGGCGCACGTCTGGCTGTCGACCTACCGCACCTCGGAGGGTCCCGGATTAGCCGCCGTGGTCTGGGACGCTTCGGAGAATCTGCGGGACCGCGAAGGCGCGGGACTCGACTCCATGATGGCCACCTCGCGCGTGCTGATTGGAGCCATCTCCCACGAGATCCGCAACCTGGCGTCGGCGGCCGTATCGGCGTACGCGGCCCTGCCGATAGGCGCCGCGACGGAAAACGACGAACGCTACCAGGCGCTCGGCAGCCTGCTGCAGGGGCTGGAGAAGATCGCTTCCTCCGGGTTGCGGATGGCCTCCAGCCGGGAGGCGGTGGTGGCGGACCTCGGCACGGTGCTGGACGAGACACGCATCGTGATCGAGCCTTCGCTGCGGGAAGCCGGCATCACGGTGGCCTGGGAGACGGCCACCGGGCTGCCCCTGGTGCAGGCGGACCATCACGGGCTGTTGCAGGCGTTTCTCAACCTGGCGCGAAACAGCGTGCGGGCGCTGGAGAATTGCCCGCTGCGCGAGATGCGCGTTTCCGCGAAAGTGGAGCGCGATCTGGTGGTGGTGCGTTTTCGCGACACGGGGCCGGGTGTGGCGAATCCCGAGGAGTTGTTCAAGCCCTTCCAGCCGGGGGCGCAGTCGGTTGGGCTGGGTCTGTACATTTCGCGGGCGATTCTGCGGTCGCACGGAGGCGGTTTGCGTTACGAACGCGAGGAGTCCGGCAGTTGCTTCACTGTGGAGCTCTGGCCGGCGGAGAATTCGGTGGAAGAACGATGGGACAGGACACACAACTGATTCGGGCTTTGCTGGTGGACGATCACTCGTTGTTTCGCGAAAGCGTGGCTCGGGTGCTGGCCATGGAGCCGGACCTGGAGGTCCAGCACTGCGGCAGCATCCGGCAAGCGCTCGAGATTCTGGCCCGGCAGACGTTCGACCTGGTGCTGCTGGATCACGACCTCGGCGGCGAGCGCGCGTCGCAGTTTCTCCCGGCGGCGCGCCAGGCCGGCTTCGAAGGCCGGGTGCTGGTGGTGACGGCCTGGGTGAGCGACACGGAAGCCCGAAGGCTGATCCGCCAGGGAGTGGCCGGCATTTTTCTCAAGGAGGCGCCGCTCAGCGATCTGAGCGCGAGCATCCACATGGTGATGGCCGGCGGCACCTGGCTCGACCCGTCTCTCACCCACATGGAACTGGAAACCGCCAACGGCGACGGGGCCAAGACGCCGCTGTTCAACGATCGCCAGCGCAAGGTGCTGCACTTCGTGCTGGAAGGGCTCTCCAACAAGGAAATCGCCTGGCGGCTGCAAATTTCCGAGAGCTACGTAAAGGCGATCTTGCAGAGCCTGTTCCAGAAGACCGGCGTGCGGACCCGGGGACAGCTCGTGCGGGTGGCTTTTGAGCAATACGAGGACCAACTGTAAGCGAAGACTGTACGAAAGATAGACTTCCGCCCCCAGGCCCGGGTGGGTTACTGTAGTGACATACATGCCGGACCTCAGACCCGGCAACCGAGGCATAGGGGTGAGTGCCGCTGTCAAGGGCACGAACCGCCAAACGGGGATCTGAAGTGTTACGGGAAACCCTCAGCAAGTTAGCTGTAGAAGACATCGTGGCGCTCGCCGGAGCGGTTCTCGAACCCGGCACGGTGCTCACCCTCTATCGCATCGAACGTAACAGCAGTCCGCAGCGGTCGTCGGCGGATGTATACCAGGTGGTATTCGAATCGGGTGGCCGCCGGTATCGCTGCCCCCTTTACCGCTTCCAGGCGCGTACACAGGCTCTGGAAGCGGCACGTGAACAAGGAGCCCCGGCGCGAGAAGCGCTGGCTGTGTGACTCCGCTTCATCGGAGACCACGCCGGGTGACCTTGCCAGCTCGGGCTCGCTAAGATAGTAACGTGTCCACCGTTACTCACTCCATCCCCCTCATTCTGGAAAGGCTGCACATCGAGCCGGTCAATTCGGGCGCCTGCCATGGCGACTGGATCGCAAACCCCGGCGGCGGCGAGCTGGAATCCTTCAGCCCGGCGACTGGTGAAAGGTTGGCGAAGATCCAACTGGCCGGCCCGGCGGATTACGAATCCGTGGTGCGGCGCGCGCGAGAGACCTTCCTCGAGTGGCGCATGATGCCGGCGCCCAAGCGCGGCGAGATCGTGCGCGAAATCGGCAATGAACTGCGCGCCCACAAGACGGATCTAGGCGCGCTGGTGTCGCTCGAAATGGGCAAGATCCTGGCGGAAGGCCTGGGCGAAGTGCAGGAGATGATCGACATCGCCGATTTCGCGGTGGGGCTTTCGCGGCAGCTCTACGGGCTGACTATGCACAGCGAACGGCCGGGACACCGCATGTACGAGCAGTGGCACCCGCTGGGTATCGTGGGGGTGATCAGCGCCTTCAACTTTCCGGTTGCGGTGTGGGCGTGGAACGCCATGATCGCGGCGGTGTGCGGAGATTGCGTGCTCTGGCGGCCGTCCTCGGAGGTGCCGCTCACGGCCATCGCGGTGCAGAAGATCTGCAACCGGGTGCTCGACCAGCATGGCCTCAAAGGCGTCTTCAACCTGGTGATCGGGAAGAGCCGTCCGATTGGCGAAAGCCTGATCCACGACGCGCGGATTCCGCTGGTGAGCTTTACGGGGTCGACTGAAGTGGGGCGGCACGTGGCGCAGGTGGTGGCGGGACGGATGGGCCGGAGCATCCTGGAACTGGGCGGCAACAACGGCATCATCGCCATGGATGACGCCAACCTGGACCTGCTGCTGCGCGCGGTGCTGTTCGGGGCGGTGGGAACGGCGGGACAGCGCTGCACCACGACGCGGCGGCTGTTCCTGCAGCGCGGCATCGCGGGGCGCATGACCGCGGCGCTGGTGGACGCCTACCGGCAGGTCAAGATCGGCGACCCGCTGGAGGAAGGAACTCTGATGGGACCGCTGGTGAACCGCCAGGCGGTGACCGATATGATGGACGGCGTCCGGCGCATCCGCGAGCAGGGCGGCGAAATCCTGTGCGGCGGCGAAGCCATCCAGGGCTGTTATGTGCGGCCCACACTGGTGCGCGCGCGGCCGGACATGCCGATTCTGAAGGAAGAGATTTTCGCGCCGATCCTCTATTTGGTGGAGTTCGAGAACCTGGACGAAGCGATTCACTGGCACAACGATGTGCCGCAGGGCCTCTCGTCGGCCATCTTCACGACGAACCTGCTGGCGGCGGAAACTTTCTTGAGCCACCGGGGCAGCGACTGCGGGATTGCCAACGTCAACATCGGCACCAGCGGGGCGGAGATCGGCGGCGCCTTCGGAGGTGAGAAGGACACGGGCGGCGGGCGCGAGTCCGGCAGCGACGCGTGGAAGGCATACATGCGGAGGCAGACCAACACCATCAACTGGTCGGCGGAATTGCCGCTGGCGCAGGGGATCGAGTTCAAGGCGTAGGCGAGTGGGACAGACCATCGGGTTCCGTGGTCTGTCACGCTGCGTGGGCCGGGCGACGCCCCAAACATGCGTCTGACCCATTTCCGCCGGGACCGAAAAATGGAAACACGTAGCCTGTCACGGGTTTTGGTTTTGGTTTTTACGACGGGTTTTTGGTTTTGGTTTGGTTTGGTTTGGTTTTGGTTTACGGGTTTTTCGGGGTTTTTCGGGTTTTTTTGAGGACCTCGAGGGCCAGCGACGCCGTACTCGAAGTGCTGCGGGATTTCAAGCGAAGCTAAGTGGGACAGACCATCGCCTTTCGTGGTCTGTCACTCGTCGGGTGCGGGTAACGGCCGGTCAGTTCTCCGAGGGCCTTTCTACGTGGTCGATGACCAGGCATTCCACCGGACCCTTTCGCGGTTCCAGCTTGAGTTTCAGATGCTCCAGCAAGCTGGCCAGGATCGCCGACCGGATGTCACCGTCGTTCCGGTCAATCGGAATTTCGTAGTCGAACTTTCCCGTGTAGCCCGTCATGTCCAACACCGTGCGGTCGGCTAACCCGTTGAGTTGCTTTACCAGCCTTTCCATGGTTTGACCGCAGCTAGTCGCCAAATCTGGCGTGCTGTGCCCCTTGCAGCCTTCCACCGCCGGCGTCAGCTTGGGACCGTTCTTCGCGGGCACCAGAGCATAGTAGGAGAATTCCCTGTTTTCGCGGTGCAGTGTCAGATGGAAGCGATCGGCAAGCAGCGCGCGAAGCATCTCCCGCACCTGGTCCTCCTTCGGTGGATCGGAGCCCGGCGAACGCGCCTCGATGTCATAGAAGAACACGGGTTGTTTAGCAGCATCTGCGATCGCCGCCTGGAAGGAAACCGGCGGGATTCTATCCTGGCCGGAATACCCAAGCGTGGCAGGCACGCCGATCACCTGGTAATACTTCACATCGTATGCGATTCGAATGATGTCGCAAATAGCAACCGAATCCAGCCTGATAAGTGTGCCCGAGACCGACACCTTGCCGCCGCCGCAAGGATTACTGGAGGCCCCAACCCGGAAGCCGGCCGCAAACGCGTCACTGGGGAACACCGTCGGACGAACGGATGCGACCTCAAATTGAAGCCCCGATTGCTGTCCTGGCAGCGAACGCATTAGCGCGATCAGGGCGACACCAATCACCGCAACGGCACGAATCGGCACTAATACTATACATCTAGTACTAATAAACAATGATGTCAAGCGAAATCGGACAGGTGTTCCCCGACAAAACGCCAAAAGCCGCGGACGCCTTGCCGCATCCGCGGCTAATCGTAAACAGAACCGCCTATCCCGGCTTCTCTTCTTCTTCGTGCTCGCGGCCTTCCCTCGCCGCTTTGAGCCGCTCTTCCTTGCGCTTGGCGCGGTCGGCGGCGCGTTTGACGAGCTCGGATCCGACCAGCTCCAACATGGCCTGCTCGGCGCCATCGCCTTTGCGCGGTCCCAGGCGGGTGATACGGGTATAGCCGCCGGTGCGTTGACCGAAGCGGGTGCCCAGCGTATCGAACAGCTTCTTCACCGAAGCCGGCGTACGCAACCAGGCGGCCGCCTGGCGCCGCGCGTGCAGGGTGTCCTGCTTGGCGAGAGTGATCATCTTCTCCACCAGCGGGCGGACGGCCTTGGCCTTGGGGACGGTGGTGATGACGCGTTCCTTCTCAATCACGCTGGTGGTGAGATTGCGCAGCAGCGAGTTGCGGCTATCGACGGGCCGCTTGAGTTTGAATCCGGCAACCTTGTGTCTCATGAATTACTCTCCGACCTGCTCCTGCCCACCCTCGTCATCCGGGCCGTAATCCGGCGGGATGGAAGAAGGCGGCGGGGCCACCAGACGGCCATGCTGGTCGATACGCATGCCCAGCGCCAGGCCCATGTTAGCCAGGATTTCCTTGATTTCGTTGAGCGACTTGCGGCCGAAGTTCTTGGTCCGCAACATCTCGGCTTCGGTCTTCTGCACCAGTTCGCCGATGGTCTGGATATTGGCGTTCTTCAAGCAATTGTAAGAGCGAACGCTCAGTTCCAGTTCCTCCACGGAGCGGTTGAGCACTTCGTTCATCTTCTCGGAGCCGTGCTCGGAGATTTCTTCGGTCTGCTCCGCCACTTCTTCGAAGTTGATGAAGATGGACATGTGGTCTTTGAGGAGCTTGGCGGCGTAGCCGATGGCGTCCTGCGGGGAAACCGCGCCGTTGGTCCAGACTTCGATGGTGAGCTTGTCGTAATCGGTCATCTGGCCGAGGCGCGCGGCCTCTACCGAGAAGTTGACCTTGCGGACGGGCGAATGGACCGAGTCGATCGGAATGTAGCCCAGCGCCAGGTCTTCGTCGAAATTTTTGTCGGCGCTGACGTATCCGCGGCCGCTCTTGAGGCGCATCTCGATGGAAAGCTTGCCGCCTTCGCTGACGGTGGCGAGGTGCACATCGCGGTCGAGCACTTCGACGTCGGCATCGGTTTGGATCTGGCCGCTGCGGACCTCGCCCGGGTGATCGAGATCCAAGCGCACGGTTTTGACGCCATCGCCGGAGATCTTGAAGGGGATCTGCTTCAGGTTGAGAATGATGTCGGTGGCGTCTTCGACCACGCCGGGAATGGGGCTGAACTCGTGTTCCACGCCCTCGATGCGGACGGCCGTAATGGCCGCGCCTTCGATGGAGCTGAGCAGTACGCGACGCAGGCTGTTACCGATGGTGGTGCCAAAGCCGCGTTGAAAAGGCTGCGCTGTAAACATGCCATACCGCTCGGTGAGAGTTTCAGTATTGGCGACCAGTCTTTTGGGTTTCTGAAAGCCTTTGAACATAATGAACCTCGTTGGGAAGCCAGGAGCCAGAAGTCGGAAGTCAGAATCGCGGGCATGCCATTCTGACTCCTGACTTCTGACTCCTTACTTCTGATTCCTTACTTGGAGTACAACTCCACGATGAGCTGCTCATTCAACTGGATCTGCACCAATTCGCTCCGCTGCGGCAGGGCGATGATGCGGCCCTTGAGCGCTTCGCGGTCGACGTCGATCCAACTGGGCGCGGGCGCGTGCGCGGTGGCATCGCGGGCGGCCAGGATAGTGGGATGCTTCTGGCTGCGTTCGCGGACCGAGACGATATCGCCGACCTTGACCGAGGCCGAAGGGATGTTGCACTTGCGGCCGTTGACGTCGATGTGGCCGTGGCGGACAATCTGGCGGGCCTGGGCGCGGCTGGTGCCGAAGCCCATGCGGTAGATGACGCTGTCGAGGCGGCGCTCCAGGGCGGACATCAGGTGATCGCCGGTGATGCCTTTCGCCAGGGCAGCCTTCTCAAAAGTGCTGCGGAACTGGCGTTCCAGGATGCCGTACACGCGGCGGACCTTTTGTTTTTCGCGAAGCTGCAGGCCGTAGCCCACAATCTTCTTCGCGCGATCTTTGCCATGCTGGCCGGGAATGAAGTTGCGCTTTTCGATGGCGCACTTTTCCGTGTGGCAGCGTTCGCCTTTGAGAAATAGTTTCATGCCCTCGCGCCGGCATTGCCGGCAAACGGGACCGATGTATCTTGCCAAGTTTCTTCTCCTTACCTTTCACTCAGGTGCGGTTTACAGCCAATGGCAGGCCTTCTTCCCGCTTCATAATGCCCCAGAACCAAATTCATACTCTGCGCTTCTTCGGCGGACGGCAGCCGTTGTGCGGAATGGGCGTGACGTCCTTGATGGCGCGAACTTCTATGCCGGCGGTGGAAAGCGCGCGCACGGCGGATTCGCGGCCGGAACCCGGACCGCTGACCCGCACCTCGACCACCCGCAACCCGCTTTCACCGGCTTTATTGGCGGCTGTGAGCGCCGCCTGCTGCGCGGCGAAGGGAGTGCCTTTGCGCGACCCGCGAAATCCCAGCGAGCCGGCGCTGGACCAGGAGATGGTGTTGCCTTCCTGATCCGCTATGGTGACGATGGTGTTGTTGAAGGTAGCCTGGATATGCACAATGCCCGTGTGGACGATGCGCTTTTCCTTTTTCTTGAAGCTCTTCTTCTTTCCGGTTTTTACTGGTGCTTTCGCCATATACAGTGTCTTGTCTTAGGTCTTGGACGCGGCTTTCTTCTTGTTGGCAACGGTCCCGCGGCGCGGTCCTTTGCGCGTGCGGGCGTTGGTATGGGTGCGCTGTCCGCGGACCGGCAGTCCACGGCGGTGCCGCAGGCCGCGGTAGGAGCCCATCTCGATGTGACGCTTGATGTTCATCGAGATTTCCTTGCGCAAATCGCCTTCCACGGCGCCTTCTTCTTCCAGGATGGTACGGACGCGGTTGATTTCGTCTTCCGTCAGGTCGCGAACCTTCTTATCAAAATTGATGCCGGCCCTGTAAAGCAGGGACTTCGCGCGGGTACGGCCAATGCCGTAAATATAAGTCAGCCCGATCTCAGCCCTTTTGGTTGGCGGCAGATCCACACCGGCTAAACGTGCCATATGTTCTTCTCGTTATCCCTGTCTCTGTTTATGTTTCGGGTTTACGCAAATGACCCGCACCACGCCTTCGCGATGGATCACCTTGCACTTGTCGCAAATTTTCTTGACGGACGCTCGAACTTTCATATATTTGGAACCGCTCTCTTACGTTCGCGGTTCGGTTCGCTTTCTCCGCTCCCTCACGGTCGCGGCTCGGTAACCTTTCTTGTAATCCTTCCGCGCGTCGGATCGTGAGGGCTCAATTCCACCTCCACGCGATCGCCCGGGACCAACCTTACAAAATTCCGCTGCACCGTGCCCACCAGGTGCGCCAAAACTTTCTGCTGCTCCGGCAGCACGACTTCGTATACCGCGCTGGGCCGCTCTTCGACCACCACGGCCACTACTTTCACGGCCTTGTCAAAACCCACGGGCCGTTTCCGGTCACCGCGATGCAATGCTCGAAGTGGGCGCTGTTGGAACCGTCCTTGGCTACGGCGGTCCACTTGTCCTTCAGCACCACCACTTCCGGCCGGCCGGCGTTCACCATGGGTTCGACCGCCAGCACCATCCCTTCCTTCAACCGCGGGTTCTCGTTTTTGCGATCCACATAATTCGGAACCTGCGGCTCCTCGTGAAGCTGGGTGCCGATGCCATGGCCCACGTACTCGCGGACCACCGAAAAACCATTGGCCTTCACGTGCTGCTCCACGGTCTCACAAATATCAAAAAGCCGGTTGCCGGGCCGCACCCGATCGATCGCCATTTCCAGGGATTCCTGCGTCACCTGGAGGAGACGTCGGGTCTCATCGCTGACTTCACCCACCGGAACGGTAACGGCGGAATCGCCGTAATAGCCGCCCAGCTTGACCCCGGTATCGATCGAAACGATGTCGCCTTTCTTGAGGACGCGCTTGGAATTCGGCATCCCGTGGACGATTTCGCTATTGACCGAGGTACACAACACAAACTTAAAAGCCTCGCCGGCGGCCGGAACATAGTAACCCTTGAAAGCGGGTATGGCTCCGGCATCGGCCATCATCTTGGCGGCGGCTACTTCTAGGTCCATGGTAGTGGCCCCTTCCACCGCAATTTCCTTCAGCTTCTGCAAAATCTGCCAGACCAGCAGACCGCTGCGCCGCATCTTTTCCAATTCAGCGGCGGTTTTGCGAACGATCATCGGTTTCTATCGCCTGGCTAATCTTCTGGTACACCAACTCCGGCGGATCGTTACTGGCATCCACCTCAACTACCCGTCGTCCCGCCGCGCGCAGATACTCCAGCACCGGGCGGGTTTGCCGCTCATACGCATCCAACCGCTCCCGAATCACGGGCTCGCGATCGTCGTCCCGGACCGCCAATCCCTCGCCATCCAGGTCGCATAACTCATCCACCTTGGGCGGATGGAAAGCGACGTTGTACAGGGTCCCGCAGCGAGGGCACTCGCGGCGTCCGGTCAAACGGGCAATAATTACATTGTAATCAACCGCGAGATGAATCACCACCTCGCGGATGCCGCGCCCATCCAGCCAGGCGCAGAAGCGTTCGCCCTGCGCCCGCGTGCGCGGGTACCCGTCCAACACAAAACCCTGGGCGGCGTCAGCCTGGCTGAGCCGCTGCTCTACCATCTCATCAACTACCCGGTCCGAAACCAACGCGCCGGCCTGCATGGTTGCGGCCATAGTCGCGGCCATTTCCGTAGCCATGCCGGCCTCCTGCCGGATGCGCCCCCGCAACATGTCTCCGGTGGAGACATGGGGGACCGCCAGACACTCGGTCAGCAACCTGGCCTGGGTACCTTTTCCGGATCCAGGCGAGCCAAACAGGACGATGGCCTTCACAAATTCCTAGAAAGTACTCCGGCGGCCGCGGATCCGGCCCGACCTGGGAGTGAAGCCGTCGTAATGGCGCATAATCAACTGCGCCTCAACCTGGTTGATCGTGTCCATGGCGACTCCCACCACGATCAATAACGACGTGCCCCCGAAATAAAACTGAACGTTCAACCCTTCCAGCAGGAAGCGCGGCGCCACCCGGTCGATCCAGTTGCCGATGAGCGGCAGGTGCTGGAGCTTGATGCCCGACATCATCACGCCCGGAATCAGGCACAGGATAGCCAGATAAACACCACCCACCACCGTGATTTTGGTGAGGATGGCATTCATATACTCGGCCGTATTCCGGCCCGGACGGATACCCGGAACGAAGCCGCCGTACTTGCGCATGTTATCGGCCGCTTCGTTGGGATTGAAAATAATGGAGACGTAGAAGAAGCAGAAAAAGATAATTCCCGCAGTGAACAGGATGTAATAGAGCGGCTCGCCGGGCAGGATGCTGCGGAGCGTGTTGCTCAGCCAGGTGGTGTTCTTGACGAAACTGGCCTGCAGCAAAGTAGTGGGGAAAGCCAGAATGGACGAAGCGAAAATCACCGGGATGACGCCGCCGGCGTTGACTTTGAGCGGCATGTGCGTGGACTGGCCGCCCATCACGCGCCGGCCGACCACGCGCTTGGCGTACTGCACCGGGATGCGCCGCTCGCCGCGCTCGACCAGCACGATGAAAGCCACCACCACGATCATCATGGCGATGATCAGGATCAGAGTGAGCGGGCTCCATTCGTGGGTAACGAAGGTGTTCTGATAGATGTTCTGCATGGCGTGCGGCAGCCCCACCACGATGCCGGTGAAGATGATGAGAGACATGCCGTTGCCCACGCCGCGCTCGCTGATCTGCTCGCCCAGCCACATGATGAAGGCCGTTCCGGTAGTGAGAGATATGATGGTCAGCAGCACGAACCCCATGCCGGGATTGATGACGATGCCCGCCTGGGTTTGAAGGCCACCGGCGATGGTGGCCGACTGGATGACTGAAAGGATGATGGTCAGGTAGCGGGTCCACTGGGTGATTTTGCGGCGGCCGAGTTCGCCCTCCTTCTGCAGTTTTTCGAGGGTGGGAACCACCACCGTCAACAACTGCAGAATGATGGATGCCGTAATGTATGGCATGATCCCCAGGGCGAAAACCGTGAAGCGGCGGATGTTGCCGCCCGCAAACATATCAAAGAAGCTGAATAACGACCCGTTCGCGGAATTCATGAACTCGGACCACCGGGCGGTATTGATGCCCGGCGCCGGGATGTGCCCGCCCAGACGATACACCGCCAGCAGCCCTAGCGTAAACAGCAGCCGCTTGCGAAGATCGGGGACGCGGAAAATGTTTGCGAACGCTTCTAAAAACCTCATGGTTTCCTTCGATTCCCGGCGCCTACTGGGTGGGCGCGCCGATCACCTGCGCCGTTCCGCCAGCCTTCTGGATCTTCTCCAGAGCCGACTTCGAGAAATGGTGGGCCTCCACCGTAATCTTGCGCGTCAACTGGCCGGTGCCGAGCACGCGGAGTCCTTCACCCAGGTTGTGGATGAGGCCGAGCTCGATCAGCCGGTCGGGATTGAAAGTATCGCCTTCCACTTTCTCAAGCCGTCCCAGATTGACGATGGCGAACTTCTTCTTGAAGATGTTGGTAAATCCGCGCTTTGGCAGGCGGCGGTGCAGCGGCATCTGGCCGCCTTCAAAACCGCGCTTCTGGCCGAAGCCGGTTCCGGCGCGCTGGCCCTTGCTGCCACGCGTCGAGGTCTTCCCATGGCCCGAACCCATGCCGCGGCCGATGCGCTTGCGCGCCTTCTTTTGCCCGGCGGGAGGTCTTAAATGGCTAAGATTCATTTCCAATACTCCTGACTCCTAGAAACCTGGCTCCTCACTCCACGACCTCCAGCAGATGCGGAACTTTCTTCACCATGCCGCGGAAGACCGGAGAATCCGGCCGCACCACGATCTGATTGACTTTCCGCAGGCCCAGCCCCTTGACCACCCGTTTGTGCTTGTCGGGAGTGCAGATGGGGCTGCGCACGAGTTTGATTTTGATGGTGCCGGCCATTAGAGTTTCTCCACTGCCAGGCCGCGCATATCGGCCACGGCTTTGCGGTCGCGCAGGGATTCGAGGGCCACGATGGTGGCCTTGACCACGTTGTGCGGATTGCGGCGTCCGATGGACTTGGTGAGGACGTTGGGGACGCCGCAGGCCGTGAGCACGGCGCGGACGGCGCCGCCGGCGATGACGCCGGTTCCGGCCGGGGCCGGCTTGAGGAGTACCTGGGAACTCGAAAACTGGCCGAGCACCTGGTGGGCGATGGTGGTCTCCAGCACGTTCACGTGGCGCAGCGCCTTCTTGGCCGCCTCGATGCCCTTGCGGATGGCCGAGGGAACTTCCTTGGCCTTCCCTACCCCGTATCCGACCACTTTGGCGGACGGATCGCCGATGACTACCAGCGCCGAGAAGCTGAGGTTCTTACCGCCCTTCACGACCTTGGTAACGCGGTTGATGGCCACTACCTGCTCTTTCAGGTTGAGGGTCGCCGGATCGATGCGTTTCGCTGACGTATGCATTAGAACTCCAGTCCTGCCGCGCGCGCCGCGTCGGCGAGGGCCTTGACGCGGCCGTGATACGGATATCCGCCGCGGTCGAAAACCACGCGTTGAATGCCCTTGGCCTTGGCGCGTTCCGCCACCAGTCTGCCGATGGTCTTGGCCGCCGCCACGTTGCCGCCGTTGGTGCGGCACTGCTTGTCGACCGAAGAGGCCGACACCAGCGTGGCGCCCGCCGCATCGTCGATGATCTGCGCGTAAATATGAGCCACGCTGCGGAACACGGCCAGCCGCGGACGCTCGGCAGTGCCCGCCAGCTTGCGCCGGATGCGCTTGTGGATCCGGCTGCGGATTTCCTTCTTTTCGATTTTACGAATCATTTTGCACTCGCCCCGGTCTTACCGACCTTCTTGCGCAGCGCCTCGCCGGTGTAGCGGACGCCCTTGTTCTTGTAGGGATCCGGCTTGCGGAGGGCGCGGATGTTGGCCGCCACCTGGCCGAGCAACTGCCGGTCGTAGCCGCTCAGCACCAGGTGCGTCTGTTTATCGATCTTGAGGTCGATTCCCGGAGGCAGCAGGACCTCGATGGGGTGGGAGTAGCCCAGCGTGAAGGTGGCCACCTGGCCCTTGACGTCGGCGCGATAGCCGATGCCCACGATATCCAGCTCCCGTACGAAGCCCGTCGAGACGCCTTGCACGGCATTGGCCGCCAGCGCGCGGGTGAGGCCATGGAGCGCCGCGTGATCGTCGGAGGCGCGCTTGATTTCGAGCTTGCCGCCGGCCTGCTCGACGGTGATGCCGGCGGGGATCGGCACCATCAGCTTGCCTTTGGGTCCGCTGACTTCGAGTTGTTCGCCGATCGCGACCTTGACGCCCGAGGGCAGCGGAATCGGTTTCTTGCCAATTCTAGACATGTGTCAATACCTCGCTACCACACCCGGCAGAGGATTTCGCCGCCGAGGTGCTCCTTGTGCGCATCCCGCCCGGTCATCACGCCGCGCGGGGTGGTAAGGATGTTGATTCCCATGCCGCCCAGCACCCGCGGGATATCGGTCTGGCCGACGTACACCCGGCAGCCGGGACGCGAGACGCGTTCGATTGCCGAGATCACCGGCGCATTGCCGGGACCGTACTTCAGGTAGATCTTGATGGTGCGCTTGGAGCCTTCTTCCGCCACCTTGAAGTTGGCGATGTAGCCTTCTTCTTTCAGAATGCGCGCGATTTCGGATTTCAGCTTGGAAGCCGGCACGTCCACCTTGGGATGGCGGGCCTGGATCGCGTTCCGTACGCGAGTCAGCATGTCGGCAATGGGATCGCTTGTCATAATACTCCTGGTGAAGTCAGAAGACCGAAGACAGAAGTCAGAATAGCGGGGCCATCATGGCCCGCCCGGATTCTGACTCCTGACTTCTGACTCCTGTCTCCCATATTCTTACCAGCTAGCCTTCATCACGCCGGGGATCTCGCCGTTCAGGGCGAGCTGGCGGAAACAGAGACGGCAGACGCCGAATTTGCGCAGATAGGCGCGCGGCCGTCCGCAGCGCCAGCAGCGGTTGCGGTGGCGGACTCCCAGCTTGGGCGTCTTGGCCCGCCGGGCTTTTTCCAACTTCAGATCTTTGGCGATTTTTGCGGTAGTGGCCATGGTTTCTTGCTTCTCCTTATTGGCGGAAGGGCATCCCCATGTGCCGCAACAGCGCCAGGCCCTCGGCATCGGTGCGGGCCGTGGTGGTAATCGAAATATTCATTCCCTTGGTCTTTTCCACCTTGGCGTAATCGATCTCAGGGAAGATCAACTGGTCCTTCACGCCCAGGGTGTAATTGCCGCGGCCATCGAAGCTCTTGCTGGAGACGCCGCGGAAATCGCGCACGCGCGGCAGAGCCACGTTGACCAGGCGGTCGAAAAATTCGTACATGCGGTCGCCGCGCAGCGTCACCATGCAGCCGATCGACTGGCCCTCGCGCAGTTTGAACTGGGCGATCGACTTGGTGGCCTTGGTGATCACGGCTTTCTGCCCGGCGATCGCATTGAGTTCGTTGACCGCGCCGTCCATCAGCTTGGCGTTCTGGGTGGCTTCGCCGAGGCCGATGTTGATCGAGATCTTCTCGATCTTGGGAACGGCCATCTCGTTCTTGTAGCCGAACTCCTTGGTCATCACCTCGACGACTTTCTTCTTATAAAGCTCTTTCAAACGTGCTGCCATGGAATCCTCACTTCCTGTCGAGGGTCTGGCCGCACTTGCGGCAGACTCTCACGCGGCGCGTCTTGCCGCCCGCGGCATGGTCGACGTGGTGCGCCACGCGCACGGCCTTGTTGCAGCCGGGGCACACCAGCAAGACCTTGGAGGCCGAGAAGGCGCTTTCGCGCTCCGCAATGCCGCCCTTGATCTGCTTGGACGGATTGGGCCGGGTGTGCCGCTTGATCATCATGACGTGCTCCACCAGGATCTTGCCGGTCCCCCGGTCGACGCGCAAAACGCGGCCGCTCTTACCCTTGTCGCGGCCGGAGATCACCTTGACGGTGTCTTCCTTCCGCAGATCGATGCGCACCGGCTCGGCCGGCTTCTTCTTTGCGATAGCCATCAGATTACCTCGGGCGCCAGCGAGACGATCTTCATGAATCTCTTCTCGCGCAACTCGCGGGCCACCGGCCCGAAGACGCGCGTGCCCACCGGCTCGCCCACATCGTTGATCAACACGGCGGCATTCGAATCGAAGCGGATGTACGTGCCATCCTTGCGCCGGGTCTCCTTGCGCATGCGGACCACCACGCAGCGCACCACTTTGCCTTTTTTGATGGCCGAATCGGGCGCGGCTTCCTTGACCGCGGCGGTGATGACGTCGCCCAAACCAGCCCGCAGCCCGAGGTCGCCGCCGCGCGGCAGAATGCACGAAAGCCTCCGCGCGCCGGAGTTATCGGCCACCTCGAGAATTGTTCGCATTCCAATCATAAAGAACTCCAGTAGTCAGAAGTCGGAAGACAGAATTCAGAATAAAAGCAGCACCGGCATTCTGACTCCTGACTCCTGACTCCTGTCTTCTCTTCTCTCAAACCTTCACATCCAGTTCCGACGGTTGCACACCCACCTGGGGCGCGCGCCGGATCACATCCGCCAGCCGCCACCGCTTCAGCTTGCTCAGAGGGCGGCATTCGATGATGCGCACGACGTCGCCCGTGCGGGCGCGGCCTTCTTCGTCGTGGGCGTAAAATTTCTTGCGCTTGCCGATGATGCGCTTGTAGAGCGGGTGCGGCACGCGGCGGCTGACTTCCACCACGATGGTTTTCTGCATCTTCGTGGAAACCACCTCGCCGATCTTTTCGTTTTTGAATCCCTTGGCGATCTGCGTCTCGGCCATGTTATTTGTTCTCCGCCGCGAGTTCCCTCTCGCGCAGGATCGTCTGGAAGCGGGCGCGGTCTTTTTTCAAACCGCGAGCCTTCTTGAGGCCTTCCATCTGTCCCATGGACATCTGAAAATTAAGACGAAAGAGCTGCTCGTCCATTTCATGAAGCTGCTGACGCAATGCGTTGTCGTCGAGATCGCGAACTTTCTGCGCTTTCATATTGTTACTCCGCGTCTTCCCGGCTGATGAACTTGGTCCGGATGGCCAGTTTGTGGGCCGCCAGGCGCATGGCGGCGCCGGCCGTGGCGCGGTCCACGCCCTCCATCTCGAACAGTATTTTGCCCGGCCGGATCACCGCCACCCATTGTTCGGGGGCGCCCTTACCTTTACCCATGCGGGTTTCGGCGGGCTTCTTGGTGATGGGCTTATCGGGGAACAGCCGAATCCATACTTTGCCGCCGCGCTTGATGGAGCGGGTCATGGCGACGCGCGCGGCTTCGATCTGCCGGTCCGTCACCCAGCCGCATTCCATGGCTTTCAGGCCGAATTCGCCGAAGGAAATCGACGATCCGCGCCATGCCTTGCCGGTCATGCGCCCGCGCTGCTGCTTCCGGTACTTCACCTTCTTTGGCATCATCATGGCGGTTTACCCTCTAATCTCCTATTGGTTCTCGCCGGAGGTGCCGGACGGCGCGGCCTCGGGGCCGGGCTTGGTCTCGGTTTCCTGCGCCGGCTCGGTTTGCGCTTCCGGCCGCGCTTCCTGCTTCTGCGCCGGCTCGGTTTGCGCTTCCGGCCGCGCTTCCTGCTTCCAGGACGGCTGTTGCGGCGCCATCAGCGGCGGCAGAATGGGCGTCGCCGGACGAATGGCCGGACGCGGCAGATCGGCCGGCGGCACTTGCACGGCCGGGCCGGTTGCTTCCACCGGAGGAGCCGCAGCCACCGGAGGCGCCGGGCGCTCATAGGGGCCGCGCTCGCGTCCGCGTCCGCCGCGATCCCCGCGATCCCCGCGGTCGCGCCGCTCGCGCGGTTCCCGCCTCGGCTCGGGCTCTGGCAGCCCGCCTCGGCGCTTGGTGAGATCCAGAATCTCACCCTTATAAATCCAAGTTTTGATGCCGATGACACCGTAGGTGGTGTGGGCTTCGGCGAAGCCGTAGTCGATGTCGGCGCGGAGCGTATGCAGGGGAAGCTGACCTTGCAGGTACCACTCGCTGCGCGCTATTTCGGCGCCATTCAAGCGGCCCGACACGCGCACCTTAATTCCCTTGCAGCCGAAACGCAGCGCCGAATCGACGGCCTTGCGCATGGCGCGGCGGAAGGCCACGCGCTTTTCGAGCTGCAGCCCGATGGATTCCGAAACCAGTTGCGCGTCGAGTTCCGGTTTGTGTACTTCCTGGATGTCGATGAAGACTTCGCGCTTGGTCTTGCGCGCCATGTCCTGCTTCAGCTTTTCGATCTCCGCGCCCTTGCGGCCGATAATGATACCGGGCCGGGAGGTGCGGATCGTGACGCGCAGCTTGTTGCCCGCGCGGTCCACTTCGATCGAGCTGACGCCGGCCGATTTCAGCCGGTCGCGCAGATTGTCCTTGAGCTCCAGATCTTCCTGCAGCAGCTTGGCGTAGCCCTGCTTGGCGAACCAACGCGAGCGCCAGGGCTTATTGAAGCCCAGCCGGAATCCGTACGGATGAACTTTCTGTCCCATCTATGCTTCTTTCTCCGTCACCTTGATGACGATATGCGACATACGCCGCTGATACCGGTAGGCGCGGCCCATGGGCGCCGGCCGCACGCGCTTCATGCGCGGGCCGTCGTGGACGTACGCTTCGGAGATGAACAGCTTGTCGACGTCCAGGTCTTCATTGCGGTTCTGCGCGTTGGCGATGGCCGACTGCAGCACCTTTTCCACGGTGGGCGCGATACGTTTGTTGACGGTGCGCAGCGTGGTGATGGCGGCGCCCGCCTGCTTGCCGCGGATCATATCCACGACCAGGCGCGCTTTCTGCGGGGAGACTCGGATGTATCTGGCTTCCGCTTTGATCTGGGTGTTGGGTTCCATGCTTGCCTCGTTATGCCGCCTCGTTTTATGCCGGCTTGGCCGTCTTCTCCGTGGCCGCTTTTACCGAATGGCCTTTGAACACCCGGGTGGGCGAAAACTCGCCCAGCTTGTGCCCCACCATGTTTTCGGTGATGTACACCGGGATGAATTTCTTGCCGTTGTGGACCGCCACGGTGTGACCGACGAACTCCGGAAGGATGGTGGAGCGCCGCGACCACGTGCGCACCACTTTCTTTTCGCTGGTGGTCGAGAGCACCGCCAGCTTGGCTTCCAGGTGCGTGTCGGTAAATGGTCCTTTTTTGACAGATCGACCCATATGCGCCTACCTCTTTTTGCTCTTGTGCGTGACAATCCACTTGTCGGTGCGCTTGTTATTGCGCGTTTTGAATCCGCGCGTGGGCTGGCCCCAGGGAGTCACCGGGTGACGGCCGCCGGAGGTTTTGCCCTCGCCGCCGCCATGCGGGTGGTCCACCGGGTTCATCGAGACGCCGCGGTTGTGGGGCATCTTGCCCAGCCAACGCTTGCGTCCGGCTTTGCCCAGGGAAATGTTTTCATGATCGAGGTTGCCCACCTGGCCGACGGTGGCCATGCATTCCAGCGGCACGCGGCGGATTTCGCCCGACGGCAGCTTCAACAGCGCGGTGCCGCCTTCCTTGGAAACTAATTGCGCCTGCGATCCGGCCGAGCGCGCCATCTGCCCGCCCTTGCCGGGACGCAACTCGATGTTATGGACGATGGTGCCGGCCGGCATGTTCTTCATCGGCAGGGCGTTGCCCACCAGGATGTCGGCCTCCGGACCGGACATCAGTTTCTGCCCCACCTGCAATCCGTGCGGATGCAGAATGTAGCGCTTCTCGCCATCGGCGTAATTTAATAGGGCCAGACGCGCCGAACGGTTGGGATCGTATTCGACGGCCGCCACCACGCAGGGGATACCGGCCTTATCGCGCTTGAAATCGACCACCCGGTAGGCTTGCTTGGCGCCGCCCCCGATGAACCGCGAGGTCACGCGGCCCGTGCTGTTGCGGCCGCCGGTGCGCTTCTTGGATTCGACCAGCGATTTCTCGGGCCTCTGCTTGGTGATTTCGTCGCGCGAGGTGACGGTCTGGAAGCGCCGGGTCGCTGTGACGGGTCTATAAGTCTTAATCGGCATATCGCAGCTTCCTTTCTAAATCTCGGCGAAATCGGGCACTTTCTCGCCCGCCTTCAGCTTGACGTAGGCCTTTTTCCAGTCCGAACGGTAGCCGGCGAAGCGGCCCCGCCGCCGCAGCTTTCCGTCGAACGTGGCGGTGCGAACCTCCGCCACCTTCACCTTGAACAATTTCTCCACGGCGCTCTTGACCTGCGTCTTGTTGGCGTCGAGCGCCACTTCGAAACACAGCGTGCGGTGGGTGTCTTTCTGGTCCACGCCCTTCTCCGTGACCAGCGGGCGGCGAATTACTTCGTAGATGTTCATTTCGCGAGTGCCTCCGAGAACTTGCGGGCCGCCGCTTCGGAAAGCAGCACGCTCTGGTGGCCCAGCAAGTGATAAGGATTGACTTCGCGGGTGGCCAGCAGCGTGACGCCCTTGATGTTGCGCACGCCCAGCTCCAGATTGCGGTTGTCGCCGTTATCCACCAGCAGGACGGTTCGGCCGGTTTCGAGCTTGGCCAGCGCGGCCACGGCGGCCTTGGTCTTGTGTTCCGCGAACTGGAAGGCCTGCACCACTTTCAATTCGCCGTCCCGCAACTTGGCGGAGAGCGCCGAGCGCAGGGCGCCCACCAGCATCTTCTTGGGCAGCTTGTAGCCATAATCGCGCGGCACCGGACCAAAAACCGTGCCGCCATGACGCCACAGCGGCGAGCGGACCGAGCCGATGCGCGCGCGCCCCGTGCCCTTCTGCTTCCACAGCTTCTTGCCGGAGCCGGCCACTTCGCTGCGCACCTTGGTCTTGTGCGTACCGGCGCGCTGTCCCGCCTGGTATTGGCGGACGGCTTCATAGAGCAGGTCGTTGTTGACTTCCGCGCCGAAGACTTCGTCGGCCAAATCCACCTGGCCGACTTTTTCGTTATTCAAATCCACTACGTCGAGGGTTGGCATGGCAGTTACCTCTTGGACCTCCGCACCAGCACGTAGCCCCCGTTGGGTCCGGGCACCGCACCCTTCACCACCAGCACGTTGTCCTCCACGTCCACGTCGACCACTTCGAGGTTGCGCACGGTCACACGGCCGTTGCCCAGTTGCCCGCCCATACGCATGCCGGGAAGCACGCGCGAGGGGAAACTGGAGGAGCCGATGGAGCCGGGCGCGCGGTGGAACATGGATCCGTGGGAGCCTTCGCCGCCGCGGAAATGGTGGCGCTTGACCACGCCGGCAAACCCGCGGCCCTTGCTGACGCCGATCACATCCACCTTGTCCTTGGGCTTGAACTGATCCACCAGCACCTGGTCGCCGGCCTTGAGATCGTCATCGCCGGGGCGAAGCGTAAATTCGCGCACGAATTTGGCGCCCTCCACGCCGGCCTTCTTGAGGTGGCCGGTGGCGGGTTTGTTGATGCGCTGCGGCTTCACGAATTCGAGCAGGCCCAACTGCACCGCGTCATAGCCGTCGGTGGTGGGCGTCTTGCGTTGCACCACCATGCAGGGACCCGTCTTCAGCAGCGTGACCGGCACGGCCTGTCCGTCCGGCCGGAACATCTGCGTCATACCTATTTTCTTGCCAAGGATTCCTGGACTCATAATCTTTAAGGAGTCAGAAGTCAGAAGACAGAAGTCAGAAGGTCAACTCCCGCCTGCCTGCTCAGCTCCGTGCTCCTTTCAAACGCCAGGGCCAACCGCTCGCCAGAACAACCCGCATTCTGACTCCTGACTTCTGGCTCCTGACTTCTTCCATTACTTCCCGAACGCCTTAATCTCCACGTCCACTCCGGCCGGCAGATCGAGCTTCATCAACGCGTCGACCGTCTGCTGGGTCGGCTCCAGAATGTCCAGAAGCCGCTTGTGCGTCCGAATTTCAAATTGCTCCCGGGATTTCTTATCCACGTGAGGGGAGCGCAAAACTGTCGTGATGCTCCTCGAGGTGGGCAAGGGAATCGGACCGGCGACGGTTGCGCCGGTCCTCTTCGCGGTGTCCACGATTTCCGTCGTCGACTGATCCAGCACGCGGTGATCGTATGCCTTCAGACGGATGCGAATACGTTCTCTCAGCGCCATGTCTTTTTCCTGGTAGTGCCGGCCTACTTTATGATCTCGGTCACGGTGCCGGCGCCCACCGTGCGGCCGCCTTCGCGGATGGCGAAGCGTAACCCCTTGTCCATGGCGATCGGCGTGATCAACTCCACCTTCAGGTCCACGTTGTCGCCCGGCATCACCATCTCCGTGCCTTCCGGCAACTCGGCTACCCCCGTTACGTCCGTCGTCCGGAAGTAGAACTGCGGCCGGTATCCCTTGAAGAACGGCGTGTGCCGCCCTCCTTCTTCCTTGCTCAAGACGTATACCTGGCCCTTGAACACGGTGTGTGGCGTAATCGAGCCCGGCTTCGCAACCACCTGCCCGCGCTCCACTTCATCCTTTTCCACTCCCCGCAGCAGCAGGCCGACATTGTCTCCCGCTTCACCCTGGTCCAGCAGCTTCTTGAACATTTCCACGCCCGTCACCACCGTCTTGCGCGTATCCCGGAAGCCGACGATTTCCATCTCCTCGCCCACCTTGCAGATCCCGCGCTCGATGCGGCCCGTCACCACCGTGCCGCGGCCCTGGATCGAGAAGATGTCCTCGATCGGCATCAGGAACGGCTTGTCCTTCACGCGCAGCGGCATCGGCACGTAACTGTCCACCGCCTCCATCAACTCCTCGACGCCCTTCTCCCACTGCGGCTCGCCGTTCAAGGCCCCCAGCGCCGAAACGCGAATCACCGGCAGATCGTCGCCCGGGAACTGGTAGCTCTTCAGCAGCTCGCGCACTTCCAGCTCCACCAGGTCGAGCAACTCCGGATCGTCCACCATGTCCACCTTGTTCATGCAGACCACGATATAGGGCACGCCCACCTGCCGCGCCAGCAAAACGTGCTCGCGGGTCTGCGGCATGGGGCCGTCGGTGGCCGCCACCACCAGGATGGCGCCATCCATCTGCGCCGCGCCGGTGATCATGTTCTTGATGTAGTCGGCGTGGCCTGGGCAATCCACGTGGGCATAGTGCCGCTTGGCCGTTTCGTACTCGATGTGCGCCACCGCGATGGTGATGCCGCGGGCTTTTTCTTCCGGCGCGTTATCGATCGAATCGAAGCTCCGGAACTTGACCTTCGGGTTGTACTTGCCCAGCACCTTGGTGATCGCCGCCGTCAGGGTGGTCTTGCCGTGATCGATGTGCCCGATCGTCCCGATATTCACGTGCGGCTTGCTGCGATCGAATTTTTCCTTTGCCATAAGAAAATATAATCTCCTTATTTCGTAGTCTTGCCCTGGACCTTGCCCACAATCTCTTCGGCCAATGAGCCGGGGACTTCCTCATACCTGCCGAAATGCATGGTGAAACTGCCGCGCCCCTGGGTTCGCGAACGCAACTCGGTGGCGTAGCCGAACATTTCCGAAAGCGGCACCATCGATTTGATGATCTGGGTGGTCCCGCGCAACTGCATGCCTTCCAGTTTTCCTCGCCGCGATTGCAGGTCCCCGATCACGTCGCCCATATACTGATCCGGGACCACCACCTCCACCGCCATGATGGGTTCGAGCAGCACCGGCTTGGCTTTGCGGACGGCTTCCTTGATGGCCAGCGAGCCGGCCACTTTGAACGCGATTTCCGAAGAGTCCACGTCGTGATAGCTGCCGTCGTAGAGAATGACTTTGATATCCGACATGGGGTACCCGGCCAGAATGCCGCCTTCCAGCGCTTCCTTGATGCCGGCTTCGGTCGGGTTGATGTATTCCTTGGGTACGCGGCCGCCGGTGACTTCGTTTTCGAACACGAATCCGCCGCCGGGCAGCGGTTCGACCCGGATCTTCACGTGGCCGTATTGGCCGTGGCCGCCGGTCTGCTTGATGTGCCGCCCCTCGGCTTCGGCGTTCTTGCGGATGGTCTCGCGATACGCCACCTGCGGTTTGCCGACATTGGCGCCCACGCCGAATTCGCGCATCATGCGGTCGACGATGATTTCCAGGTGCAGCTCGCCCATCCCCGAAAGAATGGTCTGCCCGGTATCGGGATCGGTATTCACTTTGAAGGTGGGGTCTTCCTGGGCCAGCTTCTGGATCGCCATCCCCATCTTTTCCTGGTCGGCCTTGGTCTTCGGTTCCACCGCAAGCTGAATGACGGGCGTGGGGAAGTCGATCGATTCGAGCACGATGGGCTTCTCGTCGTCGCAAATCGTATCGCCGGTCGAGACCGTCTTCAGGCCCACCGCGGCGCAGATGTCGCCCGCCAGAATCTCCTGGATGTCTTCGCGCTTGTTGGCGTGCATGCGCAGCAGGCGGCCGATGCGCTCCTTGCGCCGCTTGGCCACGTTATACACCGAATCGCCCGATTTCAGCGTGCCGGAATAAACGCGGAAGAACGCGAGCTGCCCGACGTACGGGTCGGTCATGATCTTGAAGACCAGCGCGGCAAACGGCGAGGAATCGGAGGCCTTGCGAATGAGAGTCTTTTCCGGGTTGTCGACGTCCGTGCCTTCCACTGGAGGAACGTCCAGGGGCGACGGCAGGTAATCCACCACCGCGTCGAGCATGGTCTGCACGCCCTTGTTCTTGAAGGCCGAGCCGCAGATCACCGGGAAGACCTTGAGCGCGATGGTGGCTTTGCGGATGCCGGCGCGAATTTCCGCGTTGGAGATGGTCTCGCCGGTGATGAACTTTTCGAACAAGTTGCCGTCGTCGGACTCGGCTATGGCCTCGATCATCTTCTCGCGATATTCCTTGGCCTTTTCGACCAGTTCTTCGGGAATCTCGCCGGTGTCGTACTCCGAGCCTAGAGTCTCGTCGCGCCAGACGATGGCCTTCATCTCGACCAGGTCGACGATGCCCAGGAACTTTTCTTCCGCTCCGATGGGAATCTGAATCGGCACCGGCCGGCACTTCAACCGATCGACGATGGTGTCGACCGAATGGCTGAAGTCCGCGCCCACGCGGTCCATTTTATTGATGAAGCAGATGCGCGGGACGTTGTACTTGTCGGCCTGGCGCCAGACCGTCTCGGACTGCGGCTGCACGCCGGCGACGGCGTCGAACACCGCGACCGCGCCGTCCAGTACGCGCAGGCTGCGCTCCACCTCGGCCGTGAAATCCACGTGGCCGGGGGTATCGATGATGTTGATCTGGATGTCGCGCCATTCGCAGGTGGTGGCGGCCGAGGTAATGGTGATGCCCCGTTCCTGCTCCTGCTCCATCCAATCCATGGTGGCGGTGCCCTCATGGACTTCGCCCAGCTTATGGGTGCGTCCCGTGTAATAAAGGATGCGCTCGGTCGTAGTGGTCTTACCGGCATCGATATGTGCGGCGATGCCGATATTCCTCATCCGCTCGAGTGGTACCGTTCTGGGCATAAAAAACTTGGGGAGTCAGGAGCCAGGAGTCAGAAGCTGGAATGCCTCTGCCGCCGCTCGTCCCTTTTCTCCCTTCAAATAATCTCCAATCCTGAATTCAACTAAACCAAGGCGAGAAGCCGGAGATTCTGACTCCTGACTTCTGACTCCTGACTTCCCTCTTCTCACCACCTATAATGCGCGAAGGCCTTATTCGCTTCCGCCATGCGGTGGACGTCGTCTCTCTTCTTGATGGCCCCGCCGCGCAAGTTGGCGGCGTCGTTCAATTCATTGGCCAGCTTCTCCGCCATGCCCTTTTCGGGGCGCGTCCGCGCGTTGGTGATGATCCAGCGCATGGCCAGCGAGGTGCGCCGGTTCTGCGGCACTTCGATGGGCACCTGGTAGTTGGCGCCGCCCACGCGGCGGGTCTTCACTTCCAGCAGCGGCTTGACGTTCTCCACGGCCTTCTTGAAAGCCTTCAGCGGATCGTCGCTGGTGCGTTCGCGGATCTTGTCCATGGCATCGTAGAAGATGCCCTGGGCCGTGTTCTTCTTCCCCTCCCACATCATCGAGTTGACGAACTTCTCGACCAGTGTGGAGTTGTAGACCGGATCCGGCAGCACTTCACGAATTACGGCTCTTCTTCTGCGTGGCATACGTTACCTATTTGGGCCTCTTGGCCCCGTATTTCGATCGGCCTTGTTTGCGATTCGCCACGCCGGCGGTGTCCAGCGCGCCGCGAATCACGTGATAGCGCACGCCCGGGAGGTCCTTCACGCGGCCGCCGCGGATCAGCACAATCGAGTGCTCCTGCAGATTGTGGCCCACGCCCGGAATATAGGTCGTCACTTCGATCCCGTTGGTGAGCCGGACGCGCGCCACTTTGCGCAGCGCCGAATTCGGCTTCTTCGGGGTGGAGGTGTACACGCGCGTGCAAACCCCGCGCTTCTGCGGGCAGCTATTCAACGCCGGACTCGAGGTCTTCCACCGTGGCGGTTTCCGCCCATTACGCACAAGTTGGTTAAACGTCGGCACGAATCTTCCTTTTTGCCTAGAAAATCAAGAGTGGAACAACCCACTCGCCAGCCGGAACCCGCCAGCGGATTCCAGCGAACTGATCCAAACTACAACTGCGAGGATTACCTGCTTAAGACAGGCCCATGTTCAATTCAGTGCAAGACCGGTTGAACCTCGGGGCCTCACCCCCGGCCGGACCCGCCAACAGACGGGTGGTAGCGCAGGAGTAGAGCTTGTTCTCGCGAAACTATTAAATGATAACCGATGGGCGGCAATTGTGCAACTGGGGGTGGCGGGGCTAAATCTGATGTGCTCCGGCCCGTTTGACGGTTCCCGCGATCCATGGGGTGCGCCGAGAACATGATCTCGTGTTTAAGTTGACCCGCCTGAAAGTCATAAACTAAAAGGATGCAGCTCTCGCGCGCGGCAAATTTCTTTCAGATTCTCAGTTTTTTCCCAGGGGCCTATTGCGCATACGGAACCTGGGTTCTCTTGCATCCACAGGTACAATCACCGCCTGCACCTGGGCCATCTGTGTCTGAGGTTCCCGGTATGGTAAGCGCCACGGGTGTGATGGTCAGCTTTGTCGCATTTGCTGTTTGCGTGGCGCTTGGTCTTATCCTGCGGATTGCCTCCAACCAAGGTAGAGATCCCTTGAAAATCTTGTCTGCACATTGGGGGCCGACAGAGCACGAGTGCAAAGACATCACGCAGACGATTCGCCAATTATGCAAATCCGATTCCATTGACATTCCCGTTTCCATTGACGTCCTTGGTGATCCATATCCGAATCGTGGCAAATACCTGTGGGTGGTTTATTCGACCACGAAAAAAATCAAACTCAAAGAACGGCCCGAGCCGCTCCATCTGGTATTGCCGCCGCCGGAGGGAGGTTCGGTCGTCGCAGTTCGATCTGCTCCCGCCGAGCCAGACAACCTCGCCCCTCAGCCGGCACCCGACGGGGAGCGGATTATCCTTGATCTCAAACCCGTGGACCTAACGGATCTTTATAAATCACACACTTCCGCCCAGGCGCAGGGGCTGGCCGCGGTCTATGTTGGGAAGTGGATGCAGGTTTCCGGCCCTCTGGATGATGCGGCGGTGTTCGGCAATTTTGTACAGGTTACATTTCAGGACGCGCCGAGATTATATAGTGTCGGCTTCATCTATATGTACTTTCAACCGCGGTGGTTTGATCGTCTTTCGGTTCTGAGACGAGGAAGCGTGATACCCGTGCTAGGAAGGGTTCGAGACATCGGGGCAGCGGAGGTTCATCTAGAAGATTGCGAGTTGGTTGATGCTGATTTGCGCGTTTGACAGCGGATTCTCGGTGCTCTAGGTGGCGACCGAGTGCCGTCGAGGCAGGACAGCGCCCCCGCGCTCACGCGAATAACGCGATGAAATCGCGCGCGGATACGATTCGAGTGGCCTGGTGACGGGCGAGGGCCAGAAGCCCGCTCTTGTCGCCTGTCACCAGGTAATCGGCTCTGCCCGCTTCGGATAGGGCGAGAAGGAAATCATCGGTGGGATCGGGCGAGCGCTTGACGCGCGGCAGTGATCCGATGGTCTCGGCAAGTTCGTTGAGTTCGTTAACCAGGCGGCCGGCTTGATAGGGCTTAATGCGCGCGGCAAGAGCGGGCTTGGATAGCGTGGCCCGCAACTCGTCGAGCTGTCCCGAGCAAGTCAGGAGCGTGAAGTGGCCTTCGTGCCAGGCTCGATAGATCGCGGCTGGATGCCCGACTTGGATCAAGAGGGCCGACACCAGCATATTGGTATCGAGCACTGCCCGCATCAGGTTTCGCCGGTCTTTCCTTTGGCCCGACGTTCGCCGCGGACCTCGCGCACCGTATCCTCGATGAGGGACTGCAACTCGCCAGGATCTGTGTCCGCGTTACGCGCTTTGATGTCCTGAACGGCGCGATGAAAAACATGGGCGCGGACGGCCTGCTCGATGAATTTCGAGAGGTCACCCTTTTTCATGCCGTGGGCGCCCAGAAAGGTGCGCAGGGTGAGATCGGTTTCCCTCGATACTTTGATGTTCCAGCGGACGGCTTCTTCTGGCATACTGACACCTATACAGGTAAGTGGATAAACGCTTATACATCAATTATAGTTTAGGATGGCGCCGGGTGCACGACATGAAAGTGGAATCGCTGGTGTGCCCGTGGGGTCAGGCTTTCAGCCTGCCGCCGGGCTTCTGCCCGGCGTCTCCCGACCAACCGAAGAACGCCGGCTAAAAAGCCGGCGGCCGGCTGAAAGCCCGGCCCCACATTGCCACTTCCCGGAGGTGTATATCGGACACCGCAATCCTATATACTGATAGAGATCCCCGTTGGATTACCAGGGGGACCAGTCTATCTGAAGGACAAAAGTCATGAGTCTCAGCCAACTGGCACGATCGATTTGTGAATCGCCCACCCTGAAGTTGAACGAAACCGCGGCAATGCTGCGGGAGAAGGGAGAGCCGGTCATACACCTGGGCGGAGGGGAGCCGAAGAGCAAGGCGCCCATCGACGCCATCGTGAACTGCTCGGCGCTGCTCGCGACCGGCGACGTGAAGTACACCCCGGCGGACGGCATTCCGGCGCTCAAGAAGGCCATCATCCGGTACACGGAAGAACATTACCAGCGGCTGGCGGCTCCCGAAAACGTGATCGCTTCGAGCGGGGCCAAGCAGGCCATTATGGTGCTGTTGCACGCCATCCTCGACCCCAAAGAGGAGGTCATCTTTCCGGTTCCGTTTTGGGTGAGCTATCCGGAGATGGTCAAGCTGGCGGGCGGCGTGCCGGTGCCGGTGACGGCGCGCGACGGCAGCTTCCAACCCACCGTGGAGGAGATTGCCGAGGCGGTGGGCCCGTACACAAAGGCGATCATGCTCAACAGCCCCAACAATCCTTCGGGGGTGGTGTACTCGGAGGAATTTGTGGCGGGCGTGGTGGAGTTGTGCGAGCAGCGCAACCTCTACCTGGTGATGGACGATACTTACAATCGCCTGATCTTCGACGGCCGCGCGCCCGCCAACTGCTACCAGTTCAGCAAAGTCCACAACCTCGACAGCTCCAAGCTGGTCGTGGTGAATTGCGTGTCGAAGATGTACGCCATGACGGGCTTTCGCATCGGCTGGGCCATCGGCAACCGCGAGCTGATCGGCGCCATGGCGAACATACAGTCGCAGGAGACCTCGGGGCCGGCGGCGCCTTCGCAGTGGGCGGCGGTAGGCGCGCTGAACGGCGTGCAGTCGTCCATCGAGAGTTTGCGGCTGACGCTGGAGAACAACCGCGACGTGATGGTGAACCGGCTGTCGGCCATGGACGGGGTGAAAGTAACCAAGCCGGGCGGCACGTTTTATTGCTTCCCGGATTTCAGCGCTTACGAGAAGGACTCGCAGAAGCTTTCGCGGTTGCTGCTCGAGAAGGTGCGGGTAGTGACGGTGCCGGGGCGCGAGTTCGGCATGGAGGGGCGCCTGCGGCTGAGTTTCTGCGGCGCCATGCGGGAGGTCACCGAAGGCATCGAGCGCATTCGTTGGGCGCTCGACCCGAGCGCGCCCAACGAACTGTTTCTGGGCGACCGCAAACTGGTGAGGGACTGGCGATGAATCCTTATTTAGATCTGCCTTCTCCGGCGCAGCCGGAAGCGGGCAAGCTGGCGAGTATTTACGGGCTGCAGAACCACGGGCTGACCAACCTGCACCGCGTTTACTGGAACCTGCCGACGGCCTCGCTGTACGAAGAGGTGGTGTTCCGCGGCGAGGCGCGCGTCTCGCATCTGGGCCCGGTGGTGGTGACCACGGGCAAGCACACGGCGCGGGCCGCGGCCGATAAGTTCATCGTCCACGAGCACTCCACCGGGAATCGCATCTGGTGGGGAGAATACAACCGGCCGTTCAGCGGGGAAAAATTCAGCGCGCTCCTGACGCGCATCCAGGGCTTTCTGCAGGGCCGCGACGTGTTCGTGCAGGATTGCTACGCGGGCGCCGACCCGCGCTACCGCATGCCCATCCGCATCGTCACGGAGAAGGCCTGGCACAGCCTGTTCGCGCGCAACATGTTCATGAAGATCCGCCGCACCGAGGAGCTGAAGCGCCACATGCCGGAGTTCACGGTAATCGCGGTGCCGTCGTTTCAGGCTTCGCCCATGATGGACGGCACGCGCACCGAGACCTTCATCATCATAAACTTTGCGGAACGGTTGGCGATTATCGGCGGCTCGGAGTACGGCGGCGAGATCAAGAAGACGGTCTTCACGGTGCTGAATTTCCTGCTGCCGCTCGAGGGCGTGCTGCCCATGCACTGCTCGGCGAACGTGGGACCGGATGGCGACGTGGCGCTATTCTTCGGACTTTCCGGCACCGGCAAGACCACCCTTTCGGCGGACCCTTCGCGGCAACTGGTGGGCGACGACGAACACGGCTGGAGCGAAGACGGCGTATTCAATTTCGAAGACGGCTGTTACGCGAAAGTGATCCGGCTATCGCCCGAGGCCGAACCCCAGATCCACGCCTGCACGCGGCGCTTCGGTACCATCCTGGAGAACGTGGTGCTCGATCCGCTCTCGCGGCGGCTCGATCTCAACGACGATGCGCTGACCGAGAACACACGCGGCGCGTATCCCCTGGATTACATCGAGAATTATCTGCCGCCCAAGATGGCGGGGCATCCGCGCAACGTGGTGTTTCTCACCTGCGATGCCAGCGGAGTGATGCCGCCCATCGCCCGGCTCTCGCCGGAGCAGGCGATTTACCATTTCATTTCGGGGTACACCAGCAAGATCGCGGGCACCGAGATCGGCCTGGGCGCGGAGCCGGAGATCACCTTCAGCACGTGCTTTGGCGGGCCGTTCATGGTGCACCATCCTTATCGATATGCGGAGATGTTGAAAGCGCGCCTGCTGCGGCACGGCGCGGCCTGCTGGCTGGTGAACACGGGTTGGACGGGCGGCCCGTTTGGGGTGGGCAAGCGGATCAGCATCCGCCATACCCGGGCGCTGCTGAATGCGGCGTTGACCGGGAAGTTGGACGGCGTCGAGTTCCGCCAGGACCCGGTGTTCGGCTTCGAGGTCCCGGTGGCATGCGAGCGCGTGCCGGCGCAGATTCTGGACCCGGCGGCGGCCTGGCCCAATCGCGAGGCCTACGAGCGGAAGTACGCCACGCTGGCCGCGCGGTTTGTCCAGAACTTCCAACTCATTGGCGATGGGTGCCCGGAGGATGTGCGGAAGGGTGGGCCGAGGGTGGTGATTGCGCGAGTGTGAGTGTCCTTCGCATATCCAACCTAGAAGTCAGACACGAAAATCCTTGACATTCCTTGCCGTCTGATTTATACCTAGTCTGGACAAGGGAATATGGGATCGAATTCCATCCCGGAACTGCTCCCCGGGACGCTGTATTTACTTATTTTGCGGACCCTGAGTCGCGGCCCGCTTCACGGATACGCCATCGTCAAGCGCATCAAGGATGCTTCCCGCGAGGGCCTCCAGATCGAAGACGGCTCATTGTATCCGGCACTCAACCGCATGCTGGTCAAGGGCTGGCTGACGTCCGAGTGGGGCGTTTCCGAGAACCATCGCAAGGCTCGTTTCTATCGGCTGACACCCCAGGGTCGCAAACAGCTCGACCAGGAGGCGGGTGAATTCGATCGCCTGGTGCGCGCCATCCAGCTCGTGATGCGCACCGCCTGAACGGGGGACTCCCATGGCCTTCTGGAACGAAATCGGCAGCCGCGTCACCTATCTGTTCCGGCGTTCGCGGTTCGATCGGGAACTCCAGGAAGAGATTCGGCTTCACATCCAGGCCCGCGCGGACGAGCTGGAACTGGCCGGCCTGTCCGGCGCGGATGCCCTGCTGCGAGCGCGGCGAGAGTTCGGTTCCACCCTGCGCACCCGGGAAGAGACGCGCTCCGCGTGGCAAATCAGGTGGCTGGAGGACCTTGGCTCCGATCTCCGCTTTGCGGCGCGCGCGCTGTGGCGCAATCTTACCTTGACGCTCGCGGCGGTTGGCTCGCTGGCTCTGGGAATCGGCGCCAACACCACCATCTTCAGCGTCGCCAGGGAAGCGCTGTTCAGCGAGCCCTCTTGCCGCGATGCGAAGTCGCTGGTGCAGATTTCCGTGAGCGGCAACACTTGGGTCCCCATGTCGCAATATCGTCTTTTGCAGGACGCGCACGCTTTCGACGGGCTCGCCGGGATGAACATCCAGATGGTGGCGAACTGGCGCGACGGCAGCCGTTCTTATCGCCTGGCTGGAACTCGCGTCACCGGCAACTTCTTCGAGGTGGTGGGAATTCCAGTCGCCATGGGGCGGCCCATCGAGCGCGGCGAATCCGACGTCGCGGTGATTACCCACGGGTTCTGGACCAAGCACCTGGGCGGCGATCCGAACGTCGTCGGCCGCACACTCGCGCTGGATGGCAAGCCATACACGGTGGTCGGAGTATTGCCTCGCGACCACCGCATGCTGGCCGGGTTTGGTTTCACACCCGATCTGTACCTGACCAAGGACTCCGGCGAGGTCATGCTTTATGCGCGGCTGCCGCGGGGGATGACGCGTCAGGCGGCCTATGCGCGCTTCAAGCCGATCTGCCGCGAACTGGATCGCGTGTACCCGGATGTCAATCGCAAATGGGCGCAAGAAATCAGGCTTTCCGCGGTCGGCGGAGTCGAGCGCCTTCAAGAGGAGGGCCAATTCGCGATACCGCTGGTGGCCTTCTTTGCCATGCTCGTGATCGTAACGGGGATTGTGATGCTGATCGCCTGCGCCAACGTCTCCAGCCTGCTGCTCGCGCGCGCCTTCACCCGCTCGCGGGAGTTCGCCATCCGGATGTCGCTCGGCGGCAGCCGCAGCCGGTTGGTTCGGCAGTTGCTGGCGGAGAGCCTGTTGCTGGCGTTGCTGGGAACGGTTGCCGGCCTGCTGCTCAACCTTTGGCTCACCAGACTGCTGAGCGGTTTGCACATCCCGACGCCTCTGCCGATCGAGCTACTGATCCAACCGGACCGCGTGCTCCTGGTTTACTCGGTGGGAATCGCCTTTGTGGTGACGCTGGCCACCGGGCTTGTGCCGGCGCTGAAGGGCACGGGCGCGGGAATCGGCGGCGCGCTCAAGGAGGGCGGCCGGCAGGCCGGGCCGGCGGGCTATACGCTGCGCAACGCGCTGGTTGTCGGGCAACTGGCGGTGTCCATCCTACTGCTGAGCGCGGGGCTGCTGTTCATCCGAAACCTGATGTACGCCACGTCGTTCAACGCGGGGTTCGACACCACCCATACGGTGACCGCCATCTTCCAGACTGTGGGGGGCTCGTACACGCCGCGGAAATTCGCTGCCCTGGTGGATACCGCGCTCGCACGTCTGCGCGCGCTGCCGGGGGTTGAGGCGGCCTCGCCGGCGTCCGCGGTGCCCCTGAACCCATTCCTGGCATTCAATCGGCCCGGCGGCCAGTTCCGGCCGGACGCGGGCAGCCGCACGGTGCGCGTCGAGTACAACTCCAACTCCGTGGGGCCGGATTACTTCCGGATCATGGGGATTCCCATTCAGCAAGGCCGCGCTTTCCTCGATTCGGACCGGGTTGGGGCGCCCGAAGTCGTGATTCTGAACGAAAACATGGCGCGTCGATTGTTCGGAAACACCAACCCTGTGGGTCACGTCCTTCGATTCCCCGACAATCGCGATGCCAGGGTCGTGGGCATAGCGCGCAACAGTAAGTACGTCACCCTGGGAGAAGAGAATGCCCTGGCGCTGTATGCGCCCTTTTCCCAGCAGAACTACGCCGTGTTTGCGCACTTCTTCGTGCGCACCAGGGGCGCGCCGGAAACCATGGTCCGCAACGTGGATCAGACGCTCGGAGATCTGGATCCGGCGGCCGCGGTGGAAACCTGGGACATGCGCGATATTTTCGCGGGGGCGTTGCTGCCGAGCCGTGTGGGGGCCGCGATCCTGGGGTCGATGGCGCTGTTCGGATTGATGCTCGCTTCCATCGGGCTGTATGGAGTTTTGCTCTATGCCATCCAACAGCGGATTCGCGAGATCGGCATTCGTGTCGCCCTGGGTGCGACGCCAGGCAACATTCTCGCCATGGTCACCGGCCAGAGCCTCAGACTGGTGACGGCCGGAGTGGGAATCGGTCTCGCGGTAGCCGTGGTCGCGGTTCGCCCACTGTCGATGTTCCTGGTGCCGGAGGTGCGTCCGGCCGATCCGATGAACTTCGTGGCCGTGGCCGGCGTGCTTTCGCTGGTGGCGGGTCTGGCGACCGTGGCGCCAACCGCCCGCGCATTGCGGGTCGACCCGGCCGTTGCGCTGCGGCATGAATAGGGGCCGCGGGGGTGGCCGGCCCGATGAGGCCGATGAGGCAGTTTGAGGCGATTCTGCGCCAAGTATAATTTAGGATGAGGGGATCCATGAAAATCAGGCTGCATGTTCAAGTGGCGGGGTATCGAATGCACCTCGGTGTGGTGTTGGGGTTTCTGGCACTACTGTTGGGCGCCTTCCTATTCGGCGCCTCGCTTCCGGGCAACCGGCAGAGCGCGCGGGCCTTATTGCCCCTGGCGACAGTCAATGGAATGCCTGTTAAAGTGGACACGGCAGCGGCCGGCTCGACGCCAACCGCCGACACGACTCCGGTGACCACTCCCGCCGCGGCGGCAACCGCGCCGGCTGCCCCTGAACCGGCGCCCGCCGCGCCGCGTAGCGTCGCACCCGCGCCGGTTCCGCCGATGCCTCAGCAGGCGGCCCTTCAGTCAAACCGGCCTGTCCAAGCCGCGCAAGCTGGAACTCCGGCGGGCTTCTATCGTATGAAAAAGGCTGCCGTGATGGATGAGCACGGGTTTGCGCGTCCGGTTCCGGCGTGGACGCTGCTGATTCCGACGGATTGGCAGTTGCAGGGCGGCGCGCAGTGGGGCGAATTCAGCGGATGCACCACCAGCCGCGTCGTGACCACATTCAAGGCAGGCAGCGCCGACGGCAAGTTCGGGCTCGAGTGGTATCCGCCGTATTACTGGCAATGGTCGGACGACCCGGGGACGCAACGCAACATGCAGACGGGCAACCAGCAGAAGGCGCAGGTGCGGGGGAAACCGTGCGACGTCATGCCCCCTATGTCGGCGGCCGATTACCTGCGCCGATACGCGGTCCCGAAGCTTCGTCCGGGCAAGCAGATCGTTTCGATCGATCAGTTTCCGGAAGCCATGCAGGAAGTGCAACAGACCGCGCGGGAGACCGAGGCCTCGTGGGCTCGCACGACCACGCCCGTGCAAGTGCGGGCGGATGTGGCCGGCGCGCGTTTGCAGTACGTCCTGAACGGGCAGCCGGTGGAAGAATGGATTACCGTGATTGTGAACGTCACCGCGCGGGTTTGGCCTACCTACAATGTGAACGGCGGACAGGGCAAAGCCATGCACTATGACTGCAGCGCGTACTCGTTGTTCGCCATGCGCGCACCGCGGGGAGAACTGACGGGGAGGCGGAATTTCTTCCGCATGATCCTCAAGACCATGAAGGTGGACCCGAACTGGGACGCCCAGGTGACCGGAGTTGCCACCAACATCGCAAAAATCCAGCAGAAAGGCATTGCCGACCGCTCCGCCATCGTGGCCAAGAACAGCGATGACATCAACAAGATCATCAAAGAAGGCTACGAAGGGCGCGAGAAGATGAAGGACGCCGCGGCGGCTAACTACAGCCAGGCGCAGCGCGACGTGGAAACGTTCCGCAATCCGACCACCGGCGAGACCATGGAGTTGAGCAACCTGTACGGCCATGCCTGGGTCAACGACAAGGGCGAGTACCTGTTGGCCGACCACGCCGGTTTCGACCCGAACGCGGTTTTCAAGGATGCGAAGTGGACGGCCCTGGAACAGGTCAAGAAATAGATTCGCTGCAAAGCGGGGACTGGCTCGAATTTCGCCGCCTTTGCGAAACTTCGTGCCTCTCCCCGGTTTGCCATCTGGTTTGCCTTTATAATAAGGTTTCCTCAACCGAAAGAGATTCACTTGTTACAAGGGAGTATTCATGTCTGCGAAGCGAATCGGGATTCTGACGGGCGGCGGCGACGTTCCGGGCCTCAATTCCGTCATTAAATCAGTGGTGTACCGGGGAAGCGAGATGGGCTGCGACGTGATTGGTATTCGCCGCGGCTGGGAAGGGTTGACGCATGTCGATCTGCGCGAGCCGGCCAGCCGCACCCGCTACCTGCTGCCGTTGAGCCGGGAAAACACGCGCACCATCGACCGCACCGGAGGCACGTACCTGCACAGCTCGAGGACCAACCCGTCGAAGATGAAGAAACTGCCGCCGGTGCTTGAAGGCCAGTCGTTCCCGCAGAGGGAATCGACCAAGAAGGGCGTGACGTCGGTGGTGTACGACGTCACCAAGGCGGTGCTGGCGAACATCGCGACGCTGAACCTGGATTATCTGATCTCGATCGGCGGCGACGACACGCTGAGCTATGCGGCGGAACTGGATCGCCGGGGCTTCAACGTGGTGGCCGTTCCGAAGACCATGGACAACGACGTGCGCAATACCGAGTACTGCATCGGCTTTTCGACCGCCATCACGCGAGCCATGGACGCCATCGAGCGGCAGCGGACCACCGTGGGATCGCACGAGCGCATTGGAATATTCCGCGTCTTCGGCCGCGACGCCGGGTACACGGCGCTCTACACGGCCTATGTGACGTCGGTGCGGTGCTGCATTCCCGAATACAAGGTCAGCCTGCCCAAGCTGATCGACCTGCTGGTCACGGACAAGAGGAACAACCCCAGCAACTATTCGCTGGCGGTGCTTTCGGAAGGCGCCGAGTGGGAAGGCTACACGGTGAAGGAATACGGCGAGCCGGACGCGTTCGGGCATCGCAAAAAGATGAGCGTGGCCGAAGACCTCAGCAATGAGATCAAAGCCGCCACCGGCGATGAGACCATCGTGAGCGACCTGACCTACGATTTGCGCTCCGGCAGCGCCGACTTTGTGGACCGCATGGTAGCATCCACCTTCGCCGGCATGGCCATGGACGCCATCGAGGAAGGCAAGCACGGTCTGATGTGCGCCATCAACAACGGCTGCTACTCCATGGTGCCGATTCCCGATCCCAAGCTGGGACCGCGCCGCGTGGAAGTAGCCACCATGTATAACACCGACCGGTACCGCCCCACTTACACGCAAAAGCTGGGGCTGCCGATCTTCCTCACGCGGACCTAGCGAGCCGCGGCTTGTCGCACGGCCGTCAGGGAGCGGAGGCCCAATGTTGAGAAAGGCGGACCGGTAGTTGGACTGGAGACGGCTGTTCGGCAATCCCGGGCGCGCGCAACTCACCGCGGAGCTGCGCGCGCGCATCCAATCTTCTTTCGACCGGGCGGCCGCCGACGAGGAGCACTTCCCTTCCACCATCGATCCGCGCATTTACCACGTCAAACTGATCCGCGAACACCTGGGGGCGCTGGCCGGCCAGCGCGTGCTCGACGTGGGATGCGGCAAGGGCCGCTTTGCGCGCGTTTTCCACGAGCAGGAGCCCGGCGCGGAACTGTGGGGCCTGGATATTTCCGAGGCCATGCTGCGGTATGTGCCGGAGGGCATCCGCACGCGGGCCGGGTCGATGACTGAGCTGCCCTTCGAAGACGCGTTCTTCGACGGCGCTTACGCCACCGAGTCGCTCGAGCATGCGGTGGAGATCGAGCGGGCGGTGAGCGAAATCTGCCGCGTGGTGAAGCCGGGCGGCCGCATCGCCATCATCGATAAGAACGCCGGGCAGTGGGGCAAGTTGAAAACGCCCGAATGGGAGAGATGGTTCACGCGCCGGGAGTTGGAACGGCTGCTGCGGCGCCATTGCCGCAAGGTTTCGAGCCGGTTGATCTCCTATTGGGAAGACGTGGAGCCGGACGGCCTGTTCGTGGCGTGGCTGGCGGAAAAGTAAGTCTTGGCGGGCTATACTGCAAGGAGCAGGCACACTCCCATGGATAACGGCAACGCGAAGAAATCCACAATCGACGAACGGCTGGAGGCCCTCGCCCAATCCGTCGAACTGATGCACCGCCACTGGGAAGACCGCCACCAGCAGACCGCCGCCGACATCGCCAAGCTGACCGCCCTCATGGCCGAGACCGGGCGGTTCATCAACCGGCTGGCCCACATCGCCGAAGCCCACGAGAACCGAATCGACCGCCTCGAAGGCCCGTAACCCGGCCGCTACGTCCTATGATTCGCCATCTGCTTTTTCTCACCCTGGCCGCGCTGCCGCTGGCCGCGCAGTCGCCTGCCGATCTCGATCGGAAGCTCACCGATAAGATTGCCGCCACGCTCAAAGCGAGCACCGCGCCCAGTGCGTCGGTCGCTGTCGTGCTGGATGGGAAACTGGTGTTCGCCAAGGCATTCGGCAAGGCCAGCATCGATCCCGACCGCCCGGCCACCACGGAGACCCGCTATGCGGTGGGTTCCATCAGCAAACAGTTCACGGCGGCGGCCCTGCTGCTGCTCGAGGAACAGGGGAAGCTGTCGCTCGACGACAAGGTGTCGCGCTACTTTCCGAATTTGACGCGCGCCGATGAGGTCACCATCCGGCAATTGCTCTCGCACACGTCCGGATATGAAGATTACGCTCCGCAGGACTATTTGATTCCGGATTGGACCAAGCCGACCACGCCGATGGCGGTGGTGGAGGGTTGGGCCAGGAAGCCGCTGAACTTCGACCCGGGCACGAAGTGGCAGTACAGCAACACCAATTACGTGTTGGCGGGCGAGATTTTCGAGAAGGCCTCGGGGCAGCCGCTGCTGGCGTTTCTTAAGGAGAAGATTTTTCAGCCGCTGGGAATGGAATCGGCCGCCGTTTCGGGAACCGCCATGCCCACGGACGCCGCCGCGTACACGCGATTTGCCGGCGGCCCGCCACGCCCGGTGGGAAGGGAAGCGGCGGGATGGTATTTCGCCGCGGCCGAGCTTTCCATGACGCCCTCCGACCTGGCCAAGTGGGACATGGCGTTTCTGAACAAACAGATCCTCTCGCCGCGGTCATACGAGGAGTTCACGCGGGAAGTCCGGCTCAAGAACGGCGATACGACGCATTACGCGTTGGGCCTCGATATCGGAGATTTCAACCACATCCCAACCATCGCGCACAGCGGAGAAGTTTCCGGTTTTCTGGCTTCGAACACGTTGTACCCGACGCGGCAGGCCGCCATCGCGGTGCTGACCAATGAGGACGGCGTGAGCCTGGTCGGCCCCGTGACCACCCAGGTGGCCACGATTCTGTTCGTGGCGGAACAGCCGGCCGCAGTGGAAAAGGATACGCAACAGGTGCGAACGATCCTGGACGGATTGCGGCGGGGCAAGATCGACCGGGCGCTGTTCACGTCGAATGCCAACACCTATTTCACGGCGCAGGCGCTGAGCGACACGAAGAAATCGCTGGGAGAGATTGGGAAGCTGGAATCGGTGACGCGCGCCAGCGAAACTCTGCGCGGCGGCATGACCCACCGCAACTACCGGGCGGTATTCCAGAAGAAGACCGTCACGTTGAACATCTACGTGATGCCGGACGGCAAGTTCGAGCAGTTCATGGTAGTGGAATAAGTGTGGGGCGGCCAATCCTGGCCGCAGCCGCCTTCAGGCGGCTCTTGGACGCTGTTCTAATTCTCCGTGGGCACCTTCTCCGCGTGATCGATCACCAGTATGGGACGAAACGCCCCGGCCCAACGTGGAGGGTACCGTCACACTACAATGGAATTCTCTATGCAATTTCAGGAAGTAGTGGAGGCGGAAGGCCACCTGATCGATTCCCACATCATGGAGAATATCTTCGACCAGGTCGTGGAATATCACTGCCGGTTCGAAGTGCAGGAATTCCGCATCGGGCGCACCAACAGCGAGGCGTCGTATTTGCGGATGAAGGTGGACGCGCCGGATGCGCTGGCGCTGAAACGGCTGCTGGAAAGCCTCCTGGAGCTGGGTTGTGCGCCCGTGGATACGGGCGATGCCGCGCTTGCCATGGTGGAGCGGGACCGCTGCGCGGCGGAAGATTTCTATTCCACTACCAACCATCGGACCCAGGTGCGCGTGGCCGGAGAATGGCTGGAAGCCGAAGGCCAGCGCATGGACGCGATGATCGTGGTGCGCGAGGGCCACGCCTGCTGCCGGCGGCTGCGCGATCTGCGGCAGGGCGACCGCATCGTGGTGGGACTGCGCGGCATCCGCGTGATTCCGGAATCGAAAGAGCGCGACCGGCTGGCTTTCGCCTTCATGGCCAACGGTATCTCTTCGGAGCGGCAAGTGGAGACGGCCGTGCGGCAGACCGCCGCGCTGGTGCGGCAGGCGGCCGAACAGAAACTGCGCGTGGTGGTGGTGGCCGGGCCGGTGGTGGTGCACACCGGCGGCGTGGCGGGCCTGGCGGCGCTGATTCGCAGAGGCTTCGTACAGGCCCTGCTGAGCGGCAATGCGCTGGGCGTGCACGACGTGGAGGCCGCGCTGTTCGGCACCTCGCTCGGGGTGCGCCTGGCGGACGGGAGGCAGGAAGAGCACGGCCATCGCAACCACATGCGGGCGATTAACGCGGTGTATCGTGCGGGGTCGGTGGAGCGCGCCGTGGAAAGCGGGCTGCTGCAAAAAGGCATTCTCTACGAGTGCGTGCGCGCGCGGGTGCCGTTCGTGCTGGCGGGAAGCTTGCGCGACGACGGGCCGCTGCCCGGCACCATCACCGATATGAACGCGGCGCAGGACGCCTACGCGGAACAACTCAAAGGAGCCGGCCTGGTGATTTGCCTGGGCTCGATGCTGCACTCCATCGCCACCGGCAATATGCTGCCGGGTTGGGTGAAAATCGTTTGTGTGGATATCAACCCGGCGGTCGCCACCAAGGTGAGCGACCGCGGCACCGGCCAGGCGGTCGGCGTGGTGGCCGACGTGGGATTGTTCTTGGATTTATTGTCGAAGGGGTTGAATTAGGATTTCACCGCAGAGACGCGGAGACGCAGAGAAATATGAGGATAGAACCTGAGGTCGTCGAGGACGAGCAGCACTTGCCCGTGCCGACTGAGTATCGGCCGGCAGAGAGCCGACTGACTGACAAGATCATTGGAGCTGCTATCGAAGTCCACAGAACCCTAGGCCCTGGGCTCTTGGAATCGGCCTATGAGGAATGCCTGTGCTACGAATTGAGCCAGATGGGTCTGGCATTTCAGCGGCAATTGGAATTGCCGGTTCATTATAAGAGCGTCGACCTGGACTGTGGTTACAGACTGGACTTGGTTGTGGAAGGTCTCGTTGTGCTGGAGTTAAAGAGCGTGTCAGAGCTGCTCCCCGTCCACTCCGCTCAACTGTTGACCTACCTCAAGCTGTCCGGAAAACCTATCGGCCTACTCATTAACTTCAATGTCCCAGTTCTCAAGAAAGGCTTGAAGAGAATTGTCAACCACTACGCTGAGCCGGCGCCGGACTTATCGTCTCAGTCTCTCTCATCTTCTCCGCGTCTCAGCGTCTCCGCGGTGAATCAACAACCATGAAACGCGCCTACACCGACGAACATGCGCAGTCCGGCGTACACGCCGCGCTGCCTGAAATTGAAACCTGGCCCAACCAGTACGAAGACTACGAGATCGAAATCGTCATGCCGGAGTTTACTTCGGTTTGCCCCAAGACCTCGCTGCCCGACTTTGGGAAGATTGTGCTGCGGTACGTGCCCGCCGCGCGCTGCCTGGAGCTCAAATCCTACAAGATGTATCTGAACGCGTATCGCGATCTCGGCATCTTTCAGGAAAACGTGGTGAACCGGGTGCTGCGCGATGTGGTCAACGCCGCGAAGCCGAAGGTGGCTACGGTAGTGGGAGAATTTACGCCGCGCGGGGGCCTGAGCACCATCGTGACCGCAACCTGGAGCCGAAAACGTGGGAAGCGCTGAGCTGATCGAGATCTTGCGGGAAGTCCGCGAGCGCGTGCGGGCGCGCAACCCGCAGACCGCGGCGGGCGTCGATATCGCTCTGCCCGACCTGATGCCGCTGATGCACGCGCGCGATGCGGCCATGGGAAAAGTGGCGGCCATCGGGACGGTGAACCCGCGCGCCGGCGGCCCCGTTAACGGCGTGGTGCAGACCTGGAAGCGGCTGCTGGCGCGCGTGCTCGACTGGCACGTGCGGGAGCAAGTGGAATTCAACCGCAATGTGGTGGCCTATGCCGACGCCGTGCTGCAAGCGCTGCGGGAATCCAACCGGGCGCTCTCCGAGATGGGCGGGCGGCTGGCGCAGCAGGAAAAGACCGGCGATGAGATGAAGGACATGCGCGGCCACTGGGCCGCGTGGCGCACCGAGTGGGAGCATACGCTGCAGGTGAACGAAGTCCAGTTCCTGCGCAGCGTGGCCGATTTACAGGGAGCCTTCCAGCATCAAGTCACGCGGATCGAAGCCACCCATCGCGATTTGATCCGCGGCCAGAATACGGAATTCCACGCGGCGCTTGAGCGGCATGGCTTCGAAACCCAGAAGCGGCTTTGGGCGGTTGTCGATAAGATGCGCGCCGAATTGGAGCGGATGATTCATGGCGAATTGAGAATGATCCGCCAGCGGGCGCAGATTCGAGGCGTGGCGTCTCCCGCTGAGCCTCCGGCCGAAGCCGGGCCCGGGCCGGGCCCGGTTTATCCGCCGCTGGCCTTCGATTACTCGAAGTTCGCGGAACGCTTCCGCGGAACGGAAGAGTACGTCAAAGCCGGGCAGCAACTCTATCTGCCCTATTTCGAGGGCTGCCGCAACGTGCTCGATATCGGCTGCGGGCGCGGCGAATTTCTCGAAGTGATGCGCGACGCCTCCATCCCGGCGCGCGGGATCGATGTCGGCGCCGAATCGGTGGCGGTCTGCCGGCTCAAGGGCCTGGATGCCGAAATCGCCGACGTTTTCCCGTATCTCGCATCCATGGAAGAAGGCGCGCTGGACGGCATCTTCTGCTCGCAGGTGGTGGAACATCTGCCGCCGGAGCGGCTGCCGGAAATGATCCGGCTGTGCGCGGAACGCCTGGCGCGCGGCGGCGTGATTGTCATCGAAACGCCCAATCCGGAATGCCTGGCGATCTTCGGCACCCACTTTTATCTGGACCCGACGCACACGCGGCCCGTGCCGCATCCGCTGCTGATGTTTTACCTGGAAGAATACGGCGTGGGGCTGATGCAGTTGCGGCGGCTGTCTCCGGCGGTGGAGACGATGCCGTCGCTTGGCTCACTGCCGGATGATTTTCGCGGGGCCTTCTTCGACGCCCTGGACTATGCGGTCATAGGCAGGAAACTGTAGACCGAACCAATCTTCCTGGTCCCGCAGGCCGCCGTGCACGCTAGTCGGGCTTTCAATCGTCACGGTGAGCGTCATCTCCTTCTTGTTGCGAACCACCGTGACGGTGAACGTCCGCTTGGAGCCGGCGGCGCGCAGCGCACCCGAGATCTCAGACGGGCTGGAGACTACCGTATCGTCGATTTTGGTGAGAACATCGCCGGCCTTGATCCCCGCCTTCTCCGCGGCTGAACCCTGCACTACCGACCGGATCAGAATTCCACTCTTGACGCCGAAGAACTCCGCCAACTGCTCTTCCTGCCCTAACGACTCTCCAAAAATACCGATGCTGCGGTTCTGCGCGAAGGTACGGAACTGGGGAATTTCGATGGACGGCGCCATCGACATGAGCGGCCCATCGAGCTTGAACTGAAAGCTGTTCCCTCCGCCGGGAATCACTATGGCCTCGCCCTTGGCACGCGCATCCTTGCGCGATCCCACGGAGGCCGTCAACGTCTGCGCGGCGCCGTTGCGCCAGATGCCGATCTTCACCTCCCGGTTGATGGGAGTTTCCGATACCAGGCGCCGCAATTGTTCCCAACCTTCCACGTGTTGGCCGTTGAATTCGAGCACTACGTCGCCTTCCTTAAGGCCGGCCTTGGCCGCGCCGCTTTCCGGGTCGACGCTGGTGATTTCGACGCCACGCTCTTCTTTGAGCTTGAGCGCCTTGGCGCGCTCCGAGGTAATGTCGAGGGCGTTGATTCCCAGGTAGGGAGTCGACAATGCCGTGACGATCTGCACGCGGCGCGGCGCCTGGGCGGCTTGTGGCGTTACTTGGGCCATGGCGGCGGGCGCTATCAGGCCAGCCGCCAGATAGATGGTTGCGATAGTAAGAATGAGTTTCATGGAAGCAATCCCTGTTATTGACGTTTGAGGAAGATCGTGCCGGCGGAAGCCGAGATCTGCAACAGCGGACCGCCGCCGTTGACCTGCCCTTGGGCCACCAGGTGCGTCCCTATGGACCGCGGCTGGATCTCCCGAAATTCCGATACGATACGCCGCATGGTGTCGGCCATCTGGTTCTCGGCACGGATCGTTACACCGATGTTAGACGGAATGACCACGGTGATGTCACCATTGCCCGTGGCTAGAAGCGAATTCGCCAGCCGGCTGCCGCTCAGGTTGGCGAGAATGTTCCCCATAGCCGTGGCCACGCTCATGGGTCCCACGATATTGGCGAGCTGAATATTGCCGCCGCTCGACGATTCGCAGCGGATGCCGGCCGCCGCGCCGATCTGCACGGCCCCGGCCACATTGCGGACCGTGACCGCGCCGCCGGCGCGATCCACGAAGATGGGCCCGCCGCCGTTTACAGCCGTCACCGGTCCGCCGGCGTAATGGATATGTATGGTGCCGCCGCCGGTCTCCACGTGCGCGAGGCCATTCACCTGTTGCGCCTCGATGTCCCCGCCAATGGTTTGGAAAACGGCGTCGCGGCCCACCAGTTGAGAGCGGATGGCGCCGGCCACAGTGGTGCAATACAAAGAGCCGTCCACGCGCCCGGCCTGGATATCGCCGCCGCCGGTCGAAAGAGCGCAATCGCCATGAATGCGATCGACCTTGATCTGGTTCGCGCCCGTATCGACGTGCAGCGGCCCATCCACTTCGTTCACTTCCACCTGCCCGTCGGAGCTCGAGACATAGGCTTCGAGCAACCGCGGCGCGTGCATCACGACGCTCGAAGTGGCATAGCCGCCGGGCGTGGTGACCACCAGCCATTCGCCCTGAGTTTCGGCGCGCACTTGCAGTTTCTCCAACCGCACCCGCGCCTCCGCCTGAGTCCGCGCCCGGACGGTCACCTTTACGGTAAAGACAAATTGAGCCGCCGAAGATCCGCCTTCAATCAACACCGGCCCGTGCGCATTGATCCGCACGCGCGGCTTCACCGGAGCCGTGTCGTTATAAGTGCGCACCCACAGATCGCCCTCGTGCGTCAGCCACGGCTGGGCGAACGCAGCCAGCGGCAGCAAGGCGATGCAGAGGAGTGGGTTAGAAAGTCCCGATCGACGCATTCCAGTCCTTTAGCACCTTGGAAGCCTTCAGGCGCACCCCACCGTTCTCTTCACGTTGCACCAGGTTCTGCAACACGCCCACGGTGGAATCGTCCCGGCGGGCGACCATCAGGTCGATCACCTGCATCCGCACCGCCGGGTTGGTATCGGACAGCAGCACCTGGGCCAGAGTCTTGCTGACCCGCGGATCGCCCGCCAGCGGCTTCAAAGCGTCCAGGGCTTTCAGCCGGACGCCGTCATTGGGATCGTTGGCCAGAGCGTTCAGCAGGGAATCGAGCGCCTGCGGAGAATCGCCGGGATTCTTGAGCAGGCCCACCGCTTCCACCCGCACCGCGGCATTTTCCCCGCGAGAACCGGCCAGGATGAACTTTTGGATATCGGGGTCGTCAAGGCGGCCAGAGACTTCGCGGCGCCGGGTTTCGTCGACGGTGATCTGCACGCGGCCGGTCGAGTCCGAATTTACGGAGCGCACGGTGGAGAGAGTATTGTCGGAGGGTGAAAGCGACATGCTGTTGAAACCGTTGGAGGCGAACGGAACCAGCGAGCCGGAGAAACGCGCCGCAAAAAAGCCGATGGCGATCAGCGCCAGAGCGCCCGCGGGTTGCCGCATCCTGCCAAATCCGGCGAAGGAGAGGTTGAGGGCTTCCAGGAACAGGGTCCACGGCCCTTTGGCCGCTTTCTCCATCACCGGGGCGCCGCCGGCAATGGCGGCCATCAGATCGGCGCGGCAGTCTTCCAGCAGCAGGGCGGGCGGTTCGAGGCGGCGGCGGTCGAGGGCCGCCGCCAGCACGCGCTGGCGCTCCATTTCCGCCGTGCAAGCCGCGCACTCGTGCAGGTGCTGGTCGAAGAGATCTTCCTCTTCGGGCGTCAAGTCGCCGTAGTAATAAAGCGGAATCAGTTTCGTAACCGAGTCGCAAGTCATACAAAATCTCCCAAAACGCCGCGCATTTTCTGGGTGGCGCGGAACAGGCAATTCTTGGCCGCTTCTTCGGTAGTGCCCAAGACTTCCCCGATGTTTCGCAAACGCAATCCCTGGTAATGGCGCAGCTCAAAAACCATGCGCTCGCGGGGAGTCAGTCCCCCGAGCGCCCCATCGATTCGTTGTTTCAACTCGCGGTTCCACATGGCGCGCTCCGGGTCGGACGTCGCCGCGCCCTCTTCATACGAATCCAACCGGTCGATCGGCCCATCGGAGGTTTCCACCACCGAGGGCTCCTCCTTGCGGACTTTTCTTTTCCTCAACAGATCCAGACAGATGTTCGTCACAATCCGGTAGAGCCAGGTATGGAAGCTGCAATCGAACCGGAACGCATGCAGGTTGCGGTAAACCCGCAGAAACGCCTCTTGATAAACGTCGCGGGCGTCTTCCGGGGAGCGCAACAGGTTCATGGCCAGGCGAAGCACACTTTGGTCGTACGTGCGCACCAGTTGCTCGAAGGCTTCCTGGTCGCCGCTCTGCGCCGCCCGAATTAACGCATCCACATGCGGGCTCAATCGGGCGCCAACCGTTCCGGTTGCATCCTGGGCCATAAGCTGCGTCAGCAGATCGTCTTATCGAACTCCCATTCCATCCAGTCTATGGAATTAGACGCACCTGTGGCCGAAATGTCACGGTGGGCGGGGAAAGCCGCGTTCACCGGCCCAAGGTGCTGATTCTGCTGTTGTTCCGAGTATTAGTGTAGCGTGGAACAGGATGAAAAAGGAAAGTCCGCCGGCCAGGGGAATACTTGCCGCCGTGATGGGCCGATGCCCCCTGGACCGCCGGGGGGCTTTTTTGCGGAACGAAGCCAATTTGGGGAAGGTCACGATTTCCCAAACGAAGCCAATTTGAGAACTTAGATGCCGAAGGAGCAGTCGCCTGGGCTGTTGACGGAACGAAGCCAATTTCATAAGAGCCGAGGAGACGTCAGCGAGGCGAGTGGGATGCGGGTTTTTGCGAAACGAAGCCAATTTCGGATGTCTCCGGGGGCTCCGGGTGTTGGCTGGAAGATCCGATGGCATATCCGATGGCATAAAGGACTCACTGGGACCGCCGAAGCTTCGGCGGCTTTGGGGGTGGCGGACCATGAAGAATTGATGGCCGGCCGTGCGTCTCAAAGGTTCCGGGTTCGCGAACGCTCCTACCTGGCTTCAGGGTAGCAGACGCCTGGAACAAGGGATTCCTGGCAAGTCATTGACTTTGAAAGAAAAAGAAGTTGAAATCCGGGTGGTCGAGGGAGGCCCCAATAGGTGAGCCAAGACTCCAATTTGAGTCACTGCTTGATTCTTGATGACTCAAGATCTTCCACTGGGGGCGCCCAACCCGCATAAAACCCCGCGTGTCCGTATAAGTCGTTATCGAATTGTATCGGAGATAGCTCTGATATTCATTTTCGTCCTGGCGGGCACTGCCTTTACGCAGACAGCCCATCCTCCACCGTTCGTGTAGGCGCCACCCGTCGAAAGCGTCGACCTATACTACTCCTTCTTCAACTACCACCAGGGACTCATCACCACAATGACGGCCGCCCAGACCGTAAACCCGGCGGCGATCACGCAACTCAACCAGAAGATGGCCACACTGCTCCAGGTGAATGTCCAGGAACTCCCGGCCGTCATCGCCAACACGCAACAGGTCACGCAAGCTTACGCCAAGCTGGCTGCGGCCAAACAAACGGGAAGCTATGCCGTGC